>Ga0315289_10012874_pt1 | contig 11754 bp, 5 predicted proteins | sample YL17G11_40_MG_FD_203452 | JGI IMG/M metagenome (GOLD analysis project Ga0315289, IMG submission 203452) | Sediment microbial communities from Yellowstone Lake, YNP, Wyoming, USA - YL17G11_40 | ecosystem: Environmental > Aquatic > Freshwater > Lake > Sediment | place: USA: Wyoming | collected... | reverse complement strand
GTTCTTAGCCACTTTAGTGGCGTTAGCACCTACACCTGACTAAAGTCAGTTAGAATAACCTATGCTTACAAGAGATGTCAAGTTAATTAGTTGATAACCTTCAGGCGAACCATCTAAAAAGCTTCCTTCGTTAGGGTGGAGGTTGCACTCCCACCCTTATCACGGGCAGGGGTGCAACCCCTGTCCGAACTAAGTCCCCCATCCGTTTAATTCGTTCTCCCGCCAAAGGCGGGATCAGGATGAATCCGTTTTATCCGTGACCATCCACTTTTTCCCCTTGACCAGTCGAATCTTTTTTGATATTATCGTATAAAATAAGGAATCCGGAGGATTTGTGAACTAAGAATTTGTGGGTTTAAAGAAATCATAACCCTGTGCCTTTTGACGATGAAAAAAAGATATAAAATTCCTTTAGCCTTCATTTCCTTCTTGCTTTTGGCCTGCCTCATTTTCTGGTTCATTCTGACGCAGACTAAGTTTCTGGAGAATCAGGTTAACCGATCTCTTAGAGTATTTTTGGAAAATCGCTATCCTATCAAAGTTAAGGTGGGGGACATTGCCGGGTCTTTTTGGAATGATCTGGTGATCAAAGATTTGACCATAGATTTTACACAAGAAGGTCAAGAGTATAGGATGGTCAGCATTCCCTATTTAAGGGTTAAATACAGGCTTTCCAATCTCTGGAGAAAGGAATGGATTTTGGATTCTTTAAAAATCGATCACCCTAAGATGACGATCAAGAGAACAATGCCAGGTCAACTTCTTTTCCCTCTGCCCAAAAAGAAAGGAATAATCTCTAAAACCGGTTTATTCAACTTTAAGGTGGGCAATTTGAAGATAGAAGAGGGCTCTTTAGAATATCTCTCTGGGGGTAGCCGGACTGTTTTGGACAGCTTGAATTTTGAGCTTTCCGCAAGCAAAGATAACCAGGGAACAAAGGTGGAAGTTTTGCAGGGGAGTTTTGTTTGTCCCCAAAGGGAATTTTCCATGAAGAGTTTGGAAGGTTCTTTCTTGGTTAAAGAGGATAATTTATCTATTCGGAGCTTGAAAGTTCAAACCGACCAATCAAGAATTGAAATATTTGGAGACGTTAATAATCTCAAAGATCCCCAATTCTCTTTTTCGGTCAAGGCAGACTCTATCAATTTAGGAGAGATAAAGAAATTGAGCGGAGTCGGATTGGAAGGGAGACTGGTGGCTGAGGGAACCTGTATAGGGAACTCTAAGAGATTTGAAGGAAAAGCAACGGTGGATGGAAAGTTTTTTGAAAGAGGATTTGAAGGGGTTAAGTTAAATTATGTCTATCAAAACAAGAAGCTTTCATTCCCCAGTATATCCGGCAAAATCTTTGATTCACCCTTGAATGGAAAAGGGGAGCTGGATTTTGGCAAAAAGCCGGAAGAATATAACTTCGAAGGAAAGGCAGCTAACCTGGACTTAAACAATGTGATCTTCAATACCTTCCATACCGATTTGACTGGAGATATTTCGATGAAAGGGAAGGCTCTTTCGGAAAAAAATCTCCTATTAGAAATGGTGATTAATCTTGGAAAAGGAAGATTTGACCAATATACCTTCAGCGCGGTCAAAGGTAATCTGACTGTAACTTCCTCCGCTGTCACCTTCCATCCAGGTTTTGAATGGGACTATAAGCATACGCAGATTGTGCTTTCCGGTGACTTGCAATACGAGGGAGAGGTTAACATAGATGCGGGCGTTAATTTCGACGATCTAAGGGATTTCGAAAATCAGATATTCATAAAAGAGACGGCGGGAACAGGAAAGGCAAATTTAAAGATCAGCGGAAAGAATTCGGATTTTGATGTCCAGGGGAGATTCTTTTCAGATTCATGTTATCTTTATCAACTTTATAGCTCTAACGTAAAAACTGAATTTGAAGTGGCGAATTTCTTAACCAAAAGAAAAGGCGCCTTTGATCTTTCCTTCTTGAATGGTTTTGCCTGGAGCATTCCCTACGATAGTTTGATCTCCAGAATACAAATAGATGGAGATTGGGTCACCATAGATTCCACTTCACTTGAGAATGAATATATGAATGTGTTTTTCTGGGGAACTTTAGACGTATCCAAAACTCCTGAACCTCTGACGCTTGATAAAGTCGTTCTAAATTTCAAAGGGAATCACATAGAATCCTCTTCACCAGTGGAATTGGGTTTAGACAGCTTAGAAGTCAAAGTTAATAAAGCGGTCTTTTCTTGTTTGGAAATCCCCCCGAAGGCGGGGGAAGAAGGGAAAATCGAGGCATCGGGCACCATCGACTATGAAGAGCGGATGAATCTTTCTTTGAAAGTCTCCCCAATTGATATTGCTCCGTGGATAAATCTTTTGACCAAAGAGAAGATCGAAGGTGAGCTTTCTTTTCAAGCCAAGGTGGGCGGAAACTTTACAGAACCTCAGATCGAGCTGGATGGCGAAATCGCCCCACTGAAATTTGAAGGGATGGATTTGGGACAATTAAAAGCGAGCTTGTCTTACCGAGATAGGAGATTGGAATTTAAACAATTTGACATAACCAGCCCAGAGGTAACTTACGCTTTAAGTGGACAGATACCCGTAGATTTATCCTTTTCTTCCGTTGATAAAAGATTCTTAGAAAAGCCTCAAGATTTGAGTTTTAAAGCTAAAGGGGAAAGATTGCATCTAATTCGTCTTTTCATTCCGGAGATAGAATACCTAAAAGGACCCTTTGAAGCGGATTTGAAAATATCCGGAGAATTCTTACATCCCCAATTCGATGGCAAATTTAATTTAAAAGATGGGACTTTAAAGTTTGTGGAACTTTCTGATCCGGTGAATGAATTATCGGTAGAGATGAGAATGAAAAATGAAAATCTCATCTTGGATAAAGTGAGTGGATTTATGGAACACAAGAAAGAAGAACGGGGTAATCTCTTCAAAAAGTTTTGGGGCATTTTTTCGCCCAAACAAAAAATAAGAGGGGAGATAAACGGCTCGGGGACCATGAATATCAAAGATATAAATCAACTCGAATATGAGCTTTATTTTGTTGGGAAGAACGTCCCCATAAATTATGAATATGCCGATCTTTCGGCGGTCGCCGATTTCAGCCTGGCGATTACTGGAAAGACTCCTCCTTTACTTTCTGCTCAAATAGGTTTCTCTCAGCTTTATTATCGGGAACCCTTTGCCTCTTCCGGTTCCGGAACATCTCTGGTCTCCAATTCGGGGGAACAAGGTTTATGGGATTGGAATTTGGACATCTCCACGGTTGGCAATTGCTGGGTCATCAATGATGATGTGAATTTGGAGTTCAAAGGAAATGTGTTGGTGCTCAGAGAAAATGGGGAGTTGAAGATTTTAGGGACTTTGGAGACAATTCGAGGCAAATATTTTCTTTATGGCACCAAATTTAATATTGAAAAAGGCTCATTTGTCTTTGATAATATCGAAAAAATTGATCCGAAACTTGATCTTTTGGTTTCTACTAATCTGTGGGGAGGGAACTCCACAAGCTCAGGTGGTCTCGGTCTTTTAAGCACAGGATCGGCCGATCATATCGAGCTGGCCATCAAGGGAACCGTCTCCGCACCGGAGGTGGAGCCTGCCCCGGGCTCACCTTATTCTAGCGAGGACTTAGTTGAGCTCTTGACTTTTCAGCAGAGTTTCGGGGCCGTAGATACTCAAGGAGTAGGCTCCCTGTTTCAAGAGAGGGTCCTAAAAAGCTTAGGTGGTGCTTATAGCAGCAGATTTCTTGAAAATGTAGCGGGAAGGTCTTTAGGGGTGGAGACCTTTGAGATTGTCCCTGCCTGGAGTGAGAAGTTCAGACTTCTGGATGCAGAGATCACTGTGGGAAAATACATCTCGGATAAAATCTATCTCCGATACACCCGCCGTCTCTCTCAATCCAGCGGGCAGGAAACCGGAGTGGAATATAGACTAAACAAAAATCTTCTTTTGGAAGGACACAAAGACAAATCCGGGCTTTTTCACTTGGGCTTGAATTTAAATTGGGAATACTAATACTGCCCCTCTCCCCACGGGGGAGAGGGTAGGGTGAGGGGGTAGGTTAGTATGATAAATAAATGCGTTCCCATTATTATTTAAATGTGAGTCCTTAGATTTTTTGAAATCTCTACTGTTCCATAGCATGACTATTTGAAAAACGTGTGATGAAAAATTATTTCATTTATATCATTTCCCTTTTCACCTTCACTATTTTTGAATCCATTTGTTTCCCTTCACCTGCCTTTGGGGATGGTCCCCCCAAAGGTGGGATTATTGATAAAATTGAGGTGACGGGTAATAGTTTTTTCTCGGCGGGCAAGATAAAAGAACAGATGACCCTTATGGAAAACAAGTGGTTCAATGTATTCAAGAAGAGAAGATTCAGCCCCAAAAAAGCTGAAATGGATCAATTTGCCATTGACTCGTTATATCACGTGACCGGATTCTTGGATGCGGAGTGTAAAATCGAAGGTGTGGAAAAAAAGAACAATAAAGTCATAGTGATGGTGGGCATAAAGGAAGGGGTGGAGACCAAACTCAGCAATATTTCCCTGAACGGTGGATTACCTGAATTTGAGGAAAAGGTCAAAAAGGAGCTGAAGATTTTAAAGACCGGCGATCCCTTCAATCGAGTCAAATTAAATGATGTCGCCTTTAACATCAAGACCGTGTACGCAGACAACGGTTACCCTTACGCTGATATTCAGATGCTGGAAACGATGAGCGAAGATAAGACACAAGCAGACGTGACCTTTAAAATAGATGAAGATAAAAAGGTCTTTTTCGGGGAGGTATCTTATAAAGGTCTGAAACGGACTAAAGAAAATGTAGCCAAAAGGGAGTTGACTATAAAAAAAGGAGAGGTCTATTCCCGGGCGAAGATCATCGACAGCGAGCAGAGGCTTTTCTCCACAGGGCTTTTCAATTACGTCACTTTAGAGGCTTTGCGGGCAAATGAAAAGCCACAAAATCCGGATTTCATTTTGAGGGCGGTGGAGAAAAAGCCAAACTATATGGGAGTTAAAGCGGAGCTGGCACAGAATCGTCCCCAAACTCAAAACCAACAGGAATACCTGACCATCGATTTCACCGGGGAATGGGGAAACAGAAATTTAGCCGGAACCTCCAGAAAGATAGAACTCTCCGCTTATTATAGCTACAAGATTCTCCCCCAAATAGAGAGGCTTTCCAATCGGTTTACCGTCGGATACGTAGAACCCTGGTTTCTGGGGACTCGAACTGGTTTAAATCTCGACCTCTATTATGAGCCGGGAGTGAAAAGCGACGTGCAGAAGTATCGCATCGAGTCGTATGGAGGAAATATCAACTTAAGCCGGGAATATAAAAAGTATACTAAGATATGGTTCACCTACAGCTACCAACAAGTAAATATCTACGACATACCTCCAGAAGAATTGGAGACCTATAAAAGGGAAAAAGGAATAAATGTCCGCCGCAAAATAATTCTTTCCGGAGAAAAGGATACCCGAGACAATATCTTTATTCCTCTAAAGGGTTCTTTCACTCAGGTGTATACCGAATATGTGGGTGGATTTTTGGGAGGAGACAACCATTTCTTTAAACTCATCCTCTCCTGGTCCAGATACAATCAATTAGGCAAACGAAATATCTTAAACGTTCTTGCCACCCGATTAAAATTTGGCTATGTGGAGGAGCTCAGACGTAAGGATTACGTTCCAACATTCGACCGGTTTTATATGGGCGGAGCATCTACAATTAGGGGTTATAAGGAGAATAACATGGGTCCAAAGGATGAAAATGGAATCCCCACTGGCGGCAAAATTCTGGTGCTCGGTAATCTTGAATATCGTAGAGTCCTCTTCTGGAAGTTCGGTTACACCATTTTTATAGATGCAGGAAATATCTGGTATAGCGCAAAAGATGTGAAAGGAAAAGATATAAAGTTGACCTCCGGTTTAGGAATTCAATTTTTCACCCCCGTGGGTCCTTTAAGATTAGACTATGGGAGACAAATCCCCATTAAAAAAAGCCCCCAAACCGGAAGATTTCATCTGAGCATCCTGTATTCGTTTTAGAATACGACTTGTAGCTTTAGGCTTAAGGGACTGTTGAAAAAGTGGTTTTGGAGTGCCCAATTGGGCGGTTTTTAAGTTGGTTCGGGAATTGGATTTCCCGAACCAATTCCGTGCGGGTCACCAGGATTCCCCGCCTTTGGCGGGGAAAATTCTCCCGCGGAGCGGGATCTTGATGACAATTCCCGCACGAACAAGATGGTTTTTCAACACGCCCTTCAGCCTGCGAGAAATCGAGCTTTGATGTTAAAACAAGGGCTTCGAGAAACCCCTCTCCCCTGGGGAGATTGAACGAAGTGAAATGCATAGCAGGGAAAGGGTGAGGGGGGAATTAGATAGCCGCAGGCTTCAGCCTGCGAAAGAATTTGGAGTGTTCGCCTTCAGGTGAACCATGGGAAAGTCAATATACTTTCCAGACGAGTCTCCATCCACAGGACTTAGATCAAGCTAAAGCTTGATACTCCAAAAAATTTAAATTCCGATCTTTAAATGAGGATATTATCATGCCAAAACCGATAATCGGAATCACCTGCTCGATGGAATACGACAACAAAGAAAGAAAATATCCCACCGCCTACGCTTTTGATTATTTAAAAAGAAGCTATTTTGAAGCGGTGGAAGAGTCCGGAGGGGTTCCTTTAATTCTGCCCAATACAAAAAAACTGCAACTGGTAGATCAAATGTTAAAGGCGGTTGATGGACTGGTGATAAGCGGAGGCAGTGATGTGGATCCCCATTTTTATGGCGAAAAAAAGAAGGCAAAGAACTTGAAGCTAACCAAAGAGAGAGACCTTTTTGAGATAGCTTTGGTGAGAAAGGCAAGCAGAAAAAAAATTCCCATCTTGGCTATATGTCGAGGCATGCAATTGGTGAATGTAGCCTTCGGCGGCACTCTTTATCAGGATTTTTCTTTTGAGAAAAAATTTCTCGATCATACTTTAGAGGGTTCCCTCCGTTATGATAAGAAGCACTCTGTGGTTCTTCAAGAAAAGACCAAGCTTTATTCCATAATTGGAATGAAGAGGATAGATGTGAATACCAGCCATCACCAGATGGTAAAAAAAATAGCCCCCGGATTCATCGTGAATGCTTGGTCGGAAAAAGACGAAGTTATCGAGGGAATTGAAACAAAAGATGACAACTTTTTGATCTGCATCCAATGGCATCCGGAGTTGATGTCCGAATTTGGATCCCGTGGAAAGGATAAAAGCTCCAAGCTTCTGTTTGATTCATTAATAGAAGCGGCGAGCAGACGCTTCGCTATCCCCTCTCCCCTTGGGGGAGAGGGTTAGGGTGAGGGGGACACATCGTCTCAGAACCAATCATGCTTGTAATTAAATATTACACGCAATTTCAATATATTGGTTGACAAACTCCCTACGACTGCATATTATTTATTTCAATCGGTTACATTTTTCGAGTCGCCTGATTTTTCAGGGAAGGTGAAGACCGTTAAATAAAAATTCCAACTTAAAAGGCTTATGAGAAAACTTATCTTTATCTGGGCTTCGATTTTAATTCTTTTATCCTCGCTTTCAGTCAGTTCTCAAACTGTTTCTAAGGATACTTCTCAGAAGGAGATTTTGAAACAGAACAGCCAGATTGATAGTTTGAGGATGGAAGTCGAGAAGCTTAAAGGGGAAGGTTATGAGAAGGCAATTGAAGGTGCTAACCAGAGTATCTTTATTTCAACTCTTGTGGTTCTCTTTGTAACTTTTATTGCCATAGTAGTTGGCATCTTCGGATATTTTAGAATTCGGGAAATAAAAGCAGATTACAAAGAAACCAAAGCAGAACTTAAGAAAAGTTTTGAAGAGGATTTAGAAGAAGTAAGGAAAATGAGAAAAGACATTGAAGAAATATGTGATCGTATAAAAGAGAAAGGTAAATTCGTTGATGAAGAAACAGAGAAATTTAAAGAGAAAATAGGGGCTCAGAGAGAAGAAGTTCCTGCAGATTTCTCTAAGGAGGTTTCGGAATTAATAGAAAAGGATTCGAAGGCAGCTATTGAAGATTACGAGAAGGTAGTGAACAAAATTTTCGATGGAGGAATTTATCTTACAATGGCTTACAATTATTATGTTGAGAAAAAATATGAGGAGTGTATTGGCGAATTAAAGAAAGTGCTAAAGTTAAATCCTCAGCACTATTATGCCTATTATAACTGGGGTGTGGCTTTAGGAGAATTAGGCAGGCATGAGGAGGAACTGGAGAAGTATAAGAAGGCGACAGAGCTGAAGCCGGATTTTGCAGGGGCTTACAATAACTGGGGTGTGGCTTTAGAGGAATTGGGCAGGTATGAGGAGGCGATAGAGAAGTGTAAGAAGGCAACCGGGCTGAAGCCGGATTATGCAGAGGCTTATGTCAACTGGGGTGTGGTTTTAGGAAAATTAGGCAAGCATGAGGAGGCGATAGAGAAGTGTAGGAAGGCGACAGAACTGAAGCCTGACTTGGCAGAGGCTTATTATAACTGGGGTGTGGCTTCAGAAAAATTAGGCAGGCATGAGGAGGCGATAGAGAAGTGTAAGAAGGCAACCGAGCTGAAGCCGGATTATGCAGAGGCTTATGTCAACTGGGGTGTGGCTTTAGGAAAATTAGGCAGGTATGAGGAGGCGATAGACAAGTTAGGGAAGGCGACAAAGCTGAAGCCGCATTATGCACCTGCTTGGTATAATATCGCTTGTGTTTATTCATTACAAAATAAGAAAGTTGACGCATTAGAGAGTCTTAAAAAAGCTATTGAACTTGATCCTACTTATAAAGAAGGGGCAAAGAAAGACGAGGATTTCAAGAATCTGTGGGAGGACGAGGATTTTAAGAAGTTGGTGGAGTGATATGTCAAATGTCCCGTTGGTCGGGGGTGCCCTTCTCCCGCCAAAGGCGGGATCAGGATGAATCCTCACCCCCGACCTCGCTTTAGGGTGAATGTCATCATCCACCCTGCCTAAAAGTGCACTAAAAAGCGGGAAAACCCCATACAACACCAAGAATTTTCTTGACTTTTGCGCCTTTGTATATTATTAATATGGTATAAAAATATAATTTAAGGTGAAAACACATATCGAGTTTTGAATTTTTTCTATAGAAAGAGCTACCCGGGAAAAAACCTTAAGTTAGTTTTAAAAACTGGGAAAACCTTCAAAATTTTAAGCTCTTAAACAGAGGAGGTGAGACAAGTGAGATCCAAAGCTTTTTATTTTCTATTTATTCCCATTATCTTCTTATTCTTCAATTTTGCCTTAGGTTCAGGCGAAAAGATTCCCTGGTCGAGCGCAAATGGTGGGGGGATTGTCTACGACTCTTCTACTCACTACAAGCTTTGCGGTTCGGTAGGTCAGTTCGCGGCTGGGAAAGATAGTAACACCGGGCCAGTCACAGCCCCTTTTTGTTATTCTGGTTTCTGGAACCCCTGGGTGAGAATGACGACTCCGGTGGAGTGGGAGGAGGTGGGTCAAACAGAGCTTCCCAAGGAATTTGATCTACGCCAGAATTATCCCAATCCCTTTAATCCCAATACCGTGATCGAATATGCCTTGCCCAAATCGGCGCACGTGACCATCGAAATCTATAACCTCTTGGGGCAAAAGGTTAATGTCTTGATGGATGAAGACCAGAAGGTCGGCTTCTATCGAGTCGATTGGGATGGAAAAGATAAGGATGGTGGAGAGCTTGCCAGCGGAATTTATTTCTACCGAATTCAAGCAGGAGATTTTGTAAAATGTAAAAAGATGATAATGTTGAAGTAAAGCTATTTGGAGTGTCAAGCTTTTAGCTTGACCAGAAGACTGTTTTGATGCATCAGCTTTAGCCTTCAGATTCCACCAAAGGGGGGGAAATGCTGATGTGATTTAGCTTCGGGAATTCTTCCGCCTTTGGCGGAATCTTGAGACTATTCCCGAAGCATCAAGAGTGGTGAGTAAGAACTCCCCTTAGTAACGGATTCATCCTGATCCCGCCTCTGGCGGGAGAACGGATGCCTCGTCCGTTACTTCGGGAGCTTTATTTACCTGTCACGGACAGGGTGTCCGTGACGAACCCAGAAATTTTAGCGAGGATGATAACATCCTCGCAGAGCAAAAAGCAATAAGTTATGAACCTTTAAACCAAAAAGGAGGTTTTCTATGAACCGCTTCATTTTTATTTTTGGTTTAATCATCCTGGTTTTCCTAGCCAGCTTAAGTTTTGCTGGGATTCCCAAGATGATTAATTATCAGGGGATGTTGACTGGGTCGGATGGCAAGACCCCGGTGCCAAATGCAAACTACCCCATTCTATTCAGCATCTACAACACTTCTTCAGGAGGAAGCTCTTTATGGTCGCACACTTACAATGTGTCAGTAACTAATGGTTTGTTCAATGTTATTTTGGGTGATAGTGGTGCTCCCATAAATCTGGCGTTTGACACGACCTATTGGTTAGGCATCAAGGTGGGGGCTGATCTGGAGCTTTCCCCCAGAATAAGATTGACCAGCGTGGGCTATGCTTATCGGGCTTTGATAGCCGACACGGCAACCGTGGCAGTATCCGCACCGACTGGCGGTGGTTGGACCGATGATGGCACAGTGGTCAGATTGACTACAATCACGGATAATGTCGGCATCGGGACGAGCAGTCCTGCAGAAAAACTCCATGTAGCAGGAGATATCAGGCTAAACGCTGGCGGAAATATCGCATTCGTTGATGACAACACAAGGATTTACGAATCATCAGATGATTTACTTATGACCGCTGATGATGATCTTTATCTCCAACCAGACGACGACATCTATATCCGTGCCGATGGAGGTTCTGACTGGATTCGGTTTGATCAGGGAAATCAAGTAGTTGGCATAGGGACGTTGAGCCCAAATGCAAAATTGGAAGTTTACCATACTACTAGTGGTGAAATCGCCCGATTTAATAATACACAAACTTCTGGTTGGATCGATTTTTATGAGGGAGCTATAGTTAGGGGATATTTAGGCTTTGGCGATGATAATTCTCTGTTTACCGATCAACTTGGGGATGCTTTAGCTCTACGTTCTCAGGCAGCATTACAATTGGGCAGCGGTACAGGTTCTGATTTGACAATCCTTGGCTCAGGCAACGTCGGCATAGGGACGACAAATCCGGAAGCGAACTTACACATCTACGAGAATACAAATGGCTTTGTCGGCTTATTTATCGAAAATCCGAACACAGGGTCGAGCTCCGCTGAAGGAATCTACTTTTCTAATGAAAACGGAGATATGGCAGCAATCCGCTTATACGATGACAACTCTACCTATCCCAGTCAGATGCGTATTTTTAACAACCGACCTAGCGGTTCTATTCATTTCTTAACCTCTAACGGGCATGTAACTCTTACAAACGATGGCAGAGTGGTCTGTTCTGAGCTTCAACTCACCGGTGGAAGCGACATCGCAGAGCCATTTGAGATGAAGGAACCGAACAAAATTGAGCCAGGTATGGTGGTAGTAATTGATCCCGACAATCCGGGCAAACTTAAGGTCTCCATCAAGGCATATGATCGCTGTGTAGCTGGCATCGTCAGTGGCGCAGGCGGCATCAAACCGGGTGTGAGAATGATGTCGGATGAGTCTTTCAAAAATAATCACCATGTGGCACTTACCGGTCGGGTATATGCTCTATGCGACGCCTCCTTTGGCTCCATCGAACCGGGCGATCTTCTTACCACCTCTCCCACTTCTGGTTATGCCATGAAAGTAACAGA
>Ga0315289_10012873_pt1 | contig 11754 bp, 11 predicted proteins | sample YL17G11_40_MG_FD_203452 | JGI IMG/M metagenome (GOLD analysis project Ga0315289, IMG submission 203452) | Sediment microbial communities from Yellowstone Lake, YNP, Wyoming, USA - YL17G11_40 | ecosystem: Environmental > Aquatic > Freshwater > Lake > Sediment | place: USA: Wyoming | collected... | reverse complement strand
CTACGTCGTGTCCCCACCACTCTACTGACGGGCTGATTTCTGTGAAGGCGCCGTTCGTGTCCGCCCGGTAAAAGACATCGTGCACGTGCTCGAAGACCTGGCGGTACTTAGCTTCACTCTCCCGCAGGGCGTCCCGAGTCCGTCCACTGCGGGTGATATCACGCACAATGGCCACGACCCCATCCTTGGCGCTTGCCGCGATACGTGCCTCATAGTCGCGCGGATTCCCGTCCGGCAGCGGGACTGGAATTCTGTACTCGAAGACCTGCGCCTCGCCCGTCTGCAGTGCCCGGTCTATGTGGTGCATCATCCGGCGAGCAAGATCTGTCGGCATCACCTCGCGTACTGTCCTCCCCAGGAATTCAGCGGGACGTAGCGCCGGCTCCTGGCCCTTTGCCAGCACGAAGTCTAGGAAGCGGCCTTCTCCATCCAGGTGGAAGATCAGGTCCGGGATGGCTTCTAGAAGGGCACGATATTGCCCTTCGATCGCTTGCGCGGCTCCTTCCGCTCGCGCATGCTGCGTCGGTCTCCTCGCCCGGCTACGATCGATCCCCATAGCTCCGTCTTCACTTCCCCGACGGTGTCCTGGGTTCACTGCGAGCAATGCTCAAGTCGGCGCGCGCCTTGATTCCCGATCTCAGCAGCCCGCGTGCTATGCCCAGAACCTCCGCAAAGACCCTATCACCGGTTGCGGGCCACTCTTCCTATCAAGGAGCACGGCCTCGACCGTGCTGGGCCACCCGGTCCGGCTACTCTTGTTGCGCAGTCTTGGCAGGTGCAACGAGGGCCAACGAAACTAAGTCCACTTGCGCTCTGCACGGCCCCACGTATATAGCTCCCGAGCAGCCCTGTCAAGACGTGTGGCGTTCCGGGGCGTCTCAGACGCAAGGATGCTGAGACGAAGCTGGTGGCGGGGATGATCCCTGGCCGTCTCGCCTTGTGCCAACTGGCGCAGCAGTCGCTCCGGCGGTCCTAGCCGAGAAGAGACATACGTCCGCTTATATCTAGACGAGACACGAGGTGACACGTCGTGCGACCCTACACTACGCGCACGTAGTATAGCACTCGTGTCAAGGGCTGAACGGACAGACCGAATGGCACGAGAAGCGTGGCCTTCGATGTAGATTGGCGCGTCGTCCCGGCAGCGCCTCTCGGCGCTTGGGGTCTCAGGCTTAACATCGGCGGAGTGCTGCTCGTCGGCGAGGCCAGCGAACCTCTCTGCCAGATGCCCGTCGGGTTGAACAAGATCGGAATGGTGCTGCTGGGCGGGCTGAACCCGGTGGCCGCCGCCACCCATTGGGCAGCAGGCCTCGGCTTTCTCGGCACAGCTCTTTGGGGGACTATCCCTCCTCATCGAAGGGCTGGGCCCGGAGAAGGCGGTGGACATCGCCCTGGCCCTCCGTCCCTGGGCCGGCCTGAAGGATGCCAGCCCGGAAATCTTCGCATGGATCCGCAACTGGCTTCTGTCCCAGAACGAGGAAGGTATTGTTTACGCTATCCGCGGCATAGTGCTGGGCACGGAGCTTCCCCACCAGCGGTTCCATGAGATCAAGGCACCTACCCTCATCGTTGCCCACCCGGGTGACGACATTCACCCTCTGGCGTCGGCCGAGGTAGTACACAGGGCCATCGAAAGTTCGAGGCTGGTGGTGGCCCCGTCCATGATCCACTATCAACTGCATCCCGAGGAGCTGGCGGCCCTGGTCGAGCAGTTCCTGAGCGAGGAGGTGCCGGCGCCCTGATAGGGTGGCCGCTAAACCTGACGGCTAGAGGCATCAGAGCCAGCGGAGCGAGAAGCTATGCCCACCGCCCATATCAACGGCTTCGACATGTACTACCGGGAGCGCGGCCAGGGTCCACCCCTGGTCCTCGCCCACGGCCTGATGGGCAGCATCGACATGATGGACACCCTGGGCGAGAACCCGGAGTCCCTCTCCCGCCGCTTCCGCCTCATCAACTACGATGCCCGCGGCCACGGCCGCTCTGGCTACACCCCTGACCCCGCCTATTACTCCTGGTACGCGCTGGCCCAGGACCTGTTTGCCCTCCTCGGCCACCTGGGCATCGAGCGGGCCCACGTGGGCGGCGGCTCCATGGGCGCCGGCACCAGCCTCGTCTTCGCCCTTGACCACCCGGAAATGGTGGACAGGCTCGTCCTCATCGCGCCGCCGCCCTTGGGTGAAGACATGGGGCCGGTGCAGCGGATGTTCCTCGCCTTCGCGGCCATCATCGAGGCACAGGGGCTTGAGAAGGCGGTGGAGGTGGCCATGGCCATGCCTCAGTTCCAGGCCGTGCGCGAGGCGAACCCCCAGGAGTTCGAGTGGATCCGCGGCTGGCTGCTGTCCCAGAACCTGCGGGCCGTCGTGCCGGCCATCCGGGGTCTGCTGGGTGGGCCGCCCCTGCCCGAGGAGCGCTTCGTGGAGGTCCGGGCGCGCACCCTCGTTGTCGCCCACCCCGACGACGACGTCCACCCGCTGGCTTCGGGACGCCGGCTCCAGGAGTCCATTCCGGAGTGCCACCTGGTGGTCGCGCCTACCATGACCTACTACCGCGAAAACCCCCAGGAGCTGGCGGACATCATCGAGGGCTTTCTCGAGGACGGCGGTCCGTGTCCGGCGCCGGCGCCCTGACAGACAGGCGGCCAACGGCGCGGCCGGTAACGAGGCTTTGATGGGAGAAGAGTGGCAGGCAGAGGGGCCCGCCATCGAGGCCGCCGAGTACGACGAGGCCTACTTCCTCTGCGCCTCCGAGGGGTACCGGGAGTTCGCCGCCTCCCGTGGGCGGTGGCTGGGGCCCCGATTTCGCAAGGCACTCTCCCTGGCCAAGGTGTGGCCGGGCCAGCGGGTGTTGGATGTCGGCTGCGGCCGTGGCGAGCTGGTGATCCATTCAGCCCTGCGGGGCGCCAGTGCCGTCGGCATCGACTACTCAGAGACGGCGGTGGCCATCGCACGCGATGCCCTGGCCAGCCACCCGCCCGGCGTCCGGGAGCGAGCTTCCTTCGCGCTCATGGACGCCCGCCGCCTGGAGTTCGCCGATTCCTCCTTCGACACCGCCTTCATTACCGACGTGGTGGAACACCTGACGCCAGCCGAGCTCGCGGCCGCCCTGGCCGAGGCGCACCGCGTCCTCCGGCCCGGCGGTCGCCTGGTGGTGCACACCTCGCCCAACCGCCTCCTCCTCGACCGCGTCTACCCGGCCTACACCCGCCGCGTGCATCAGGTGCTGGCGGCCGCCTGCCGCCTCCTCCGCTACCGGGATGCCGTCTTCTCGCCCGACCTGCCCGGCGCGGCGCGCTTCCCGCGCACCGACTACGAGCGGCGCATGCACGTCAACGAGCAGACCGGCGATAGCCTGCGGGTCGCCCTGGACAACGCCGGCTTCCGCGTCGAGCGCCTCCTCTACTGGGAGCCCTCGACCTACCCTACGCCCCTGTCGCTGCGTCTGCGACTGCTGGACCTCATGCGCTACCTGCGATCCTTCAGCTACTTCCCGCCCCTGAACCGCTACTTCTGCAACCACATCTGGGCAGTGGCCCGTCGGCCCTGAGCCAAGCGAAGGGGCAATGCAGTGGGTCATTCCGTAGGGGCCGAGCTTCAGCTCGGCCCAGGACAGAGCTGAAGCTCTGTCCCTACGGGTAGCCAATTATGTCGGCTTACTCCGTCAGCGGCCTTCAACGCTCGCAGATCAAATTGAACGGTTGGTGACGACTGGTTGAGGGATGTTCAGGAGAGGATCAGGCGTGGATCGCTTCCTCTGGCTCGCGGCCGGCGACGCCCTGGCGCTCCAAGCTGGCCAGCTCCTCGGCTGAGAGGCCCAGCAGGTGGCGGAAGACGTATTCGTTGTGCTGGCCGAAGCAGGGGGCGTTGAGGCGCACGTGGGCCGGCGTCAGGCTCAGCCGCCAGGGCACGCCCTCCATCTCCCAGACGCCGGCCTCGGGGTGCGCTGTCTTCTCGAAGAAGCCGCGCTCCCGCAGGTGAGAGTCGTCCATCAGGTCCGCCACCGATGCCACCGGCGAGGCGGCCACACGCGCCTCCTGAAGGGCCAGGGTCACCTCCTGCGGCGCCTTTTCCCTCGTCCAGGCCGATATCGCCTCGTCCAGCTCGTCCTGGTGGCGGTAGCGCGACACCACGTCGGCGAAGCGGGGGTCGGCGGCCAGCTCCGGACGCCCCATGACGCGGCAAAGGGCCGCGAACTCGACATCGGAGGCTACAGCGATGGCCAGCCAGCGGTCCTCGCCGGCGCAGGGGTAGCAGCCGTGCGGCGCCATCGAGTGGTGACGGTTGCCCAAGAGCGGCGGCTGGCGCCCGTTCATGCTGAAGCGAACGAAGAACTCACCGATGAGGCTGGTTATGCTCTCACGCTGCGCCACCTCCACCCAGCGTCCGCGGCCCGTGCGGCGCCGGTAGAGGAGGGCGGCGCAGAAGGCGGCGGCGGCCGAGATGCCCGCCACCGGGTCGCCGTAGCTGATGCCGGACTTGTGGGGGCCCCGGTCCGGGTAGCCCGTCAGCGACGCCAGCCCCGCCAGTCGCTCAGCGTGGGTGCCATTGGCGACGTGGCCCGCCTCGGGCCCATCCTTGCCGTGGACCGAAATGGAGACCAGGATGATGTCCGGCCTCGCCTGCCGCAGCACGTCGTAGGAGAGGCCCAGGTCTTCCATGAGACCAGCGCCGTGGTCCTCCATGACGGCGTCGCTCAGGGTCACCAGCTTCAGGAACAGCTCCCTGCCCCGGGAATGCGACAGGTCCAGCGTGCAGCCGAACTTGTTCCGGTTCAGGTGGTTGAAGTAGGCCGACCTGTTGTAGTCTTTCTCTTCTTCCTGACCCAGCAGGTCCGAGGAGCGGGTTGGGTCCCAGTTCTTCGCCGACTCAATCTTGATGACCTCGGCGCCCATGTCGCCCAGGAGACGGCTGGCGTAGGGGCCCGCCCACCCCGTCGTGAGGTCGAGGACGCGAATGCCGGAAAGAGGAAGGCGGTACATGCGCTACCCTGCCCCTAGACCACGCCGGCCGCCCGCAGCCGCACGAGGTCCGACCGCTCGAACCCCAGCAGCTCGCCGAAGACCTCTTCGTTGTGCTCGCCCAGGAGGGGAGCGCGGCCGGCCCGCCATCCCCAGCCATCTCCGCCGGGCGACCCGTCGGTCAGGCGGAAGGGCGGCCCGGGGTAGGTCCAGCGGCCGACCACCGGGTGGTCCACCTCCTGGAAATAGCGACGGGCCCTCATCTGGGGAGTGCAGCGCCTCCTCCAGGGCAAGCACAGAGCCGACGTTGCCCCGCCGACGGCCGGGGCCATCCGACCGCCGGTAGGCGTAGTCGGGCAGGTGGTTCTCCAGGACGCAGGCCTGGCACTCCATGGCGCTGACCTCGATGTGCTGGCCTACCTCCATCACCGCCAGCCCGAGCAGCGCCACCAGGGTGGCGGCGAAAGCGTTCAGCCCCGCCTGGTACTCTGCCTGGTAGCCGGCGTTCAGCAGGGGCTCCCGGTCGGGGTCGCCGGTGAGGTACATCTGGCCGCCGGAAGCGAAGGAGGAATGCCAGCGCCAGAGCCGCCGCCAGCCTGAAGAACAGCTTCCCCCTCAATCCTCACCCCTCACCGCTTCTCCCCAGCGATCGGCCTTCGGCAGCCTGGGGACTTGTGGCCGCGCTACGGCGCGTTGACGCTGATGGTCGGGTCGTTGGGGTTCGTCACGTTGACCCGTATTCGGTCTTCAAGCGTACCGCCCTCATCTGCCGTTTCGATGGCGTCGAATTCCAGGGCTACCAGCCAGCCGCCGGCCTGGGCCACCCAGATGTCGAAGGTGTTAACGGTTGCCTCTGGGGGGATGGGGCCGAAGAACGGCAGGCTGTGCACCACTCCCTTAAGCGACAGCCGCGTGGCCAACACCCCATTCTTGAAGTCTGGCTGCCCTGGGATACCCGTCAGGTCCAGAGGCAAGAAACCCTCCCAGAAGAGGCTGGAACCCGGGCAGAACCAGCGCAGATCGTCGGTGACGGCAGGATCGCTGGGCGTGGTATGGGTCCACCCGGACCCCATGTCGATCCAGGCATCGGGCGGAATGACTACCACCTTGTCCAAGGGAAGCGTCATACCGCCCGCAGACATCGTAATGTCGCAAGAAACGCCATCCGGCGCCTCCAACTCTCCCGCCTCGAACTCTCCCCTGGACGTAATGGTGAACGTGTCCGCACCGGTCCCCGTCGTCCACTCCATGGTGTAGCGAAAGCTGTCGAGCGCCTCTGTCGGTGAAACAGCCCTGCTCACCGTACCCGGCGTAGGGGAGCCGGCAATAGGAGTCGGGGTTGGCCCGGCCGGGGTGGTCGGCGTGGCGGAGGTTGAGGTAGGGGTCGCGGTGTGGCCGGCCGAGGTGGTCGGCGTGGCGGTTGAGGCAGGGGTGGCGGTCTGGCCGGCCGGCGTGGTCGGTGTGATGGGTGTCGGTGTGGCGGTTGGAGAGCTGCCGACGAGACAGAGCCACATCGCGTCCAGGAAGTTCACCGTCAGGAGGTCGCTGGCCTCAGGCGCCGCCGGAGAGAAGCCCTCCCACCGTTGCTGCGCCGCGTCGTGGCGCCACATCGTCTCCACGCTGCCCGCTGGGCTCACGGCATCGAGGACGGCGCCGCTCGCTGTCCCGTCGCCGAACGTCAGACCGACGTTGTTGCAGCCCGGGTACAGCTGCAACACGGCTCCGGGCGGCGGCAGGGTGATGCTGGCAACAGGCTCCGCCCGGCCTGACGACCAGTGGCCGGCCAACAGCACCACCAAGGCGGCCAGGATTGCCGCGAGCGCTATCAAGGTCTTGGTCTTCACCAGCCTGCTCGTCCTCGTCCCGTTTCAACCCACTTCCGGTCACCCCTCAGCGCGGCAGGTGACGGGCAGCGGACGCATTATAGCACGCGGGATACGCTGACTCTCTCGAGGCATGCTATTGGAGTCGCGGGGCGCCAGGCCTTAGCCCCTTGACAGGTCATGTACAATCTCAGAGCGCCAAGGTGCTCTCAGAACGTTGCGGCCCCGCCCCTTTTCCTCACCGCCCCTGCGGGGCTAGCCCCGTCATTCTGAGTCCTCCAGAGGCGGAGGAGGAATCTGGTTCATGAGATCATTCGCTTCCCAGACGGGCGCGTCCGGGCTTCCGAAAGAAGGTGCCCGTGCAGAGGGCATGGCTGCGGGTCATGGTTCGCTATCCCTTGGCGGTGCCGGTGGAGCAGGGACGGCTTAGCCACGAGGAGGCAAGGGGGGAGGCGGGGCTCCCAACGAGTATCGTCTTCGGGGAAGCCCCTCAGGGGACCAGGATCCGGCTGAAGTCGCCCAGCACCAGGCGATAGAAGCCGCCTTCCGGCGCCCGCGCGCCGCCGCCGCGCAGCTCGACGTTACGCCCGATGAGACTGTCGCGCACCGGGGCGCCCAGCCCCTCGATGACGGTGTTCTCCAGCACCACGCTCCCCTCCAAATGGCTGTCGCGCACCAGGGAGTCGTGGTAGATGGAGGTGAAGGGCCCCACCCTGGAGTTGATTATGCGGGTCCTCTCACCGATGATGGCCGGCCCCTCGATAACGCTGCCCTCCACCCGGCAGCCCTCCTCCAGGACGACGGCCCCCTCGAGGCGTGAGTCGGCATCGATGCTGCCCGCCGAGCCGGGGGCCATGGTCTCCAGGATGGCCCGGTTGGCAGCCAGCAGGTCGTCCATCTTGCCGGTGTCGATCCAGCAGCCCTCCACCAGCTCGGCCCGGACGCCGTAGCCGTGGTCGATGAGGTACTGGATGGTGTCGGTGATCTCCAGCTCGCCCCGGGCCGAGGGCCGGATGGCCTCGACGGCCTCGAAGACGGGGGAGTCGAACATGTAGATGCCGATGACGGCCAGGTCGCTGGGCGGCTGCGACGGCTTCTCCACTACCCGCGATAGGCGGCCGTTCTCCAACTGGGCGACGCCGAAATCACGGGGGTTGGGGACGCTCTTCAGCAGCACCTGGCAGTCGGTGCCGCTGCGACGGAAGCTCTCCACGTAGGGGACAACACCGCCCTTGATGAAGTTGTCGCCCAGGAAGACGACGAAGGGGCAGTCGCGCAGGAAAGGGCGCGAGATCCTGATGGCGTGGGCGATGCCCAGCGGCGCCTCCTGCTGGACGTAGGTCACCCGTGCCCCGAAGCGGGAGCCGTCGCCCAGCGCCGCCCGCACCTGGTCCCCCGTCTCCCCGACGACGACGCCAATGTCGCGGATGCCGCACTCGACGAGCTGCTCCAGCGCATAGAAGAGGATGGGCTTGTTGGCGATGGGAACCAGTTGCTTGGCGCCGGTATAGGTGAAAGGCCGTAGCCGCGTGCCCTTGCCGCCGCTGAGCACCAGCCCCTTAATCTCTCTGGGACCGGGGGAAGGAGTGTCCGCCACAGCGCCAGTAATAGTAGTCCAGAGCGCCTATGGCCGCAACCAGTCGGCAGCGGCTCGCCAGTTCACGCCCGGAACGAGCCGCTTACCAGGACGCAAGCGCCGCGAAGCTGCGGTGCTGTCCCTGCTATTGGCCGTAGATCTCCGCTATGACGCGGTTGGCCTCCGAAGCGCCCTCGTCCAGGGGGCTGATCTGCACCGGAGCGGGGCTGATCCTGCGGACGACTTCGACCGCTTGCGGGCCGCCACTGCTCAGGGCCGTTCCCCAGTATAGGACTAAGAACATGTCGCTTCGCATGGTGAGGTGGTCGTTGGTGGGGACTAGGTTGCCCTGGTCAACCTTGAAGACTAGGAGCTGAATCGAGCCGGTCGGGGAACGCTCAGAGTGCACCTGGGTGAAGGCCGGATTTTGGAGGAAGTACTCTAAGTAGATGAGCGAGCTGTACACGTGGTCGTCCCCGGTGATGACAAGATACTGGATGTTCCGCTCGCGAAGGTCGTTCAGGAGGTCGATCTCGGAGAGGGCCACCCAGTAGTTATGAACGGGGACCCACTCAAGATAGAGCCATCGTTCTTCGTCCTGCGGCGGCTCCAGACGATCGTCCTCGAAACGGAACAGGGTCGCCACGGGCTGAACGGGCCGGCTGGCCCCCGGATTGATCCGCACTTCAACGGTAGGTAGCTGGTAGATGGGATAATGGGCCCCCGTAAGAAAATACAGGTGCGAATGAAAAAGGTGGCTGGACATAATGTGCGAGCCCGCCGGCACGTTCCCGTCGATCCAGCGAGCCGTATTCTCCACCAGTGGGTTGTCCCAGTTGTCGGTGTTGATCCGCTGGCTGTCGATCTCGCCGTTGGCATCCAGGAATGAACGCTGCTGAGTGAAGATGAACGTTCCGCCTATGACGGCCAGGCCTGCCACCATCCCGTAGGCCAGCACCCGAATCGCTGATGAGGGCTCGGCCGCCAACGAACGAATCTCGTCCAGCAGCAGGCCGAGCGCCCTGCCGAGAGCGAGGTAGGAAAGGTAGACAGCGGGAGCGAGCTGTCTGACCTGGAGGTTGGAGTTGGCAACAGAGAGAAAGACCGGCGAGAACAGCAGGAAAGCAAAGAGCAGCTGACCTTGCCCCCGAAAACGAGTCCAGGCCCAGTGTTAGTAGACAGGGGGCTTGGACATGTGGAAGGGGGCATTGTTCATGAGCAAGAAGAATCACAGGCCGGAGCAGATCATAGGCAAGCTGAGGGAGGCGGAGGTGGGCCTGGCACAGGGGCTGAAGGTGCCGGAGGTGTGCCGGAAGCTGGGCGTGACCGAGCAGACTTACTACCGCTGGCGTAAGGAGTACGGTGGGCTGCGGCTGGACCAGGCGAAGCGGCTCAAGGAGCTGGAGCGGGAGAACTCCCGGCTGAAGAAGCTGGTGGCGGACCTGTCCCTGGATAACGCCATCCTCAAGGAGGTGGCACGGGGAAACTCCTGAGCCCGGCCAGGAGGCGCGAGGCGGTCGAGCAGGTGAGGGAGACGCTCGGCTCCGCTCTCGTCTCGGAACGCCGGGCCTGCCTGGTGCTAGGGCAAGCGCGTTCGACACATAGGCAAAGGCATAAGAGGCGCGATGAGGAGTTACTGCTGGTGGAGCGGCTAGTGGAACTGGCGACAGAGTACGGCAGGTATGGCTACCGACGGGTAACGGCTCTGCTCCGTGACGAGGGATGGCAGGTAAACCACAAGCGGGTCGAGCGACTGTGGCGACGAGAGGGATTGAAAGTGCCGGAAAGACAGCCCAAGAGGAGAAGGCTCTGGCTGACAGATGGGTCCTGCGTGAGGCTCCGGCCCGCCTACAAGGATCACGTGTGGAGCTACGACTTCGTGGCGGCGCGGACCAGCGACGGTAGGCCGCTGCGGATGCTGGCACTCCTGGACGAGTTCAGCCGGGAGTGCCTGGCGATAGACGTAGGGAGGCAGATGACCAGTGATGACGTCCTGGAGCGCCTGAGCCGGCTATTCGCACAGCGGGCGGCACCCGCCTACCTGCGGTCGGACAACGGCTCGGAGTTCACGGCGAGAACGGTACGAGACTGGCTGGAGCGGGTAGGGGTGAAGACGCTGTACATAGAGCCGGGCAGCCCCTGGGAGAACGGTTACATCGAGTCCTTCAACGGCAAGCTGCGGGATGAACTGTTGAACGGAGAGGTCTTTGATACGTTGCTGGAGGCGAAAGTCCTGGTGGAGCGCTGGCGGCGGCACTACAACACGCACCGCCCTCACAGCTCGCTTGGCTACCGGCCGCCGGCGCCGGAGACAATCGCGCCATGGCTCTCAGGCTCCGCTGCGCTGCGCCTGCCTGCCATGGCTGCAGGACTAACATTCAATGTGGTACGGTAAACGGGGGCAGGTCACAAGCAACGTGGAGTTTTGTCCAGAGCACGAAGAACGAAAGCGGCCTGTCCACCGACTCGGCCGCTTCGCGCGCGAGACGAGCTGTCTCCGAGAAGCTATCTGCCTGGAACCCCCTCTGCAGTGGACTCTGGCGCACCCTGTAGAAGTGCCTCATCTATGAACAGATGGCCCTCCTCATCGGTGTAGAACAGGCGCCGAAAGTTGTACCCGCGGTCGCGGACAGCCCGGCCGCCGCCCTCGTGGCGCTCCACAAGCGCCACAACGAGAACCACTTCACAACCCAGCGCTTCCACAACCTCGATCGCCTTGTCTATGGAACCCCCGGTAGTAATGACGTCATCAACGATTGCGACCTTCCGCCCCGAAGTCAGAAGGTGCTCTCCCTGGTCGGGCGCCGCTTCAGCGACCTGCTCCCTGGCGCCGTGCTGTTTTGCCTCCTTGCGAACGATAAAGGCAGGAACCTCCCGACCAGCCTCCAGACCTGCCGCACCAACCGATTGCGCGATGGGGATGGAGCCGATCTCCAGGCCGCCGATGGCCTCGGCTCCGGCCTCCTCCACCAGTTGGAACACAACCCTCCCGATCAGCCTCGCGACACCGGGGCGCAAGACGGCCCTTTTCCCGTTGTAGTAGTACTTGCTCTTGAGCCCCGACGAGAGCGTGAAATCTCCATACTGGAAGCAGAACCTCCGCATGGAGTCCCGCAGTTCATAGATGTCCTGGCGTGTCACGCGAGTCATGCTCAACCCCGCTTCGCTCCAGGGATCTTACGTGGTAATCTGTCGCGCCACGCGAGCAAAGCTGGCCTCTGCGGTCGCAGCGTAGAGCCAAACCAGGAGGATGTCAATTGACCGCCTACCCGGGCTCTACGTCATTCAGTGTGGATTAGGTTAAGGATCCTTAGCATAAAGTTCCGGTCGTTCCGATAGCCGTAGGCCCGCCGCTTGAGCACCTTCACCCTGTTGTGCTTGCCCTCCACCATCGCGTT
>Ga0315289_10012871_pt1 | contig 11755 bp, 9 predicted proteins | sample YL17G11_40_MG_FD_203452 | JGI IMG/M metagenome (GOLD analysis project Ga0315289, IMG submission 203452) | Sediment microbial communities from Yellowstone Lake, YNP, Wyoming, USA - YL17G11_40 | ecosystem: Environmental > Aquatic > Freshwater > Lake > Sediment | place: USA: Wyoming | collected... | reverse complement strand
CTACCGGGCAGGATGCTGGGTAACACCCAGGAGGGGTAACCCTACGGAAAGTGCCACAGAAACATACCGGTTGCCTTGGGCGACTAAGGGTGAAATGGTGAGGTAAGAGCTCACCAGCGGCTGGGTGACCAGCCGGCTGGGTAAACCCCATCCAGAGCAAGACCAAATAGAGGGACGAAAGGACGCCCGGCCTGTCCCCGGGTTGGTCGCATGACCCTGGTGGTAACATCAGGGCTAGATAGATGGTCACCGCTCTGATTAGTCAGAGTACAGAACTCGGCTTACAGGTTTACTTGACTCAAGTAGAAGGCGAAGCATGATGCTTCGCCTTCTCTGTTTGTCCTCACTTTTTACAATCTTTATAACCCTGACCATCTTTGAAAGAGGTTATGCTCTATACCAAAGATGTCTAATACCTTACCTATGGTATGGTCAATAATATCCTGAATCGTTTTAGGTCTATGATAGAACGCAGGAACTGGCGGCATAATAATAGCACCCATCTCAGACAATCTTTCCATATTTCTTATATGACCTATATGAAGTGGTGTTTCTCTTGTCAGTAATACTAACTTTTTCCTCTCCTTCAGAGTAACATCTCCGGCTCGGATTAAAAGATTCTCAGTATATGAATTTGCTAGTGCCGAGAGCGTCTTCATTGAGCAAGGGGCAACTATCATGCCGTCTCTTTTGAATGAACCACTAGCAATGCAAGCCCCGATATCATTAATATCATAGCAAAAATCGGCTAATGCCTTTACAGCTTCTATCTTCCAATCAGTCTCATGTCTAATATTTGTTTCCCCAGCCTCGGAGATCACCAGATGCTTTTCAATATCTTTCCTGGCAGCTAGTATCTCTAGCAACCTCACACCATATATTGCCCCTGTAGCCCCGGTAATACCTATTATTAGTACCATATATTTATAACCTCCAATCTTCTTTTTATGCCGACAATTGAATCTATATCCTCAGTGACCCACGCTATGGCGAAAGCCACTTGTTTTATTGCCTCCTCAGTAGTTAGCTTGCCATTGATCTGTGCGATGAAGAGAAACTTAGTCGGCGAATAACTAACTTCCCTACCTCCAAGATTACAAAAATGGATGCTGATGACAATACTACTATTGCCCAATCAACCATAGTGAGCGGGTAAGTATGAAAAACCTCCTGAAGTACAGGAACATAAAGTAAAGGCATAGTCATACCAAAAGAAACCAACACCGCCCCAATCAGCCACTTGTTACCCAGCATGCCAATTTCAAATATAGCAAGCCGGTCCGAGCGAAAGTTAAAAGACTTAAAGAATTGGATAACAATTAGGGTCATGAAAACAAGACATTGGGCTTCAATCAGGCTTTTCCCAACCCCGAGAGCCCAGGAGAAGATTCCCAGGTTTACCACCATACTCCAGACACCACCGATAACGATTAAACTAATAACAGGGCGGTTAAAAACAGTCTCATTACGTGGTCGGGGCTTACGTTTCATAATATCTGGAGCTGCCGGGTCTACGGCTAAGGCAAGGGCGGGCAAGCCGTCGGTAGCCAGATTTACCCACAGAATCTGGATGGCAATCAGGGGTAAAGCCCCACCAGTACCTAGTAACGAACCAAACAAAATGGCAATAGCCATGACCAGTACTTCACCCAGATTAGAGGAGAGGAGATACATAAGGTACTTCTTTATATTATCATAAAGCCCCCTTCCCTCCTCCACGGCGGCAACGATAGAAGCAAAATTATCATCGGTCAGCACCATATCCGCCGCCTCCTTGCTGACATCGGTGCCAGTAATACCCATGGCCACACCAATATCTGCCTTCTTCAGGGCTGGAGCATCATTGACGCCATCCCCGGTCATTGCCACTACATGCCCCTTTTTGGCTAAAGCCTCCACCACACGCAGTTTATGAGCTGGGGAAACCCTAGCATAGACCTCAATCTTCTCAACCACGTCTTCAAACTGCTCATCACTCAGGTTATCCAGTTCACTCCCGCTTAAAACCTGCCCCTTCTTAAGCAAGCCAAGTTCCTTGGCAATCGCCATCGCCGTCAATTTATGGTCACCAGTAATCATCACTGACTCTATCCCCGCTTCCTCACAGACCTTAATTGCCTCCTTTACCTCCTCCCGCGGTGGGTCAATCATGCCCACCAGCCCCACAAATACCATATCGCTCTCAATAGCCTCTGAGAGCAGCGCAATTGGCTTGTAAGCCATGCCAAGAACACGTAACCCGTCACTAGCTAGGGTCTGGGCGAGAGCTAAAATTTCCTTTCGCTCGTTACTGGTTAACTCTTGCTCTATTTTATCTCGGTAAATGTACCGGCAACAGTCCAGAATCACCTCAGGTGCCCCTTTAGCATAGGCAACCTCACCTTGAGGCGTTTGGTGAACTGTGGTCATCATTTTCCTTTCTGAAGAGAAAGGAATTTCCCTAATGCGGGGCCAGCTAGCATTTTGTGCCTCCTGCTCTAAGCCAGCTTTCGCCGCCGCTACCAGCAGTGCTCCCTCAGTCGGATCCCCTTTGACTTTCCACCAACCATTAACGGGAACAAGTCGTGCGTCATTGCAAAGAGCACCGATGCGGAGTAAAACCTCCAGATGGACATCTTCCTGCGGCTCATAAACCATGCCATCAAGGAAAAAATTCCCTTTTGGTTCGTAGCCAACGCCACTGACTTCGAACAACCTACCATTAGTGTAGATTCGTCGCACTGTCATCTGGTCCTGGGTTAAGGTGCCGGTCTTATCAGAGCAAATAACCGTGGTGCAACCCAAGGTCTCTACCGCTGGCAACTTTCTCACTAGGGCATGGCGCTTTACCATTCGTTGCACCCCGATAGCTAAACCAATAGTAACCACTGCTGGCAATGCTTCCGGTACGGCGGCTACCGCCAGACTCACCCCCCAGATGAACATTTCCAGTATTTTATGACCGCGTAGCACTCCCATCGCCGCTAATACAAAACAGAGAGCTATAGCACCGATAACAATCCACTTCCCCATTCGGTCAAGGTTAACTTGGAGCGGGGTCTTCTCCTCCTTTACCTCCTGAAGCATGGCGGCAATTTTGCCAAACTCAGTACCCATGCCGGTTGCGGTTACCACCGCTGTTCCCCGGCCATAAGCAACTGAGGTGCCCATATAGACCATATTTCTCCGGTCGCCGATAGCAACCGTCTCAGCCAGAGAATCTGTCATCTTCTCAACCGGGGTTGATTCGCCGGTGAGCGGAGCTTCATTGACCTTTAGGTTCACTGCTTGAATTACCCGAGCATCCGCCGGGTTATGGTCACCGGTGTGTAGCAAGATTATATCGCCTAGAACCAATTCCCGAGACGGTATTTCTATCTCCTCCCCATCTCTTAACACTGAAGCGGTGGGCGACGCCATTCGTTTCAGGGCTTCCATCGCCCGCTCCGCTCGATATTCCTGGACAAAACCCAAGACGGCGGCAAAAAGAACGATGGCAAAGATGACAATGGCATCAGTAACTTCACCTAGAACTGCCGATAAAGCCACTGCTACCAGCAGGATGATGATGAGAATGTTTTTGAATTGCTCCAGAAAGATTGCCCAAGCTGAAACCTTGCGCTTCTCCACGAGTTCATTGGGACCAAATTCAGCCAGACGGCGCTTGGCTTCTGCCAAACTCAGGCCGCGGTGGTCTGAGCTGAGAAATGTTAGTACTTCCTCTATTTCTCGATTATGCCAACTTTTGGCTGTGTATATTGCCAAATTCTTAGCCTCTCTAATTAAATGAACAGGGGGAGCCTTTCCGCAAGATGTCTCCCCTTCCTTGCCTACTCGCTTTTAGATTTAACTCTTTGCTTTTTACATATTAAATAGTAAATGCTAATAAATACTTTTGCCTTGGCAGAGATAATATTACATTAGTTGCGGCTTGTCAAGAGATTTTCAGCTCCCCTGTCAATTATCGAGTAAAAAGCTCTCTTCAGGTCATTTTTTAAGAGAATCGATATTTCCAACCAAGGGCGACCATAAACTGTACTAACCTATGCTAACACTAGATATCACTGAGGAAACTGCCACAGTTCTTGATTTTATCGAAATAATGGGCAGTAAAGGACTTGAACCTTCGACCTCTCGGATGTGAACCGAGTGCTCTAACCAACTGAGCTAACTGCCCGTAATCATATCTATTTTAGCCCCCAAAATCAGCTTTGTAAAGTTAGACCTCTTGCTTCGTCAAAATTTTGCACCGATTTAGGAACTCCGCTTCAGGGTTACCAGCTTTGTGCGTTGACCGAAGGCAAACGCCCGAACGCAATCACCATCGTCACCAACTGCGTTAATTACTCCCACCATTTCCTTGCCTCACAAGGAATCGCCACAGATGTGACTGAGGTCACCCACTATAAAATGAGAGCATTCATCCTCCACTTACAACAGAAGAGGTGTTTCTCCAATCATCACTTTAATCAGACGCAGGATAGGGGGCTCTCAGGACACACCATCAATTGCTACCTGCGTAGCCTGAGAATCTTTTTCTCCTGGCTTGTCTACGAGGGTATAATCCAAGACAACCCCTTTGACCGGGTAAAGATTCCAAGACCCCTCTTTTACGCTCAGCATGGCTGGTGGTTTCTCGAACTACCTAGAGAGGGGCCCTAGCTGCATGGCATCTGGGAAAGCAACATCAACGTAGTGCTCAATGATGACCCTGAGGTTTGTAACCAGATTACAGAGAGCTGGCCTTTAAAGACTGCCCTTTGAAAAGTATATAAGGTGAAGGATTATTAAGCGGTGAGACTGGGAACCAAGATTATTCCCATTGAGCAAAGGAGAAAGCCTTATGCTAACGCCCATTACCGCACTTTGCCTCTGGCTAGAGAGGCAAATATAGCGCCGCAAGAGAGTACAGAAAAAATGACAAATGCTGTTTTAAAGCTTCTCAGAAAAAGTGGATAATATTCGGGTGTTATCTGCACCCTCCCGATATACAATGAGAACAACATCATAGTTATTCCCATGCTCAGCACCTGACCTACTAGCCTCATTGTCCCTAACGTTCCTGACGCCACGCCATAAAATTTTTGTTCTATGGAACTCATGACTGCATTGGTATTTGGAGATGAAAAAAAGGCAATACCAATACCTACTATGGCTAAAATAACTAGAACAGACCCTATGCCTGAATCCTGGCCTAGGAAGACAGTAAGGATAAGCCCGATAGTTGTAAGTGCCATTCCTGCTGAGGCAAGCAGGCGTGGTTCAATTCTATCTGAAATCCGGCCAGCAATTGGTGAAAGAATCGCCATCACGAGGTATTCGGACACCAGAATCAGTCCGGCATGTTCGGGGCTAAGCCCCTTAATGTACTGTAAGTACAGGCTTACAAGGAAACCAACAGAAAATATTGCGCCATAATTAATCAATGTAGCTAAATTAGAAAAGGTAAAGACAGGATTATTACTAAAAAGCCGTACATTAAGTACAGGATTTTTAATTCTCATTTCCCATGCAATGAACACCGACATCCCTAGGACACCAATTGCAACTAGCCATACGCCCAGCATTGCTGGTAAGAGGGAAAAACCGAGAATTATTGCTACAAGTGCAAGGCCGTATATTGTGGAACCGATAGAATCGAAGTTCTCACCTCTTGCCTCAGCCCACTCACCCTTCAATTTCCACAATACAGCAGCAATACCTATCAATCCGAGTGGTACTGTAATAAAAAAGATGCTTCTCCAGCCAAAATGCTCTGTTAGAAAACCGCCTAGAGGAAACCCCAATGAAAGACCAGCGTAGGTCGCAGCAACACTGATTCCCAGCACTCTACCCCTCTCGCCACTAGGAAATACTGAAGTTAGAATCGCTACCCCATTGCCGAAAATCATCGCACTTCCTATGCCTTGCACGACCCTGAAAAGAATAAGTAACATAGCAGAAGGAGCGATTGCAGAAATGAGGGATGAAACGGTGTAAATGACTATGCCGTACAAAAAAATCCTCTTCCTTCCGTAAATGTCTGCTATTCTTCCGAAAGGGACAAGGAATACCGCTGAAGCCAAGATAAATGAAGTTGAAACCCAGCTTAACATGACCGCGTCTAAATTGAAGTATTTTGCAATTGAAGGAAGCGCAATATTTACCGATGAACCCATAAATGCCGTAAGAAAAGAAGCTATTACGGAAGCAAGCAGTGCTGCCCCTTTATTCATATTACTGCTCACATTGTCAGTCATGTCTGCCATTATACCTCATTTGAGTATAAAATCTTTATGCCACGCATACAAGGTATTTGAATGCAAAAAAGTTGGCATGTCTTTACAAGAAGATGCAAACTTAAAATAGAATTTTGAGGACTTGGCATTACTTGATTTCGTGATAAACTTCTTTACCATCTTCTTAGAAATAGGCAGGCTCTGCCAGTGAACAGTGGGGGTAGTAGGGGTTTTACCCCTCCCGCTTGCTCAAACATTGTTCCTCCCCATCCCACGTGGTCAGGCCCAGCTGTAATTAGGCGAGTGGCATCCCGCTTTTTCATTGCGTTTTTAGCCTTACCATTGAACAGTTGCCCCCAGAATGTTCGGGTCAGCTAACGAACGCTTGTTTTTTAGCCAGCGGCTTGTTGAGAGTCTCTTATATCACATTTCATATGAGATTGAGCAGAGGAGGTGAAGCTCATGTTCAACCTGACCCGGTCTCGACCTGCTGCCTAGAGGCTTATCCTGCAGCTAATTAACACCACCTGAAAATTTGTTGACTCTTTCTTCTGTGCCCATCAGGTAGCGGCGCCGTTCGGCAACCGACATCAGTCGTGCCGTCTCACCTTTAACCTCTAGAATACCGCCGGGTCGCTTCAGGCTTTCCTCATGAGCACCAAGACCCTGGATAATAAGCCGGGCATCATCATAAGGAAGAGCATAGCCTCTGACCTGCTTCTGGGTAGAGGCCACTTCCCCTTCCTCCGACACCGTTTCTTCCTCAGTTTCGCTTGCCGCGGGACCATTAGCCCGCGAACGCAATGTCCAGAGCCACATGGCGGTAAGACGGGCATCCTCTTCAAAACCGCTTGGGTCAGCGCCTTCCATATACCTTCGGCGATGGTGGTCATGGCTTCCCGGGCGATAGCCTCCCATAGGAAGGAGAGAAAACCCCGCTTTATCACCTGACCATTGCCATTCTTGACATCCGCCAGAGGAATGGCTTCCGCCGCCGTCTCCACCCGCTCAAACTGGCTATAGACCTCCAGCACCGGACCAATACAGGCGAAAATGGCGTCGGCACCTTCAATGCCCTTTTCAGCCAGCCGTGGTAGCCAGTCATGCACTCTAGCTCTCAACCCTTCCAGCACCCGCCGCCAGTCACCCACACCAGCATTTGCCAGACGCGACGACACACCAGGAAAACTGAAGACGCCAGTACTGCCGAGTTTTTGGCTCGCATCCGGGCACCACGCTCTGTTTCAATGGCCAGGAGGACGTAACCGTCCAGCCTGCCTGGATGAGGGCGTTCAGCAGTGCCCCCCAGCTCTAGACGATGAGCATGCGTCTGGACAACCTGGAGATTCCCATCAGGGTGAGGCACCATGAATACAATGGCAGGATAGAGCGCTACCACCGTAGCGTGCGAGAGGAAGCCTTCATGGAAGGCGAGGTCGGTAATTTATATCGGGCCACGGAGCTTTTGGCAGAGCGGATGTGAGACATACTACCCATATTTTGAAGGGACTAAAAGGACTCTTCAAAATATATCATACAAGGAGGCGAAAATATGAAAGGGAAGACCTTCCTAATTATTTCACTGGTGCTGGCTTTAATGTTACTTGCCTCATTTACTGCCTGTAAGGAGGCAACACCCCCTACGCCAGCGCCAGCGCCTACACTTACGCCAGTCCCAACACAAGCCCCTTCACCAAAGCCGCACGTCAGTGCTCAGGGCCGCCTGTCTTATGTCGACCATGCAAGCTTAATTTTCGGCACTAGTGGTAAGGTAAGCCAGGTCAATGTACTTAACGGAGACAAGGTAACCAATGGACAGTTGTTGGCTAAGCTTGATACCTCCACTCCTTTAGAGCTGGCTATGAGAACAGCCAAGATTGACCTGGAAATAGCTACGGATAAGTATAGAAAGATAACCTACCCCTATGACTATCGTACCTTTGCCTTTGATGTCCCGGCAGCTGTAGCTCTTACCGGCGATGTCCAGCGAGAACTAAACGAGGCTGTAGAAGCAATGCAGAAGTCAGGAAAAAATCCGGAGCAATTCAGCGGGGAACAGTACTGGGATGTATTTAATTGCCTGAAGCGAGCTCAAGAAGCTTCGCTAAAAGCCAGGGAGAATCTGATTCGGGGGTATGGGGCAGACGTATTTCAATCAGGAGTCCTCCGCATGACAGATTTTTGGACGTTGCGAGCAGCCCAACTAGAAATGGAAAAGGCCCAATTGGCTTTAGATAAAGCTAACGATGACCTGAAAAAAGCAGTAATTATTGCTCCCTTTGACGGCGTTATCGCCAAGGTGAATGTTAAAGTGGGAGATTTTCTGTCACCAGGGAACTACGCTACTACAATCGCCATTGAGATAATTGACCCAAGCCCATGGAACTTGATATTATGGTCAATGAGTTAGATATACCAAATGTGAAGCTAGGGCAAAAGGTCACTATCAGTGTGGATGCCTTCCCGGATCACCGGTTTGAGGGTACTGTTACCGAGATTGACTCATGGCCTGATGCTGAAGGTGGCTTAGTGTCATATGAAGTGAAACCAAGCTTTGAAGCGCCTAATGGGTTGGCTGTCAAAGCCGGTATGAGTGCCAGGGCTGATATAATAATTGACTAACGGGGCAATGTTTTGCTTGTGCCGAGCCAGGCGATTTAGAATTTCGACGGCCGGATTACCCACAAGAACCTTGTGGCACACCTTAGCCTCTTCTCTGGCCCCATAGTCCTTAAGCCGGCGTTGCACCTGTCCTATGATACGCTCCAGATAAAAGCGGTAGAGATGATCAATATCGGCAGCGCTCAACTCAGTAATGCTCGCCAGAAGAATCTCAGCCAAGTTTGGCGGCTCAGATTGCAAGGCATAAGCTTTAGCTTGCAAGAGGCAGCAGGGTTATGGTTCTATAAGGCCGACAGGATTAGCGCACAGAGAGAAAATCAAGAGTGCACAATGTGGAGCTCACTGAGTAGAGAGCATTTCTCTGTCATTTTCAGGCAGAATATGTTCGACTGAGCTAAGAAGGAGGCACTGAAAGATGGAAGTTATTGATTTCCATACTCATTTGGTTACTTCCGAGAAATTAAATCCGACACTGATTAAATTTTATAAAGCCACCAATCCCGAATTGCTTGCCCGAATAGATGATTTTAAAGACCCTCGGGTAACCGTAGAATATCTTAAAAAACAGGGAGTAAAGTATGCAGTAGTATTAGCTGAATATGCTCCTGCCACCACTTACAGCCTTTCTACCGAAGAGGTTGTGGAGTACTGTAGAGGTCAGGATATGCTTATTCCTTTTGCCAGTATAAATCCAAATACCCACCCTGAGCCAGCAAAAAAGCTTGAAGAGTATGTAAAGGAACACGGGGTAAAAGGGCTCAAACTTCTTCCTTCATATCAGTTCTTTTATCCAAATGAAGCAAGACTTTATCCAATTTACGCCAAGGCAGAAGAACTAAAGATTCCTGTCTTGATTCATATCGGCTCTTCGATATTCAGGGGAACAAGGATGAAATACTGTGACCCCATTTACCTTGATGATATAGCCATTGATTTTCCAAACTTGAAGATTATTATGGCTCATAGTGGAAGGGGATTCTGGTATGATGCCTGTTTTTTCCTCTCACGTTTTCACAAGAATGTTTATATGGAGGTATCTGGACTACCACCGAGGAATCTTCTTAACTACTTCCCTGAACTTGATAAAAATGGTGAAAAAGTTATATTTGGCTCAGACTGGCCTACCATGCCCAGCAGTATAAGAGAAAATATTGAAGGGATAAAATCGCTACCGCTAAGCGATAGAACTATAGAGGCAATTCTATATAAGAATGCGGAGAGTATACTTTTTGGATAATTTTAAGGAAGGTGTAGCATGACATCGCTGACATTCTATGGTGGTGCGGGGGAGATTGGCGGTAACAAGATACTGCTTAAGGACAAAGAAACATCTATCTTCCTAGATTTCGGCAAAAACTTTGGCCGGGAAAGGCAATTCTACGATGAGCCTTACTTAAGTCCAAGGGAAGAAAAGCACCTGATTTACCTCGGTATACTACCCGAAATAAAAGGGCTGTACAAAAAGGACGATGTTGAGCCGTCCATAGATGCCATTGTACTGAGCCATCCCCATGCTGACCATTGGGACTATATTCGGTATGTGAAAGACTCAGTGCCTATATTCTGTGGCGAAACGGCAAAGACCATGATAGTAGCTAGGGAGTTAGCCGGGGGTGGACAGCGCACTGAGTACAAGATAGCAAATCTCACTTCAAGCCGTGGTGAGCAGATATTCAAAAAGTTTCACACTTTTAGGACTGGAGACATATTAGATATAGGCTCGGTAAAGCTGGAACCAATCCATGTAGACCATTCAGTTCCCGGGGCATATGGGCTCATCATCTACACATCAAATGGGGTAATAGCTTACACAGGGGATTTTCGGTTACATGGGCCAAAAGCTGATATGAGCATGGAGTTCGTAGCCAGGGCAAAACAGGTTCACCCCGATATATTGATTACCGAGGCGACGAATATCGTTGATGCTAAGATGCTGAGTGAGGGCGAGGTGGAAGAGAAAATAAGACAGGTGGTATCAACTACCAGGAAGCTTGTCCTAGCTGGTTTTTACATTAATGATGTGGATAGATTGATGACCTTCTGGCAAGTGGCTAAATCCAGCGATCGGCAATTGGCAATCTCCACAAAACAAGCTTGGATGGTTCACAGTCTGCAGAGCGACAAACACCTCAACCTTTTCCGGCTGGATGAGCCTGGTATCCTTATATTTCAGAGGGAGAAGAAAAGCTTATATGAATGGGAGAAGACCCTGATAAACAAATATCCAGGCAAGATGATTGACTCTTACTATGTAAACGCACATCAGGGTGAGCTGCTTCTGGCGGCTTCATTCTTGGACATGAACGAGATGGTCGAAGTCCAGCCTGAACCCGGAAGCATCTATATCCTTTCTCAGAGTGAACCGTTCAATGAGCAGATGGAGATTGATTATAATAAACTTCTCAATTGGCTGGAAATCTGTGGCTTGCCCCTTTATCAGGTGCATGCCTCGGGTCACATAAATCCGGACCAATTGAAATGGGTTATATCTGAAATAAATCCCGGAAAGGTATATGTTGTCCATACCGAGAGGCCTAGGCTACTAGCAACATATATTAGGGATCTTAATATTGAAATAATCTGTCCTGAGTATGGAGAGGAATATCCACTTAAACTATAAAAAAAGCCGTGGTCTTGAGACCACGGCTTTTTCTTCACTAGGCAGCAGAATTAATACTCACCCATACCACCACCGGCTGGCATTGGTGGCATCTTCTCCTTCTCCGGAATATCGGCAACCAGCGCCTGGGTAACCAGAGCCATAACCGCAACACTGGCGGCATTCTCTAGGGCTGACCTCACCACCTTGGTCGGGTCAATAATGCCCTTTTCTCTCATATTGCCAAAGTCGTCAGCTACCGCATCGTAACCAATCCCGGGCTTACTCTTCTTCACCGTGTCCACCACCACCGAGCCGTCTCTACCGGCATTTATCG
>Ga0315289_10012870_pt1 | contig 11755 bp, 5 predicted proteins | sample YL17G11_40_MG_FD_203452 | JGI IMG/M metagenome (GOLD analysis project Ga0315289, IMG submission 203452) | Sediment microbial communities from Yellowstone Lake, YNP, Wyoming, USA - YL17G11_40 | ecosystem: Environmental > Aquatic > Freshwater > Lake > Sediment | place: USA: Wyoming | collected... | reverse complement strand
TTTTATTCTCTTTTCTTGGTACGATTGCCATAGCTATCTGGCAAACTTTTATTCGGAATAGACTTAAATTTAACTCTATAGGAAAATGTTCATCATTATGATAAATCATGTATCAAATAGCAATGATTTTATCTAGTTCGTTCGGGGATAATATGCGATGACTATTCTTTACGTAGTTTTTCCTTTAGGGCATTAACAACTCTTGATACAAGTTTTTTTATTTTCATTTCATTTCTTTCTAGAAAATCAGGAGTAATGAAGAATCCCTTGTACGCAATTTTGTTTCTGAGTTGTCTCAACTGATCTGCAAGTGCTATTTCATCTTCTAAAAATTGAGGAAAGAATTCTTTCAAATAGCCGATAAGAACTTCGTGGCTCAATGTTTTGTAGCCGTCAACAGCCATTAGTGCAGTAATAGCTTCCTTGAGTATTTCATAATAATCTTCTACTACAAGCGAAGCAAACTCGTTCCTATCTTTCAATTCCAAAGCTTTCATCCTAACTTCAATCATCTTCAATAACGACTTAGCCATTTCTGTGTCCGGCTTTACTCTTCTAACTTCTTCTTGCGATTCTTTCCACAGTTTCAATCAAGCACCTTCAAATAACCATATAACACTATGCCATTTATTATGCTATTCAGAAGCTCTTTTGGAATGTTTGAAACTTTTTCCTCGAAATGCAAAACTATTTTTCTTCTAAGTTTATCTTCAAAGGTTTTCAAGTCAACTTCTTTTTCTTTTGCCACCAAGAACAAATCTATGTCGCTGCTTTCTATATCTTCGCCCCTTGAGCATGATCCGAACAACACCATTACATCTGGTACTAGAGTATTTGCAAGAAAATCTATCACTCCAGACTCGTGAATTCTTATTAAAATATCATTCCTCTTGTAAAGCTTAAATTGATCGCTTCTGCTCGAAACGTAGCTATCGTAAACTCCTCTTTTCTCCCTCTTGAGAAAACCTTCTTTTTCCAGTTTTATTACATGATTTCTTACAGATGGCATGCCCAATTTAAGAATTCTGCAGATCTCTCTTAACTGAAAGTGTTTGGTTGGATAGTCAAAAAACAACTGCAAGACGCGGTAGGCAGTATAACTTTGCAACATGTGATATAATTTTGTATCAACTGATATATAAATTTATCGGTTAACTTTTAACTATGACATCCTCTGCGGACTTTAGTCCGCAGTTTCCTGTGAATTTTTCGAGGTTTAGCTGCTGTTGCCAACGCTATGGCTTCGCCTAACAAATTTTTTCATAAGGATAACCTCCGGTTTTATTTATGCAGAAGAGAATAATCTCTAAGACAATTCTTTTCTACAGAGGGCTCTACTGTCCTCTGTTTATTATATAGAATTAGACGGAATTCATCTACGGGCTAAAGCCCGTAGATTTCATGCACTTTAATTTATAATACTTCTCCTTGCCCACAAGGACTCCGTCAACCAAATTCATATTTTCCATCTTTTTGAAATATTCGTTCGCCCTCGTCCTTGACATGTGAAGCAGCTGGGCTAATTGTATGGAAGAGAGCATCTGGTGCTGCTTCAGAACAAATTTTATTGTCTCAACCTTTTTAGATTCAGACGGGCTCAATTCATTTGCAGAGAAATCAACATTATCATTTTCAATCCTTTCGAGGATATTTTCTTTCTTCGGTTCCTCCGAAACCTTTGCAGGCAGCCTTTCCTCCATAGTTTTTTCCATGCTGTTCAGCCGGAAGGACATTTCCTCCACCCTTCTTCTCAGGTCTTTTATCAATCCAAGGCTAAAGCTGTCTATCATCACTTCAGTGTAAGGCTGTGGCTCTGCAACCTTTTTTTTGTTGAATTTGAGCCTTTCTATCAGGCTAACCATAAATAATTAAGCGGTTTATATCAAAATAAGTTTTATTGCTGTCGATGCTGCCGACAGGTCCTTCGACATTTGTTACCTCAAAAATTTATATTTGCATGTTTGCTTATAAACAAAAAACTTTTTTTGATAAAAATAAGCGTTATATCGACTTTTTTTAAGCAAAAGAAGCTTTTTTTGACTTTAAAAACAGTTAAGCAGGTAAAAATGCAATTGTGCTTCTATATTTCCGGCATATAATGGCTTTCGTTAAGTACTTCGACACAAGTGTTATATTTAGATATCTTATGTTAGACAAATCTGATAATGCAAGATATCGAATTTTGGTCAATTTGTCGCATATTCAGATATCTGAGTTGGACAGAATGGTAGAATCGGGATTGTACCCAAGCAGGTCAGAAGCTATAAGAGAAGCAGTTAATTTACTTCTGGAAACGAAAAAACTGGAGCAACTCAAGGAAAAGTTGGGATAACGTTATGAACATATTTCAATGGCTCAAAGACAACAAATATGGATATGCCTGGAACGTAAAAATCGGGAGCAGAATACCTGATATCATAGGATTTAACGATGATGAAATCATTGCATTTGAAATAAAACGAACTTCTACAGAAGTTACAACAGCAATAGATCAATGCCTGTACTATTTGGAAAAAGCCAATAAGGTTTATATCATTCTCCCTTCAACAATGACCAAGAGCTTATCTAAATCATCATTGCGAATACTTAAAAAAAATGGGATTGGCCTAATTCAGATTGACCATGAAATAAAAATTTTGTTGGCCGCAAAAAAATTTGGTTCTTTGAATAAAAAATTTTTAGGGCAATTGAAAGAAAGGAGTTTGAGTAAATCATTCGATAATAAAGACATTAAAACAAAAATAGTAAATCTTCTCTCTGAACACCCCGAAGGATTGACTGCTGTTGATTTAGCAAAAAAACTTGGAATACACAGGCATACAGTTACCAACTATATCTATCAATTGCTTGGCTCTAAAGACATTTACCAACGGCAGGTTGGACCCGCCAAACTCTGCTATCTTTCTAAGAAGGGGGAGAAGAGATGAAAACATTAATTTTATTCTCAATTATGATTTTCTTAATTTTTTTACCACATATAGTCGAAGCAACAAACGGCTGGGCTGTTTACGCAAACACTACTTATGTAGGCAGTGCTGTGATGAGGAACTGGACGGGAAGTGACATACAAGCAGGTGTATCAACTGGCACGGATTCTGGTGGTGCCCGTTCTTGGCAGAAGATGAGATGCTTGGAAAAAAGACAAGAATGCCTGTTGATGTGGAATGATGCTGATGGTGACATAAGTTTTGAAATATTTTTTACAAACAATAACTCGTGGGGTGGTTACACAGAGTTGGAGGGTGCGACTACTGTTGATGAAACACAGAACTTTGATGTTGAATGTGAGGACTCGAGTGGGGAGTGTCTTGTTGTTTATGATGATTTAAATACAGACAACCAGCAGATAGCCTATAGGGTATATAATAGTAGCGGTTTGAACGCAGAACAAATTCTTACAATAGGAAATGCTGCTGGACTTGTTGACTGGATTAGATTATACCCAAAGCAAGGTAGCGATGAGATAATGCTCATCATGGAAGATGACAACACAGATACACAAGCGATTCTTTGGAACGGGACAAGCAACTCATTTAAAAATACAGCTCAGGTGATAACAGCAGTTGCTCCACTCGTTGACAGAAAGAGTTTTGACTTTGCATGGGAAGGTTCGAGTGAGGATGGGTTGCTTGCATATGGCAACACAACAGATGGTGTGTTCGGAGCTACATACATAGATTATGTCTGGACGAATGAATTAAAACTATACACCAATGCTGCACGGGCTTATACAATCCAAATGTGTGGGAGCAATCCTCTGATGGGCGGGACAAACCACGATTATATCGGCATCATAATAGTCGACCAAGACTCTGACTTGACTGGTGCGGTTTGGAATGGAACTGGTATCGAAGTTAACCCTGTACAACCAGCGGAAGACGCCTCAACAGAAGGAGCTATTCCGACTGAGAACATCCAGTGCATGTGGGAGACTACTTCCAAGAACCAGGCAGTATTCATTTGGGTTGATGATACTGCTTTGACACCAGAAGGTGGAACTTACACAATCGGAACAGGTTGGGATTTTTCAGGCACGGGTTGGGCTAATGGTAGTAGCACTGGCATGACAACTTGGCAGGACGATGTGGATGATTTACAGCTTGTTCCCGACCCTGGGAGTGATGTAATGTTTGTCATAGGTCAGGACTTTGTAGCAGACATAGAATGTATGAGATGGATGGGTGATCAGTGGAATGCAACAAGCTGTGGATTATTGGACAGCAACGCACCTTCTTCTCTGTTTGAGTCAGATACATTTGATTGGAGTAGATATTTAGAAACAACTCCACCGCAGTTTCAATACAACAATTCAAATGCAACAAACATTTTGAATCAACAGCCAGTTTTACTGTATGCTAACTGGACTGATAACGCTGGGTTGGGCTGGGCTTGGTTAGCTACAAATGAGACAGGCGCATGGCAGAATAAAACCGGAGTTTACGATTCTCCCTTTAATATCAACTTAACAAGCGGGCAAACTTGGTCAAACTTCACTTGGCAGAATGACAGTATTAATTCAGGTGCTGTGGCATGGAAAATTTATGCTAATGACACTTCTGGGAATGAGAATGTCACAGGAGAGATGGTGCTTAATATTACTTTATGCGATGTGCTCATAAGTGAAACTCAAGCTTGCTTTGAAACAATCCAAAGTGCAATTAATGCAGCAACAAACGGCCAGACTGTAACAATTCGTAACCCAAGATGGTATAATGAGAATGTTGTTTTGAACAAATCAATAACATTGACCTCTAATTCTGCAACACAACCAACAATCAATTCTACAGGCACAAGTTTATTGATAAATGTTAATGGAGCAACAGTTTCTAATTTGACTATAGCTTACAATGGTACTGCTACGAGTCAGCATGTTGTCTGGATTACTGGAAATTACACTACTGTAGCAAACAATACGATAAGAATGGCAAATATAAACAGCAATTATCCAGTCTATATTCAAAGCTCTGCTAACAACACAATTTATGGAAACAACATAACATCTAGATCGTATGGCTCATCTGCTGTTTATATTTATGGGTCTACTTCAACAAACAATACATTAGATAGCAATCTTATTTCTTACGATGCAACAAGCACTTACGGAATATACATTGGAGCAAATAACAACACAATAAGAAATAACAACATCACTTCTTTAGGAGGGCAACTGCCAATATATCCCGATGCGTACTACAGCACTGCAATAATAGAAAATAATTTTGTTAATAGCAAGCCCGTAGCCTACAACAAAACTCTTCAAAACTTAACTATACAGGTTACAGATTATGGTGAGCTTATACTTGCAAACAGTTTTAATGTGACAATAAACAATTCCCTCTTTACAGAAGCTGGCATATTATTTCTAGCAACAACAAATTCTACCATAAGCAACAGCAACATCACGACAAAAACTTATGCGATAGTTCTTCGAGATACAAGTAATTATAACACTATCATTAACAACAACATTACTACAACGGGAACGGATAGAAGTTACGGCATAGCACTGTTATCAGGAAATTACAATAACATAACTAGCAATAACATAACAACCACTGGCATGGGTTATGCTAATCATGGTATATATCTTTATGGACCAGATTACAACACAATATCTTCAAATTCAATAAATGTTTCTGGAACAGTTTCAAATGCAATACGCATTGAATATGGAAGCGATTATAACAATATAAAAAACATTAACATAACAAGCTCACGAAACTATGCACCGGTTAGAATAGATGGTTTTTATAATAATATAACATCTTGTAACATTACAATAACCGGAACGAGCACAGTAGTTTCTGACACTGTTTGGGAGCCTCAAATTCCTTCTGCCATATATATAAGAGGAGGAGGCACCAACAGAATTTCCAATTGTATCTTAAACTCAACTAACTACTATGATATTTTTGTGTCTGGAACTGGCAGCCTAACGAGTTATCTTATAAACTCAACCTTCAACAAAACAGATATCAAATTTAACGAATCAAGCAATATAAAACTATACAACCAGTACTATCTTGATGTAAAAGTTCAGGATGTGGCGAGCAATCCAATAAATTCAGCGACTGTTACTGGAAGCGATACTGATTCTGTGGCAAACAGCGAAAACCCAACAAGCAGCTTTACTGCAACTACAAATTCTTCAGGTTATATTTCAACACAAGTTCTGACTGAATTCCTTGGCAATTGGACTTACAATTCTACAAACGGCTATCTCTATTTTAATAATTACACAATTAACGCAAGCGCGACAGGCTTCACCAACAGTTCAGCTACTGTCAATCTAACATCAAACCTATTAGTTGTCTTGACTCTAACAGATAATCAAGGTCCTCAATGGTCTTCAAATTCAACTAGCATAGTTTCTACATATTCTCCGACTTCTGTCAGTAGTTTCAACATCACATGGAGTGATAACACAGCAGTAAGCAAAGCATTTCTTGAATCTAATTTTTCTGGTTCGCCTACAAATTATTCAATGACTAAAATAAACAGCGAATATAATTTTAATGCGTCTATTTCTGCAGGAACATCTTATTGGAAGTCTTATGCAAATGATACGAGCAATAACTGGAATGTTTCTGATACTTGGTATTTCACAATTAATAAAACACAACCAGTATTAATTCTTTCAAACAATACGGCTTCTGTGAATACTTCTGGTCTAGTCGGATACTGGAGATTCGAGAATGAATCACTCGGATATACTACAGATTATTCTGGTTGGAACAATACTGGGACTCTGACGAACATGAACAATGGTGGAAATGCTACGAGTGGACCGACTGGTGGAAGATTTGGTAAAGGAATGCAGTTTGATGGGGTGAATGATTATATCAGTATTGCTGATTCGGCAGCACTGAATGTGAGCTCGTTGACATTGTCAGCTTGGATATATCCGGCATCCGATATGTCAAATTGCAATGGGATAATAGGAAAGATGACATCAAATGGCGGATACAGAGGCTATGGATTATATTTTGACTGCGGTGCTCCAACAAACGCAATCAAATTTGCCGTGCAAAATGGTGCCAGCCTCAATGCTGTGAGCACCACTGCCGCTATCAACATCAACCAATGGACTTATGTTGTTGGGACTTATAACGGATCAAAATTCAATATTTATATTAATGGGGTGCTGAACAATACAGCATCTTCCTCTGGAGCAATTAATAATTCTGCTTCTAACGCCATAATTGGAAGATTCTCTGCGAATGATAATGGTTACTATTTCAACGGGACAATTGATGAAGTCCAAATCTTCAACAGAAGCCTGACAGCAGATGAAATAGCAGAACTCTATCAATCTCAAGTAACTTATGGAACTCAAACCAATTTCACTTTCTCTGAGCAGAATAATGGAGACTCGGATGTTAATTATGATTTCTTCCGCAACGGAACAGTAGCTGGTGTTTGGCATTTTGATGAAGGTTCTGGCTCTACTGTAGTGGATAGTAGTGGGAATGGGAATTATGGAACATTAAAAAACATGAACACTACTGGTAATGCTACTTCTGGCTGGACTACTGACTGTAAGTATGGAAGTTGTCTGAAGTTTGATGGTGTGGATGATTATGTTAAAATTGTTGACAATGATATGTTTAGCCCGTGGTCTAATGGAAATCGTTCGACATTTGTTGGATGGTTTATGTTTAAAGAAGATGAGAAGGGTGATGGGACTAATAACAGGCAATACCTATTTTCAAAGGGTTCCAGCTCTAATTACGAATATTATCTTGCAAGATCAAATACAACATCTGGAAATGAAATTAAATTTTCCGAACATACTTTGGATGGTTCGTCAAGTAATACTATTACACTTCTTAGTAATTATCAATGGAATACATGGTACCATATAGCAGTCGTTTTGAACGGGACACATATATTAGGATATATAAACGGTAACAATAGAGTTTATTCAGCAATTCAAAAATTAAATGGAAATGGAAATGAAGACTTCTTAATAGGTATGAGAGTTGGCACAGGTGCTTTCAATGGAACGGTTGACGAACTCAGAATTTATCCTCGTGCTTTATCAGCTGCAGAAATTCTCTGCCATTACGGCAACAACTGCACTGCTGCAGGATTCAACAATGAGACAAATATTTTAGGAGCTGGTTATCATTACTATTCTGCTTACACAGCAGGAGGACAGAACTATACTCAGTCAGCTTTACTGCTGCCATTGAATGTAACTAAAGCAAATGCAAATGTTCAGCTGTCTCCTGCTTCACAGAATATAACATACGGAACTTCCATCACGCCTTACTGCACTGCTACTGGTTTTAGTTGCAGTCTCTATAGGAATGACACTGTTGTCAGCAATAACACTGCGATTGTTTTAGGTGTTGGCAGTTATGTGTATAAATCAAACGTCAGCGGAGGTAATGATGCTAATTATACGAATTGGGAGAGCACTGCAACTATCACTGTTGCTAAAGCTAACCCAGTTTTGATTCTGAACAATGGGACAGCTGCTGTGAATACTTCTGGATTGGTCGGATATTGGAGATTTGAGAATGAATCACTTGGATATGCAACAGATTATTCTGGTTGGAATAATACAGGAACACTGACAAACATGAACAATGCTGGTAGTGCTACATCTGGTCCGACTGCCGGAAGATTTGGTAAGGCTATGCTGTTTGATGGACTGGATGATTATATTAGTGTCGCTGATAGTGATAATTGGTATTTTGGCAACAACAGTTTCGCGATTGATTTCTGGGTAAAATTCAGATTATTGCCTTCAAGTGGAAGTGCTGAATATATTTATTCACAATACCTTGATGCAAGCAATATTAATCGTCTAAGGCTATACAATAGCTCAGGAACATATTATTGGATTTTCAATATACTATCAAGCGATGTTGATGCGATAGTTGTTGAACAAATAACGACTGTATCAGTGAATACATGGTATCATGTGGCAGTAGTGCGTTCAGGAAATAACTTCTACATTTTCCAAAATGGAGTACAATTAGGAACCGCAGTGAGTGATACCAGTGAAGTACCTAATCTTGCGGCAGTTCTTTTAATTGGACAAAAAGGAGATGCAACTAGTGATTTTGATGGCTCGCTTGATGAATTTCATATATGGAACAGAAGTTTGACAGCAGATGAGATAAAAGAATTGTATGAATCTAAAGTAACTTATGGAACTCAAACCAACTTCACTTTCTCTGAACAGAACACTGGAGATTCAGATGTTAATTATGATTTCTTCCGCAATTCAACTGTAGCTGGCGTGTGGCATTTTGATGAAGGTTCTGGCAATACTACTGTTGATAGTAGTGGAAATGGAAACACTGGATATCTAGATAATACTACTGGTTATTGTACTGGAACAGGTTGCCCGAGTTGGACTACTGGAAAGTTTGGTTCTGGACTACAGTTTGATGGTGTGGGTGATTTTGCATATATACCTGTCTCTAGTTCTCTAAACGCATCTCTTTTCAGTTCTAATAGATGGACTTTAGAATTTTGGGTTCAGTCTTTCAAATCTGGGCAGAGCAGTACGGCCTTATTTAATGGTCAATATCACAGGCCTCGAGTTTATTTAAGCTCATCTGATACAATAGGTATCGCATTCTACAACACATCAAATATCTATAATTACATATTTTCAAATCCAACAACGATAACACCCAACATTTGGTACCATGTAGCAATAGTTGCAAATCAAACAAACTATACTATATATATTAATGGAGCTAGTAGTACCAGTGCACCTTATACCCAAATGTCAACAACAAATCCTAGCTTTTATGCTATAGGTGGTGAGAGTAATCAGGAATGGTTCAACGGAACAATCGACGAAGTTCGTATCTATCCTCGTGCATTAACAGCAGCAGAAATCCTCTGCCAGTATGGAAACACCTGCACACAGACAGGATTTAATAATGAGACAAATGTTCTGCCAGCGGGATATCATTACTATTCTGCTTACACAGCAGGAGGGCAGAACTATACTACTTCAAATCTATTGCTTCCATTGAATGTTACCAAGGCAAATGCGAATGTTCAGTTGTCTCCTGCCTCTCAGAATATAACATACGGAACTTCTATCACTCCTTACTGCACTGCCAGTGGAGCTGCATGTATTCTCTATAGGAATGATACTGTTGTTAGCAATAATACTGCTGTTGTTCTTGGTGTTGGCAGTTATGTGTATAAAGCAAACATCAGCGGAGGGAATGATGCTAATTATACGAATTGGCAGAGTGGTAGTTCGACAATTATTGTTAGTAAAGCTAAACCAGTACTGATAATGAACAACAATACTGCTGCTGTCAATACTTCTGGATTGGTTGGATATTGGAGGTTTGAGAATGAATCTTTAGGAACAGCAACAGATTATTCTGGATGGAACAATACTGGGACACTAACTAATATGAATAATGCTGGTAATGCTACTTCTGGTCCGACTGGTGGAAGATTTGGAGGAGGGATGCAGTTTGATGGAGTGAATGATTATGTCAGTATCGCTGATAGCGATAATTGGAATTTTGGCAACGACAGCTTCGCGATAGATTTCTGGGTAAGATTCAATGCTTTGCCAGCGAATGCTACTTCGATGGGCCTCATCTTCCAGTCTGTAGACTCAAGCAACAGGTGGCGCTTCTATGTGTATAATAATTCTGGGACGTATCAGTTCTATTTTAACGCAAAGAGTGGAGGCACCACACTTGTAGATTATGGTAAGTCATCCACTGGGCTTTCGGTTAATACTTGGTATCATTTGGCCGTGGTTCGGTCAGGCGTATTATGGCGCACCTTACAAGATGGAGTACAGATAGGAATAGCAATTACCGCTGATTGTACGATGCCTGACCTCGCGGCAGAAGTTCAAATAGCGCAGGTTACTGGTGCAGCAAACTTAAATGGTTCTCTTGATGAATTTCACATATGGAAGAACAGAAGCCTGACAGCAGATGAAATAAATGAACTCTATCAATCTCAAGTAACTTACGGAACTCAAACCAATTTCACATTCTCTGATTCCAATACTGGTGATTCGGATGTTAATTATGATTTCTTCCGTAACGGAACAGTAGCTGGTGTGTGGCATTTTGATGAAGGCTCTGGCAATACTACTGTTGATAGCAGTGGGAATGGGAATAGTGGAACTTTAACAAATAGAACAAATGGAACTGTCACGTGGACTACTGGTTATTTTGGAGGCGGATTGAATTTTTCGATTAATGGAACATATAGAGGTGCTTATGTTCAAATAAATAATCTTTATAACTTCAATAACAGTAACGCACTATCAACAACATTCTGGTTCAATCCCGCTTCAATTCCAATTGACAGCAGTCATAGAATGGCCATATTTGCCAGGGCCAATTATCAGTTTTTCTGCTACATTCATGAGAACAAAGAATTAATGTGCGGTATATACGATTCAGCTGGCACACAGTCTGTATCAGGTACTGCTGGTTCTGTGAACGCAACAAATCAATGGTATTTTGGCGCTCTTGTTTACAATGGTACTCATGTTACAACTTATTTGAATGCTACTCCAGCCACCTCTGCAGCTGTTAACAATATTTTAAACGAAACGGACCAGGCATACATTGGTTCATACACCAATATCAATCCTTTTAACGGAACGATCGATGAAGTCCGTATCTATCCTCGTGCTCTATCACCAGCAGAAATCCTCTGCCACTACGGCAACAACTGCACGCAGGCAGGATTCAACAACGAAACAGCTACTCTAGGAGCAGGTTATCATTATTATTCC
>Ga0315289_10012869_pt1:0-10000 | contig 11756 bp, 6 predicted proteins | sample YL17G11_40_MG_FD_203452 | JGI IMG/M metagenome (GOLD analysis project Ga0315289, IMG submission 203452) | Sediment microbial communities from Yellowstone Lake, YNP, Wyoming, USA - YL17G11_40 | ecosystem: Environmental > Aquatic > Freshwater > Lake > Sediment | place: USA: Wyoming... | reverse complement strand
GTTCTAATTTGATGTGTTGCAGTTAAAAATGTTTAATGCTTAATGTTAAATGAGTTTTCGGGTGCAACTTTTGAATAAATAAAAAAAGACAGGTTTTAAACCTGTCTTTTGTGAATTAAGTTAAAATTTTTAATTTTTAACTATTATTATTGCTTTACTCTGACAATGTCACCAGCACTGGTTGTTCCGTTTGTTGAATCATACAAATTAGCGATAAGGCCAATTGATGGCTGAGAGATACCAGGATTATACATTGTTTCTCTGTTTGCCGATGTCGGTGGTGATGGAGCACCAGTACCCCAACCAATCCATCCACCGACTTGACCACCAACAGGTGTGCCACTACTCATATCTGTATCGGGTCCATAGCTGGTTAATATCCAACCGGAGCCAAATAGTCCGGGACCTGGGTTAGTACCATTTCCACCATTGATCGCGGCGTAGCCAAAGACTACATTTTTCTTGTTGGCAAATGGGTCATAGAAAAGCGTAGTAATAAAGGCTGAAGGCGTTGTTAGAGTTCTAAAACGTGTTGTTGTACCGTTGTTGATAGCAAATGTTGGATTAGAAACAGCACCTAAATTGGCATTGGAGGAAATACCTGCTCCACCAAAACCATCACTAACTATAACTGTAACTGCACCTTCCTGACAGCAAGGATATTGGTTATTGTCGATATAATAAGCTTCCAAACCTGTTGCAATGCTTCTATGATCAGCCTGGACTCTGGCGACTTTTGATCTGGTTTGTGCTTCAAGGAAGTTTGGAACAGCAATAGCAGCTAAGATAGCAATAATAGCAACAACGATAAGAAGCTCTATCAACGTAAACCCTCTGCTTTTCCTCATATTTATCCCTCCTTTCTTGGGCATTAATAATTTATAATTTTTTTTCACCTAAATTATTTTAGTAATAATTATTAAACGGATTATTTCAAAAAGTTTTTTTTATTGTCAAGCTATTTTTCTAATTGAAAATAAAATTTATTGGCTATTAACTATTAAGTCAATATAAATTATATAAATTAGTAATTCAATATGATGAATTTTTGAGATTCACTCTAAACTAATAATAAAAATTGTCTTCTTATTAGTATTTTAAATGGAATTTGTCAATGGAAAAAATCGAGTTTTGTAAAATATTTTTTTTCCTGAAGGATAGCTGTTGGAGATGGGGAACATTCAGATTGTATTTTTACTCAGGAATTATGATAATTTCGCTATTTATAAATTTTTTCACATTTTCAGTCTACAGTGGTCAGGACGAGGCAGTAACTCTTAATAATAATGCATTGGAGTATATGAGGAAAGGAATGGTTGATGAGGCTACTCCATTACTCGAGAAGGCTTATAACTTGAATAGTGAAAATCAGATTATAAGAGAGAATCTTATAGGTGCTTATTATCTTAAGGCTAAAGAATATGAAAAGAAGGGTGACTATGACTTATGTATAGAAGAATATCAGAAGATATTAAATAGATTTAGCAATGATAATTTAACATTAAAGAATTTTATTACCTCTTTAAATAATATTGGCGTGACATATAGTGAAAAGAAAAATTATACGGAGTCTGAGAAATACTTTCGCCTCGCCATTAATTTGTTAAGGGAATACAAGGATAAAGACTTAAGCAAAGTGGTCTCGGTGAATTATGCAGGGGTGCTTAATAATCTTGCGTATAAAGATTATTTAAATCAGGAAAAGCTTTCAGCGATTAGTGATTTGAAAAGGTCTTTAAGGCTCGATCCTTCTAATCCAGATACATACCAGCTCCTTGGGGACATCTACTATGATTCTAATAATTATGATTATGCTCAGTTATATTTTGAAAAATCTTTGAAGATAAATCCTACTAATTCAAATCTAAAAAAGAAATTGAATATGCTTTTGAGAGAGATAAAAATAGAGAAAGATTTTTTTCAAATGGAAGACGAGGAGAAAAAGTTTGTTATTCACTACCAGTATGATAAAGATAAGGAGCAAGTGGCTAAAATTCTGGAGGTTCTGACTCTGGCTTATAAAAAGTTAGGGAATGATTTGGATTTTTATCCTCGTCAGCAGATCAGTGTGAAAATTTACACGTCTCAACAATTTGGCTATATTACGGAAATGCCAGAATGGGCAATAGGTTTGTATGATGGGAAAATAAGATTGAAGTACGATGATTTCAAGTCGGAGTTGTATTATTTAAAACAAACGATATATCATGAGTATACTCATTCGGTTCTTTCACTTCTGATAAAAAAGAACCTGCCAGTATGGGTTCAGGAGGGCTTTGCACAATATGAAGAACCCAATAAAGAAATTACTGTTGATGAGATGAAATTAGTGGTTGAAGAGTATAAAAAGAAAGGAATAAAAGGATTAGGATTTAAAGATGAAACAGAGGTAGAATTCTATAACAAGAATTCTCTGTCACAACTATATGTATGTTCAAAATTATTCGTTGATTATTTAGTGAAGACTTATGAGATGAATAAACTTAGAGATTTTTTAATAGGGAATGTGTATGAAAAGGATTGGAAGTCGGCTTTTAAGAAGGCTTATGGAAAAGAATTCGATGTTGTTGTGGAAGAATGGATAAAATATTTAAAGTGGAATCTTATAGGGAAAAATTAAGATTGGAGATCATTGTTGTCCGATAGAAATTTAATTGAATCGGCTGAGACCGTGTTAATATCTAATGTTGATAGACATTATTAAATAAAGAGACAAGAGTTGCAAATAATCTATAAAAGCCTATTCACATTCAGGATGAATATCCTAACGCTCAGAGAATACAAAACTATGTCACAGCGTATCTCAGCCCCTAAGGGGCGTTCTATCCCTGTTTTCACGAGGACAGGTTTTAGCCCAGCGCGAAGCGCTGGGTATGAGAAGTAACACCTTTGTGTTATTTTTAAGCCCTGAAAGGGCGAAGTAAGTATTATGCCCTTTCAGGGCTGAGATAAATAAACCTTTTACATTCTTTCCCCCCAGTGCTTCGCACTGGGCTAATATATGTCACCCTTTCAGGGCTAAAAAACAAACTGAATATAGAGTTATTTTTATTGGACAGTAATGGAAAAGTTCGATTTTTGTAGATAAAAGGATTGACGACCGAAGTAAGAACTAATATAAAAATCTAATATATGAAATTAACAGGGATAGATAGGATACAACAGGATAAATCACTAAAAATAATATCCTTTCATCCTGTCTATCCTTTTTAAAGTAATTCTTTAATGGATTTATAATATGAAATTTAATGAAATTTTGAATCATAATTCAGCAAAGAGTTTTTTGCTTAATTCATTGAGCTTATCTCGCCAACCTCAATCTTTTCTTATCTCAGGGAAAAAAGGTGTAGGGAAGACTACTATTGCGATGGCAATTGCTCGTATTTTTAATTGTTCCTCCAATGATAAAATCGATTGTGATAGTTGCCCGAACTGTGTTAGAATACTGAATGGTAATCATCCTGATATTCAAATCATCGAAAAACTTCCCGGTAAACAATTCATCAATATTGACCTGATAAGAGAGATACAATACAATGCTGGCGTGTCTCCTATTATGGGACAAAAAAAAGTTTTTATCATCAGAGAAGCTGAGAATCTCAATCCCTCGGCTTCTAATTGCCTTTTGAAAATTCTTGAGGAACCTCCGAAAACTTCAGTTATTGTTTTAACGTCAACAAATCCGAATTTTTTATTACCAACAATTAAATCAAGATGTGTTGAAATTCAACTGAATCCTATTAACGAAGATAAAATCAGAGATTGGTTGAAAGATAAATATAATCTTAAGGAAGATGATGCGAAAGTTGTCTCAGCCTTATCAGATGGCTCTCCGGGAACTGCTAAAGAATTGATGGATGAGAATTTTATTAATGTGAGAAATGAAATATTGGGGAATTTAATTCAGTTTGAACAAGAAGAACAAATTACTCTTTTCAAGCATAGTTATAACATATCTTTATATTCAGAAAACTTAAAGGAAAGCCTCAATCTCATTTTGCTCTGGTTCAGAGATATTCTTATTTATCAGATTTCGAGTAATGAGGATTTGGTGATTAACAAAGACAAAATTGATGCGATTAAGTCCACGAGTAAAAATTATGATACGTTTAATCTTCTGCAAATTATCGATTTCATCCAGTTTATTCTCTCCTATAGCTACAAACGGCTCAATCATCAACTTGCTTTGGAAGTGATATTAAATAAGATTTATAAAGTCAGAACAAGAAAATAATTTTTTAACCACAAAGACACGACGAACACGAAGAAAAAATATTTATTTAGATAGGATGGACAAGATTATCAGGATATTGAATTAACATTATCCATTTTGTTTATCCTGTTAATCCTGTCAAAATAATGAGTTTTTATGTTTATCAGCATTCATCTGCAGTTTCAAAATTTTTTTCTCTGCGAACTCTGCGTCTCTGCGTGAAATAATTTTTTTAGGAGTAGCAGTCGCATTTATGCGACGAAATCGTGCGATAAATCGCACCGCTACATTTATGAATAATAATTATGGAGAATTTATTGGCGACGATTTAGGAGGAAGAAAAATGTTACTTATCGGTGCACATATGTCAATTTCGGGTGGTTTGTATAAGGCGATTGAACATGGTGAATCCATCGAATGCACTGCTATTCAGATATTCACTAAGAACGCTAATCAGTGGAAAGCAAAACCTATTACAATAGATGAAATCGACTTATTCAAAAAGAAATGGGAAGAAAGTAATATCGCCTCAATATTTGGACATAATGCTTATTTAATAAATTTATGTGCAACTGATAAATCCATTTATGAAAAATCGATGTCTGCAATGCTACAAGAAATTGAACGAACAGAGCAGTTAGTTTTGCCTTATCTCGTCTTCCATCCCGGATCTCACGGTGGTGCTGGATATGAGGCTGGTATCAAAAAAATTGCTGAAAGTCTGAATTTACTCATTAGAGAGACAAAGAATTACAAAATGAAACTGCTTCTTGAGACTGTAGCTGGTCAAGGAACGAACGTCGGGTACACTTTTGAACAGTTAGCTGAGATTATAAAACTCGTGAAAGATAAAAAACGAATCGGAGTCTGCTATGACACCTGCCATACATTTTCAGCAGGATATGATATTCGCACGAAAAAGGTTTATGGTGAAACTTTTAAAACATTTGATAAAATTATCGGATTAGAAAATCTCTTTGCATTTCACATCAATGATTCCAAATATGATTTGGGTGCACGAAAAGACCGTCACGAACATATTGGGAAAGGATTTATTGGTGTGGAAGCATTCAAATTCTTGCTCAACGACAAACGCTTTGAAAAAGTCCCCAAAGTTCTCGAAACTCCTAAAGGTCCTGATATGAAAGAGGATATTGAGAATCTGAAAATATTAAAAGCACTTGTGAATTAGTTATCTTTCTCTGCGTTCTCTGCGAGCTCAGCGTGAACTATAGAGAGTATTTCACGCAGAGGACGCAAAGTTCGCAGAGAGAAATATTTAGAAACCACGGATGAATACTGATTAACGCTTTTTGATGGTATCACATTTTGTGATACCAAAATTTCTGCTTCTTCACCGGTAAGTTTGAATATAAAATCATCTGGGAAGCGATCCTTATTTCTCTTTACCTGTTGTCTCAAGGCTATTGGTTTTACTCCATAAAGCTCCGCAATATCCTTATCTAAAATTACATTTAGACCCCTTATCAAAAAGATTTTACTTTCTATTCTTTCTGATGGAACTATTTCCTGCATTACTCACTCCTTTAATTTGAGATCTATGAAATACTTACAAACAATGTTGTGTCATTCCTGTGTAAACGGAAATCCAGAATGATATTAAAATTGCTTAAAAAAATGACTGGATTCCCACTTTCGTGGGAATGACAAAATCCAATTTAGTATTTTTTCAGAGATCTCAATTTATATCAATAATCCGTTCCGCTTTCGCGTTTTTGGGTGAATTTGCGGAGGTCTTTGAGGAGCGCTTTGACGCTGGGATAGCGGTCATTTTTTTCTTTCGCAAGGCATTTTAAAATTATCGCATTTATTTCCTCCGGTATCCCTTCAATCGGGGTGGGCTGAACGTGGATATGTTGATAGGATAAATCCCCTTCATAAAATGGTGGTTTGCCATTCAGCATTTCATAAAATAAACAACCGAATGAATAAATATCAATCCTCTGGTCTATACTTTCTCCCTTTATTTGTTCTGGTGACATATAAAGCGGCGTGCCAATAATTGCTCCTGTCCCGGTCATATCGGCACTCTCCATCATCTTCGCAATTCCAAAATCAGCCACTTTTACCTGACCATCTTCCGTTATCATAATATTCGCAGGCTTTATATCGCGATGAACAATTCCCATTTCGTGAGCATAGCCTAAGGCACTGCAAATTTGCACTGCATAATCTATCGCCACATCAGTATTTAATTTGCCACCTTTCGTTAATATGTCTTTTAAATCTGTGCCATTGACAAACTCCATCGAGATAAATTTTCTTCCTTCCTGTTCACCGATATCGTGAATTCTAACAATATTTTTATGAGACAATTTTCTTGCGGCTCTTGCTTCCACTCTGAATCTCCGCAACGCCTCCTCATTACTTGCCAAATTGGGTGGTAATATTTTTAATGCAACAATTTCATCAAGCTCTTTATCCTTTGCCTTCACAACAACGCCCATCGCGCCCTTGCCGAGCTCTTTCAATAAGTCATATCTCTTCTCATGTTTTGGTTCTTCAAAACCTGTTGGCAACAGAGATGTTTTGTCCAGACTTAATACCGAACCAGTTTCATCAGCGAAGATGGAAATCTTATCTCTGACATCTTTAAAATCAATATCAGCGGCGAAGAGGGTTTTGTAAACTACCTTTGCACCTCCGAAATTGCCTGCTCTCTCATACATCTCGCCAAGTTCGTATAATAGGGCTTTAATTTCTTCGTCAATATGGAGCTTTATAAGGTGTTGATAAGCGAAATCGAGCATATTCTTTTTTATGAAACATTTACCAAGCATCTTAAGAGAGTCTTTTTCATATTCAGGGTCGGTAGATGTTTTCTGGAAGATTCGTAATGCCTTATCGATTTTATCACCATCCAGATAAACTTTTCCCAATTTGAAACGATATTCTATCTTTTCACCCTTTTCGAGTAATTGCTCGTATAAATCTTCAAGCTCATTCAGGACTTCCTTATTAGTTGAATCCAAGTTAGAAGCCTTTTCGAGGTCTACTAAAGCGCCATCAATATCACCATTAAGCTTTTTAACAATACCCCTTTCAACGAGAGCTAATACATTGCGGTTATCCTTGCTAATGATTTTATCGTAACTTTTGATAACAAAAGCGGTGCTTGTGCTGTCAATATTTGATACAGCCTGGAGCTGTTCGATAGCCTTTTCATATTCATCAGCTTCAATTAGTAATTCGCCTAAAAATTTCCTTCCTTTTAGATAATTTGGATTATCTTCAATCAGGCGACGGCAATCCGTGATAATTGCATCAACTACATTTCTATCAAGTTTATAAGCCTCATAATATTCTTTTAAACAGTTATCCAATTCCTTATTGAGTCTATAAATTTTCCCTTTAATGATATGAAGCGAAGGTTCTTTAGGATTGATTACAAGCGCCTGGTCATACAAATATCTAATCTTTGGGTCAGTTATTCCTTTATGTGAATATGCAACGGCTAAGTTAAGAAGAGCATCTTTATCCTCAGGATTTTTCTCGAGTCTTGCACTATAATAACTAATTGCCTCATCAAGTTGATTGTTTGCAAGATTTGCCTTAGCGAGAAGCTGTTTCGCTTCTTCATTATCCTGCTGTTTACCTAACAAATTTTTGATAATATTGATTGATTCTTCGTAATGTTTTGTTTCAAAGAACGCTCTGGCAAGTTGAAATTGCAGTTTTAAATCATTTGGATTTCTTTCATAGACACTCATATAGACTTCAATGGCTTTTTCGCTCGTAATTCCTCTATCAATATAGACTTTGCATAAGGCATCTTTTATCGCTTCATTAGTGGGTTCTAATGTCAAATCCTCTTCGAATATTTGCATTGCCTCGTCTGTGATAGCGCCCTTTTCAGCGTAAGCCTTTGCCAATCTCATCACCACTTTTTCATCTTTAAAGCCTAACATAATAAGACTTTTGTTATATTCAACAGCATCATCCCAATCGGCAAATGATTCGGCAAGCCTTGCCAGCATTTTCAACAGAACAATATTTGTCCTATCATAGAAAAGTGTCTTTTTATAAATCGAATAGGCGAGTTTGTCTGTTTGCTTATTTTTCAGGAAAATGTCACAGATAATTCTCAGAAGTTTCTGGTTCTCCTCGTCATAGTGATAAGCTTTGAGGTAAATATCGAGGGCTTCTTCATTCGTCTTACCGATTTTAAGATAACACCTGCATAAAAATTGAATCGCAGGATAATATTCTGAATCAACAGTAAGAGCTTTCTTTAAATAAGTAATGGCTTGAGGATAATTCTTTTCGAAATAGAGAGCTTGACCCATATGCAATAGGGCTTCTTTATTATTGGGGACATATTGCAATATATTCACAAACAATTCTTTTGATTCTTCATTAAAGAGATGCAAGTCAGCATAGACATTGGATAAATAGATAGATAAGTTCAAATTTTTTACGTCGATCTGGTGCGCTTTTTTAAGTATATCAAGGACGCTTGGACCTGAGAGATTTAATTTAATATAAACTTCCGAAAGTGAATTAATGATACCTTCATTATTAGGAGCTTTTTTGTGGGCTATCTCAAGCCATTTCTTAGCCTCAACAAGTTCTCCTTTTTCAATATAAATCTTCCCAAGATTAATTTCTAATAAAATTTTCTCATCGAAAACATCGTATGCCTTTTTGAAGACATTTATGGCAAAATCATCCTTTTGACCTGCCTGTAAAAGAGTCTTACTTAATGCCATAAGATATTTTTCTTCCTCCGGAAAATGCTTGTTTGCTTTCTCAAAAATATCCAGAGTTTCAGGACCGTATTCTTTCAATGCGATTAAAGTGTCAGCATATAGCCTATAAATCTCAATATCTTTGAAGCCTCTAAGTAGAAGTTTTTCATAAATCTTCTTTGCCTTGATGAAATCATTATCACTATAGGATTTTAAGGCAACTTTTTGATAAAAAGCCTTGTAAAATTTCTTATATGCATACAGAGCGAGTATGATAAGCAGTAAGGTGGCTATGAAAAATGTAAAATAAATATACTTATAATTCTTTTTCTGGAAGAGTTTCATCTTGGATTCAGAAAGAGCCTTAAGGGCGTAGGGATTACTTATATCAAGTTTCAATATTTTTTCTGCAATATCCAGGCTTTCAGAATAATCTTTGTCCTTCTCAAAATTTTCTTTTAATTGCTTGGTGAGTATATCAATTCTCTTTTTGAGATTTGTTAGCTTGTCATTAAACCTATTATAAATCTCACCGCTGATAACGGAAGTATGCCAGAAATTTCCTCCTTCTGTCATCCAGAAGACTTGTGATTTCTCGCACTTAATATCTGTTTTAAATATCCTTAGTTTTGTATTTTTATTGTCTATCAATGCAATCTCAGCTAAACCATCTGCATTAAAATCGGCTATGACAGGTGAGGCTTCAATATTTGTGCTTTGAGTATCCACTTCTTGCATCAATTTTTTTCCACTGAGAGGGTCGCAAAGGGTCATATTCCCGTGATTATCTAATATGACAAGAAGATTGTTATCCGGACGACCTGTAAATAAAAGGGCGAGATGTTTAATTGTGGGATGGCGTAAAGACCAGGTTTTAAAATCCCGTTTTATTAATTGTCCTTTTCCTGTGGATGACCACATTAAATCGGGTTGGTTGTTTAAATCTGTTCCATCATAAGTTCCATAATATTTCCCATCAAATGCCATCACATCGAGATGAGCAGCTATAATAATATCTAAATATTCATCATTATTTATATCCAGTAAAATAGGAGAAGATGGATTGCTACCGTGAAGG
>Ga0315289_10012867_pt1 | contig 11756 bp, 5 predicted proteins | sample YL17G11_40_MG_FD_203452 | JGI IMG/M metagenome (GOLD analysis project Ga0315289, IMG submission 203452) | Sediment microbial communities from Yellowstone Lake, YNP, Wyoming, USA - YL17G11_40 | ecosystem: Environmental > Aquatic > Freshwater > Lake > Sediment | place: USA: Wyoming | collected... | reverse complement strand
AACAAATGGAAGAAGATCTGTTATCAGGTTCTCTATACCAGTCAGCCTTACGAAGAGGCTAAGTCTTTTTATAAGTTCGAAAAAGAAGAGTTAGTCCTGTCCTTAAAGGTTAGTCCCCTGCAGAACGTAGAAAATCGAATTATGGGATTAATTTTAGTGGTGGAGGATATTACCGATAAGGTCCTCTTAGAAAAAAGGCTGATCCAATCTGAAAAGCTTGTAGCCACAGGGGAAATGGCGGCTTCTATCGGACATGAGTTAAATAATTACCTTACTATAATCCTGAATAATGCCGAGCTACTTCCTCTGCATTTGAAGAAGGGAGAACTGGATAAAGCCACGGCTAATTCTAAAGCCATCTTAGAAAGCGTTGACACTATGAAGCGTTTCACCGATGGACTGATGGATTTCTCCAGGCTGGAAACTCAGGTGGAAAAGTATGATCTGAAAAATTTAGTAGAGGACCTCCTCTTTTCCTTGAAACCTCAGAGTAAATTCTCAGGAATAAAATTAAACCACTACTTTGATCCGGAGCTTCCTCTGTTAGAGTTAGATGGAGGACAGATTCAGCAGGTTTTCTTAAACCTGTTGAACAATGCGGCCGAAGCCATCAGATCCAAGCCAGAGGGAAAAGGAGAGATCTTGATTTCCTGTGAGTATAAACCGCTGGAGAAAAAGGTCTGGGTGAAAATAGAAGACAACGGACCAGGAATACCACCAGAGAATTTAAACCGGATCTTCGAGCCGCATTTCTCCACCAAAAGAGAAGGTCATGGTCTGGGACTGGTTACCTGTCAGAAGATTATCAAAAACCATACAGGGGAGATAAAAGTGGAAAGCCAGGTAGGAAAAGGAACCACCTTTTTGATCAGCTTTCCCACCATCTCTCCTTAAATTTTATCTTTAAGTCTAAGACCAATAAAAAAGTTATAATTTCACCCCCCCTCTCCTTTAACAAACTATTCCGGCTATGTTAGAAGAAAAAAAGTTTATAACTCCTCGATATCAGGTTATAAAAAAGTTAGCCCAGGGTGGCTTAGGGGTGGTTTTTGAGGTTTTTGACCTCTGGGAGGGAAAAAAAATAGCTCTAAAACTCCACACTGCCTTTGGCGGTGAAGAAAAAAATAGTCTGGAGAAATTCAAGCAGGAGTTCAGGCTAACCTCAGAGCTATCTCATCCAGGAATAGTGGAAGTATATGACTTTGGCTATACCAGAGAAAAAAAAGCCTTCTACACCATGGAGCTGGTAGAAGGTGAAGAATTATCTCCAGAAATTGCCCAGCCAGATTTAAATAGGTTTTACAAGATCATCTGGCAGATCTGTGATATCTTAGAATGCCTCCACTCACAAAATTTAATCCACGCTGACTTAAAACCTTCCAACTTTAAATTAACTCCCGGTATTTTCTCTGTGAAACTCCTGGATTTCGGGCTGGTTCGAACCTCCTTTTATCAAGCTTCAGATCAAATTGAAGGAACGCCTGATTATATGGCTCCAGAGGTCTGGCTTGGCAAAAAAATTGACCAGCGAGCCGATCTTTATTCCCTGGGAATAATCTTATTTGAGCTTTTAACCTCTAAGCTTCCTTTTGCTTCTGAAGATCCATTGGTTTTGAGATCTAATCATTTAGAAAAAATCCCTCCTCCTCCCTCCGCCCTCAGAGCTGGACTATCTGAGGAGCTGGATTATTTAGTGCTAAAACTTCTACAGAAAAAGCCTGAAGACCGTTTCCAGAATATCTCAGAGCTAAAAGAAAAGCTCTCCCAGATCGTAACTTTTCCTCTCTGGGGAGCTGAAAAAACTTCTTATATAAATCAGCTTTACGGTGGCAAAATCCTTGCCCGGGGAAAAGAATTTCAGATTCTGCAAAAAGAGTTAAAAGAGTCTCTCTCTAATGCTGGCAGGATGTTTATAATCGAAGGAGAGTTGGGAATTGGGAAATCTACCCTGTTAAGGTATCTCAAAAAAGAAAGCCAGCTTGAGGGGAACCTTTTTGTCCAGATCTATTGTCCCGAAGAAGAAACCTATCCTTTACAACCCCTGAAGGAGCTTTTCAGAAAAATCTGGCCTTTCTTTCAACAGCTCTTTCCACAACTGTGCCAGAAATATGAGGAGGATTTTAAATTATTCCTAACGGTAACTCCAGATCAAGAAGAGCAGGGAAATTTAAAGCTGGATAGACTATCATCCTTTCTTTTTGAAGCTTCTAATCTTTTCCCTTTTGTTTTAGCCTTCGAAGACCTTCACTGGATGGGAGAAGGATGTTTCAGTTTCATAGAGGAGCTAACCAAAACCCTGGATAGATCCAAGCTCTTCTTAGTCGGAACACTACAGGAAAACGACTTAGACCCACAGGGTAAACTTAAATCTCTGATCAACCGACTTACCGGCACAAGCCAGCTTCTTTTTCTAAGGTTACCTCCTTTGACCCTGAAGGAATTAGAGGAGCTTTTATCCCAGAAGTTAGCAGAGCAGACTATCTCAAAATCCCTGCTTGATTTCATCTATCATAATTCTTCTGGAGTTCCGCTTTTTGCTCTGGAGATTTTAAAATACCTTTTTGAAAAGAAGGTTCTCTACTTTGAAAAAGGTTCGTTCAGATTAGAGAAAAAACTCTTAGCGGAGCTTGAGATTCCGGATAATATCGAGAAGACCATTTTGGGAAATCTAAAAAGATATCCTGAGAAGGTCTTGAGCTTCCTGAACCTGACAGCTTTAATCGGGATAGAGTTCGATCTGAAATCTATAAAATTCTTAACCGGATATGATGAGGAGAAAATCTTTGAAACACTTTTCGTCCTTTTAAAGGATAGGATCCTGATACAGACTCAAAAGAAATCCTCCTTTCTGGTATATAATTTTGCCAGTCCTGTTCTTCAGTCCTTGATCTATAAGAATTTCAACACAGAGAAAGAGCCACTTCATTGCAAACTGGCTTATCACCTGGAGGAAAGAAAATCTCAGGGAGAAGAGATCGAGACCGAGACAGTTGCCCATCATTTTATCTTAAGCGATGATTACAAAAAAGCTTTTGAATATTCCTTTCAATGTGCTGTCAAAAACCAGAAGGATTTAGACTATCCTCAAGCCTTAAAATATCTTAATAAAACCTTAGAAGCTGCGGAAAAATTTCCTGAAGAAAAGGAAAGAGAAAAAAGGATTTCTCAAGCCCTTATGCAAAAGGGCAACCTGTTGAAAAACATAGGCGAGCTAAAACAGGCTCAAAAGGACTATGAAGAGATTCTAAAAATAGCTGATCCTTCAGAAGATAGGAGATTAATCGCTGAGACTTATAAAGACTTAGGAGCTCTTTTCAGGTTAAAACACAACCACCAGAAAGGTTTAGACTTTTTGCTCAAAGCCAAATTGATTTTCCAGGACCTGAAGGATGATAAAGAGGTCGCCCACACCCTTAATAATATCGGAAATATCTACTGGATAGATTCCCAACATCAAAAAGCTTTAGAAGCCTTTGGTGAAGCCCTAAGAATTCAGCGAACTCTGGATAACAAGTTTGATATAGCCTCCACCTTGAATAATATGGGCATAATCTATGTCTCTCAACATCAATATAAAAGAGCACTGGAATATCATAAAGAGTCTTTACAGATAAAAAAAGAGCTGGGGAATAAAGAGGAGATAGCTCGAAGTTTAAATAATATTGGATTTGTCTATTATCTTATGGGAAGTCTTCAAAATGCAACCAGGTCCTACTTAGACTCTCTTGAATTAAACCAGGAGATTGAAAATAAAAAGGAGGTCGCTATAAATACAGTGAATTTAAGTGAATGTTACTTCAAGTTGGGGGAGTATGAGAAAGCTACCAGCTATGCCAATATAGGTTTAGAGATAGCCCGGGAAATAGGTTTCCAGCAGCCGATTGGCTATTTATTAAAGAACTTGGCTAACCTAGATCTGGAAACAGGTTTCTATCAGAAGGCTTTAGCTCAATTGAAAGAAGCTCTAAAACTTTCCGAGGAAATAAAGGATAAAGAATTGAAAGTTTCAGTCCTTACCTTTCTGGGAAGGTTATTCTTCTTGTTAAACCGTTATGAAGATGCAAATCGGTTTTTAGAAGAAGCTCTGGAGATATCAAGAGCGATAGATGATAAAAGGACCCAGATAGCAGTCGGACGTTTAAATGGAATACTTTTAAGAAAAAAGAAAAAGATGGCTGAAGCATTAAAATTGCATAAAAATTCATTAATATTGGCTGAAGAGTTGAATTCTTTAGAAGATAAGCTCAACTTAAATTTAGATTTTGCCTGGCTCTATTTGAACTCAAACCAATACCAGATGTTTGAAATATTTCTGGAGAAAGCTAAGAAAATCATCGACCAAAGTAGTTTTCCCCTGATTGAACCCGAATATTATTTTCTTCTCCTCTGTAAAGAATTTCAACAGGGAAATTATAATCAGGCTTTGAAATATTCAGAATTGGTCTTAGAGAAAGTATTAAAATTAAACAAACTTGAACTTATCTGGAGAACTCATTACCTTAGAGGGAAATTAAACTTTTTGAAAAATAACCTGGAAGGAGCATTTAAGGAATATGAAAAAGCAGGCAAGCTCATCAAGGATTTAAGCCAGAATATCGAAGACCCAGAGCTTAAACAAAGCTTTCTTGATGAAGAAGAGAAGATAAAGCTCCTCTCCGATATAAAAATGCTCGCCCAGACGATGGTAGGCCGATAACTTTAAAGAAAAAGACTACTCTTTAACCGATCTTCCTCAAAGTTGAGTTTATCGATCCTTCAGTAGCAGATCTCAGGGTTTCTTTTTCCCCCTACCATTTTAAGAGGTTTCATCTATCCCCTAATCTGCTGAAAAATCGTAAAGTTAAAAGATACTAAGAGAAAAATTTGACAAGGATGATTTTTTTCTTTATAATTATTTTAGTCTGGAGGAGAGAATGCATTTAAAAGGAAAAGCTTCTAGTGGAAAGGTAAACCCAGTAATCTTTAAGGCTTATGACATAAGAGGGATATACCCCGGGGAGTTAGATGAGGAGGTTGCCTATCTGATCGGAAATGCTTTTGTCAAATACCTTAAGCCGGATGAGGTAGTTTTGGGCAGAGATATGCGTCTCTCCTCAGAAGCCTTAAGAAATAGTCTTGTTCAGGGGATAACTGAATCCGGTTCTGATGTAATAGATATCGGCTTGTGCAGTACTGATGCCCTTTATTTTACCGTAGGGAAATTCGGATACGATTCCGGGATTATGATCACCGCCTCTCATAATCCTAAGGATTACAACGGTATGAAGATGTGTAAAAAAAAGGCTGTTCCTTTAAGTGGAAAAAAAGGGATTGAACAGATAAAAGAGATTATCCTTAAGGAGGAGTTCTTGGTTTCTAAGAAAAAAGGAACGATTAGCAAACAAGAGATCCAGACTGACTATATCCGGCATCTTCTCTCTTTCATCCAGCCACAGAATATCAAACCTTTTAAGATAGCAATTGATGCGGGGAACGGAATTGCTGGCAAGATTTTGCCAGAACTTTTTTCTTATCTTCCCTGTCAGATTATTCCGATGTTTTTCGAATTAGATGGTTCTTTTCCCAACCATCCCCCCAACCCCATAGAGCCGGAGAATATCGCTCCCTTAAGACAGAAAGTCATAGAGGAAAAGGCAGATTTAGGTGTGGCTTTTGATGGGGATGCAGACCGGATGTTCCTGGTAGATGAGAATGCCTCTCCCTTAGGAGGAGATTTAGTAACTGCTCTGATAGCCAAAAATTTATTGAAGAAGGAAAAAAGGGCAACCATATTATATAACCTGACCTGCTCCAGGATCGTTCCCCGAATAATCGAGCAGAACGGTGGAAAGGGCATCCGCACTCCAGTTGGACATGCCCTGATAAAACCTTTGATGAAAAAATATAACGCCATTTTCGGAGGAGAACATTCCGGCCATTTCTACTTCCGAAAAAATTTCTATGCTGATTCTGGTCTGATAGCTCTTCTGGTCTGCCTGGAGCTTCTCTCCGAAGAAGATAAGCCACTCTCTCAACTGGTAAGCTTAATTGATCCTTATTACAGGACCGGAGAGATAAATTCTCGGGTTGAGGATATTCCCCATAAACTTAAAAATATCGAATCTTATTATAAAGATGCCAAATTCGACCACTTAGATGGACTCACTGTAGAATATCCAGATTGGTGGTTTAACCTGAGACCTTCCAATACCGAGCCCTTGATTCGCCTGAACTTAGAGGCAGATACAGAAGAGTTGATGGAACAAAAGAAATCTGAGGTCTTGAATTTGATCCGTTCCTGAAAACCTCTCCTTAATTTTCTTTTATTTTCCTTAAAGTAATTCCCAAAAAATACGATAAAAATATATGGAGACATAAATTTACACCTACAAAGTAGAGGTCTTTATGAATCAAGGGACTAAAGTTTTGATCGTAGATGATGAGGAGAAGGTCCGGCAGTTGATGATTGATACTTTATCCGCTTTAGGCTATAATACTTTCGGAGCTAAGGACGGGGAAGAGGCTTTGAACCTTATAGATCAGCAGAAGATGGACCTGGTAATTGCCGACATAAGGATGCCCAAAATGACCGGTTTTTCTCTGGTGGAATCTATTAAATCCAAGGACCCAAACCTACCAGTTCTTCTAATCACCGGCTATAACTACAACTATACTATGGAACAGGCTCTGCAGAAAGGAGCAGATGGTTTTTTAGCCAAGCCGTTCCGTATCGGAAAGATGGAAGAGGCAATTGAGAATCTATTAGGTCGTAAAAAACCTGAGGACGAAAACAAGAAAAGCCTTAAGAGGATATTAGTGGTGGATGATGATGAGGTATTGAGAAATATGCTCATCGATACCCTTTCTTCTTTAGACTATCTCTCTACGGCCGCAGAGGACGGAGAAAAGGCCTGGGAGATTTTACAGAAAGAGCATTTCGATTTAGTCATCACTGATATTAAGATGCCCTATATGGATGGAATCAGCTTGATGAAAAAGATTAAGGAAGGGGATATGAAAACCCCGGTGATTATGATAACCGCATACTCCAACGCCTACCCGGAGGACAAAGCCCTGATAGGGGGAGCAGATGGTTATTTAGCCAAGCCCTTCAGGATCGAAAGGATCGATGAGCTAATGAGAAATCTCTTTCTGGAGAAAGAAGAAGAGTAAAAGATTTTACTTTTTTAAAGAATCTGAAAAAACTTACTACCCGAAAGACCCAGTTTGCATGAGGGGGATTATCCCCTATGTGGGTCTTTTTTTCGTTTGACTCATTCTGTAATGTAATCTTTAAATCTCCCCAAAATCTAAAAATTAATCCATCGAGTTTATTTTTCACTAATTGTAGAACAAATTTTCCCTTTTCATTAGAAAATTATTCTTGATAAATATCAGTGATCCTGCACGAAATCAGCTCAGAACCAAAAGATCTCACCCTGCAAGGAGTAAAGGGAGCAGTCCAAAAAAGTTTTCATCAGCTAAAATGAGGAAAATTTAACCCCCAACGAAAAATATAAAAAAACAAGACCACCCAGGAGCTGGGTGGTCTTCCTATAGGAGGTGCTACTTATCGTTTTAAGAAAGTAACAGGAAAAACAGCTTACTATTGATCGCTAGCCGATGATAAAGGAGCAATCTTCTCCTCTAACTCCTCCACCTCCAGTATTAGTTTTTTCAGCTCCATCACATCACCTCCTTGTTCTGTTCAAAATCTGAGCAATAAAAGACAGCAAAAAACACTCAGAATCTTTTAAAAATTCAAACAGTCAGCTTTAACTAAATTAAACTTTTAAGTCCCTTTTCAAAAAAACAAATGTTTAGGGGTAAGTTAATCAATAGTTAGATTAACCCAGCAAAGAACATCCCCTCGTCTCATCTGTAATTTAGCCTATCCTAATATATTGTCAAGCAAAATCTTAAAATTTTTTGTTAAATCTTTAAATTAACACACTTTATATCTATATGTAGTAAAATACTTAATTTTATACACAAGATATGGAAAGATGGTTTAATTAAGTTTTTGTTAAAAATTCTTAAATTTAATCACTTTACCTCTAAAATAAGACAACATTTATTGCTTATAGATTTTTTTCGCTAAGGATGGGTCTTTTACAAAAGGATTCTCATCTTCTTTAACTACAGCTCGCATACAAGCCCAGCAATTACCATTACAGACTGGAGCTGGACCACCTTTTGTAAGGTAATTTATCAAATATACTATATCTCCTATACTTACCTTGCAATCGCCGTTGGCATCTCCTTTCCAGGAAGGTTCAGGCGCAGGACCTCCTTTAAAAAGATAATTTACCAGATAAACCGCATCTGCGATAGAAACTTCCCCATCGCTATCGGCATCTCCAGCAATATTCGGGAATCTGATGGTAAAATCATAGGTATTTACATCCGTTGCTGTATTATCTACACAGTCATGTGCAACTATTTTTATTCTACACTTTTTTGAAGCTGGACCAGTTACTTCCCAGGATGCTCCAGCATATTCCTTTCTTGGTATTCCAGTGAAAAGGGTCTCAGGAAAGCCTCCATTCCCCCCATTCCTGTCCAGAAAGACATCAACCAAAGTGGTGTAATCAACCCCTAAGCAGGTAAAAGGCCAGTAAATAAACTCAGAATTCCCCACAAGCCATTCCTCCCCACCAACTGGCAAGGTAAGTTCTGCATAATAAGGACCACCTCTAAAGTATGCAATATATGTATGAGTAGACTCACTTGGAGGTATAGTTACATAAAGAATCCTATTCGACCAAATTTCACCGGTTTCTTCTTTTTTCCAGTGATGGAAATAACAAAGATAACCATCAAAATACTCACCTGTAAGTGCTTCTAACCAATGATACTCTCCTGTTGCCCAACAGGTTATATAAGGAGAATTTCTGACAATCTCATCAACCCTAACCAATTGACCATCTCCTCCAATCCATCGATTTTCTATTTTAGCAATTCCACCGTTAGTAACATAGCTCCACCAGCCATGATAAATAGCAACACCTTCATCTATAGCATGTCCAGAATTCTCATCTGCAAAAAGCTCTTCTTCTTCATAATTATGGATATTAGTAGCTTCAGATAAAACAGAAGCCATTCTTGTGCTAAAAAGCATGTAATAATCGGAACAGTTGTTTTTGAAATTTCGCTCTGAGTAAGGAGGATAGTAAAATTTATCTCTCAAGCTGTAGTAAACCTTTTCTGCTAATTTCTGTGTATTGACCCGATTATATGAATGACCACCAATATTAACTGAGTTCGCAATACACCAGAATGTCTCCACACCCTGTTCCCAAAGTTGTAAGCCATTATGATGAACAACGATCAATTGATCCACACTACAAACCTCAGGGTCATCAGAACAGTTAGCAAAGTTTGCCATTTCAGCTCTGCGAGGTAAACTTACATCCTCAGTATCAGTTGTTCGACTCATTAACACATGTTCAAGTTCAGGTGCTAAATATACATTTGTAATATACATTAGATGAAAAGACACTTGCAGGTTTACCCATTCCTCTGTTAGACCATTTGGACCAGCTGAACCTCTACCTTCATTGTAACCCCCACCATTCGTACCGTATTTACCTGCGCCAGGTCCTCCGTGTCCAGGGACGACACAAACCGAATGCCTATAAATTTGAGCATTTAACAGGTTAGTAGTAAATAAGAAAATTATAAATGTTAAGAATATAAGAGTTATCTTTTTCATTTCTTCCCCCAGTCTCTGAAAAATTTGTTTTACGCACTATTTCTACTCCAACTTAATCACAAATATGTTACCAGTATTATAAGACCAGCAAAGTATTCTGCTACCTTCTGGTGACCATTGAGGATACATCTCTATTTCATCAGAAGTATTGGTGATTTGTTGTTTATCAGTTCCATCCCAGTTCACCACATATAATTCTGAAGCTATAACATTATATTCATTTTCTTTAGTTAATTCATAAGCTATCTTTTTACTATCTGGAGACCAGCATCCGGTTAAACCACGCTTAAATATATCCCCTCTTCCTAAATTGGCTAACTCATCTCCATTTATATCTAAAACTATGATATCCCCTCTCATAATTATTGCGGCGATTTTTGTTCCATCCGGAGATAATTCAGGAAAACTGTAGGCTGTCTCGCCCTCAGTAATCCTCTTCTTAAAAGATCCATCTATGCTTTGAAGCCAGATAGGTCCCCAACCTACATAACCTTCTGTAGTTATAGCTTCCAATTCTCCCTGCGCCTTTTTTAAGCTCAACTTTCCTTTTTTTATAAGCTTAAACTGTTTATCTTTACCCAGCAGCTCCCACCTACCTTCGTAATATCCCACTGTTCCATCCTTAAAAAATATTGGGCCCCTAAAATTTGGTGGACCGATATTTTTGTCCTCTATTATCAGGTCTTCCTTACCATCCAGAGTAAGAGACTTCACTGTGAGAATTCTAATATTTTGTTTTTCTTTCTCATCTCGCATAAATTCTTTTTTATAAACTAAAAATGTGGTGGAATCTAACCAATTAAAGCTCCCGAAATTAGCTTCTACAATCTTCCTTATTTCACCTTTCCCGTCTGCATCTGCTATGGTGAGCCATCCATCTTCAGAGATAAAAGCTATTTTAGTCCCATTTTGTGACCACTTGGGTGAACTCCCTTTTCCAATTAAAATGGTCTCAAACTGAGCTTTGTTTTCTTTAGACTCCTGCTGGCTCTGAACCATCACATATACAAAAGCTAAAAGCAAAACCAACACGATTAAAGCTATGATAAGCCTTTTGTTGTTCATCTTCCCCTCCTACAGGAAAAAGGTTTGAATTTTAGAGTATTTATATATAAATAACCATAAACCAGTTTGTCAAGTACTTTTTCTAAATAAATCTTAGAATTTTCCATAATAAAAAAATGGAGCTTCAGATAAAAGACGAAGAAGAAGTCAAACAGTTGAATTTTTAAGAAAATTGGTTTAATACCTTGCCAATCTGATTTTCAGAATATATAATTAATCAAATTATTTTGAATTATGCCAAAGCTTCAGCTCAAAAAGGTAAATAAGTCTTTCGATAAAAGTCAGGTCTTGAAGGATATCGACTTTGAAGTGGAGGAGGGTGAGTTTTTCGTCCTGGTTGGTCCCTCTGGCTGTGGAAAAAGCACAATTCTGCGGATGATAGCTGGGTTAGAGGAGATTAATTCCGGTGAGATCTATCTGGATGGACTTAAAGTTAATCATCTACCTGCTAAACAAAGAGACGTGGCTATGGTCTTTCAAAACTACGCCCTTTACCCTCATTTCACAGTCTTTGATAACCTTGCTTTCCCCTTAAAATTAAGAGGTTACAATAAGGAAGAGATCAAAAAGAGGGTCTTTGAAACCGCTGATATTTTAGATATAAAAACACTTCTTCAAAGGAAACCAAAAGCCCTTTCTGGAGGAGAAAGACAAAGGGTGGCTTTAGGTCGGGCGATAGTGAGAAAACCCAAGCTTTTCCTCTTTGACGAGCCTCTATCTAATTTAGATGCTATGCTTCGAGTGCAGATGAGAGGTGAGCTTTTGAAACTGCATAAAAAACTCAAAACCTCTATCCTCTATGTTACCCATGACCAGTTGGAGGCTATGACCTTGGGAAACCGGGTCCTGGTTTTAAAAGGTGGAACTATTCAGCAGATTGGAGCACCTTTTGAGTTGTATAACTTTCCCTTAAATACCTTCGTGGCTTCCTTTATAGGTACACCTGCTATAAATCTTCTTAAAGGAAAGTTAACTCATTCCTCAGAATTTATCTTTG
>Ga0315289_10012863_pt1 | contig 11758 bp, 4 predicted proteins | sample YL17G11_40_MG_FD_203452 | JGI IMG/M metagenome (GOLD analysis project Ga0315289, IMG submission 203452) | Sediment microbial communities from Yellowstone Lake, YNP, Wyoming, USA - YL17G11_40 | ecosystem: Environmental > Aquatic > Freshwater > Lake > Sediment | place: USA: Wyoming | collected... | reverse complement strand
CACGTCCCGTACCGCACGGTCAGGATCACGGTGCCGTCCCAGTCAATCGACACGGTGTATGTCTATCCCCCGACACTGAGTGTCGTTGAGGGGGGAGGCAGGTACACCATCAGCGGCAGCGTTGCGGAGAACGAGATCCTTGCCGTGGAACTCCTTACAGGAAACACTGCGTTTCCCGGTATGCAGGCGTTCCGGACTCCTGTCGATGATGTGAAGGGGAAGACCGGTTCTGCCGCGTTCTGGTACAACGTACCGTATTACGGGGCGCTGGCGCTCAGCCTTATTGCCCGGGCAGCCGTCCTGCTGGTGCCGCTTTCCCTCATCCTCATCTATCGCCGCTACGGCAGGGAGAAGGAGTACGGGGTGCCGGCATACCTGAGCACGCTCCCTGGCACCAGCCTGCGGCCATGGCAGGTGAACCTGCTGTTCAAGGACGATGCGCTGGAATTTGACAAGGACGGGTACTATGCGACGCTGCTTGACCTCCACCGGAAAAAGATGATCGTGATCACCGAAAAGGACAAGGGGGCAGGCATCGAGATCCGGCTGCTTGCCACCACCTCCACCGACTCCTACGAGCAGCGGGTGCTTGCCTTCATCTCGACCGTCTCGGAGGGCGGGGTGCTCGATACCACCCGGATCGAGGCGCTCGCAAAGGAAGCCCGGACCATCACATCCGCCGAGGAGAAGGCGCTGCGGTACCAGAAGATGGTAAAAGACATCACGGAACGTGCGGACCCGAAGCTGCCGGTCCAGTACATTGTCGACGGCAGGGAGCACATCGTCCCGCTCCTGCTCGGTGCGATCGTGCTGTTTGCCGTCTCCCTCCTCCTCGCATTCGTCCTGCCCATGCAGCTGTTGCTGCTTGGCCCGGCGATCGTGCTCTCTGCGATCGTGCTCGTCCAGGCCATCCTTGCGCTCATGGCCCCCTCAACGCTCTTTGGGCACTGGAAGGACGACCATTACAAGGAGAAACTGGAATGGGACTCCTTTGCCCATTTCCTCTCCGACCTTGCGATGGTGAAGCGGTATTCCCCGGCTGACCTGTCGATGTGGGGCGAATGGCTCGTGTACGGCACGGCGCTGGGTGTCGGTGACAGGGTTGAACAGGCGATGAAGGCGCTCAACGTCAGCATACCAGAGACCGGGGTCCCCGTCGGGGTTGTGGGCATCAACCACGCGTTTGTCCCGCTCATGTACTTCTCCCCGCCGAGCCATGGCGGTTCCGGTGGCGGCGGTTTTGGCGGGGGAGGATTCGGCGGCGGTGGCGGTTTTGGCGGCGGTGGCGCCGGCGGGCGGTAATCTCCGCGCTTCCACCACCGGGCCGGCCCCGTCCGGACGCTGCACTATACCCAAAAAATCCCTTTTTTCGCTGAATGGTCTTGATCATGCAGGTTTTTGAACAAATCTTCTCGTTCCATCAGTTTTGTGGCAATACAAGGAAAATTATGTTATGGATCAGCACGATTTCTCTTGTATGGCAGATGAACCGGGCAACAGGGTGAATTCCGTGGAGGCGCAGGAAATATCGCCCATTTACGGGGAGAAAGGGTTCTGTGCCGTCAGGAAACCGGGCGGCACGTTCCGGTTCGAGTCCCGGCTCATCACAGAGTTGCGCGATTTCATCAAAGATGCCGAGATCGCATGGATCGATTATGTGGTCGATGATGTCGAAACCGAAGTCCTGGAAACGGCAACTGAACTCGGGTTCTCCGAACTGCTGGTACGAAGCCTTTTAAAGGACCAGCGGAACGGGTACGAGGATTTTGATGATGAACTGGGGCTGCTCATCCCGGCAATCTTCATGCATGGGTTCGATGTCCGGCTCGAACCGCTCTTCATCTTAATAAAACACAATTTTATCGTCACCCTGCATACCCGTGAGGTGAAACGCTTCTTCCGCGTCCGGCGCTATGCCGAGACGTTCCTGCGCAAGATCGCCGATGCAAGCCTCCCGGGCGACAAGATCACGCTCCTGCTCATCCGGATCATCGACGAGAACAACTCGCGCAACTTCGATTATCTGGCGAGCATCGAGGGCCATGGCGACCAGCTGAGCCGGGAACTCACGGACCCCAAAACCCCGCGGGAGGTGATCGGTCCCAAGATCTACGAGATGAAGCATGCCCTGATCGTCTACCTCGGGGGTCTGTGGGCAACGGTTGACACGCTCAGCTCCCTGCGCTACGGGGATGCGGAGCTGATGACCGATGAAGAAAAGATCCTGGACCGGATCAATGCCCTGATCGCGGAGGTCCAGGCACAGATCGGGCTTGCCGAGCACCTCTCCGAAGTGCTTGCGAGCGGGCTCGAGGTGCTCCAGTCCATTTACAACAACCAGCTCCAGATCCTGAACAACAAACTGGCGCTCCTTGGGGCCTACCTCGCAATTATCGGCACGGCACTGCTCGTACCGAACACGATTGCGACGGTTGCGGGAAACCCGATGTTCGAGTTCACTCCCGAGGACCAGCCCCTGTACCTTTCCGTCATTGTCATCTCCACCATTGTCTCCACCATCTTTGCATACTGGGCGGTACGGCGGCTCGGGCTTCTCCCCTCCCATCCCGATTAATGATATGCCGTTTTTAACCCCGCACGGGATGCGTTCAGCAAAAAGAGGGCGACCGGCCCGGTATCCGGGTCTCCAGCACGCAAACCATAAGAACCATGGGAAGGGAACCTGATCATATGCAGTACTCGGAAGGGCAGGTCGGCAGGGTCTTTGTCGTGCGGATTGACGACGGCGAGGACTTCCTTGTGTCGATGCGCAGGTTCATCGCCGACAAGGGGATCGAGTCCGGGTCTGTGCTCTTCCTCGGTGCCCTGATGAACGGCAGGATGGTCACCGGCCCCGAGGAGCCTGTCATCCCCCCCACCCCCCATTTTGTGATGTTCGAGGGCGGCTGGGAGGTGTTTGGTGTCGGCACGATCTACCCGGGCGAAGGCGGACCCCACATCCACTACCATGCCTCGGTCGGGCGCGCCGGCCATGCCCTCACCGGCTGCCTGCGGGAGAAGGCGACAACCTACCTGATCATCGAGGCAGTCATCATCGAGTTTACCGGGCTTTTCGGGAGGCGGGAGTTCGATGAACGCACCCAGATGAACCTGCCGGTGCTCGGCACCAAGGAAGAGCCGGCAGTAGAAGAGGCAAAGGAGCCCGGAGAACCGGAGCCGGAAGAAGAGGAGAAGAAGCCCGAACCGGAACCAGACGACGAGCTGCCGGCCAGCCTTGCCGACATCATCCGGGACCTGACCCGGCGGTGATTCTTTTTTTTAATTCCGCACGAGCATTTAGCCATCTAAAAAATTTACAAAATCCAAAAAAGTATTAATTTTTTATTTATGTACGCTCTTGGGGTCTGCATCTGGCATTACAGTCGCGTGGGCCCCCCCTTTGCGATATTTCCTGAAACGTTAGTACAATTGGTGTTCTGTCCAGCAATTTTGGGAAACCGATCATGGATCTCCACTCCTTTGGGATCACCGCTGGCATTTTAGCGAAGGCTCGCACAATACTCACCGGAACATGATCCCCCAGCCTCCCGTCCTGCCGATGTCGATGGAGGAAGCCGCACGGCTCGGCATCTCCCGGTTCGATATCATCCTTGTGAGCGGCGACGCGTACGTGGACCACCCGTCGTTCGGGACAGCACTGATTGGGCGGGTGCTCTGGGACAAGGGGTATACCGTCGGGATTATCGCGCAGCCGGACTGGAAGGGCGAGCGGGACTTCACCGCGCTCGGTGCCCCCCGGCTCTTCTTTGGAGTTTCATCGGGCAGTGTCGACTCCATGGTCAATAACTTCACCCCAAACCTCAAGCGGCGCACAAAGGACGTGTATTCGCCCGGCGGGATACCCCGCCGCCCCGACCGGGCGACCATTGTCTATGCGGACCGGCTCCATGCCCTGTACCCGGAGGTCCCCCTTGTGATCGGAGGGATCGAGGCGAGCCTGCGCAGGTTCGCCCACTATGACTACTGGCAGGACCGGGTCCGGCAGTCCATCCTCGCCGATGCGCCGGCGGACCTGCTCATATTCGGCATGGGTGAGCGGCAAGTAGTCGAGATCGCCCGGCGGCTCAGCTCCGGTGAGCCGGTCTCGGCGCTCCGCGACATCCGGGGCACCGCGTTCCGGATGGAGGTCGCGGAGTGGCGGGATTATTGCCGGGGCGGCATCGTTGAGATTCCTTCGTTCATGGAAGTTTCCCGGGACAAGACGGCGTATGCCCGGGCATTTGCGCTCCACTATGCCGAGCAGGACCCGGTGCGGGAAAGACCGGTCGCCCAGCCCCACCCCAAGACCATGATTATCCAGAATCCCCCGGCACTGCCGCTGACCACCCCTGAGCTCGACTGTGTCTATGAACTCCCGTTTTCCCGGCGCGCCCACCCGTCCTACCGGCAACCCGTACCCGCGCTCGAACCCGTCCAGTTCTCGGTCACCAGTCACCGCGGGTGCTTTGGCGCCTGCTCGTTCTGCGCCCTCACCCACCACCAGGGGAGGATCGTGCAGAGCCGGAGCATGGAATCCATTGTGCGCGAGGTGGAACGCATGGTGAAGATGCCGGAGTTCAGGGGCACCGTGCAGGATGTCGGGGGGCCGACGGCAAACATGTACGGCCTTGTTTGCCGACAGTGGGCCGTATCGGGTGCATGCCCGGACCGCCACTGCACCCCGGCCTGCCCAAATCTTTCCACGGACCATGCCCGGCAGGTCGAACTCCTGCAGCGGCTGCGGAAAATTCCCGGCGTCAGGAACGTCTTTGTGAGTTCCGGCATCCGCTACGACCTTGTGCCGCCTGACGATGCCCTGTACCTCGCCGAACTCTGCGGACACCACGTCTCCGGGCACCTCAAGGTCGCCCCGGAGCACATCGTGGAAGCCGTGACCACCTGCATGAACAAACCTCCCGGCGAGGTGTTCGAGGCGTTCCGCACCCGGTTTGAAGCCTTGCAGGAGGGGAAGCGGAAACGGCAGTACCTCCTCCCGTACTTCATGTCCGGCCACCCCGGCTGCACGGTGACAGACATGATTGAGCTGGCAGAATATATCCGGGACAACAACCTGTACACCGAGCAGGTGCAGGACTTCACGCCCACCCCGATGAGCGTCTCGACCTGCATGTACTACACCGGGCTTGACCCTTTCACCCTGCGGGTGGTGCACGTGCCACGCGGGCGGGAGAAGAAGATCCAGCGGGCGTTGCTCCAGTACCGGGACAAAAAGAACCGGAAGCTGGTAACCGAAGGGCTCTGCGATGCCGGGCGCGAGGATCTGATTAAAACCTTTCAGATGGGCTGAACAAAGAACATCTGCAGCCAGAGCTCGGCGCAGAAGATCCGGAAGATCTCGGGCGAATAGGCTGATTTTCCCGCAAGAAACGCAAGGTAGTTCTTGGTGACTGCGTCCGCGTCCCAGTACGGGCGTGCATGGAATGCACTTGACGTGAAGACTTCCAAGACAAACGGCCGGAGCTCCTCTTTCATCCAGATCTCATCGGGCGTGACAAACCCCATCTTGTCGACCCGGCAGCGGACAGGCTCCGGCACGAGCCCCTTGATCGCACGGCGGAGCACGTGCTTGGTCATCCCGTTTCGGATCTTCTGGTCAAGCGGGAGCGACGCGATGTACTCCACGAGCCGGACATCGAGGTACGGGACCCGCGACTCGATCGAAAACGCCATCGCGTTGCGGTCCTCGTAGTGGAGGAGCGCGGTCAGGTTGGTTGTGGTCAGCTCACGGTAGAGCACCCGGTCAAGGCTCCCGGCGTACCGGTCGATCGTTCTGATCTCCCCTTTCAGCAGCTTCCGGCGCCCTCCCCTGACCATGAGCTGCCGGAACGCCTCGCCGATGAACCCGCGGTGGTGCCGTAGTGCCCCGATCTTCTCGCGGAATGCCGTGTACCAGTGGAATGACCCGGTAAGCCCCCAGATATAGGACCATGCATAGGGCAGGTAGCCGGCGAGCAGTTCGTCAGCGCCCTGCCCGTCCAGCACCACCTTCACACGCTCGGCGGCAAGGCGCATCACGCAGTACTGGGCATAGATGGAGAGCGACCCGAACGGCTCGTCCTGGACGGACAGGAGCTTTTTGAGGTCGTCCCAGACCCTTCCGGCATCAGGCTGAACGCGGTACCCGTCGACGCCTGTTGCTGCGACCACCTCATCGATGTACCGGCGCTCATCGAACCTCGCATCATCAAAATACGCCGAGAAGGTCTTCTGCCGTGCACCGACACTTTGTGGCGCCTCACTTCGTACCAGTTCGTTGATCAGGACGGCAAGCGTTGAGGAGTCGATCCCCCCGGACAGGCAGGTGCCCACCGCTACGTCGCTGCGCAGGTGGATCCGTACCGCGTCCCGGAGCAGCGAGAGGAACCGGGCCGCGGACTCCTTATCCGGGGTGTCCGAGCTGACCGAGGGATTGACCGTGACGTCCCAGTACCGGTACGGTGCCGGTGTCCCGGCCGGGGTGACCACCACCGCGTGCGCTGGGCGGAGCTGGTAGATCCCGTCAAACATCGTCTTTTCTGTATGGTCATGGACGCCCCACGCAAGGTACGTGAGCAGCGTCTCATCGTCCGGTTTTTTCCCCACATCGGTGTGGGCGAGCAGGGCCTTGATCTCGGATGCAAAGAGGAACGACCCGCCCGCTTCCGTATAGTAGAACGGCTTGATCCCGAACCGGTCCCGGGCACAGAAGAGCTGCTGCTTCTTTTCGTCCCAGAGTGCAAAGGCCCACATGCCGTTGAGGCTTGACAGGCACTCCGTCCCCCATTCCTCGTACGCGTGCAGGATCACCTCGCTGTCGGTCTTCGAGCGGAACGTGTGCCCTTTCGCGATCAGCTCGGCCCGCAGCTCCACAAAGTTGTAGATCTCGCCGTTGTAAATGAGCCACAGCGATTCGTCCTCGTTTGCCATGGGCTGGATCGCATCGTCCGAGAGATCGATGATCGCAAGGCGCCGGTGGGCAAGGGCGGTGCGGCCCTTGATATAAATCCCCTGCCCGTCGGGGCCGCGGTGGGCGAGGCTTTCTGACATCTTCTCAAGGAGGGCCCGGTCCGGCAGCGTGCTGCCGTAACAGAACTGCCCTGCAATCCCGCACATTACCTATCAGGTGAGCATGCGAGGTTAAAAGGAAGTCGGGTGGAGGACGGGGTGGTGGTTGGCCGGCCCGGGAAGGGCGACCGGACATCAGGAACGCGTCCCAAAAAGATCCGGGAATCTTTTCTTAATTCACGGGACGGTGGTTCGCCCGGCGACCGGCGGTGCATTTTTCAGGGTAAAGGAATACGCAGCACAGGTATCCGTGACACCGGGGTCGTTTATTGCGCCGATTATGTCCCGGGCTGCACCGACACCTTTCCTGCGAATCTCTTCGCTGCTGTTGAACAGGACTATTGGCCCGCCCTTACCCCGTCCGATGATCTGTCCGGTCCTGTCATCACGGCCCACTTCGAACTGCCTGTTGTTCCCCGCATACTGGAACAGGACGACATTTTCACCCGGGGGAAGATCCGCCGATACGAAATCGCTTGAAAAGCCCCCGCCCATGGGAATTCTCATGTCAGAGACCTCAAAATGACCGTCGCCGAATTCCCAGACCCTGACTACCGGTACCTTGCCCCCATTTATATCTCGTAAGGTGAACACGCTTCCCCGGCCGAATGTCCCTGCATTCTTCTCCCTGCAGTGCACACCCTGCAGGAGCACCGGGGGAGACTGCCATACTTTTCCCTCCTGCGAGTCGATCAGTACCATCCTGTCATGGAAACTGACGGCCTGGTGCCAGGTCCGCGCCGAATCCGGAAGATCGGTATCGATCCGGGTCCAGGTATTCCCGTCCGCAGAGTACCATGCATCAACCCCAATCTTCTGTGTGTCTCCCCCGATGATCCACATGTCGTCACCAAAGACAAAGGCCCGGCTCAGCTCCCGCGGGGAAAATGCTGCACCGGGAGTAACTACCGTCCATGTTTTCCCGTCAGCCGAAGACCAGACATCGTTGAAGAATGTACCATTGCTCTCCCCCCCGACTACCCATATCCGGTCCTTGTAGACGAGCGCCTGGTGATACCTCCTGGGTGAAAAATCCGCATGTCCGGTCTCAAGGGTCCATGTTTTCCCGTCAGCCGAAGACCAGACATCATTGGTCGCCGGCGTCGGGTATCCGCCGATCACCCACATCCGGTTATCGTAGGCGAGTACCTGGTGGCCCCATCGCGGGGAGAAGGTGGCGTGTGGTGTTGCCTGCTCCCAACGAACCCCGTCAGCCGAAGACCATATGTCGTTTTTGTAACCGGTCCCGTCGGCATATCCGCCGATGATCCAGAGTTTCCCGTCAAAGACCAGAGCGGCTGAATCCCGCCGGGCCGGAAACGCCGCAGGATCGGCTGCCGTTCTCCAGCTGCTTCCGTCATCCGATACCCACACCGTGTTCCCGTCGATGGCCCACAGGGAGTTGTTGAACACCAGGAGCGAACGGCCGGTGAGTATCGAATTCGAGGGCAGATCCCCGATCACCTGCCAGTCCCTGCCGGCCACGAATTGCGGCAGGGACGGAGTACTCACCGGTGTACCGTGCGAACCCTGCTGCTGCAGGTACCAGCTGTCGTTCCTGACTCCTGACGCGTCCGATCCCCCGGTGACCCATACGGTGTTGTCAAAGACGGTGGACATGTGCATGGCCCGGGGGGAGAACGGTGCCGATGCCACCGCCTCCCTCCAGACAACCCCGTCCGCAGATGACCAGACATCGTTTTTGTAGCCGGTCGTCCGGGCATATCCCCCGATGACCCGTATCGTGTTGTCAAAGGCGGCGGATGAATGCATGGCCCGGGGGGAGAAGGCCGCCGACGCGGTTGCCTGTCCCCACGTGACCCCGTCAGAAGAATACCAGACATCGTTATAATACGTGTCCTTCACCGAACCGCTGACCGTCCTTGTGCCGTCCGGCAGGGTCTCATTTTTCGTGGTGATGATCTCCTCGCTCCATCCCCCGATCACCCACATCCTGTCGCTGAAGACGGCTGAAGTGTGGCGGGATCTCGGGGAGAATGCTGCCGATGCATTCGCTTCTGTCCAGATGATCCCGTCATCGGAATACCAGGCATCGTTCAGGTAATAGGTCTCCGAGTACCTGGTGATATTCCATGCGCCGATGGTAGTCCGCTCCACCCCGCGCCCGCCGATCACCCACATCCGGTCGTCAAACACGAAGGAGCTGTGTTCCGAGCGCAGGGGAAATGCTGCCGATGCATTCGCCTCGATCCAGGTGATCCCGTCCGCAGATGACCAGACATCTCCCGAAAAACCCGGGTACCCGCCCACGTAACCGCCGATCACCCACATCCGATCGCCGAAAACGAGTGCGGTGTGATCGGCCCGCGGGGAGAAGGCGGCTGATGCGGTTGCCTGCTGCCACGTAAACCCGTCATCGGAATACCAGACATCGTTCTTCAGTCCGCCACCCCACCCCCCGATCACCCAGACCTTCCCTTTGAAGGTGACCGAAGCATGGCGGTCCCGTGCCGGAAACGCCGGGGAGCCGGGCGCCTGCACCCAGACTTCTCCAAGCCCGGCCCCCTGAGTTTCAGGAACGGATAATACCACGACCGCCCGGGCAGGATACTCTGCCTGATCCACGTACGTATCGAAGGCCATTATCTCTGTCCCGTCCGCGTATACCACAGTGACGGCCACGCGATCCCTGCCTCCGGCAGTCCCGGGATACTTCCGGGTCTCACCGTCCTGGGGAGATCGCCACGATCCCTGTGGGAAGCCGTTGATCACCACGATCAGCTCCCTGGGGCGGGCTCCATCCAGGCCTCCGGGATAGGTAATCGAGATATCCGCGCCATGTTTCCCGGTGATCAGGGTCAGGGGCGGGTACTGCGGAGAATACCCGGCCGGTGCCATGCCCTGGAACGCGGCCACGATCACAACGCAGGAGAACAGGAGCATGACCACGCCACACGGGATCACAAACCATGTGCCGTCCCGGTACCTGAATTCCCGGGCCGGGATCCCGTTCTTCTGCATCCGGCGGGCGGTGTAGTAGGCTTCGCAGCCCCCGAACACCCAGACGGCAATGCCGGCAACAGGAAAGAGCACGGTCGCTGCCAGGAATGCCGCAAAATAAAAGATCCCGGTAAAAAATCTCCCGTTGTAGACCTGTCCGAGCCCCGGGAACGCCACCGACAGGACCGCACAGAGACGCGGGTCCTGCTCCTGCCGGGCAGGAGGTTGCGGGTGCTCCTCCGGTGCCGCAGGTACCGGATGTGTCGTCTTTGGCCAGGGGAGTCGTACGCTGCCGTCAGGCCCGGGTGCAAGGTTCCAGAACACGAGCACGAGTGCGGTGATGATTGACTGGGGGTACGAGACCATCGCCGCAAGGCCGGAAATAACCAGGCCGGCGAGCAGGAACAGCCCCATTTCACCGGCCCATCCTGCATCAAAGTAATACGGGAGCTGGATGAGGGTTGCGATGATATCTGCCGCAAAGAGGCTGAGCAGGGCTGCTGCGACAATGATATTCCTCCGGATCACGACCGGTGGTTCAAAGGGTAGCCGGACCACGGCCGGGGCACGGTCCTCTGCGCCGGCCCAGCGGTACAGTTTCCAGACAATCAGGCCGATGATGATGAGGTACAGGGTGCCGGGGAGCAGTGCCGCCTGCAGGTCGACCAGGACGGAGAACAGGAGGGCGGCTCCGGAAAGGGCGGCAGAACAGGCGGACACAAAGCGCTCCGGAGATACCGGCAGCAGGATAACAACGGAGAGGAGGATCATCTCAAAGAACATGGCGTAGAAGAACAGGACGAACCGCGACCGCTCCTGCGCGTCGCCCGGAGAGAACGAACCGCGGGTCACGGCGATGAACGGGATGGCGGTCAGCAGGTTCCACAGGCCGTGCTGCAGAAGCCCCCGCCGGGTAACGGGTGTTTTCCGGAACGCAAGGATCCCGGCACACAGGGCTGCAAACATCGAAAATACCACAAAAGCCGTAACACCGAGGACGAACGTGAACTGGACGAAAAAATCCCGGAAACGGACATCTGCCGGCGTCGTGGGATTGATCCAGAGGTCTTCGGTGAAGGCATCCGAAGGTGCCGTGATCGTGATCTTCGTATATTCAAGGCTGCCGGTGGCAGATTTCTGGTTGAAGAAGGGGACGAGCGCACCGTCCGGGTGGTAGCCTTCCTGGCGGTAGTACGCAACCCTCGTATTATTCCGGATCGGTCCGGGGATTTCGGGCATGACATGGCCGATGACGTAGATGATGGCGGGTATTTCGCTCTGGCCATAGACGCTGGTCGGCTTTAACGGATAGTAGATCCTCTTTGCCGGGAACCGGACAGAGACCCCGATGATTCCCGACTCCTCGTGGAAACGTTTCAGGTCGCTGATGCTGGTGACGACAAATGTGTAGTTATTGCCGACATACTCTCGAATGACGTCTTCGGATTCATCCGGGATCTTCATCCCCCGGGCAGCAAGGTACCTGTGCAGCCCGTCGGTCTGGTTTGCCGCGACCAGCTCCGACGTCAGCCCCATCGTTTCGACCGTCTCATGGATGGTGACGGAATCTGCGGCTGTTGTAGGATATCCTGCCGTTCCGGCAAGGAACAGGAACGGAAAGCCGGTCATCAGGCTCAGAGGAAACGAGACATAAGCAGCCATGGCGGCGGCAGTGCCGGTCACGGCCGCCGGATAGCTGCGATCGAGGTTCGTGCCGCCAAAATAAGGAAAT
>Ga0315289_10012862_pt1 | contig 11759 bp, 10 predicted proteins | sample YL17G11_40_MG_FD_203452 | JGI IMG/M metagenome (GOLD analysis project Ga0315289, IMG submission 203452) | Sediment microbial communities from Yellowstone Lake, YNP, Wyoming, USA - YL17G11_40 | ecosystem: Environmental > Aquatic > Freshwater > Lake > Sediment | place: USA: Wyoming | collected... | reverse complement strand
AAAAAAATATTCAAAAACAAAAACAAAACGCAGTCGTCTCCGACCTCTGGCGCGAGCTGGGCGGGGGCACCGAGCTGCGCGCCGATTCTGCGGCCTTCTTCGACGCCGACGGCAGCGACTTTGACGGCGTCGGCCTCTCATCGAGCTCGTCGGCCTCGTCGGCCGACTTTTACTATGACGGCGCTTCCGCTTCGAGGGCGGCCCTGAACGACGAGGAGATGAGCGCTCTGATGAGCGGCGATGACTTCATCGCCATGGCGGAGAGAGACACGGTCGACGACGATGACGAGGAAGAAGAGGAGGAGGAGGAAGAGGGAGCCGGGACTCCTCCGTCGCGCAAGGGCTCCGCACTCCGAATTTAATTCAACAAAATCTCTTTCAACTTCAAATTGTGTAGTCTCTTTCTCCAAGTTTTGATATATTCCGTTTTCCCGCGAAACGCTTTCTACAAACTCTCTGCCTCTCTCTTCCTTTCTCAAAGCGAACAACAAAAAGAAGAAAAACACAAATTCGATCAAAGGGGACAAAACGAGAGAGAGAGAAACTCTCAAGCACCTCCAGCGGCGGCATCCCCGCCCCTCCTCCTCGTCTCTGCCGCCACTTCCTTCTCGACGAGCTGCTCGTACCCCTTGATGTCGAACTTGCGCTTGCAGCCGTTGTAGTTCATGAAGCGGATCTTGCCGAAGATGGGGCGCTCGGTCCAGCTGTCGTTGTTGAGATTGAGGCGGAGAGAGAGAAAGAGAGAGTGATTTTTTTTTAAGTTTCGACGATGACCTCTCTCGACTCCCCCGACGGGTCGAAGAAGGAAAAAAACGGGAAAAAAACTTCAAAAAAACTCACCCCATGTCGTGCGTCCCGCAGATGCTCCACATGCAGCCCACGTAGCCCGAGGGGTCGCGACCGTCGAGTTCGTAGCGGTCGTTGAGGTAGATGGCCTGTTTGAAGTCGTCCCGTGGTCGAGAGAGACAAGAAAGAAAGAGAAGAAAGAAAGAGAAGAAGAGTGAAAGAGTGAGTGATTTTTCCGTCTTCCTGTCATCGCAGGAAGAAAAAAAACGTTTTCTCCCTCTCAACGCACCGTCGCCAGCGCCTCGCTCGGTCTCGCCGACCACTCCAGAATCTTCTTGCACCAGTACATCCGCATAAAACCGTGCATCTTGCCCAGGTGGACGAGCTGCTTCTGCGAGGCGTTCCACAGGTCGTCGTGCGTCCGCGCGCCCTCGAGCTGCTCGCGGGAGTACGTGAACTCGCGAGGGTCGGAGCTGTGCAGCTCGAGGCTCTCGCGCGCCCAGGCCGCGGCGCCGTCGAGCGAGTCGTAGCCGTCGGGCTCGAAGTGGCAGAAGTTGTCCGACAGCTCCTTGCGGACGACGAGCTCCTCGAGGAAGGCCTCGACGGAAGCTCGCGTCGAGGAGCTCTTGCGGTGCTTGGCGGCCTCGAGCGCGGCGCGCTGCGCGCCCAGCTGCCCGAAGTGGAGGTACGGGGACAGGTTGGACTGCGCTTCCGGGTCGCACGGGTCGTTGCGCTTGGTGGCGTACCTCTTGAGCCTCGCCGGCTCGAGGAACGCCGAGAGCGCGCGCGCCGCCGCGGCGGCGCCGGGCTCCAGCCAGCGCACCTCGGGCACCGCCGCGCCCGCGGCCAGCGCGCGCTCGATGACCGCGTCCCACTCCGGCCTCGCCGCGGCCCGCTGCTTCCCTGCGGCGCTCGAAGACCAGTCCGGGAGGCCCGAGAGCGCGGCGTCGGTCCTCGGGAACTCGGTCAGGAACTCGGGCAGCAGCCGGTGGATCTTCGGCCGCAGCGTCCTCGCGCCGACCTCCCTCTTGTCCGTCGCGGCCCAGCAGGGCACGACGTTGTGGGCGTCGACCTCGTACATCTGGCACGCGGCGGAGAGCTTCCCGAGCACGCCGCGCTTCCAGGCGCGGCTGAGCCGGAGCGGGCTGAAGTCGGTGACGAGCGCGCTGGCCGCCGTCGAGGCCGCCAGGGCGGGGAGCGTCTCGGTGGGGTCCCCCTCGAGCAGGAAGAAGGCGACCCTCCCTGCGGAGACCTCCGCGAGCCGGGCCTCGAGCTCCTCGAGGCCGCGGAGCATGAACCCGAACTGGCGGGCGCCGGCCCCGAGGAACGCCGGGACGAGGCTGAAGGCGACGGCGAGTGGGACGGGGGCGCGGGAGGCGGCGGGGGCGGGCGGCGCGGCGGCGGCGCCGCCGCCGCCGGCGGCCGCGAGCTGCGCCGCGAAGAGGAGCGCCCAGTTGTCGTCGAGCCGCTGGTCCCTCGACATCCACAGGATGACGGGGCCGCTGTCGCGAGGAGCAGCAGCGGCGGCAGCTGGCGTCTCAGAGAGCAGGCGGACGCGGCTCGGGTTGACCCTGAGCTCGACCTTGCGCGTGGCGTCGTCGGCGGAGCCAGCGGCCGTGGCGGCGGCGTCGTCATCGGAGGAAGAAGAAGAGTTCCCCTCCGATGACGACTCGGGTTCCGCCTTGGCCTTGCGCTTCTTTCTGGCTGCTGCTGCTGCCGGGGCTGATTTCGGGGCCATGGCGTCGTCGCTCGAAGGGTACGATGGGACGTCCCAGGGGGAAGAGAGCGAAGAGGAGGAAGAAGAAGAAGAAGGCGTGGATGGCCTCGGCGTCGATCTAGCCGCTGCAGCTGCGGCGACGACGACGACGATCGAGCGGTGTTGTTGAAGAAGACGAGGCCTTCTTCCTGCCTCGAGGATCAGGAGCAGCGAGGAGCGCAGCGGTGGCGGCACCTGCAGGCTGCTGCTTCTGGCTCTCGAGACGGTCGCTGGTGCAGACGCTACTGCTGCTGCTCTGGCGCAGCGAAAGGCGACAGCGGCAGCCAGCGTAGGAATGAGAGAGAGAGACAGAGAGAGAGAGAAGAAAGAAGCCAGAACGGAAATAGTGAAGGGGCTGGAAAGTCTGCTCTCACTTTTTTCTCTCTCTCTCCGCGAGAACTACCCACGCTCGCCCCGCTTTTGCTGGTCCAGCTAAAGGGAAGTGGAGAGGCCGTCACATACACATCTGTGCACACTATGGCAACTCGAGCCGCGGCGCGGACGCTGGCGGTGGCCCTGCTCCGAGGAGGAAAAACAACGGCGGGAACGACGACGACGAAATCGCCATTGCTCTCGACGACCGTGATCGCGCCTCCAACTTCCAGCGCTCTCTCGGCTCTTTTCCTTCGTTTCTCCTCCAGCAGCTCGATCATTCATGGCGTTGGATATCATCACGACGATGCGATTCAGAACAATTCGAACCAGCGGCTCGGCGGCAGCAGCGTCTCCGTTGCATCGTCGACATCGTCGTCGTCGCAGACCCGAGCCGCTTCGACCTCGACCTCTTGTTCTTCTTCTTCCGACAAGAGCATCAGTAGTCGCCGTCCCGCCTCGCCTTCATCGTCGCCCTCGCCCTCGCCCGCCGACGACAGGGGCTACGACGCCGACGCCGAGTCAGACAGCAGCCTGACCGAGGACGAGCACAGGAGGAGCAGGAAGGGAACCTCTTCGGCAGAAGAGGCGGCGGCGGCAGCAACGGCGGCTTCGGCGGCGGTGGGAGGCGAGGCCGCGCCCCCCTCGTGGCCCGGGTCCGACGTCGAGGACGAGGACGACACCAGCAGCAAGAGTGGCTCCGACGAAGAAGACCCTTCCGCTTCTCTCCGTGACGCCCTCTTCGAGGAAGCCCTGGTGAAGGTGCCCGAGCTCGGCTGGTCGCACGAGGCGCTCGCCGCCGCGGCCGTGTCGCTGGGGCTCTCGCCCTCGGCCGCGAGGCTCGCGCGGAGGGGGCCCGCGGACCTCGCCCTGTGGTATATCAGAAAGAACAACGACGAGTTCGCGGCGAGCCTGGGGGGCGGGCTCGACGTCGCCGGCAAGGACGGAGGAGGAGGAGGCGGAGGAGGCGGCGGTGGCGGCGGCGGAGCGAAGGAGGAGGAGAAGAACAGCGGCGCCGCCACTGCTCGCTTGGAAGAGCTGGCCTCGCTCCCGGGGACGACGGCCCGGATCGACCGGGCGATCTGGTGGCGCCTCCAGCCCGTGGCGCGCTTCTCGTCGACGTGGCACCAGGCGGTCGCCGCGGTGGCGCTCGCGGGCCCGGGGGCCGCGGCCGAGGCCGCGCGCGAGCTGTGGAGGTGGAGCGACGACGCGTGGGCCCTGGCCGCCGGGGACCGCCCCTCCTCCTCCTCCGCTGCCGACTCTTCCTCCTCGTACTACTCGAAGCGGGCGACGCTCTGTGCGGTGTACGCGGCCTGCGAGCTGCACCTGCTCGCCGACTTCTCGCCCGACCACGAGGAGACGAGGCGCTCCGTGCGGAGGAGGCTCGAGGACGCCGCGGCCGTCGCCAAGTTCTCCAAGTCGATTCTCGGGGCCGCCGCTCCTTCTCCGGGAGCTTTCGCTCATTTCGCGGCCGGGGCTGCGAGCAGGGCGAGGGAGGCTGCGTGCGGGGGGCCCGCGGGGGGCAGCGGGAGGAGGAGGGGAGGCGCGGAGTGGGAAGGCGGCGTGTAATATTTTTTTCTCTCGTGCAGGTTGGCAAAAAAAAAAACATCAGAGCTCACTTTCCCCTCTTTTTTTCTGCTCTTCTTTTTCCTTCCGCTAGGTCTTCTTTTCCTCTTCAAACATGCCGCCCCGCGAAGAACAGGACCCGACGCTGCCCCCGGGCTGGCGCAAGATCCGCGACACGGACAGCGGCCTGGCTTACTACTGGAACCAGGCGACCAACACGACGACCTACGAGAAGCCGACGGCGGGAGGCGCCGGCGGGGTGCGTTGATGCTTGTTGCGGGAGAGAGCAGGCGGCGGCGAGAAAAAAACAGCAGAGCGCAGGCGGCGGCGGATGATGTTTTCTTTTTGGACGTGCTCCTCTCTCTTCTAACCTCCTTTTGCCTCTGATAAGCTGAGAGAGAGTGTGTCAGAGAGAGAGCGTTGCTCTCGCTGGAGAGAGGTGGTCTGCATGTGGGGGGTTTTACTTCCTCTTCTGCAGGTTTTCGTTGGTTTCTTCATCTTTCGACCGACGGCAACGCCGGAGCAGCGTCGACGAACAAAAAAACGACGACGCTTCCGAACGATCTTCCGTGTGTTGGTGCTGGCGCGCTCTCTTCCTGCACGCTTTTATCCCGCCCTTTCCCGGAGCAGCTGCGTGGAGATGGAGTTCCGAATCGATACTGAATCGACGAAATGAACTCGATTTTCACGGTGAGCAAACTGAAAATGGGAAAAGGCGTGGATGGGAGAAAAGCAAAAGAGCGCGTCCGCACCCTCGCTGGCCGGAACGGCAAAGGCAGAGGCGAAAGAAGAAAGAACAGACAAGAACCAGCAAAGCAAACCATCCATCTCTCTCTTCGAGGGAACGCGCACTCTCTGCGTCGTCTCGAGGCAGCAGCAGGAAGCATGCAGCTGCAGCGGGAAGAAGAGAAGCAGAGAGGCGGCGCCCTTTTCTCTCAAGGACGAAGAAGCAGGGGGCGTTCCTTTCTCCCAGAACGCTCGATCGGCACGCACGCACACACCCTGGAAGAAGAAAGTGACGGACGAAAACATCACCGCACGCTGCTGCTCTGCTAGAAACGCGCACCCGGGGAAAGAAGGCGAACAAGAGGTCAACGCGGGCTCGCAGCGCTCTTCGCTCTTCTTCGCTCACCTTTTTCTTTTCTTTTTTTCTTCCCATTGTTAAAAACACGACGACAACACAGGCTCCCCCGCCTCCCCCCCCCGCTTCCAACGGCTACGGGGGCGGCGGCGGCGGCGGATACGGAGGCGGCGGCCGCGGCGGCTTCGGAGGAGGTGGCGGGTAAGAAGAGTTCTCTTCTTCTCGGTCTTTCTCTTTTCTTCACGAGAAAAACTCTCTCTCCCTCTCCCTCTCTCTCTCTTTCCCTCGCTCGCTCGTTCGCCCGCTCACCTCTCCCTCTCCCATTCTCCTTTTTCTCCTCTCTTCCAATGAAACAAAACGAAAACGCAGCTACGGCGGCGGCAGCGACCGCTACAGCGGTGGCGGCGGCGGCCACCCCGGCTCCTTCGGCGGGGACCGTTACGGCGCCAACGCCAATGGCGCAGCAGCCGGCGGAGGCCCCGCCCCGGCCCCCACGGGCCGCGACGCCCCGCCGCACGCCTTCGGCCCGGCGGACGGCTTCTCCCTCTCCGCCGACGAGTACCGCAAGAAGCACGAGCTGACCGTGGTGTCCCGCGGGGGGCAGGTCCCGGACCCGCTGCAGACCTTCGACTCAGTCGGCTTCTCGCCCGAGATCATGCGCGAGATCCAGCGCGCGGGGTACGCAGCGCCGACCCCGATCCAGGCCCAGTCGTGGGCGGTAGCCCTGCGCGGGTCCGACCTGATCTCGATCGCCAAGACGGGCTCGGGCAAGACGTGCGGGTTCCTGCTTCCCGGGTTCATGCACTGCGCCGCGACGCGGCGCGACCCGCGCGTCGGGCCGACCATGGCGGTGCTGGCGCCGACGCGCGAGCTGGCGGTGCAGATCAAGGAGGAGGCCGACAAGTTCGGGAGGTCCGGCGGGTTCAGGAACACGTGCTGCTACGGTGCGTCGATGGAGAGGAGCCTTCTGGAGTTTTTTTTTTCCCGACTCGACCTCGGAGGAGAGGCGTCGAAACAAAAAGCGAAAAACAAAAAACTCACTTTTTTCCGCCTTCTTCGACCTCCCTTCCATCCCTCTCTCCCCCCTAATATCATCGAAAACTCCTCCTCCTCCCCCCCCCCCCAGGCGGCGCCTCCAAGGGCCCGCAGCTCCGCGACCTCCGCTTCGGCGTCCAGCTCGTCATCGCGACCCCGGGGCGCCTCAACGACTTCCTCGAGGGCGGCATGGTCCGGCTGCACCAGATCTCGTACCTCGTCCTGGACGAGGCGGACCGCATGCTCGACATGGGCTTCGAGCCGCAGATCCAGCGGATCGTGCGGTCGATCCCGGCGGAGCGGCAGACGCTGTTCTTCTCGGCGACGTGGCCGAGGGAGGTGAGATGTGTTTTTTTTCTGTTGCACCTTATCTCTTTTTTTTTTCCGGTCAAACAAGAGGCCGAGGTCGAAAGAGGTAAAGAAAATGCTCACTCGTTTCCTTCTGTCTCTCTCTCTCTCTCTCTCTCTCCCTCTTCCCAAACCTCAACCACGCAAACAAACAACAGGTCAAGTCCATCGCGGCCCAGTTCGTCAAGCCCGATGCCGTCTGCGTCTTCGTGGGCCAGGTCGAGGACCGCCTCGTCGCCAACACCTCCATCACGCAGCACGTCGACGTCATGGGCGCGATGGGGGGAGGGTCCGCGGAGAAGATGCCCCGCCTCAGGCAGCTGCTGCAGAGCAAGCCCCCGGGGACCCGCATCATCATCTTCTGCTCGACGAAGCGCATGTGCGACCAGCTCGCGATGGGCCTGGGCAGGGACTTCAGGGCGGCCGCCATCCACGGCGACAAGCAGCAGCGCGAGCGCGACTGGGTGCTCGCGAGCTTCAAGTCGGGCCAGTGCCCGATCATGATCGCGACGGACGTCGCCGCGCGCGGGCTCGACGTCCCCGACGTCGGCGCTGTCATCAACTACGACTTCCCCAACGGCGTCGAGGACTACATCCACCGTATCGGGCGCACGGGCCGCGCGGGCGCCACGGGCGAGGCGTACACCTTCTTCACGCCGGCCGACTCGAAGCACGCCGGGCAGCTCTGCAGGGTCCTGCGGGAGGCCGGGCAGGCAGTGTCCCCCGAGCTGGAGCAGATGTCTACGTACGGCGGCGGCGGCGGCGGCGGGTCCCGCTACGGCGGGCGCGGCGGCGGGCGCTTCGGCGGCGGCGGCGGCGGCCGGGGTGGGTACGGAGGCCGCGGCGGCGGAGGGTATGGAGGAGGCCGCGGCGGGTTCGGCGGGGGAGGTTATGGAGGCGGTGGCGGCGGCGGCTATGGCTACTAGAAGAGAAGAGAGAGAGAGAGAGAGAGAGAGACATTCTTTCGTTTTTTGCTTTCGCTTTTCGCTTTGGGGGTGTCTTTTTTTTTCGAGAGAATACTTCTTTTGGTTGTTTCGATGTGGTAGGGCGGGGAGAGAGAGGAGAGCGCGAGAGAGGAAATGTTACGTTTTCGTTCTTTTTCTTTTTGCAAAAAAAAAACAAAAAAAGTTCTTTCCCTTCCGTCGTTTTTTCCTACGAGCTTCTCACGAGCACCCCCTCCCCTTTTTTTTTCTTTGCTTTCGTTTTGACAGAATCATGGGCGGAGCGCGCGCGCGCGCGGGAAGAAGACAGGAACTCAGTCGCCCTCCTCGCCCCCTCCCTCCCCCCCTTTCCCTTCCCCTTCCCGCTCTGCCGCCGCCTCCAGCAGCCGCTCGCCGCCGCCAGACTGGGCCCAGAGCCCATAGTCCCGCGCGAGCTGGTCGAGGAACCGGGGGACCGCCACGTCGAGCACCCGCTGCATCACGTGCGAGCCCGCGCGCTCGACCGCGCTCAGCGGCACGAGGCGGAACCAGGTCGGGACCTCGATGCGCAGCTCGATCTCCGTGGCCGACGTCAGGTGAAGGCTCGCAGCTTCTTCGCCGCTCTTGCCTCCTCCCCTTCCTGCTCCCGCTCCCTCTCCCGCCGCCATCATCTCCTCCCTCTTCTCCTCGCCCGTCGTCCACCGCACCGCGTTGGCCATCGTCACCTCGAACGCGTCGCTCGCCGCCACCGCCGCCCTGGACCCCTCGAGCCGCGCGCCGAGCAGCCTCACCGTGGGGCCACGGCCGTCGGGCGAGACGTCGACCTCGACGTCGACGACGGGCTCGACGCTGAAGGAGAAGAGGCGCACGCCGTCGACGAAGCAGCGGAAGCGGTTGTCTCCGAGGCGCTCGATGCGTCTCGCGTCGAGGACCGAGTACTGGGACACGGGAAGCGCCATGTACTCGGCTGCGGCGTTTCGTTTTTTTAGAGGGTTGGAGAGAAAAGAAAGTGGTCTGAAGGTGAGATTTTCTACTGCTTTCGATTTTCAATTTTTTTGATTTTTGGCGAGCTCCCTTCCAATTCAACCTTCTCTTCTCTCTCTTTGTCTTCTCTCGCACCTAGAGATCTCGCCCCCTCGTCGACGGCGCGGGCAGCAATCTTCGATGCGCTGAGCGTGGCGACGCGCGCGGCGTTGAGGGGGCGTCGGGCGCGAACGACGGTTGCTGCTGCAGCAGGCGCTGCTGGCGAGATGGTCGACGACGATTGGTCTGACGACAAAGGCGCCTCCTCCTCCTCGCCGCTCGGGGCCGCTGCTCGGGCTGCCGCTGCTTCAGAGGACGCGGACGGTGTGCGAAACGGCTGCCGAGGACGGTTCACGGGGTAAGAATGACGAAAAGAAGACGACGAGGAGCCGAAGAAGCGGCGGGAAGAGGGACAGCGTCGCCGATGAGGAACGGCTAGCGGCGGCGTCGCAGTCCTCGCCGAGGTCGACGCCTGAGGCATCGTTGCCGCCGAGCTTCCCGAGGCGAGCGATCGCATTCTTTGCTTAGAAGATTGTTTGCCAGATCGCGACGCCGAGAATGGAAGAGGAAGCGGAAGAGGAAAAGACAAGGAGCTTCTTCTTCTCAATTCTCTTCTTCGACTGTTCTCGGAATAAGAAAAAAAAGTGAACTTCTTTCGACCCGCCTCCCCCTCTCAACTCCATTTTTTCCTCTTGCATCGAAACTCTTGCGCCGTGTCTGCGTTTACATGGGTTCCGAAAGGGGACACGCGCGCCAAAGAGACAGATTGCGCTCAATGCGGGAAAAGAGAGAAAAGGTAAGCGGTAGTATAAAAGAGATCAACGAGGTTTTTTCTTGCGTTTTTCTTATTTTGTCGACGGGCGCGTCGGGTGTTGAGTTATGGGGGGGTGGGGGGCGAAGGGTTTTGGTTTTTTCTTTTTTTCCCTTCTAAATCAAATCAAATCGCTGCAATGGGGGAGATGGACGCTGGCGTGGTGTTGTTTCTGTTGCGTGGTGTTATTGCGTGTGTGTGAAATTGAGACCTTTCCTAAAAAAGTGGTCCTAAGAAAAAAAAAGCGGGAGGTTGAGTTGTAGTTTTGTTTCTCTCGCGCGCTCGTTTTTTTTCAGTTCCCTCCTCATCCTCCTCCCCCGAGCCCCGTCTTCTCAAACGCCTCCAGCAGCGACGCCATGTTCTCCGCCGTCGTCATTTCAGCCGCAGCAGCAGCAGAAGCAGAAGCTGCAGCTTCCACCGAGGCAGAGGAGGGAGACGCCGGGGCCGAGCGCGCGAGCAACGGAGGCCAGACTCCTCCTCCGTGCTGCCGCTGCTGCGCCGTCGCCGCCGCCTCTTCGGCCTCTCGAGCTCCCCCTCCGCCGGACTCCGCGCGCGAGAGGGAGGCCGGCGTCGCCGTCCCCATCGCGGGGGTCAGCGTGGCCGCGGACCCGGGGCCCGGGGGGGAGAGGACGCCGCTGGGCGTCGCGCAGGGGGAGAGGCCGCCGCCGCCCTCGGCGCCGCCGGTGTCGCTTTCCCTGTCTCGGTCGACCGCCAGCAGCGCCGCGAGGAGCTGCTGCGTCGTCGGAGGGAGCGGGGGGCGTGACGGCGGGGGCGACCCGGCGGCGGCGAGGGCCGCGGCGGCGGCGCCCCCGTCGTCGCCCGCTGGCGCCGGCGTCGGCATCGGCGGCGGCGAGCTCGGGGCCCTCCCGCGGCGGCCTCCTCCCCCGCCGTCGCCGCCATTGCTCGAGAGGGGCGGAGGCGGAGGAGGAGCAGCGGCGGCGACGACCAGCGCGTCCTGCGACGGGGTGGAGACCCCTCCGTCGGCCTCGGAGAGGTCCGGGAGGTTGAAGAAAGCAGGCGACGAGGGAGGAGGCGCGGGAGGGGACGCGGACGCAGCGGAAGCGGCCGCCTCGGCCTTGGCGGCGGCGGCAGCAGCGGCGGAAGCCATCTCCGCTGCCTCCTCGTCCGCCGCCTCCAGCGCCGCCACGGCCCTCCTCACCTCCACCGCCGCGGCCGCGGCCTCGAGCTCGTCGAGCACCTCCCTGGGGAGAGCGACGCGGCACTCGGAGGCGGCGCGGACGACGGAGAACGCGAGGGAGGCCGCGTCGAGCGTCGTCGTCGTCGTCGGCGGCGGCGGCGGCGGCGAGAGGGAAGGCGCGCCGCTTTCGCCTCCCCCCTGCCCCTCTGCCACCTCGGCGGCGGCTGCGCGGGCCAGCACGTCGACCGCCGCGGCGGCGACGCCCGCCGCCTGCGGCCCCGCGGCGCCCAGCGCGAGGCGCGCCGCCGCGGCCAGCGCGGGCCACGCCCGCTGCCCCGCGAGCGCCGAGACCAGCGCGCCGATCGCCTGCGGCGACGAGGAGAGCCCCGCGGAGACGGCCCAGGACCAGGCGCAGAGCACACAGCAGTTCTCGCGCTCGCAGAGGGGGGGAGCGGGAGGAGGGGGGGGCGGAGGGGCGGCGGCGGCGGGGGGAGCGGCGGGCGGCGGCGGCTCGCCCTGCCTCTCCCTCCGCTCCCTCTCCCTCTGCTCCCTCTCCCGCGCCCTCCTCCTCTTCTCGATCCCGGCCCTCCAGGCCGCTGCCGCGGCGTCCCCGGCGGCGGAGATGAAAGCCGAGTGCGCCGAGGCCGAAGGGGAGCACCCGGCGGCGGCGGCGGCGCTCATCGCGCCGTCGGCGGCCGCGGCGTCCCCGGACCCGAACGCCGCCCGCGCCGCGGCCGAGAAGGACACCGCGTCGGGCGCGAGCTCCCCCCCCGCGAGGAGCATCGCCCGCAGCAGCGCCGCGGCGCGCAGGGCGCGCGGCCTCGGGCGGGCGCGGGCGTAGGCCCCCAGCAGGGCGTTGCAAGTGACGCGGTTGGGCGGAACGCGGGAGACGCCAAGGTCGCCGATGAGGACCGAGGGGAGAG
>Ga0315289_10012861_pt1 | contig 11760 bp, 20 predicted proteins | sample YL17G11_40_MG_FD_203452 | JGI IMG/M metagenome (GOLD analysis project Ga0315289, IMG submission 203452) | Sediment microbial communities from Yellowstone Lake, YNP, Wyoming, USA - YL17G11_40 | ecosystem: Environmental > Aquatic > Freshwater > Lake > Sediment | place: USA: Wyoming | collected... | reverse complement strand
CGGCGGAGGCAGAGAGATTGGCAGGCGGAACCGCCTGCCCCACGGGGGCCACCTGTGCCACAGGAGGAGGAGGGGGAGGCTGGGGACGGGTGCGGGGTTTGCCGGGATCGGGGGCGCCCATTTTTTTGCGGAGCCAGGTTTCGAGTTCGTCATCGGGCTGGATGGCATTGACTCCGGAGGAGGCGAGATCTTTGAGGGCGGCGACGATGGCGTCGAAACCGAGGGCGATCATCTGCGGGACGAGCTGGGGCGGGCGGATGTCTTCGCCGAAATTGAATTTGACGAGGCGGCGGATGGTGGTGAGGTTGAGGGTGCGGGCGATTTCTTTGGCGGTGGCCTGGAGGCCCATGTAGAAGAAGTCGCTCATCGTGTCGCCGAGGGCTCGGTTGCCGGATTCGGTTTGGCCGAGCATCATGAATTGGGCCAGGGCGGCGATGGTGATCTGCATGTTCTGGAAGGCGATGGAATCGTTTGCGAGGCGGATCTGGCCTTCGACGCCTTTGAGACCCCAGGACCAGCCGAAGGGGAGGTAGATTGCGGATTTCTCGTGGGTGGCGATTTTCTCGAGCCAGGCGATGGCGGTCTCGCGGTCCTCTTTCTTGGCGTTCTCGGGGCCGATGGCCCAGGGGATGCCCATGCCGTTGCGTTCGAGGGCGATGGCGTCGATTTTCTCAAGGCCGGATTTTATGCGCCAGGGCTTGTACATGGCGCGGCAGAGGGAGCGGCCGGCGAAGTTGGCGCCCTCGCGGTCGAAGGTGAAGAGCGCGAGCTTGTCGGCGTCGATGGTGGCGGTGAGATATTGTTCTGCGCGGTAGCCTTGTTGTTCGAGGGCGGCGAGTTCGTCGGTGCCAGGCTTGGTGATCCAGCGATAAAAGGTGTGCGGGAGGCGCGGGGCGAGGGCGTGGAGGCGGACGCGGTTGCCGTCGACGTACCAGACGTCTTCGTGAGCGGCGCAACCGAAGTCGAGCATGAGGAGGGCGTTCTTTAGGATGGCTTGGAAGTCGAGCTCGTCGAAGAGACATTCACGGATGAATTCGGCGGCTTCTTGTTCGATTGGGGTGGGGTCGGGTGGATCCGCGATGGTCCATTCGGCGGAGCGGATGGGGAGTTTGCAGGCGAGGAGGGTGGCGGCTACTTGGGCGTCGGAGCGGCGCATCTCCTCGATGACGGGATAGGAGGAGAAAGGTCCACCGGAGAAGGCGGTGTTGTACTCGCCGAGATCGCGGAGGAAGCCGGAGAGGATCGGTGTGCCGGTGGCGCCGGCTTCGGTTAGATCCGGAGCCGGACTGGCAGGCCGACGGCCTGCCCCACGGAAGAGGCGGAGGAGGTTCACAGGCGGGCCTCCATCAAATTGCCGAGGATGGTTTGGCCTAGGAGGGCGCCGTCGGTGAGGGGATGGTAGGGCTTGGTGGCGGCGGCGGAGAGGGCGAGGGCGAAGGCCCAGAATTCGTCGGCGTGGCCGGCGTCGCTGCGGGCGGCATCGAGGCGGACCTGGCCGGTGGGGCCGGTGTAACGCTTGACGGCCTGGATGGCGCGGCGGATGCGGTTGTCTTCGGGGATCCGGACGGTGCGCTCTTCGAGGGCGATCTTGAGCTGAGCGGCGAGAACGTCTTTGACGGGGCCGGTGAATTGTACGGCCTCGACAACGCCGGGGAATTCGGCGGCAAGCTCTTCGGCGAGCTGGGCACCCATGCCGGTGGCATCGATGCAAAGGCGGGTGGCGCGGGCGGCGATGGGGCGGACGATATCGCGCTGATCGCCGAAGCGGGTGCGAGGCATCCAAACGACATGCCTGGTGACGAGACCGCCGGAATCACGCTGGAGAACCCAGAGGACGGAGAGGTCGCGCTTGCGGGCGATGTCGAAACCGGCGTAGATTTCGGCATCCGGGAAGAAGGCAAAATCAGTTCCGGCATCTGGGGATTCGCAGGCCAGGATGAGTTCGAGGGGGATAAAATCTTGGGCGCCTTCGACGGGGATGCAAAAGAATTCTTCGTCGGCGATTTCGGGGTCGCCGATGGCGTCGAGGAGCTCTTGGAGATCGATGGGGAGGCCCTGTTGGATGGCCATGGGGAGGGAGATGAAATGGCCAGACCAGACGCCCTGGCGGACGGGGTTGATCTCGGGTTCCCAATCGCGGTGGGTGGCGATGAGGCCAAGTTCTTTGGCGAGCTCGAAGAATTTGTTTTGGCGGCCTTTGAAGGAGGAGAGCACGCGGAGTTTGTAGCCGCGCATGGTGCGGCCTACCATGGCTTTCCAGATGGCGCGGGCGTCGCGGTGGATGGCGAATTCATCGAGGATGACGTTGCCGGAGTAGCCGCGGGCGGTATCGGGGTTGGCGGGGAGGGCGATGATGCGGCCGCCGTTGGGGAATTTGATGAGGTGCTGGGTGATGGAGGTTTGCTCGAAAAAGGAGGATTCGATTTTGGCGGCGATCTGGGCGGCGTGGATGTGGGCGGCGACTTTCTCTTCGACGACTTCTTTGGACTGGCGCTCGGAGGCGGAAAGGATGATCCAGAGCTCGGGCTTGGCGAGGATCTGGATGACGGGCTCGAGGGAAGCGGCGAAGGAGCCGCCAACTTGCACGGATTTGACGAGGAGCTTGCGGCGGGCGTCATCGGCGACGTAGGCTTTCTGCCAGGGGAGGAGTGGGACGGCGGTTTTCATGCGGCGGCCTCGCGGAGACCGTAGATGGCGCGGATGCGGTCGATGTCGTGAGTGGTGAGTGATTCGCCGCGGAGGTCTTTCTTGGCGAGCTCGTCGATGGCGGCGCGGGCGCGGTCTTCACGGTCCTGCTGGGCGCGGTATTTCTGCGTGTCGAGGGCGAGGCGTTGTTCGGCGAGCTCCTGTTTGCGTTTTTTGATACGGACTTCTTCGGCCATCAGGCCCTGGAACTGGACGCGCAGCGGATCTTGCGCCGAGAAGGCGGCGGGATCATCGAGGAGGGCTTGCATGGCAAGGGCCTGAACCATCTCGGCGGCGGAGAGGTCGTTGGCTTTCATGGCGGCGACCAGGTTGTGGACCTGTTCGCGGGCGCCGTCGCGGCGGGATTGATCGCGGCGGAACTCGATGGCGCGGCGGGCGATGGTGCGCTCGGGGACGGGCTGGCCGATGTCGGCGAGGTCGCGGGCGATGGCGCGGTAGGTTTTGCGGTCGCGGAAGCCGGCGATCATGAGGCGCATGGCGTCCGGGGGGAGAGTGTCGGTCGCTTTGTGGGCCAGGCGCGGCATATTAGAAGGTGACACTCGGATCGACGGGAGCTTTGCCGTCGAGGAGATGGAGGCCGAGAGGAAGAAGCTTTGCGCCGATGATGCTGTTGGCTTTGGTGCCAGAGGACCAACGGTCGGCGCGGAAATCGGGAAGATTGCGGGCGCGGGTGAGGGCGAGATAACCCTGACGCTCGAGGTAGACCAGGTGGAAGGCGAGGCCTTCGGGGGAGAGGGCCTGGCCCTGGGCGTCGAGAGCGCGGAGGAGGGTGCGGACGGTGGTGAGCTCGGCGGTGAAGTCCTCTTTGAGGATCCGGATGATGAGGCCGCGCTCCTCGGCATGGCGGGCACGTTCAATTTCTTCGATCATGGGCTGACTCCGTTGGGGCCGGCCAGGGCGCGGCAATGATAGTCCAGCTCGCGGATAAACTCTTTCTGCTCATCCAGCTTGCTGGACATGACGCGCATGGCGAGGAGGATCTCGTGCTGATCGCCGCGGTTGTCTTTGACGGCTTCGGCGAGCTGGGACATGGAGGCGGCCTGGGCGCGGCCGACTTCGAGGAACTGGCCGGCCAGGCGGCAGCCGACGATGATGAGGAGGCCGGGGATGCCGAGGACTTTGCAGACTTCGACGGCTATGGACCATTCGCTCATCGCAGGGCCCCCGCGACGATGTCGATCATTTCTTCGCTCCAGCCGGTGACGCCGGCGAGGTCTCCCCAGGCGGCGAGGACGGCGACGATGCGGCGGGTTTTGCCGTTGTGTTCGCGGCGGGCGATGTCAGCGAGGATGGGAACGATGTACCGTGTTTCTTCAATTCTCGGGTTTGCTTGAAGAAGAAACGAATGGCGGGGTTTTTGGGGGATGGCGGGGGGTTTGGGGGAGGGGTGGGAACCGGCGCTGGGCGCGCGGAGGAGGTTGGCCGCGCGCCCTCTGGTGGCCGGTACTGGAGAAGGAAACGCCATGCTTCTGGGAGTAGTATGCGGGGAATCAGGCGGAGGAAGAAGCGGTTTGGGGCAAAAAAAAGCCCCCGGTTGCCCGGGGGCTTTGGAAATGCGGAAAGGCTGCGGCTATACCGGCATTACCCTGCACCACCCCGGTGCGGTGGCCAGGCTATCCTCGTATCCCAGTTTGCGGAGCTCGGCCTCGATCAAGATGGGATTGCCAACCACCGCGAAATACCACGCTCGCGAGGCGATCTTGACGGCCGGAGGATCGATCTTTAACTGCCTCCCGGCAAGGCACCGCAGATTCCACATCAGATGATCCGCCACCGGCGAGGCGGGCTCGAATCTGGTATCATCCCCCTGCTGGATGGCGGTCACTCTCTGTCCGGTAGCGGCGGTTACGATCTCAGCGATCCTGAGCAGTTCGCCGGGCGCATCCTCATCGCTCTGCATGGTTTCGGCCTTGGCATCTGAGGCTGCTTGTGCCGATGCTGCCATTGCTGTCATGGTTGCTTGATCCATAGGTTCCTCCTTGGCCCGACTCGGGTTGCCCTCGATCACCGGGTCCTTTTCCGCGCGGGGCATACAGGCCGGTGCCGCCGCATCTCGCGGGCGCCGAACGCGGCGCCGCAAAACTCGCAATTCCTGAGGACGACCCCGGCGTTGCGCCGGATTTTCCGGCGGGCCTGTAGGAGCCGTCCCGCCTCGCTCGCTTTGGATGGCCGCCCCATTTAGATCGCCTCCGCTTCCGCGCGCTTGGCGGCCGCCTGGGCCAGGTACTCGTCATGCCGGCGCTGCTGATCCTCGCGGCTGAGCCAGCCATCAGCGTCGTACAGGAGGGCGCCAGTCGCCAGATCTTGCAGGTCGCGGGCCTCATCCAGGAGTTTCTGGCGGTCCTCGGCGCGGGCGGCGTCGGGATACTGGGCGCGCCAGGCGGCGAGGGCGGCGCGGGCGCCGGCGAGGATGGGGAAGTATTCGCCGGGATAATCGATGCGCCGCTCGGCGCGGGCGAAGAGATCATTGACGCGGGACCGTGCGATGCTGGCCGGGTTGCGGCGATCCGCCTCGCGCCGCTGTTCGAGGGCCTCGTATTGGGCGTCGATCCAGTCAGCGGCGGCCAGATCGTAGTTTATTCCCGGGAGGCCGCGGTAGTTGGCGGGGTCTTTACCGGCGGACCGTACCGCATCGGCTGCCTTGCCGGATAGGCGGGCTGTGCGGCCGAGAGATTGGGTGATCTGCTTACCGCTGGCTGTGCGGATGGTCAGGATGGCGCCATCCACGGTGAGGATCGAGCCGCTCTGGGTTGTATGTGAGTTCATCATGATCCAAGTTTAGCACCGCTACGTTGCGGTGTTAAGTGGTCTTTCGGCTCCTCTTCGCCTAATTATTTTGCGGGCAGCCCATCGCGGCGGTTCATGGCTCGGAGGCCGGAGAAGACGCGGTGGAAATCGTGGCGGGTGCGGATTTGGGCGTGGCCGAGCTGGCGGAGGGTGAAGGCGCTGAGGGTGTCCTGGCCCCAACCGCGGATGGCGCAGGCGCGGGCGAGAGTTTCGAGGTCGTCTGGGGTGATGAGCTCGAGCGGCTCGTTGTGGCGGCCGTAGCCGGCGCGGGGGAGAGGGGATTGGCGGCGGGGGCGGAGGTTTTTGCCGGCGAGGTCGCGGTAGAGGGTTTTGAGCTGTCCGGGGTCGAGGGCGGCCATGGAGGGGGCGTGAAACTTGAGGGCGCAGAGATCATGCAAGGCATCATGGTCGAGGCCGCGCTTGAGGGCCTCGGCGTGGATGGCGCGGAAGAGGCGGGATCTTACTCCAGGATCTTTACCCGGTTGCCCCATATGAGGTACTTTTGACCGCGCTGGCGGAAGGACTGGGAGGCATAGAGGGCGGTCCCAATGAGCCAGGTTAGTAAGTTGAGGGCGCAGCATCCTACAATGATGTAAGTGAGGAGTGCGGGCATGTTAGCCTCCAGATAGAGAGCCAAAAACCATTGACTTGAACCATTCCTGATCGACGCGGGCGAGGTCATACTCGGAGGGACAGCGCCGGAGGAAATTGAGTACTTGACGGTCTTGAACTCGGATACCCTGGCCATTGGCGAGGGGCTTTCCGAATAGGCCGCGCTTGACCCAGGAAGCGGCGCGGCGATGATCGACGCCGAAGACGGCGGATAAGTCGGCAAGGGTGTAACCATCGCGGACTCGGGTGGATAGATCGATGAACTGGGCGCGCTGCTGGACGGAGCGGGTGGTACGGTTGAGACGGCGGGCGAGCTGATCGATGGAGAGGGCGCCGACGTGTTCGGCGAGATAGTCGAGCTCGGCGGGAGTCCAAGGGCGGCGATGGAAGGGGAGCCAGCCTTGAGCGGAGGCACAGAGGCGGAATTGCCAGCGGGGCCAGCCGGTTTTGCGGGCGAGTGCGGTGAGGCGGCGGGTGATTTCGGGTTTACGGGGGATGCGGTAGGCATGGCGGACTTGCTCGAGGAGATCGGGAGTCCAGTAATAGCGGCGTTTGGCGATGCCGATGGCGCGGAGGCGGCAGGGGGAACAGAGACGGTCGGAGCACTGGGTGGGGCGGCCGCAGTGGGAGCAGGGAGTCATGCGTTGGCGAGCTCCCGGAGTTTGCGGATGGCGGCTTTGTGGATGTGGGAAGCGCGGGATTGGTTCACGCCGAGGATTTGAGCGCACTCACGGAGGGACCTATCATGCTGATAGTGGAGGCGAAGGAGGGAAATCCAGCGGGGCGGGAGCTGGGTGGTGAGATCCCAAATTTCCCGCAGAGACGCAGAGTTATGGGCCTGGGGCATCTGGGGAAGATCGTCAGGGAGCATCCGGACGAAGATGGGATGGGGGCCGATGCGGCGGGAATGGTCGATTTCGCGGAGGAGGTCGAGGAGGAGGTAGCGGACTTTGACCGTGAGATAAGCAGGGAGATTGGGGAAGCGGGTTGGGTCGTAGGCATCGAGAACGCGGAGGAAGGCGATCCAGGCGTAGCCGAGGAGATCTTGGGTCTCCCAGTGGCGAGAGAGAAGGGGGCGGAGGCGGAAGACGACGCGGCGCACGATGTTGCTGTGCGCCGCGATGGCCTGGTTGCGCTCGAGTGGGGTCATGAGGTGGCGCGGGCTCCTTTGAGGCGGCGGTCGGAATGAGCGCGGGTATAGGCGGATGGGGCGCCGGCGGTGAGCTGGTCCATGGGGGACCGGGCGAAGATGATAGGCTCGCGCATCATTATTGTATGCAGGCGGCAGGGGCCGCCAGCGAAATGGCACATGGGGCAGGCGCGTTCGGCGCCGCCGTTTAGGGGATGAGGCGGCACAGGCCGGTGTTCGGGTCGCGCTGGATTTCGTGTTGTTTCGCGAGAGCCCAGAGGGTCTGGGCCACGCTTTTGGTCAAGTTGGGGTGGTTGTGCTTGCGAAGCCAATCGCGGATCTGGCCGGCGGTTTGCGACCCTTCTTGGAGGGCCTGGCGCACCAGGTTGGAGACGCCGGTTCGATCCGATCGCATCGGCCTGGCGCGCCGTGGCGGTTCCCCCGGGGGTTGGATGGGCGCCGCGGGGAGGGCTTTGGGTTGTGGCTCGGGGGGCTGTTGGCCGGTGAAGGTGCGGAGGGCCTGGAGAATGTCGGTTTCGGACATGTCGGCCTGGATGGCGAGGATGTGGACTTTCATGCTTGGACTCCGAGCTTGGCGGCGATGGCATAGATGGTCTGCTGATCGCGCTGGGTGTAAGTGGCTGGGCGGAGGGCGTCGGCGCGGGAATCGCGGACGATGACGCCTTCGAAAGGGGTGTCGCCGAAGTCGAGGTACTGGGTGGGGCCGAGAGGATTGAGGGGGACAGGGACTTCGGGATCGAGGCCAGATTCGGTGTTGAACGGGGGGATATTAACCGAGGCCGCCTCGACTTTACGGAGCGTAAGAACATCGATAAAGGGGCGGATGGTGTCGGGGTCTCTGAGCGGGGCTCCCTGATCGCTGACGGCGAGGGCATTGTAGATGACGGTGGCGCGGGGGGATTTGAGGGCGGCGGGATCGCGCCAGTATTTGGGGGGACGGTTGGCGGTGAAGGGCGGGGCCGTCTCGCCGGTGCGGGTTTCGAAGTCCGCCTGGGATTGAAAGCGGACGAAGAGGTGGAAGTTTGCCAGCGGTTGCTTGGCGGGGATGTTGTCCAAGTGTTACTCCTTTGCGTGAGCGGCGGCGGCTTGCCGGAGCTCGGTATGGATGTGATAGTTGAGGCCGCGCGGGCGGCCATTTGGGTTTGAGCTGGGAAGGCGGTCGGGGTCGATGGCGCGATAATGCTGAGTGGATTGGGGTCGCCAGACGATGCCGAGGGGGCCGACGGAGCGGTTGCTGTGGAAGTAATCGTCCAGGGGCCAGAGGGGATAGGGGAGAAGCTCGGCGAGGGTGCATCCGAGGATTTCCTGGATGCGATAGACGCCGTGGAAGAAGAAGCCGCGGTCCGTGTGAAGGCGCTGGATGCATTGGCCCCAGGGGCGTCCTGCGAGGAAGTGCAATTGGAAGAGGCGGAAGTGCCAGGGGTCGAGGGTGCGTTTGGCGAGGAGGTAAAAATCGGCGCAGTACTCTTCGTCTTTGCGGGAGACGGCGAGGAAATGCTGGCGGCGGGGACCGGGCAGGAAATCGATAGTGAGGTTACTCATGTACTTTGCCTTATCCTGGCAGTGGCGGTAGCGGGTGAGGCAAGCGTGGAAAATGGTGCGGAGAACGCAGGAGCAGGGATGCGGGCGGTAGCGGCGAGAGGGGAAGATGAAACCAAGACCATGACAGCGGCAGCAATGGCACTTGGCGAGAGCGAGGGTATTGGAGCGGTTCCAGGCGAAGGATGGGGCGGGGGCGGTCACTGGGGATCCTCGATGGTGAGCTGGCCGCGGAGTTCGGCGATCCAGGACTGGGGAGCGACGGCGCGGAGGACCTGCCAGCCCTCGATGAGCTGGCGGCGATAGGCGCCGAGGCCGGCGTCGAGGTCGGCTTCGTCGAGCATGATGAAGTAGCCGGGGGGATCATGGCGGGAGGAGCCGACGGGGACGCGGTGAGCGCGGCGGAGCTGGTGGACGATGTCTTTGACTTTGCGATCATCGAGGCGGTAGTTGCCGGCGCCGGCGAGGCGGACGATTTCGGCGATGGGGATGGCGCGGTGGCGTCCCTGGCGATTCCAGATGAGGCCGGCGACGAGGATCTCGACCGGAGAGGGGCGGATTTTGGAACGGTCGAAGGGATGGTCCATGGTCAGGGTCCTGGGGTGGGGGAGATGAGGGCGAGGAGAAGGCAGAAGACAGCGAGGGCGGCGATGAGCCAAGCTAGGTCGGTGAGGTGGCGGGTCATTTGGAAAGCTCCTTGAAGCGGGCGAGGAATTGGCGCTCGGCTTCGATGGGGGAGAGGGACAGTCGGAATTTGATGTTGCGGCAGTAGTCCGGGTCGGCGGTGCAGTCCTCGGGGACGCGGCCGTGGAGGTTGCAGCCTTCGATGCCGAGCATGAGCTCGTCGGCGTTGCGGACGGAGGCTGGCTCTTCGGGGGGGAGACCGAATTTACGCATGATGACGGAGAGGAGGGTATATTCGGCGTAAGTGAAATCGGCGAGGCAGGGATGGCGTTTGACAGGGCGGATGATGTCGCCGAGATAGGCTTCGGCGGCATCATGGAGGAGGCCCCAGAGGCGATCTGGGGGAGCGGAGAGTTTAGAGACCCAGAGGGAGTGCTCGGCGACGCTGTAGAACCAGGGAGTGGCGCCACCGAAGCGGCAGATGAGGCTGAGGTGATGGGCGATATCTTTGATGTAAATTTCGTCGGGGCGCGGGTCGAAGGGGTAGAACCTTTGGCCTGTGAAGGTGATGCTGCAATTGCCGTTGCGGGTGGTCATGGGATTTGCTCGCGGTTGGGCTCGGCGAAGAAAAGCTCTTCCTGGTCGAGTTTGAGGCCGAGGTTGCGGAGAAGATCGGGGTCGAGGTCGGCGCGGAGGATGGCGATCTTGTCGATTTCGGGATCGCGCCAGCGGACGAGGTGCTTGAGGCCGGACTCGATGATGCGGGAGAGGACGGCGGACCAGGTCCAGGATTTGTTGAGGAGCTTGACGGCGGGCGGGGAGAGGCGGCGGCCCATGACGCCGTGAGTGAGTTTGATGGAGCGGGCGCCGGCGGCTTCGAGATCGGCGAGATGGGACATGTAGTAATCGCGGAGCTGGAGGGTGAGGTCGGCCTGGGCGGTTTCGGCGGCCTCGATCTCGGGGGCATATTGCTCGCGAGCTTTGGCGATGGCGGCATCGCGGGCGGTCTGGGCGGAGTCGATGGAGAGAGTGGCGAGGAGGAGGTGGCCCATGGCGCGATCGCAGTCGTCGAGGGAGGCGAGGGTAGATTTAGATTTTCGGGGGCGGGACATGATCATGCCTCCTCGGGGATGGCGAGGGCCCAGAGGTGGGCGGCGACGCCGGCGATTGCGTTGGTGCCGATGCGCTTGCCGGCGTGTTTGGCGCGGAGCAGGTCTAGGGAGCGCATGAGGCGGCGCATGGAGCCGTTGACGGCGCGGGCCCAGAAGTCGAAGGCGGCGTCGTCGATATCGGTGATGCCTTCGCGGCGGACGATGGCGGCCATTTCGGAGCGGGAGAGGCCGGAGAGCGGGGCCCAGACGCCTACGCGCGAGGTGAGGGCGCCGAGGTCGACGGCGCGGCTGATGGTCATACGGGCGAGGAGGGTGGGCGCGGAGAGAAGGACGACGCCGACGCCGGCGTCGTGGGTGCGGTCATGGAGCTGGCGAATGACTTGGAGGACCCTTGTTCTGACCGTCTCACATTGGTCAAAGATGAGGAGGCAGGGGCGCTCGCGGAGGGCGTCGGCCAGCGCGCGGAAGACTTTGCCGCCGGCTTGGGAACCTGGGGCGGCTGGTATGTCGAGCATGGCTGCGAGCTGGTGCACGAAATCGACTTTGTTGGCGGAGGTGAATTCGTCGAACTCGAAGATGAGGGAGGCGGTGGTGGTGCGCTCGCGCCAATGGCGAAGGGCCTCTGTTTTCCCAAAACCGAAATCGGCGATGATGACTCCGATGGCGGCGTTGTCTGCGCAGTAGTCGAGGACCTCGGCGACGCGGCGGACGGTTTCGGTCTGGTAGAACTGGCCGCGGCGGATGGGGCGGCGGGGGCGGATGGCGGGGGCGTCGGTGATGACGAGGGCATCGAGGTGGACGCCTGGGGCGAGGATCTCTCCGGCGCGGGCGAGATCGAGGACGCGGCGGAATTCGGTTACGACCTGGCGGCCGCCGGGGAGGTGGCCGGAGAGGAAATTGCGGCCGGCGGCGTCGGAGAGGGTCGTACAGTGGGTGATGGTAATGGGCGAGAGATCGGGGCGCGAGTTGAGGAAGGCCCGGAGCTCGGCGCGGAGCTGGTCAGCTTCGGCTGCTGGGACTTGTCTGGTCATGGTCGATAATCACTCCTGTAAAATGCCCAGTGACGGGATCATGTTCTCTTGGCAGGGGCGTGTATCGTTTCGGTTTCCAGAAACGACTCAACCCGGCTGCCCGAAGCGCTTTTTGCCAGGAACCAAAATGCAGGCAGTATGTGGTGTAAGAAGGCAGGAGATAGATTGGGAAGTCGGATCGAAACGGCAGACGGTGATG
>Ga0315289_10012860_pt1 | contig 11760 bp, 10 predicted proteins | sample YL17G11_40_MG_FD_203452 | JGI IMG/M metagenome (GOLD analysis project Ga0315289, IMG submission 203452) | Sediment microbial communities from Yellowstone Lake, YNP, Wyoming, USA - YL17G11_40 | ecosystem: Environmental > Aquatic > Freshwater > Lake > Sediment | place: USA: Wyoming | collected... | reverse complement strand
TCGGCGGACTTCAACGAGTGGATCCGCAAGAACACCTCGGTCGAGGAGCCCTTCAGTTACATGTACACCGGCGAGTACGAGATGCCGGAGTTCAACCTGGGCAACACCTTCAACTACGCCGAGCTGGCCGCGCTGATGATCCCGCGGTCCTTCATGGTCGAGCGGGGGCACCGCGACGGCGTGGGCATCGACGAGTGGGTCGCTTACGAGTACGCCAAGGTGCGGCGGCTGTATACGTTTCTGGGGATGGGGGAGCGCACGGCCATCGAGTTCTTCGACGGCCCGCACCAGATCCACGGGGTGGGGACCTTCGAGTTCCTCCACCGCTGGTTGGATTGGCCGGAGAGACGCTAGGCCATGCGGGCAGCCGCCGTAAAAGACCAGGTCGATGCCGGGGTAGACGCTTCGATACTCGACCCGGGCGAACTGCGGTATGCCCGTGCGCCACTACGGTCCTCGCTTAATACTTCGGCTGTTGCGGGTCTCTTCTAAAGGGCCTGTGCCTTAGAATGGGACGATGACGTTCCGCATTCGCCGCCGCGATTTTCTGGGCTCGGCCACGCTGGGCCCGGTGGCGCTGTCGTCTCTGGCAGCCGATGAGCCGCCCCGAAAGCCGCTGGTGTTGTGGTACCGGCGCCCGGCGGCGCAATGGGTCGAAGCGCTGCCGGTGGGCAACGGACGCCTGGGGGCCATGGTGTTCGGGGGCGTCGAGCAGGAACGGCTGCAACTGAACGAAGACACCGTCTGGGACGGCTTCCGGCGGGAGAGGAACAACCCGGCGGCGCTGAAGGCGCTGCCCGAGGTGCGCCGTCTGCTTTTCGAAGGCCGCAACGAAGAAGCTGCCAAGCTCTCCGGCGAGACGATGATGGGCATCCCGCCGCGCATCAAGTCCTACCAGACGCTGGGGGACCTGCGGCTGGAGACCTACTACCCGATGCCGGTCGAGGACTACCGCCGGGAGCTGGACCTGGACACCGGCGTCGTTACGGTGCGCTACCGCGCCGGCGGGGTCACCCACACGCGCGAGGTGTTCGCCTCGGCGCCCGACAACGTGCTGGTGGTGCGCCTCGGCGCTGACAAGCCGGGCCGCATCACGGCGCGCTTCACGCTCACGCGCCCGCAGGAGGCGCAGTGCCTGAGCGATCCGCTCGAGCCGGGCCGGCTGATCCTGCGCGGGCGCATCGGAGCCCGCGACGAGAAGACCGGCGAGCCCAAGGGCCTCCGCTTCGAAACGCACCTGGCGGCCTCGGCGGCGGGCGGCAAGGTCTCGAGCGCCGACGGCCGGCTGGTAGTCGAGGGCGCCGATTCGCTCCTGCTGCTGCTGGCCGCGGCCACGGACTATCGTGGCGGGGATCCTGAGACGCTGTGCCGGCAGCACCTCCGGGCGGCCTCGAAGCCGTACGAGGCGCTGCGCGGCGGGCACGTGGGGGACCATCAGCGGCTGTTCCGGCGCGTGCAGTTGGAGGTGGGCGACGTGCCGGCCGAGGTGGCCGCCCTGCCCACCGACGAGCGCCTGGCACGCCTTCAGAAGGGAGCCGAAGATCCGGGCCTGGTGGTCCTTTACTTCCAGTACGGGCGCTACCTGCTGATGGGCTCCTCGCGCCCGGGGACCATGCCGGCCAACCTTCAGGGCATCTGGAACGAGCACTTGAATGCGCCGTGGAACAGCGACTACCACACCAACATCAACCTCCAGATGAATTACTGGCCGGCCGAGGTGGCGAACCTGGCGGAGTGCCACCTGCCGTTGTTCGACTACATGGACACGCTGGTAGAGCCCGGAACCCGCACGGCCCAGGTGCACTATGGCGCGCGGGGTTGGGTGGTGCATCACCTGTCCGACCCCTTCGGTTTCACGGCGCCTGCCGACGGCGTCTGGGGCGTATGGCCCATGGGGGCGGCCTGGCTGGCGCAGCATCCTTACGAGCACTACCTGTTCAGCGGGGACCAGGAGTTCCTGCTACGCCGCGCGTGGCCGCTGATGAAAGGCGCGGCGCGCTTCATCCTGGACTTCCTGGTGGAGGCCCCGGCGGGCACGCCCGTGGCAGGCAAGCTGGCGCCGTGCCCGTCGCACTCGCCGGAGAACCGCTTCCGCAAGGCCGACGGCACGGTCTCGATGTTCACCTACGCGGCTACGATGGACCTCGAGATCTGCCACGAGCTGCTGCGCAACGCGGTCGAAGCCAGCCGCAGCCTGGGCATCGACGCGGACTTCCGGGCGGAGTGCGAGCGGGCGCTCCAGCGCCTGGCGCCGCTTCAGATCAGCTTGCGGACGGGCCGCTTGCAGGAGTGGGTCGAGGACTACGCCGAGCCCGAGCCGCAGCACCGCCACGTCTCGCACCTCTACGGGCTGCATCCTGGGCGCCAGATCACCCTGAGCGGAGCGCCGGAGCTGGCCGCGGCGGCGCGCAAGTCGCTCGAAGGCCGCGGCGACGCCGGCACCGGCTGGAGCATGGCGTGGAAGATCAACTTCTGGGCGCGCTTCCAGGACGGCGACCGGGCCCACAAGCTGCTGATGAATCTTCTGAGCCGGGGTACGCTGCCCAACCTGTTCGACACCCACCCGCCGTTCCAGATCGACGGCAACTTCGGAGGCACGGCGGGCATCGCCGAGATGCTGCTTCAGAGCCACGCCGGTGAAGTACATCTCTTGCCAGCGCTGCCGAAGGCCTGGCCGCGGGGCGAGGCGCGCGGCCTGCGCGCGCGCGGCGCCTTCGAGGTGGACCTGGCCTGGGAGGCGGGCAAGCTCAAGAGAGCGGTGCTTCGCTCGCTGCGGGGCAACCCGGCGCGGGTGCGCGTGGCCCTGCCGGTGAGCGTGGCGCGCGACGGGAGGCCCGTCCAGCCCGAGCGGCCCGCGCCGTCGGTAGTGAGTTTCGCCACCGAGGCCGGCGGCGTCTACGAGTTGCGGCCCGCGTGAGGTTTCACCGACCGGCGGAAGCGCTCGACCTCCGCGGGCGTGAGCCAACGCCACTCGCCGGGCTTTAGCGGGCCCATCTCCAGGAACCCGACGCGGAGGCGCTTCAGCTTCTCGACCAGCCGCCCGAAATGCTTGAACATGATGCGGATCTGGTTCTTGCGGCCCTCGACCAGGCGCACCTCGTACCAGGGGTTCTGCGCGCGGCGGACCAGGCGCAGACCTGCCGGCGCGGTGCGCCGTCCGGCCAGTGAGATGCCGTTGCGGAACCCCTCCTCCTGCTCGGGGGTGAGCGCACCGTTCACCTTGACCAGGTAGGTCTTGGCGATGTGGCTGGAGGACGAGGTGATCAGGTTGGCGAACTCGCCGTCGTTGGTGAGAAGCAGCAGGCCCTCGCTCGCGTAGTCCAGGCGGCCCACCGGGTAGACCCGCGCCTTGACGCCCTTCAAAAGCTCCATCACCGTGGGGCGGCCCAGAGGATCCGCGAGGGTGGTGAGGAAGCCGTGGGGCTTGTTGAGCGCCAGGTAGACGAACTGGCGCGGCAGGCGCAGCAGCCGGCCGTCCACCTTGATGTGATCGTGTTCCGGGTCGGCCTTGGTGCCCAGCTCGGTGACCGTCTGGCCGTTGACGGTGATCCGGCCCGCGAGGATGAACTGCTCGGCCTGGCGGCGGCTGGCCACCCCGGCCCGCGACAGGATCTTCTGTAGCCGTTCCTCAGGCATTCTCGGCAGGCGTTGGCTCCGCCGGTTCCGCCGGCGTCTCTGCAGGCGGCTCGGCGGACGGCTGTTCCTCGTCTCCCAGCGCCAGGCGGCGGAGGTCCTCGAACTCCTTGAGCGTGGGCAGCTCGCTCAAGTCCTTCAAGCCGAACTGGAGCAGGAAGTCCTTGGTGGTGCGGTAGAGGATGGGCCGGCCGATGACGTTCTTGCGGCCGCAGGTGGTGATCAGCTTGCGCTCGAGCAGGGTCTTCAGCACGCCCGCGCCCTGCACACCGCGGATGGCCATGATCTCCGGCGCCGTGATGGGCTGCTTGTAGGCGATGACCGCCAGGGTTTCCAGGGCCGCCAGAGAGAGCTTCAGGGGCGGCTTCAGGCTCTTGGCGAACTCGCGGACCATTTCGTGGTGCTCGGGCTTGGTGCCCATCTTGTAGCCGCCGGCGACCTCGCGGATGGTCAGGCCGCGCTGCGGCGCGCCGTAGTCGCTCGCCAGTTGCGCCAGCGCCTGGCGGACCTCTTCTTCCGGCTGGCCGACCACCGGCGCGATCTGCGCGGCCGTCACCGGCTCCTCGGCCACGTAAACGATGGCCTCTACCAGCGCCTTCAGCTCGGCGCCGCTGGCCGGCGCCGGCGCGGCGGCCACTTCCAGCACCAGTTGCTCGGGCGCCGCCGCGGGGTTGCTGTTCTCCTCAGGTTCCATTCCGCTCAGTGGTAATCCTTCTCGAGGTGGTTGAGGAAGTGCTCCGAGGTCATGACCTCGTCGAAGCGCTTGTGGGCGCGCACGGCGATGTCGCCAAAGGCCTGCCGCTGCACCAGCACGATGGCCCCGAGCTTGGCCAGCTCGAGGATGGCCAGTAGCAGGCAGATCATCGCCGGGCGGCTGGGTTGTCGCTCGAACAGCTCCTGCACGGACACCGCTTCGCCGCGGGGCCGGCCCTGGAAGAGCGAGCGCAGGTGGAGGATCATGTCCTGCACGCTGACGTGTTCGCCGTTGACCTGGTAGACCACCCGGTGCTTGCTGCGCTCGAGGACCTCCTGGAAGGTCTTCACCAGGTCGAAGAGGGTGACGGCCAGCCCGGGGGTGTCCTCGTCGCTGGCGAACTGCTGGATCTGGGGGTTGGACCAGACACTCTCCTCGATGAGGCGCTTCTGCTGGAGCATTTCGGCGGCGTTCTTGAAGCGCTCGTGCTCGAGCAGGCGCGCGAGCAGCTCGCGGCGGGGATCGTCTTCGGGGGCGAGCTTGTCGAGCTCGGGGTCCCTGGGCAGCAGCAAGCGCGACTTGATGTGGATCAGGGTGGCGGCCATGAGGATGAACTCGGCGCCCAGGTCGATATCGAGTTCTGCGGCGTGCTCCAGGTATTCGAGATACTGCGCCGTGATGCGCGCGATGGGGATGTCGCAGATATCGATCTGCTGCTTGCGGATCAGGTCCAGCAGCAGATCGAGCGGCCCCTCGAAGCGCTCCAGATGAAGGTCCAGCGGCGAAGACACCACCTCTCACGATAGCATGCGCCGGGGACAGGCTAGCCTGTCCCCGGGTCCGGCTTGCGCGGCTTCTCGGGCGCCGCCAAGACCAGCGTGACGCTCACTGTGAGCGCCTGGTCGTCCTGCTCGAGCACCGCGCGGGTCTTGCCCAGGTTCTCGAAGAGGTCCTCCTCGCGGAGGCGCTCGAGGAAGTGGTCCGGGTAGTCGGCGTTGAAGCGCTGGCCTTCCTTGAGCACCCAGAGCTTGCGGACCGCGTCCTCGGCGTGGATGTCCAGGCCTTGCACGGCCAGCTTGCCGAAGGTGTACTGAGGCCCCGGCTCGAGGTGGATCACGAGGTCCACGGTGCGGCGCTGGTCGTTGACCTGGCGCTCGGCGCGCGCGGCGGCCTTCATATAGCCCTCGCTGCGGTGGCGCCGCTCGAGACGGCCCAGGGCGGCCTGGACCTGCTCGAAGTTGGCCACGTCGCCGGCGCGCAAGTCGGCGAGCTTGGCCAGCTCGGCCGCGGCCACCACGGGGCTCTCGAGGCGCACCTGGCCGAGCTTGTAGCTGGCGCCTTCTTCGAGGCGCACGGTGACGACGAGGCCTTTCACGTCCTTGGCCGGCTCGGTCCGGATTTCAGCGAAGGCCACGCGGACGCGGCCCCGGGCTTCATACAGGGGGCGGAGGTTGGTTTCGAGCAACTGGCGGAACCGGGCCTCCTTGAAGGGCATGCCGATGGCCACGCCGCTGATGGCGTTGGCCAGGGCGGAGGTCGGAATCACCTCGTTGCCGGTGAACCTGACCTGGGCGACGGCCGGCGGCGCGGCGGCGGGCAGGAACACCACGGCCTCTTCGCCCGAATCCAGCGAGACGACCTTGGCGGCGACCTTCTCCCCAGGGGACAGGCCGGCCTGTCCGCGTTTCCGCAGAAACTCCTCCAGCGCCTTCACGTAGCGGTTGAGCACTTGCTCGGTGGCGGGGATCTTCTCGCTGAAGAGCGGATCGGCGTGGCGGAGCGCCTCGCGGAGCTGCTCGGGCGGCGCGGGCAGGTCCTCGAAGTGCACCGGGAAGAACGGTCCCGCCTCGAAGACCTCGAAGGAGACGGCGTAGCCTTTGCGGTCTGGGGCGGCGCCGTACTTGAAGTCGATCTTCTCGAAGGCGCCGGTGGCGCCGAGGCGGTCGCGCGCCGCCTCGAAGTCCTTGGCGGTGACGCGCTGGCCGAGCTTCAGTCCGGCGACCGTCAGGATCTGCTGCTCGGAGTAGTGGGCGTTGCCTTTCACGGCCAGGCTGGTGATGGGCCAGGCAGTGGGGCGGACTTGCGCGGAAGCAGCGGCGACCAAGACCAGCAGCAGCGCCCAAGGCATACTTCCATTCTAGCCGCCGGTGGTCAGTTGGTAGAATGAGGGACGTGTGAGCGCAACGACAGCGAGAGTTCCTATGAAGATCCAGGAGCTTAGGGTGAGAGGTTTCCGGTCCTTGCACGACGTGGCGTGGCAGCCCGGTGACCTCAACATCGTGATCGGCCCGAACGCCAGCGGCAAATCAAACCTACTGAGAGTCTTGGAGTTGCTCTCCATCTCCGCGCAGGGGGGACTAGGCAAACACATCCAGCGGGAAGGCGGGATCGAGCCTCTGCTTTGGAACGGCTCGGTGGACTCGATCCACCTCGAGCTGCAATTTCGGCAGCCCGATCGCGGTGCTCACCCGGCCCTCCGTGCCGCCCTTTCCAGGTGGGAATACCGACTGGAGCTGGTGCGGATCGGCAAGACCAGCGCCTACCGTGTGCAGACAGAAGTGCTGGGCGATTTCCAGCGCGTGGTCACCGGCGAAAAGCCGGAACCCTTCAAGCTCTTAGAACGGCAACAGCAGCGAGCAGTCGTTTACGACGAGAACGAGCACCAGCTCGTTGCCCCGGAGGACTTGGTGCTCCCAGAAGAGACACTGTTGTCAATGGCGGCGGGACCGTACACTGGGAATCGCCAGATACCGATCTACCAGCAACACCTCGCCACCTGGGGCATCTACCAGGATTTCCACACTGATCGAGACGCTCTCATCCGGCAGTCTGCCGTGGCACGAAACGAGACACGCCTGGCGGCAGATGGGCAAGACCTGGTTTCAGTGCTTCACACTCTGTACCAGACCAATCGGGAGTTCAAGCAGGAGGTGAACGCGGCAATGAAGGCGGCGTTCGGGGACGAGTTCGAGGAACTGATCTTCCCTCCCGCCGCCGAACAGAGAATCCAGTTCGGGGTCCGATGGAGATCTCTGCGTCAAGGACAGTCTGCGGCTGACCTCTCCGACGGCACGCTCCGATTCCTGTTCCTGTTGGCGGTCTTGGCTAACCCTGTTCCCCCGCCGTTGATTGCCATCGATGAGCCTGAGACCGGTCTGCATCCCTCCATGTTGCCCATCATCGCGGAGTACTCCGCGGACGCCTCCGCACGCGCTCAAATCATCTTCACGACGCATTCTCCCGCCTTCCTGGATGCCTTTAAGGACATCCGTCCCCAGCCCACCATTACCGTCTTGGATTGGGTCTCCGGAAAGAGCGAGCTGAGGATTCGCTCGGGCTCAGAGCTCGAGCACTGGCTCCAGCACTATACTCTGGGCGAGATGTATCGCTCCGGTGAACTGGAGGCCAGAGAGTGAGGTTCATTCTCTTCGTAGAAGGATACACAGAGCGGGAAGCGGTAGGGCCGTTCCTCAAGAGGTGGCTGGACCCGCAATTGGACCAACCCGTGGGCGTCCAGGTCGTCCGGTTCAACGGGTGGCGGCATCTTGTGGATGACATCACCATTCGCGCCCGCACACACCTCGATGGTCCCAAAGGCGGCGAGGTGATCGCCGCCGTCGGGCTGCTGGACCTGTATGGTCCGGACTTCTACCCGCATGATTGGAGCTGCGCCGAGGAGCGCCGCCTCTGGGCGGTCAAAGAGATCGAGACGAAGGTTAGTCACCCGCGATTCCGCATGTTCTTCGCGGTTCATGAGATCGAAGCCTGGATCCTGAGCCAACCCGAGAGCCTGCCCCACGCGGTCAGGGAGGCGCTACCCTCCAAGGTCAACCAGCCCGAATCGATCGACTTCAACGAACCGCCTGCCAAGCTGCTTGACAGGCTCTATGAAACGCACACCGGCCGGTCCTACAAGAAGCGGACTTACGGCCGTAACCTCATCGACAGGCTCAACCCCGCAGTGGCCTACCAGAGGTGCCCTCACTTGGCTGAAATGCTGGACTACATGCTGGCCGCAGCGCGGCAGGCTGGCCACTAGTCTGCGGCTGCTAGAATCAAGCCAATGCCCTACGACCTGGTGATCATCGGCAGCGGGCCGGGCGGCTACTCGGCCGCGGTGCGCGCCGGCCAGTACGGCCTGAAGACCGCCATCGTCGAGAAGAACCCGCGGCTAGGCGGCACCTGCCTGCTGGTGGGTTGCGTACCGACCAAAGCTCTGCTGCATGCCGCCGACCTGTGGAGCGGTCTCAGGGACGCCGAGGCCAACGGCATCGCATGCGACAACCCGCGCCTGGACCTGGCGCGCGCCATCGACCGCAAGAACCAGATCGTCGCCAAGCACGCCAAGGGCGTCGAGTTCCTCATGAAGAAGAACCAGGTGGAGCGCATCCAGGGCGTGGCCGTTTTGAAGGGGCCGGGCCGGGTCGAGGTGCGATCCGCGGACGGTGCGCGCCCGCTGGAGGCGCGGAACGTCATCATCGCCACGGGCTCGGAGGCGCGCCTGCTGCCCGGCCTGGAGCCCGATGCGGAGCGCGTGCTCACCAACGTCGAGATCCTGGAGGTGCGCCAGGCGCCGAAGTTGCTGGTGATCATCGGGGCGGGCGCGGTGGGCGTCGAGTTCGCCTCGATGTTCCGGCGTTTCGGCGCGGAGGTGACGCTCGTCGAGATGCTGCCGCGGATCGCGCCGCTGGAGGACGAGGAGGTGTCAAGCGAACTCGCGCGCAGCTTCCGCAAGGCGGGCATCCGGGTCGGGGCCGGCGCGCGGGTCGAGGACGTGCGGCGCACCGAGGCGGGCGTCGAGGTGACGGCCACGCTGGCTGGCGGCCAGACCGAGCGTCTCGCCGCCGAGAAAGTGCTGGTGGCGGTGGGCCGCCGCCCGGCAACCGAGAACATCGGCCTGGAAACCACGCGGGTCGAGACCGAGCGCGGGTTCATTAAGGTGGACTCTCACCAGCAGACGGCCGAGCCGGGCGTCTACGCCATCGGCGACGTGGTGGCGGGGACGCCGCAGTTGGCGCACGTGGCCGCCCGCGAGGGCCTGATCGCCGTGGCGCACGTGGCCGGCAAGCCCGCCCAGCCGCTCAACCCGCGGCTGGTCCCGGCCTGCACGTACGCGGAGCCCGGCATCGCCAGCGTCGGCCTCACCGAGGCGCAGGCGCGCGCCGCGGGCTACCCAGTCAAGGTCGGCAAGTTCGGATTCCTCCCCAACAGCATGGCCTCGATCCTGGGCCGCCACGAGGGCTTCGTCAAGGTGGTGTGCGACGAGCGCTACGGCGAGATCCTGGGCGTACACATCATCGGGCCGCTGGCCTGGGAGTTCATCGGTGAGGCCGTGACGGCCATGGCCGCCGAAGCCACCGTCGAGACCATGATGAACACCATCCACGCGCACCCCACGCTGTCTGAGGCCCTGGGCGAGGCCTTTAGCGCGGTCTACGGGCTGGCCATCAATGCGTAGCTGTGAGCTTCGCGACCTGGGAATCCTCGAGTACGGCGCGGCGCTCGAGCTCCAGCGCGAGCTGGTCGAGCGGCGCAAGCGCGGGGAGATCCCTGACCAGTTGCTCATCGTCGAGCACCCGCACGTCATCACCTTGGGCCGCACCGGGCGCATGAGCCACCTGCTGGCCGGCGAAGAAGTGCTGCGGCGGGCGGGCGTCGCCTTCTATCCCACCGACCGCGGCGGCGACATCACCTACCACGGGCCCGGTCAGGTGGTCGGTTATCCGATCCTGGACCTCAAGGAATGGAAGCGCGACGTGGTGGCCTACGTGCGTGCGCTCGAGCAGGCGCTCATCGACGCGCTGGCTGAGTTCGGCGTCGAGGCCAGGCGGGAGGCCGGGCGGACGGGGGTGTGGACCGATCAAGGCAAGATCGCCGCCATCGGCGTGCGCATCAGCCGCTGGGTCGCCTCGCACGGCTTCGCGTTGAACGTGACTACCGACCTGAGCTACTTCCGCTACATAGTGCCCTGCGGGCTCGCCGCGTCGGTGACTTCTATGGAGGCCCTGGGTGTGAAGGCCCGCCGGGAGGAGGTCGTGGCGGCCATCGCGCGCAACTTTGCCCGCGTGTTCGGATATCGTAGTGTGGAGGCAGTCCCGCAGGAGGCCGTATGATCGACGTGATCATGCCCCAGATGGGCGAGAGCATCGTGGAGGGGACCATCACCAAGTGGCTGAAGAAGCCCGGCGAGCGGGTGGAGCGCGACGAGCCGCTGCTCGAAATCTCGACCGACAAGGTGGAGGCCGAGATCCCGGCGCCCGCGGCGGGCACGCTGGCCGAGGTGCTGGTCGCCGACGGCGTCACGGTAGCGATCAACACCGTGGTGGCGCGCATCGACGAGACCGGAGTGGGGGCCGTGGCGGCCCCGGCGCCGGTCGTGGCCGCGGCCGCAGTTGAGCCGCAGCCCGCGCCTGAACCGGCGCCGGCCCCCGTGGGGCGGGTCACCCAGGGGGTGCTCGGCCTGCCGCCTGAGGCGCCGGGTGCATCGCTGTCCCCGCTGGTACGGCGCATGGCCCGCGAGCACTCGATCGATCTGCGGCTGGTGAAGGGAACCGGCGCGGGCGGGCGCATCACCAAGCAGGACCTCGAGGCCTACCTGGCCGAGCGGGCGCAGGCCGCCGCGGCGCCCCTGCCGGTCGAAGCGCCTGCCGCGCCCCGCACCCGGGTCGAGCCCATGAGCGTGATGCGCCAGAAGATCGCCGAACACATGGTTATGAGCCAGCGCATCTCGGCGCACGTGACCACCGTGCACAAGGTGGACATGACCCGGGTGGCGAAGCTGCGTGAGCGCCACAAGGCCGAGGTGCAGGCGCGCTTCGGCTTTGCGCTGACCTATCTGCCCTTCGTGACCCGCGCCGCGGCGGCGGCCCTGCGCGCCTTCCCCATCGTCAACGCCTCGATCGACGGCACGAACCTCGTCTACCACGACGAGGTCAACATCGGCGTGGCCGTGGCGCTGGAGGGCGGGCTGATCGTGCCGGTCATTCGCAACGCCGACGCCCAGACCGTCATCGAGCTCCAGCGCGCCATCGTGGACCTGGCGACGCGCGCCCGCGCCAAGCAACTGAAGCCCGAGGAGGTCCAGGGCGGCACGTTTTCCATCACTAATTTCGGCAGTTTTGGGAGCCTTTTCGGCACGCCCGTGATTAATCAGCCGCAGGCGGCGATTCTGGGCGTGGGCGCGGTCGAGAAAACGCCGGTGGTGGTCGAGGAGGATGCCATCGCCATTCGCTCGATTTGCCTGATCGGTCTGACCTTCGACCACCGTTTGCTGGACGGCGCCCTGGCCGACCAGTTCATGGGCCAGTTCAAGTCGGTGCTGGAAGGCTGGACGGAAGAAGTGGTGTAGCCGCGTGAGGCGCGGTCACCGCAGCTCCAGCCCCGCCAACACCGGGTAGTGGTCGGAGGGGTAGCGGCCGTCCTGGTTGCGCGTG
>Ga0315289_10012858_pt1 | contig 11760 bp, 6 predicted proteins | sample YL17G11_40_MG_FD_203452 | JGI IMG/M metagenome (GOLD analysis project Ga0315289, IMG submission 203452) | Sediment microbial communities from Yellowstone Lake, YNP, Wyoming, USA - YL17G11_40 | ecosystem: Environmental > Aquatic > Freshwater > Lake > Sediment | place: USA: Wyoming | collected... | reverse complement strand
CAGCCCCTGGTGCCCCCTTTTACCCCTGGCGTCACCAATGCGACGCCGCGGTACCTGAAGCTTTCCGCTGAGGGAGACGTGAGTATGAAGTTTAGCGGAGCGGTGATGAATCAGGGAGAGAGAGGCGAATGAATGATCGAGAAGCAATCAATCGCTTCTCGATCGAGTGCCCGCCGCGAACGATTGTTTTTTTTTCAATTCGATGACAGAGCCGAAAAAGCTTTCTCCCTTCGCCGCTGAGATTCTTTCGCATCCTAGCACTGCACGAGCGGCCTCTCGTCGTCGGCTTGAAGAGTCTCTGGGAGCTGTGGACAAATGTGACGCTGTGCAAGTCTTCATTTTTACCTTCGTCACCGCCCCCCGCCCCCCCAAATGCTTCGAGCTCCGTCGGCGGCTTTCCTTCCTCTCCTTCTCTTCTCAACCCCAACATCCTCTCCCCTCCTTCGAACAAACACCGCCGCCGCCACGCACCCCCCAGTTCCCCATCCTCGTCCCGGCGGGCGCCCCGAGCCCCTCCGCCGTCGGCCTCAAGGCGGTCGTCGCCGCCCTCTCCTCGAAAGGCTCTTCCGTCGAAGAAAGCTGGGCCCTCTTTGCCGCTGAGGCGCTCGCCGCCGCCGCGGGGCTCGTCGAGCCGATCGCGGGCGAGCGCGACATCGTGCCCGCCGAGGCTGAGGAGGCGCTCGCGCAGCTCGAGAAGCTGCTCCCGACGCTCGAGGCCAAGGCGGGGCCGCGCTCCCTCGTCGAGGGGGCGGCGGCGTTCACCGCGACGGACGCCGCCGTCGCCGGCGCGCTGGCGCCCGCCTTCGCCGTGCCCTCCGCTGCCGGGAGGGTCAGGCGCGCCTTCCCGGCCTGCGCCGCCTTCGTCGATGCCGTCCTCGCCCACGAGCCCGTCGCCGAGGCCCTGGCCGCCGCCGCCAGGCCCTGCCCCCCCGGCGCCGGGGACGACGCCGACGCCCTCGCTAGGACCGCGCCAGGCTCGTCGCCGGCGTGGTCGGGCGACCGAGTGCGCGCCGCGTTCGTCGAGTTCTTCGAGGCGAAGGGCCACACTGCCGTGCCCTCCTCCTCGGTCGTGCCCCACGCGGACCCGACGCTGCTCTTCGCCAACGCGGGCATGAACCAGTTCAAGCCCATCTTCCTGGGCACCGCCGACCCCAGCTCCGACCTGGCAAAGCTCCGCCGCGCGGCCGACGCCCAAAAGTGCATCCGCGCGGGCGGGAAGCACAACGACCTCGACGACGTCGGCCGCGACGTCTACCACCACACGTTCTTCGAGATGCTGGGCAACTGGTCGTTCGGGGACTACTTCAAGAAGGAGGCCATCGAGTGGGCTTGGGAGCTCCTGACCAAGGTGTTCGCGCTCGACCCGGAGAGGCTCTACGCGACGTACTTCGGCGGCGACGAGGCGCAGGGCCTGCCCGCCGACGACGAGGCCAGGGGCATCTGGCTCCGCTTCTTGCCCGAGGCGCGGGTGCTCCCCTACGGCTGCAAGGACAACTTCTGGGAGATGGGCGACCAGGGCCCCTGCGGGCCCTGCACCGAGATCCACTACGACCGCGTCGGCGGCGGGCGCGACGCCGCGGAGCTGGTCAACGCCGACGACCCCGACGTGCTCGAGGTCTGGAACCTGGTTTTCATCCAGTTCAACCGCGAGGACGACGGGTCCCTGAAGCCGCTGCCGGCCCGCCACGTCGACACGGGCGCGGGCATGGAGCGGCTGACGAGCGTGCTGCAGCGGCGGATGAGCAACTACGCGACCGACGTGTTCGCACCGATCTTTGACGCGATCCGCGCGGCGGCGCTGGTCAAGGTCAAGGGAGTCGCCTCCGCCTCTGCCCCCGGCGCCTCTTCCTCCTCTCGCCCTTCCTCCGCGGGTCCCCTGCAGCCCTACGGAGACAAGGTTGGAGCTGCGGACACGAACGGGATCGACATGGCGTACCGCGTCGTCGCCGACCACATCCGCACGCTCTCGTTCGCGATCGCCGACGGCGCGCGGCCGGGGAACGAGGGGCGCGAGTACGTGCTTCGTCGGGTGCTCCGCAGGGCGGTGCGGTACGGCCGAGAGACGCTTGGGGCCCCCGAGTGCTTCTTCGCCGGGCTCGTGGACGCCGTCGTCGCGGGGATGGGCGGCGCGTACCCGGAGCTGGTGGCCAAGCGCGACGAGATCCACGCCGTGCTCAGGGACGAGGAGGCGTCGTTCTCGAGGACGCTCGTCGCCGGGCTGGCGGCCTTCAGGAAGCTCTCTGCCAAGGTCAAGAAAGACCAGGGCAAGAACCTGCCCGGGTTCGACGCCTTCCTGCTGTGGGACTCGTTCGGGTTCCCTCTTGACCTCACGCAGCTGATGGCGGAGGAGGCGGGCCTCGCCGTCGACGTCGCCGGGTTCGAGACCGAAATGGCGGCGCAGCGCGAGCGGTCTCGCGCGCCGGGCAAGAGCTCCCTCGGAGTGCCGAGGCTGCGGTTCGAGGCAGAGGCAACGGCGAGGCTGGCGTCAGACTCTGTCCCCCTGACGGACGACTCGCCCAAGTACGCGGTCGCCGCGGAGGGCGGCGGCGTGAGCGCGACGGTGCTGGCGCTGCTGACGCCCGGCGGCTTTGTCGACTCGTCCGCCGACGCGAGCGACGCCGAGCCACTGGGCGTCGTGCTGGACAGGACCCCCTTCTACGCCGAGAGCGGTGGGCAGGTCGCGGACACGGGCTCGATCGAAGTCGGCGGCGGGGGCGGAGGGAGCCTGAGAGTCGGGGACGCGCAGGTCGCGGCGGGCTACGTGCTGCACGTGACGCCGCCAACCTCGGCCCCGACCTCGGCCTCGGCCGCCGACGGCGGCGCGCCGCCCGCCGCCCCGCGGCCGCTGATCAGAAAGGGCGACGCCGTCTCGGCCGTCGTCGACGCGGCCCGCCGCTCCTCCATCGCCCCCAACCATACGCTGACCCACGTCCTCAACGCGGCCCTGCGCAAGCACCTCGGCGACGGCGTCGACCAGAAGGGGTCGATAGTCGCGCCAGACAGGCTCCGCTTCGACTTCAGCTACTCGGCCGGGTCGATCGACCCGGAGCTGCTCGCGAAGGTCGAGAGGGAGTGCTCGGACGCCGTGGAGGCGGCCCTGCCGGTCTTCGCGCAGGAGGTCAGCCTGGCGACCGCCAGGAACATCCCGGGCGTGCGCGCGATGTTCGGCGAGGCCTACCCCGACCCCGTCAGGGTGGTGTCGGTCGGCGTCGCCGTCGACGAGCTCGTCGCGATGGCCGAGAGCAGAAACGGCAACTCTTCTGCTCCGTCCCCCGTCGCCTCTGCCGCCGTCTCGATCGAGTTCTGCGGCGGCACCCACCTCCGCAACACCTCGGAGGCGAAAGCCTTTGCGCTGATCTCCGAGGAGGGCGTCGCCAAGGGCATCCGGCGCGTCGTCGCGGTCACGGGCGACGCCGCGGTCGCGGCCAGGCGCCGCGGCGCCGCGCTCGAGGCCGCGGCCGCCGCCGCCGACAGCACCACGGGAAAAGAGCTCGTCGACGCCCTCGCTTCTCTGAAACAGGAGATTGACGCCGTCGTCGCTCCCGCAGCAGTCAAGGCCAGGGTGCGCGCCCGCATGGCAGCACTCTCCAAGAAGGCCGGGGACGAGAGCCGCAAGGCCGCTGCCGCGGCCGCCGCCGCCGCCTCGGACGCCGCAGTCGCCGCCGCCGAGGCCGCCGTCGCCGCGGGCGACAAGTTCTTCGCTCTGCGCCTCGACGACGCGCTGGGGGGCGACCCGAAGGCGGTCGCCGCGGCCTGGGTGGCCGTGCAGAAGGCCGCGCCAGGCCTCCCGGCGGCCCTGGCCGCGCTCGACGCCGCCAAGGGCCGCGCCGTCGTCGTCGCGGGCGTGCCCGACGCGGCGGCCAAGGCCTTCCCCGCGGGCGAGTGGCTGAAGGCCGCCCTCGAGCCCCTGGGCGGGAAAGGAGGGGGGAAGCCGACGATGGCGCAGGGCCAGGCGTCTGTTGCTGACGGCGCCGAGCTGGACAGGGCGCTGGAGGCGGCCTCGGCGTTTGCCAAGGGGAAGCTTTAGGGGAAAAGGAGAGAGAGTTTTTTTTTCCCCGAGTATTTGAGTGTTTTTTTCAAAAAGAGAGAGGGGGAGTTTTTTTCCTCGGGGGGGAGTTTTTTTCCTCTCCCGAAAGGGAGAGGAAAGAGAGAGAGGCGGTGAAAGAGATATAACAAAAAAATAAAGAAAAGCATGGAGGTGTAACGAGAGGCTTCTTTCCCCGGACGAGGGCGGAGGGGCGGCAAATGAAAGGAGCGGGAGAGGAGAGGGGGAGGGTCAGGTAAGAGAGAGAGAGAGAGAAAGTCAACCACTCTCGCACTCTCACATTTCGGCCTTTTCCGTGTTCTCTCTCTATCTCTCACTCTCTCTTCCTCGATGGGAGCCCACGCCTCTTCACTCCGCGCAGGGCTCGCCGCGGACTTTGAGGCCGCGCTCGAGGCCCGGGAGGAGGCTGTGGCTCGGGAAAGAGAAAGAAACGGAGGAGGAGATGAGGGCGACGACAGTCAATCGCCGACGTCGTCGACATTTGCCTCGATGGTTCCTCACCGTTTCAGAAACGCCCTCGTGCTCTCCGAGGTCCTCTCCCTGGCCGCCGCGCCCCGCGCGTGGGACGTGGGCCCCCCGAGCCTAACGCTGATGATGGCTCTGGACAGGTAAGAGGAGATAAGGTTGAATGGAGGCACACACGCCGGAACGATTTGCATTTCTTCGTCTTCTTTTTCGAAAAAAACGAGACGCGCCCGTGAGAGTTACACTTTTCTTTTTTTCGACGTCGGCCTCACCCTCGCTCTCTCTCTCCCCCCTTTTTAACATCATCTCCTCAACAAAACCCAGCGACCGCGACGGCCTCGTCACGCTTGACGAGCTCGCGGCCTTCGGAGCCGCGGCCTTCGCTGCCGCGTCCTCTTCCTCCTCCCACGGCGGAGGGGGGGGGACCTTTTGCGAGGCGGTGCGAGGCGCCGCGGCGCTCTCTGCCGCAGCGGAGCTCTCTGGGGGAGGCGGCGAGGGAGGAGGGAGAGGAAGGGGAGCCCGCTCTGCTTCTTCCCTCCTCCCTCCGTGCCCGCGCTGCGACGAGGATCGCGAGGAGCTCTCGCACGCCGCCAGAGAGCGCGCCGCGGACTGGCTGCTCAGCCTGGTGGTCGCCGACGACGCTGTGCGCTCCGCCGTGCGCGGCGAGGGGAGCCGCAGGCCCGACGCCTCGGGCAGGAACGGAGGCGACCCCGACGGCGGCGGCGGAGGGAGGCCCTCGTCTTCCTCTCCGCCCTCCCGCTCCCCTCCGCCGCCGCCGCCGCTCGTCCACTCCGCCTCCCTGCGCGCCCTGGTCGAGCTCCTCGCGCCCTTCGACGAGGAGGTCGGGGGCTGCTCCGGCGGGGGCTGCTCGTACGACCACTTTCATCACCCTGGCGCCGAGAGAGGGCGCGCGGGAGCGGGAGCGGGAGCGGGAGGAGGAAGAGACGAGCTCGAGCGGCAGAGGAGGAGCAGGACGAGGAGGAGGAGGGACAGGGAGGAGGAGGACGACCGCGCCTTCGCCGCGATCTTCGCCTCTCTGAAAGCCGCGGCGAGGGCGGCGGCTTCGACGGCAAAGAACGGGAAGCCACTCCCAATGAGCAAGAGGCAAACCCGCGATGGCGATGGTGGCGACAGCGGCGAAAGCGACAGTGACGACGACGATTCTCTCGCGGACTGGGTTCCCGCGTCCTCGGTGCGCCACCTGGGCAAGGGGGCAATCGACGGCGTCGCGAGGCTCCTCGGTCGCGTCTGCGGAGGAAGCGGAGGCAGAGAAGGAGAAGAAGGAGTGGTTTTTGGAAGGAGGAGGAAACGAAACCTCGGCGACGACGACAACAGCGACGGCGAAGACAACGACGACGGCGACGGCGACGACGACAGCGCTGCCCCCTGCGACCTCTGCTGCGGTCAAGGAAGAGAGGAGGGCTCCGTGGCGCGCAGGCTGTGGGACGTCTCGGTATCGCAAGCAGTGTAAACGTAAAAATAGACACGGAGAGAGACAGAGGGAGAACTGAAAAGCAGCTCGCACTTTTTTGAAGAATGTACAGACTCGTTTCTTTCATTTCTTTCTTCCCTTCGAAAAACTCACTTGCCCGCCGTCGCCGCCACCGCCTTCAGCGCCGCCGTCGCCCCCACCGTCGTCGCCACCACGGACAGCAGCAGCCCCAGGCACGCGACGCCGAAGCCGCCGGACAGCTGCCACTTGGAGAGCTTCGTCTTTTTTGAGACAGAGTTTAGCACCCGGTCCGCCGCCGGGGCCAGGAGAAGGATCGCGGCCCCTCGAGGCACCTTGGAGGCCTGCGACACCGCGTAGGAGATCGCGAAGGCCTTCGCCGCGAGCGCCCATACCGACGCCCTCGCGACTGCCGCGGGCGAGTTGGCCGCGAGTACTGCCTTCCAGGAGATAAGGAACGCCGCCGAGTACCAAAGGGTGTTGGCGAGGGCCATCGAGGCAAAGCCGGCGGCGAGGAGGCCCGCCGCGGCGAGCTTGGCGCGGTTTGCATCTTTGCCCACGCTCCTGCGAGAAGGAGAGAAGAGGGCCGAGCCCGTGCCGGAGGGGAAGGAGGCACGACCGGGAGAGGCAGCGGCGGCGGCGGCGGCGGCAGCGGCGGTCGACGAGGTCGGAAAAGGTGATGATCGGCGGCAAACGAACAACGAAGAGGGGGAGACGCTCGGCTGCGAAGGCGCCCTCGCCCCGCAATTTCTGTGCGGGCTCATAGAGGCACCAGCATCGTGTATTCGCTGCGAGCAGCGGGGCGAGCAGCGCATAATCGAGAGAGAAAGAGGGAGAGAAGCGAAAGCGATGCTCCGTTTTTTTTTTCAAGGCGATATGATTTCTCGGCGCTATCCAGAATCTGAAAAAGAAAAAAAAGTCGAAGAGAGAGCAAGGAAAGAAGAGAGCCGGCCCTCTTCTCTCTCCCCCTCTTCCCTCCCTTTCTTCTCGTATGGCGACGACCTCTCCCACGCGCTCGGCGTCGCCTCCTTCTTCGCTGCCAGCAGCGGCAGCAGCTCGACAGCTCCAGATGCCACCGACGGCGGCCGCGCAGCGAACCCCAACGACGGCGACGCAAATGCAGCCAACGCCGCAGCTCGCCGAATCGGCGCTCCTCCAGGGCCGCTTCGACGCCGCCGCGAGCGTCGGGCTGAGCCTCCTCTCCGGATCCAGGGGCCCCGCGGCGTCCCGCGGGGCCTGCGTGGCTGTACAGGCGCTCTACGAGCTGGGACGGTAAGGGGACTCGCTTCGTTTTTTGTGTTGGTGTTTGGTGTTGGTTTGTTGTCCTTCGCTCTGCCGGTGCCTCGCAGCGCTGGTTTGCCATAGCCCTCTCTTTGGGCTCGAAAGGAAGCCCGCCTTGGCACTTTCGACGCGTCTGCGAGCACTGCCTCAGAGATCTAGCTGCGTTCCCGGGGACAGGAGAAAGTAGAAAGTCCCTGCTCTGTGCGAGGGGAGCGCGAGCGCATGAGACGGAGGCGTTTTTCCTCTTTCGATTTGTTTCCCTCCGACCTCCCCCATGCGGTCCCCTCACTGACGGGCGACGAGACGGACCCTTCGCCCGCGACCTTTGGGTCCTTCCGCTCCTCGCGGCTCTCGCATTCGCGGCTCCGACGCCGGTGTGGCTCGAGGAGCATGCCCTGAAGGGGACGGAAGGAGAGAAAGACGGCTAGAGCGAGCCCCGCGGCGTCGACTGATGAGCATCACGTCGCCTTTCTTCGCTGACGGAGACGGGGAGAGAAGAGCCGGGCGCGCTTTCCTCTCGCTCCGTCAGCTGGAGTCTCGATTCTCTCGCTCCCTCTTTTTCCCTCATGACGTTCCTCCTCTCAAAAAAAAAACGACGCAGCTTCGACGAGGCCCACGCCGCGCTCTCCGAGGGCTTTGGCGGGCCCCTCGCCATCCCGGCCGACGTCCTCCTGCTCTGGTCGGCGCTGGGCCTGGACGCCGGCGAGCCCCTCAAAGTCGCGGCGGCGCTCTCGTCGTTCCTCGACGCATCGACCGTCCCCGGGGGCGCGGGCAGGGGGGCCGCGGGCCCCGCCGCGCCGCCCCCCTCCGGGCCCGTGCTCGGCCCCGACCAGTTCGAGGCCGCGGCGCGCATGCTCCTCTGCGAGGCCCTGATCAAGGAGGCGCGGTCGCCCGCGGCGGCGAGGGCGTGGGTCGCGGCCGGCGGTGCCGCGCGGTCGGGGCTGCCGGCCGCGCGTGCGGCGGCGCTCGCGGCCGAGGTCGAGGCGGCCGCGAGCGCCGCGGAGGCGTCCGAGTCGCTGGCCGGGGAGATGGTGGAGCGGAGCGTGGTGTTTTCCTCGAGGAGGGGCGCGAGCGCGAGCGGGAACGGGGAAGGGAAGGAAGAGGAGGAGAAGCGGCAGAGAGCGACGGCGGCGGCGGCGGCTGTAACAGCTCCGCTCGCTGCTTCCTCGCCCGCCCCCGTTGACGCCTCCGCCGCGCTCCTGCCCTCGGGGAGCAAGGGCAGCACCGTCGCGCTCGGCACGGGCATGCGCGGCGGCGTCGTCCTGCGCTCGACGTCGTTCATCGCGTCGACGCCGGACAGGCTCGCGGAGCTGTGGTCGAGCGGGAGCGGAGGGAGCGGCGGCGAAGCGCCGGCAACGGACGAGGCGGCGCTCTCGTCGGCGGCAAGGCGGCAGCGTTGGCCGACAGTCGACGGCCCGCCTTTCTCCTCTCCTCTCTCGTCTTCCATCCCCGCGTCCATCTATTCCGTGCAGGCCGCCGCGGCCGCGGCCCTGGGCGCCGTCGTCGCCTACGCGGCCTTCGCCGAGCGGCGGTCGCTCGCGAGGGCCGGGAGGTCGGGCCTCAGAGCGCTGGCGTCGACGCTGGGGCTGGCGCTCCGAGTGACGCCGGCGTAGGGGAGGTTCGAGACGAAAAATACACCTGCCTCCCCTCCCGTGTACTACTATTACCTTGCCTTCGAGTGAGAGAGAGAGAAAAAAATGATAAACAACGAAATGCGCCAGCGAGCGAGAGAGCGAGAGAGCGGGAAAACAACTCGACAGCGAGCGATAGAGGCGGCCTCCTCCTCCTCCACACACACAAAAAAAAAACGCAAAACACCTCACTTTCGAGAGGCGTTTCGCAGAGAGACAGCAGTGGGGGGGAGAGCCCAGACCTCGAGAGAAAGAGAGAAAGAGAAAGCCAGAGAGCGACGACTGAAATGAAAATGAAATACAAAAAAAATGATTGAAATCCAAACAAAAAAATACTCTTCTCTCTTTCCTGCCTCTCCTACTCTCGCGCGCGCTCCCCCCACCCCCCGTTTCTTTCTTCCCCGACACCAAAAGGACAGAGAAGCCCATTCAGTCGAGCCTGGTCAGCTTGCCGCTCTTGAGCCTCCAAGTCCCGGGCTCCTCGATCGAGTAGTGGTTCCTTTTCGACGCCCTTCCCCTGCTCGCGGAGGACGACCCGCCGCCGCCGTCGCTGTCGCTCCCGCCGCCGCCGCCGTCGCTGCTGTTCCCGCTGCCGTTGGACGAGGCGTAGCTCGGCACGGGCGTGTCCCAGTTGCCGTGCCCGTCGGTCATCACGAAGTCGAGCCTCCTCGCCCCCTCGATCCGCAGCTCCCGGTCGCCGCTGCCGCCGCCGCCGCCCGCGCCGGGGGCGCCCAGCTTGCAGCCGGGCACGGCCGTCCACGCCCTCCCGTCCCTCGAGTAGTGACAGAAGGCCTCGCTCCAGCCCGTGGAGTACATCAGCGTGATGGTCCCCGCCGCGGCGGAAGGGGAGGTCGAGGGAGGAGGGGGGGGGGTGAGCTCGGCGCGGAGCCCGGCGCGGAGCTCGGCGACCTCGGCCTCTGTTGGGCGAGGTTTCTCGTCGAGGTGAGAGCGGGAAGCGGACGGAACAAGGCTTGCGTCGTTCTCTCTCTCACGCACGCGTCTTTCTCGCCTTTTCTCGTCCTCTCTCTCTCTCTCTCTCTCTCTCTCACTCCCACGCACCGAGCTCTGAGACGCGGGAGCGGCTCTCCCGGAGCGCCGCGGCCATCGACTGGGCGCTGGCGAGGGCGCGGGAGGCGAGCGAAGAGGAGGAGGGCGAAAAAGCATTGATCATGGGTGCCAACCCCGGAGGAGTCGGGGCTGTTCCTAGCGCTTTCGGGGTCGGGGCTCGGGGAGCAACAGGGGCGAGAGAGGCAGAAGCAGCTCCTCCTCCTGCTGCTGCTGCAGCTGCCCCCGAGGAAGGAGGAGGGACGGGAGGGCGAGGCGCGGACATTGCGAGAAGAGTGTTTTTTTCTTCTTCTTTCTCCTTTGCTCTCGTCATAAATTCGAGCGAAGAGCAGCTCTCTCTGCTTCTTCGCTGACGCGCCCCTCGACGTTTTCCGCGTCCGATTCCCCACCCCCGCAGCCCTCGAAACGATGAGCTCTCTGTGGGAGAGCCTGGTGGACGCCATATGTAGGCCTCCCAGGTGAGCAGAGAGCGCACAAGAGCCGAAAGCAGGCTGAGAGAGCCGGAGACACGGTTTTTGCCAATTCGAGCATTGACCAACGTTTTTTTCCGTCTTTCGGCGACCCTGGCCTGGTTTTTCTCTTTTTTCAAAAAAAAAAAAACTCCCCTCCTCTTTTTTCAAAACGCACCAGGGACGACGCCTACTCCCTCGACGACCTCGTAGGCGGGCGCAGCGGCCGCTTCTCCGCCGCAGGGAAGAGCTACACCAGGAGGGACTTTGCGCTCATCAACAGGAGGCGGCAGAGGGTGGTTTGCTCCCTGTTTGAAGGGCGAGCGGGGGCGGGCGCGGGCGCCGGGGTGGCGGGGGCGGCGTCTGCCTCCGCCGCCGCCGCCCCTTTCCTTTCGTCGTCGCTGCCCGCCGCCTCCTCCTCCCCTTTTTCTCCCGCCCCCGTCGTCATCTACGCCCACTGCAACTCGGGGTCGAGAAGGGACGCCGAGGAGGTCATGGGCCTGCTCCTGCCCGCGGGGATCGCTGTCGCGGCGCTCGACTTCTCCGGCTCGGGCCTCTCCGACGGCGCGCACGTCTCGCTCGGCGCCTTCGAGGCGGAGGACCTGGCAGACCTGATCGCCCTCCTGGCCGCGGAGAGGGGGCCCGGGTGCCGGATCGCGATCTGGGGCCGGTCCATGGGGGCCGTCGCGGCGCTGCTGGCCGCCGCGGCTGAGGCGCGCGAGGCGGCGGCCGCCGCGGCGGGCTCTTCTCCTTCTTCCTCGACGCCCCCCGCACGTCCGCCACCAAAGACAAACATCGCTGCCGTCGTCCTCGACTCGCCGTTCTCGTCGCTGCCGGAGCTGATGGCCGAACTCGTCGCCAAGCAGCGGCTGCTCCCCCTCCCGAGAGCGCTGCTGTCCCCCAACGGGTTCTTGCTCAGGATGATGGCGCGCTCGGTCGAGAAGAGGGCCGGGTTTGACCTGCGGGGCGTGGTCCCCGTCAGGGCGGTCTCCGGCGCGGGCTCGGGGTGTCCTTCGTCGTCGTCGCGCTCTTCTTCTTCTTCTTCTTCTTCCGTGGGGCGCTCGAAGAGCAAGGCGACGGCGGCGAGCGGCGCCGACGGAGCTCCCGCCTCTTCCGCCGCCTCCTCGCCGGACGAGGAGCGTCGCCGGCTCTTCGCCTCGCTGCTCCCCCCGGCGCTCTTCGGCCACGCCGAGGCCGACAGCTTCATTGCGCCGCGGCACTCGCGCGCCCTCCACGGTCGCTACCTAGGGAGCGACAAGGCCCTGTGCGCGTTCGGGGGCGACCACAACAGCGCCAGGCCGGCGTCGTTCAGGAGCGCGGCGCTGGGGTTTCTGAAGGAGGCGTTGTTTCCAGCAGCAGCAGGGGGAGCGGGAG
>Ga0315289_10012857_pt1 | contig 11761 bp, 8 predicted proteins | sample YL17G11_40_MG_FD_203452 | JGI IMG/M metagenome (GOLD analysis project Ga0315289, IMG submission 203452) | Sediment microbial communities from Yellowstone Lake, YNP, Wyoming, USA - YL17G11_40 | ecosystem: Environmental > Aquatic > Freshwater > Lake > Sediment | place: USA: Wyoming | collected... | reverse complement strand
TTATATCGTCGAGCCTTCGGCAGGTGTCGACCGGGCTGTTCTGGCTTTTCTCTGCGATGCTTATGATGAAGAGCCGGATAAAGACGAAATAAGGGTGGTCTTTCATTTCCACCCGGACCTCGCCCCTATCAAGGTCGCCGTGCTGCCCTTGAGCCGCAAGGAAAACCTGGCGGCATTTGCCAAAGATGTTTACACCACCCTCCGCCCCTGCTTTATCACCCAGTACGATGACACCCAGAGCATCGGCCGGCGCTACCGCCGCCAGGACGAGCTGGGCACCCCCTACTGCGTCACTATCGACTTCCAGTCGCTGGAAGACAATATGGCCACTATCCGCGAGCGCGACAGCATGAACCAGATACGCGTGCCCGTCGCTACGCTAAAGAATACCCTGCTGGCCAAGCTCTCCGGCGAAGACCTGTTTGTCCTGCCGGAAGGCGGTAAAATCTGGAAAGAAGAAAAAAAAGAAAGCTAAAAGGGATAAAATACCTCTCCCTCGATGGGAGAGGCTAGGTGAGGGTGAAATCAAAGCTTTTTCCAAATGCCCCCTCACCTTATTCCTCTCCCGCGGCGGGGAGAGGAGACTGTAATTTAGGTGTTTAGTATGAAATACCAGGTCGTCATCTTTGACCTTTTCGGAACGCTGGTAGAGAACTTCCCCTCATCCATAAGCAATGAAGTCTTGAGGCGAATGGCTTCCGAGTTGTCTGTGTCCCCCGATAATTTTACATCCTTATGGCATGATTCTTACGGCGAACGGATGAAAGGGATTACCAAGAACTATCAAGAGTGTATCAGGAACATTTGTCAGCAGCTCGGAGCGCAACCAACCAAAAAACAAATCGAAGTAGCTGCCAGTTTACGGTTTGATATGGCACAACGGGAGGTCATGTCGCCCCTAGATGGAGCATTTGAAGTGCTCTCATATTTGAAGGCAAATAGTTATAAAACAGGGCTTATCAGTAACTGCTCAATGGAAGCGACTATAATCTGGGAAAAAACATCATTAGCTCCTTTGATTGACGTGCCTGTATTTTCGTGTTTAGAAGGGACAATTAAACCCGATCCTCATATATTCCAGATTGCCATGGAGAGACTGGCTGTCCCGCCTGAAAACTGCCTATACGTTGCCGATGGCATAGGTCAAGAACTTGCAGCTGCTTCAAAGCTTGGTATACATGCCCTCTTAATTAGTGCTCCTCAAGATAGTGAGTATGAAGCCTATCGTGAAGACTGGTCCGGCCCGAAAATATCTTCGCTTAAAGAAGTCCTGAACTTATTATAATAGATGGAATAAAATGAAATACCAAGCCGTCATTTTTGACCTTTTTGGAACGCTGGTAGATATCTACTACTATGAGGATTACTATAGCGTCCAAGCGGAAATGATTTCCATTCTGAAAGCCCCTTCTGATGACTTCGCTAAACTGTGGCGTGATACCGCCGACCGGCGTGTTACCGGCGTTTTCCGCACCCTAGAAGAAAACCTCGAATACATTTGCCGCGAGCTTAATGTGCCTGCTACCAGCTCTCAAATAAATTTAGCAAAACGGGTCAGATTTGACTACGTAGCTCTTGCCCTGACCCCGCGTGAAGGCATTATAGAAGTGCTCTCGCATTTGAAGTCGGATGGCTATAAAATAGGACTTGTCAGCAACTGCTCGGCTGAACCGCCGGTAATATGGCGGTATACGCCATTCGCTCCGTTCTTTGACTTGACTGTTTTCTCCAGCGTGGCAGGTTTTCAGAAACCCGACCCGCGTATTTACCACATAGCTATTGAACAGTTAAAGGTAAAACCGGAAAGCTGTCTGTACATCGGAGATGGGGACAGCCAAGAGCTTACGGGTGCCGCCGGCGTGGGGATGCACCCCGTCCTCATTCGTGCCGCCCATGAGGATAGCGCCCATGCTCTCCGTACTAATCCGGAAATTGACAGCTGGTCCGGCCCGAGGATTTCTTCGTTGCAGGAAGTCCTCGACCTGGTAAAGTAGAAAAGCCGCCGGCTGGAAATCGTCCGTTTTATCTTATAAATATACTTAATTTAAGAGCCACTTCTGCCGTCGCTACAATATTCACGAACGCGTGCATCATGAACGTGCTCCATATCGACTTTGTCTTCAGACGCACTATGCCCATCGCTATCCCCAGCACAAATATCCACACAATACTAAAAATCTGATATTGCAGTGAATGTAATAAAGCCCAGCCTAGCGCCGTCAGGAATATTGCCCCGGCGGCGCCAAGGCGTGACTGCCGGAACCCTTCGAACAGAAAACCGCGGAAAAAAGCTTCTTCGAATAACGGCGCGAAGATGACCACGGCTATCCAGAACAGCGGCGGCCAGATACTGGTATCGTAAATATCGGATACAATTCCTTCGCTGGTGGATTTCCCCATCAAAAAATAAGTGATTACGTCGGTAAGGATGATTAACGCTATTACCACCCCTAACCCCAGCAGGACTGTTTTCCAGCTGATTTTGTTCAAACCCAGGTATTCTTTAATTCCGGCCCGCTTACGCGCCTTGATGAACCAAAGGATAAGCCCGGTGCAGATAATCCCCGAGGCTATGGTGGCGATGGACTGTACCAGCCCCAGGTTGGCGTTTAAGATATCCCACACCTTGCTGAAAACATCATCGAACTGCGTCGTGCCCGATGTTTGCTGCAATTGGGCAAATCCTATGGCAACGCCGTAAAATATCACCACGAGCACCTGGATAATGACAAAGGTTATTATCACCGCCGCCCCGAATCCCACCGTCGCCCAGAAGCTCCAGACACGCTTTTCCGGGACCTTGTTTTCCGTATCGATATTTATTACGACTTCCGTATTCATGATGCTTTAAACCATCTTATATGGTTAATTCTGATAATTCAAATAATACATCTTGTGTTCTCATATGTTTCCATTTGCATTTGGTTTTTCATTTTATACCTCACGTTATACCTCACGTTATACCTCACCCCTAACCCCTCTCCAGCCCATTTTAACGGGCAAACCAGAGGATTTTTGGCTGGAGAGGGGAGACTAAATAGAGAGGGGGACCAAGGGGGAGAGTATCTTATACCAATCAAATGCAAACAGAACCCCGCCTTTCATTGATTGAATGCTGACAGCAGGTTATAATAGCTATCAGCAGAAGCAAAATGAAAATCATCCACTTTGCGGATTTACATCTGGGCATTGAAAACTACGGGCGTATCGACCCCGCCACCGGGTTTTCCTCCCGCCTGACGGACTTTCTTTCCGCCTTTGACGAATTGGTCGACTTTGCGCTGGCGGAGAAAGCCGACCTTGTCCTCTTCTGCGGGGACGCTTACAAGACCCGCGAGCCCACCCAGACCCAGCAGCGGGAGTTCGCCCGGCGCATTAACCGCCTCGCCACCGCCGGTATACCGGTATTTCTTCTCACCGGCAACCACGATATGCCCAACGCGGTCGGCCACGCCACCGCCACCGAGATTTTCGATACCCTGGCGGTGAAAAACGTCTATGTCGCCAACCGGCCGGATATCTTTAAAATTCCCACCCCTGGCGGCGCTATCCAGGTCGTCTCCCTGCCCTGGCTGAGACGCAGCGCCCTGCTCACCCGCGAGGATACGAAAAATCTCAACCTGGAACAGGTCACCCGGATGATGCAGGAAGCTCTAACCCAGGTTATCGCCAGCCAAGCCGCCGACCTCGACCCCTCTCTGCCTGCCATACTCGCCGCTCATGTCCTGGTGGGCGATGCCAAAGTGGGCCGGGGCTCAGAAAGCCTGATGTCCATCGGGCAGGAGCCGGCCGTTTTACTGAGCAACATTGCCCTGCCCGCGTTCGACTACGTAGCCCTGGGGCATATTCACAAGCGCCAGGTGCTTTCGGAAAATCCGCCGGTGGTCTATGCCGGCAGCCTGGAGCGTGTCGACTTCGGAGAGGAAAACGACGAAAAGGGATTTTACGTGGTGCATATTCTTACCGATGCAAATCACGGTAAAAGGCAGGTTTCCTTTAAATTTCACCCCGTCAACGCCCGCCGCTTTCTTACCGTCAATGTTACCCTTGATGCGGAGGAATCCAACCCCACGGCTGCCGTTCTCACCGCCATCGCCGGCCAGAAAGATAAAGCCAGGGACGCCATCGTGCGTTTGAATATCAGCCTCCCCTCGTCGCTGGAAGGACAGCTCCGCAATAATGAAATCCGGGACGCCCTGAAAGAGACCCACAACTTCACCATTGCCCGCGAGATACAGCGTGAGATCCGCCTCCGCCTGGGCAGCCGCCCCGCCGAAGATATCACCCCTCTGGACGCCCTGAAAGCCTACCTGGAATCGCAGCAAATGCCCCCGGAACGTCAGAAAGTTCTACTGGAATACGGGGAGAGACTGATACAGGGAACGGATATCTAGTCTTTTGCGTCCCAGATAAAGAACGAGGTTCCCACTGAAATCGCGGTTACGGCAATAGCTGAAAATAAAAACATTTGATCGAAGGTGTATTTATTTTGGATTAGCCATCCCATGATAGGCGCGAAAATGGCGCCCGTATACTGCATCGTGAAATAATATACCCCGTAAATCGTTGAGCGGTTTTTGGCCGGTGTCTGCCCCATGATAAACACCTCGGTTACCGGCATCCGTATGGCCATGTTCAAACCCATGATAAAAAGTATTACGTAAAAACCGAACCCCATCGTGGCCGACCTTATCCCGAAGATAATCAGGCCGCTGATAATGCTGGTGGTGATAATCACCTTTACCGTCCCGATACGGTCGGAAATCCAACCCCCCAGAATAGTCCCCCCGAAGACCCCTGGGAGATACATAAGAGACATTAACATAGCCGCCCTTGGCTCGGAGACTGCCTTCGGGAGGTCCTTCATAAGCACATCTGACATATAAAGAGTCAGGAAAGCGTTAACAGACATGCCCGCCCCGCCGCCCAGCACCATCATCACCAGGTAAGCTATCAGTCTCCGCTTATAGCCGGGTTGGGGTGGCTTTTCCTCGGCGGCCCTTTGTCTGGCCCTGGCTACGTGGGCCATACCCCCGTGTCTGGTTAGGTAAATATAGAATATCAGGCCGAATATCGCCGTAGGCACTGCCAGCACGAGGAAGGGGGCCCGCCATCCCCAGGCCGCCAGAATCGGCCCGGCAACGAGGGGTGCCACGAAGAAGCTGGAATTTCCTCCCAGCAGGTGTAATCCCAGCGCCCGACCGCGTTGTTTCGGCTCCACCGAAGCTAATATCAGCGGTGTCGATGACGGATGATACCCGCCGGTCATCAGTCCCATCACCACAAGGAAAACAATCAGCATTATGAAGGTGTGGGAAACACCGACGAGCATGCCGCCTACCGCCACACCGACCGTGCCGATGGCAATCATCACCGCCGGGGAGATACGGTCGGCCATCCAGCCGGAGGGCAACTGACCCGCCCCTCCGGATAGTGCGAAAGCTGTGGTAACCCAGGACGCCTGCGTATAGTTCAGGCCGAATGCCGTGCGTATCGCCGGCAAAAGAGGACCGGGCAGTGCCGTCAGCAGGTGATGGCCGAAGTGCGCCATGATAAACCATGGGAGAGAACTCCACATGAAAGAACGTGGCTTACGCTTAGGCTCTGTAATCGGACTATCCTTTCAAGACCATCGTTTTCCTGAAAATAGATATCACGGTATGCCGCTAAAACTTAGGTGGATTTTCCGGCACATCGGATTACGAGGTTAAACTTGGATATATTATACATGTTTGACGAAATAATTACAAACAAATCATTAACCATGTTTTACTGGTACTTGGTTGATAAATTTACTATCTCACGTCCCTCTCCAGACGGTAGTATCGTACTAAGTTTTACTTTTCCCCGTCTGTAAAGGGGAGTGCGTCGCGAGAGTCCCGATAAAATCGGGGCTCTCATTCTCCTTTTCTCTCTCCCTTAAAACCTCGTTGTCATCGCTAGGGAGCGTTAGCAACCGTGCTTGCACACCGTAGTGCGTTACAGCACGCAGGCGTGGCAATCTCCAAAAATGGTGATAGAGATTGATTCACCAAACTCAATTTTACCACACCAAGTTGAACCTTTGCTCGAATTGTCTATTCATCCCACACTTACATGAGATAAACTGCCAGCGTGGTATATACATTCTTTTGGGAACAAACTAGTATTTAAATCAGCAAAGTCACAAACGAAAGGATAAATCGACAGGTCACATAATAAGCTTTTGTGACCCAACAATTTACTTTTTTGTTACCTGCAGAACTATAACCAACAGAAAAGCCACTAATAATACGAATATTCAGCCTGGGTTTTTCCCTGTCTTTTTCTACTCTTCAAATAGGATTATCGCTTTGAGTTACTAATAGAAGTCTTTTAATAAGTTTGACAAGACTCAGATTTTTATATAGGCTAATCTATACACGATAATCAGCAAACCATATCGTATGGCAGGAGAACAGGTAAAATGAAGTCCTCTGGGACACGCGGGTCAAGGGCGAAAGGAGAGTCCCAGTCCTCTGAGGTTCTAGTATTAAGCCGAATCTCAGCGGCTCTGAGCGGCCTGTGGGACCTGGATGCTATTCTCGGCGTCGGCCTCGATAGTGCCCTGGACATCATGAACGGGACCATCGGTGAAATCCTGCTCATCGATGAAAATACTCAAGAGCTCTCCCACTTTGTCCATCGTGGTCTGAGCAAGGAATTTGTGGAGAATGTACGTCTAAGCCTGGGTGAAGGAATCACAGGTAGCGTAGCCCAGAGCGGCAAGGCGGTTCTCCTCGAGGATATCTCCTCCGACCCGCGCGTAGCGCACCGCGAACTGGTCATGGCGGAGGGCTTGAAGGCATATATCTGCGTACCTCTCCGGGCCAGGGACAAGGTTCTGGGTGTTCTGAATGTGGCCAGCCGTATGCCGCGCAAATTCACTACCAGCGATATGCATTTGTTGTATGCTATAGGCGACCAGCTTGGCATCGCCGTAGAACATGCGAGACTGTACGAGCGCCTGAGAAAAGCACGTGAGAGGTTGCGTAAACTCGCGCGGCAAAACCTGGTGGCGGAAGAGGATGAGCGGAGAAGGATTGCCCGTGAGCTGCATGATGAGACCAGTCAATCGCTTTCCGGTATAGCCCTTCAGCTACAGGCTCTGATAGAAATGTCCGCAATATCCGGCAAGCAAGAACCTGAATTCGTCGCTGGTTTGAAGAAGGTACAATCATTGACCGTGCAGGTACACAACGAAGTAAGCAGGCTAATTTCAAATCTTCACCCGGCTCTTCTCGAAACGCTGGGACTGGTGCCAGCCGTTCGCCAGTACGCGGAGACACGGTTGCAGCCTCGGGAAATTAATGTAACTGTAGGGATAAAAGGGACCGAGATGAGGTTCCCGCCCGATGTTGAAGCTGCGCTCTTTCGCTTTATCCAGGGGGCCGTGGGCAATATTATCCAGCATTCTAAAGCCAGGAATGCCACCGTGGTGCTGGAATTTAAACCGGACGAATTCCTGTTGACTATCAGCGACGACGGGCAGGGATTTAACGTAGCTGAGATTACCGATGTCGAGGAAAGCGGGCGGGGTCGTGGTTTATTCAGCATGAGAGAAAGGATTGGTTTCCTCGGCGGCACGAGCGGCATCGAGTCGGAAATCGGGAAGGGGACTACCGTCTGGGCCCGCATCCCCGTAGGTCAGGAAATAGAATATGCAGAAAATAAAAGTACTGGTAGTTGACGACCATACCATCGTGCGGGACGGTATCTGCGCTTTGCTAGCTTTGGCCGGGGATATCGAGGTGGTGGGGGAAGCGACTAACGGCAGCGAAGCCCTGAACAGGGTCAGAGAGCTCAATCCTGACGTGGTGCTCATGGATATTGCCATGCCCGTTATGGGCGGGCTGGAAGCGACGCGCCGGATAAACAAGGAATTCCCCAAAACAAAGGTGCTCGTGCTTACCCAGTACGATGATAAAGAGTATTTCTTCCCGGTCATCGAGTCCGGTGCCTCCGGCTTCATTAGCAAGGTGGCCGCATCTTCGGAACTTACAGTGGGGATACGCTCGGTCTACCGGGGAGATTCCTACCTCTCACCCTCGGTGACCAGGCTCCTGGTGGAGAACTACCAGCATACCGCCGGTGAACGTACCAGTGAGGACCCCTATAACCATTTGACGGGGCGGGAACGCGAGGTACTCAAGTTGCTGGCCGAGGGGAACAGCACGCAGGAAATAGCGGGCATGCTGGTCATCACGCCCAAGACGGTTGAAGGGCACAAGACCAACCTCATGGCCAAGCTGGGTATCCATAATCGTGTGGAACTGGTTAAATACGCCCTGCGCAAGGGCGTCATCACTATTTGAGAGTTTCTTTATAACCTGTCATTGCGAGGGCGAAGCCCGTGCCTGCACACCGAAGTGCATTACGGCACGCAGGCGTGGCAATCCCAATCAACAACCTGATTTCAGTTACGGATTGCTTCGTCGTTGCGCTCCTCGCAATGACAGGGAATACTGCTTCTTACTCAACAATCCCAACCTCTTGTCTTAACCCCGGGTATATCAGGGGGTATCCCCTGAAATTCAGGGGTTTTATCTGCCCATCATCGGGGTAAATTCCCTATTTTACATATCCGGGCAATGTCTTATAGTTGAATTTAAAGGTGCTTCCGGCGAAAGGAGGCTTAAAATGGAAAAGAACCAGACGATTCTGATAGTAGATGATGAAACCGATTTTGTCGAAGCCTTGAAGAAGACCCTGGAGAAGGCGGCCTATATCGTGGTCACCGCCGGTGACCGGGAAGAGGCCGAGAAGATGGTACGCGCCCATGAACCTGAGGCGATTATCCTGGGTACGATTATGCCCCGGGGGGATGCCTTCCTGTTCCACAAGTGGATGAAGCAGACTCTAGGGTTTGGAAATCTGCCCATCATGGTAATCAATGCCCCTCCGGAAAAACAGCTGCTCAAAGGCTGGAGAATGTACGAAGGTATGCAGATGGACGCTGAAGATTTTCTGGCCAAACCCGTTGAGCCGGCTGCCCTGATACCGCGTATACAGGCTCTGCTGGACAGGGCGACGAAGAAAATAAGGGTATTGATTGTGGATGACCACGCCGTGGTCAGGGATGGCATCAGGTCGGTGCTCATGCTGCAGAGGGACATGCAGGTCATCGGGGAAGCGGTCAACGGCCGGGAAGCGCTGGAAAAGACCCGGGAGCTCATGCCGGACGTGGTGGTTATGGATATCGTCATGCCGGTGATGAACGGTCTGGATGCCGCCAGAGAGATATGCCAAAAATACAAATCGGCCAAGGTGCTGATGTTGACTCAGTACGATGATGAAGAAAACGTCCTGGCCAGTAAAAAGGTGGGGGCCGTTGGATTTATCCCGAAAGCGGCCGCCAGCTCCCGGCTGTTGACAGGCATCCGGTCCGTAGCCCGGGGCGACCAGTCATGGATAGAATCTCTCCAACCACATATAACGGGTCAGGAGACAGCCTGAGTGGAAGCCGTTACGATAGTTTTAAATGGCGTGGAGGTCAGCGGTTTCCCCGGTACATCGATTCTGGACCTGGCACAGGAATCCGGGGTTTATATCCCCACTCTCTGCCACGACCCCAACCTGGCTTCAGTGGGCGCTTGCCGGTTGTGCCTGGTGGAGGACGAACGTAACGGGGCTTTACTGGCTTCCTGCGTCGCCCCCATCTCGCCGGGTATGGTTATCAACACCCGCTCGCCGCGGGTGGTAGAACACCGTAAAAAAATCCTCAAACTCATACTGGCCAGTCACCCCGATTCCTGCCTCGTCTGCGATAAGGGGAATCGCTGCCAACTGCGCAAACTGGCGGCGGAGATGGGCATCGGCCTCGTGGAATACCAGCGAATCCCCCAGCCGGACGTAATCGAGGAGGTCAACCCGTTTATTGAGCGTGACCTCTCCAAGTGCATCATGTGCGGCAAGTGCATCAGGGCTGACCAGGAGCTGGTCGTGGAAGGTGCTATCGACTATATCCACCGCGGCACTGCGGTCAGACCCGCGACATTGAATGATATGCCTTTGGAGAAATCGGAGTGCACTTTCTGCGGGACCTGCGTAGCCATCTGCCCGACAGGCGCTCTGATGGAGAAGGAGAGAACTTACACCGGTACGGCGCCGGTCATGGTCACGACAGTGTGTCCCTATTGCGGCTGCGGTTGTACCATCTGCCTGGGAGTCAAGGACGGTAGAGTTATTTATTCCAGGCCACCCTCTGACGGGCTGGTTAACCAGGGCACGCTGTGTGTGCGCGGGAGTTATGGATATGATTTTATTCACAGTCCAGAGAGACTGAGAATGCCTTTGATAAAGGTGAATAATGAGTTCCGGGAAACTACCTGGGAGGAAGCGCTGTCCCGCGTGTCTATCGAATTAAAACGAATCAAAGAAGCTCACGGTGCGGATGCCCTTGCCGTCTTCGGCTCCCCCAGATGCACAAATGAAGAGAACTACCTGCTCCAGAGATTTGCTCGCGTCGTTCTGGGTACGAACAACATTGATAACGGCAGCCGTCTCTACAGCGCTGCAAGCCGGGAAGGTCTCGGTACATCCATCGGCTATGCTGGTACTACCGGAACCCTCGGTTCTCTGGAAAAGTCCCGGACAATTATCGTTATCGGCGCTGACCCGGAAATATCAGCTCCCGTGGTAGCCTATGTCATTAAGCGGGCGGCCAAGTTTAAAGGAGCTGAGCTTATCGTCATTGACCCGCGCCGCACCTCGCTGGCACAGTTTGCTCGTATCTGGCTCAAGCCCCGCCTGGGTACCGATATAGCTCTGCTTAACGGACTGGCCAGAGTAATCATTGATGAGAAAAAACTAGATGTAGAATTTGTAACCCGTATGACGGACAACTTTGCCAAATGGGCTGATGGCCTTAAAAAATATACACCGAACTACGTGGAAGAATTAACAGGTATCCCCAGGAAGGACTTGCAGAAGGCCGCCCGTATTCTCGCCGGTGCTGAACAAGCCTCTATCGTCTACGGGAACGGGATTACACAACAGGCTAACGGGACCGGTGCTGTTATTGCCATTGCCAATCTTACTATGCTCACCGGGAATGCCGGCCGGCGGGGTGGAATTTTTGCCCTGCAGCGGGAGAACAACGCCCTTGGGACCTGTGACATGGGTGCCCTGCCTGATTTTCTTCCCGGTTATCAGAGTATCGATGACGCTCAAGACAGGAAAAAGTTTGAAGAACGCTGGCGCTGTTCTTTGCCGGTTAATACCGGTTTAACGGCTTTGGAGATGATGGAAGCAGCGAGAGCCGGAACGGTCAAGGGGATGTTAATTATAGGAGAAAATCCGATAGCGAGCTTTCCTCAAACATCTATGGTCAAAAAAGCTCTGGCGAACCTGGATTGCCTGGTGGTTATGGACATGTTTATGAGTGAAACCGCAAAACTGGCTTCGGTAGTATTACCGGCTGCCAGCTTTGCTGAAAAGGAGGGCACCTTTACCAACTTCGAGGGAAGGGTTCAGCGGGTACGGAAGGTCATCGAGCCTGTCGGTGGAAGCTTACCCGATGGTGAAATTATACTGAAACTGGCCGGGATGATGGGTTCTCCATTGCCTTATAAATCTCAACAGGAAGTTCTGGATGAAATCGAAGAAATGGTCCCTTTCTACCATCATGTTATCTACAACGATGTTGACATGATGGGGCCGGAACTAAGCGAAATAGACAGCAGTGCTCCGAGAACAAGACGCCTTTATAAGGGGTTGTTCCCGAGTGGTTTCGGTCGGTTTT
>Ga0315289_10012855_pt1 | contig 11761 bp, 13 predicted proteins | sample YL17G11_40_MG_FD_203452 | JGI IMG/M metagenome (GOLD analysis project Ga0315289, IMG submission 203452) | Sediment microbial communities from Yellowstone Lake, YNP, Wyoming, USA - YL17G11_40 | ecosystem: Environmental > Aquatic > Freshwater > Lake > Sediment | place: USA: Wyoming | collected... | reverse complement strand
CCAGCGCCGCAAAAACGCTGAAACAGGCTTTGTCAAAATGCGAAATTTCAGAACCATCTGATGTCAAGATTATTGCCAACATAAATGCTGAGTATTACCGCAGCGCCGAAGAAATCGCCGAAGGGCTCACAAAGCAGTTGACTTGTCCAATTCTTTGGCAGAAATGTATGGAGCGGCTTTTGGCGGACGGAGTTGAGAGATTCTACGAGATTGGCCCGGGCAGAGTCTTGACCGGCCTTATGCGCCGAATCAGCAGAAAAACACAAGTCATAAACATAAGCAATCTGGAGTCAATAAAGCAGCTTTCACAGGGTGTTGAGACTAAATTCGTTTGACGGTTACGCTGCTCGTTTCGTCAAACGTTTAACGTTATACGTAACCGTGACGAGAAGCGCAACCAAAACCGTTTAACGCAGCGGGTGTCTGGATTTGTTTAGGATTTCTTCTTTTGCTACTCTGCGTAGCAGCAACGCTGCGCAGCACGAGTGTTATCACGGCATTACCTTCCGGGATACCCAACTTAATTTTAACGCACTCTTCGCCCAGCATTATAAATCCCCTCCCCCATCCGGTCAAAAGAAATGTAGGATGTGCTCGACTCGACTGGGATCGTCGAAGTCCGCACACCAGTTTCCTCAACGTTTTGCCCCCAGCACCGCCGGATAGAGATTATACTATGAATTGTCTTCCTCCTCAAATTGCCTTGTTTCTGCGTCGTTTAGTTGAACAGATAGAATGCGACCTCTCTCGTTAAGAGAATAGATCTGTTCGAGAGCCTCTTGGCATTTAGGTCCTCCTCGCAGAATTATATCTCGTCGCTCCTCCTTTGACATTCCCATTCTATCCATTAATTGATCTAATAGAAAATATTTTTTCACGTATTCCTGCTGAGCTTTCGCGTTTACATAATTACTATTGGCTTCTTTGAGTTTTGCATCCGTTTTTTTATCCTCAGCTTCTGACCTTTTTAGTTCTGCCTCTGCTCGTTTCAATTGTGCCTCAGCTTTTCTTAGTTCGACATCAGCGGCAGGCTTGTTATGGAGTAAATCCACTATTCCCTTAGCGACTTGCCTGATTGAGATAAATGAAATTCTGTTTCGCATATCAAGAATGCTCCTCGTCGGGCACATGCGTAGGCGACTGTGTCGAGTTACCTCTATTTTCAGAAAGTACCCTAGGTGATATTCCTGTTAGATGAGTATGCAAAAGTTTGAATGCTTCAATAAGTTGCATGACTTCTTTAGGTGCGATATTGTCTGCAAACCAAATACTTAGCACTGTTTCATCGGCGGTGATTTTCTTGATGTCTTTTGCTTTCCAACCTTCAGCCATTATGGAGTTTCCACAATTGAAGCACTTATAACAAGTGCCGTGTCGCATGGTAATAGCACCGCAGATATCGCAAACGGGAGCATCGTTCTGAAAATGCGAGGTGCATCGAGGCATTGTTCCAGCCATCAGGTCACCTATTTTGACCTCGTCCCTTGTCTCAGCGATTTTCTGCGCGAGGTCTTTGCTCTTTTTAATTAACTGCTGGCCTGTTGTTGTATTTATACTTTCCTTAGTACCCGCCTCTGCTGCTCGATTAGGAGTATTTTGTTCGGCATAACCGTGTATAAATTGACAACCCAGCCAACAGAAAATATAGTCAATCAAGCTTTTCGCAAAAGGTATATCTCTGTTCGACGTCACTCCCGACGGCTCGAACCTGGTGTGGCGGCATTTATCGACGAGCGTAATGAGCGGTATTCCATACTGTAAAGCAATTGAAGTAAAGGTACCGATTACATCCATAAGGCCACCAACGGTGCTGCCCTCCTTGGTCATAGTGATAAATAATTCACCGGGTTGCCCATCTTCATATAGCCCTACCGTCAGGTAACCCTCATGTCCACCTACCGAGAATCTATGCGTGATACTGTGATGTGTGTCTGGAAGGTGGTGTCTTAAAAGTTCGGCTGGTGTTGAGGCTACTACTTCGCCTAAAGTGCCCTTGAGTTTCGTGAAGGCCCCCAGTGATTTTTTTGAGGTTTTCTTTACCGGCCTTGTTGGTGTATCTGCCATTCGCGGTCCTTTTATTAAAACTGGGAATCAAGAATGATTAGGTATAAAAAACATTATATTGCCAATAGACTTTTACGTCGAGTATTTTTCTCACGCACTATTGCGGCTTATTCTCTGTTCATCGTCAACAGAAACGGAATAATCTATGTTCCTTCATCGCCTTTCCTGCAAAACATGTATCTCTAATTGTTAGACACCTACTTGTTTGATCCAGTCTCGGATATGGATACCAACTCTTTCTATATCTGCCCTCTCAAGAGAACCGCTGTGCATAATGACATTGCGTGACTTTTCTAACATATCGAATATGCTTGAAGCCCACTCTATGGAGTGAATATATGATTCAAATTTGTCCCAATTATTTCGGATGACGGCTATTAAATCGTTGAGTTCGGTATAAGTGATGAGATTTTTTCCACGTTGAGTATGCCATCTTACTTTTTGCTCATCTTCAAAACGGATTTTCGCTTTATTTTTTATTTTATCGGAAACAGATGAGTCCCACCATTTTTCACCCACGCTTTCGAGAAGAACTTTAGTCACCAAAGCGCGTACCGAATTTTCAAAAGCTGCAATGGCGGTATAAACTACAGACATTCTCCGTGCCTCATTAACCAGATCCTCTTCTAATAAATCCATAGAAATTGTTTTGGCGATATCTTCATCACTAAAATCGGATACTCCTCGTGCCTTACGGCCTGCTTGGTCTAAGGATTCTTCGGTTAGGAGACCACGAAATGCAAAATTATATAAAATGCTTGCCTTTTCTATCATAAAAGATGTTCCCTGAGGCTTTTAAACAAAGCATCGTAAACTTTTGTGTCGCGAGATTCTGGAAGCACCAACTGGATGTTGTATACAAGACCACTAATTTCTAATTTCCTATGGATTTCCTCGGTAGGTTTTCCTGGTTTTTCAGTTAATTCTTGGGCCGGGGGTGTTTCGACTAATTTGGGTGGAGGTACGCTAAAATCGGCATACTTTACTAATGCTGTAAATGTAAGTGCCATTTTAGCCAGAACAGATTTCGATAGCTGTCCTTGGCTTAGTGTTTTGAATTTATTGGTCAAATCCTCCTTTGATAATGTATGAGCGTTAATGTTAACGGCGAATAGATCACTGTAGGCATCACGAATTCCTTCTGCCAGTACCCTCGCTGATTGGGTCTGATCAAGGAAATTAAAATACTTTTGTGTTGGCTTACCGTCATCACCCAAGAAACCCAAGCCTTTCAATACTCCTATTATAAGCCGGTCAGAAATCGATTTAAACTCAAGTGATTCTAGGAATCTTTGGGTAAATTTTTCTGGGGCTTGAGCCGTTTTGATGGCGTTTAAAATCGCTCCTAAATTTTTTGTGCTTGTTAGATATGCTGTCGTAAAAGCCATATGATTCCCCTTTCATTTGTTTCTCGGCATCGTAGCATCCATTCACCCTTATCCATTCGGCTTATCTTGCTTGCTTTATATCCAATTGCCGCATCGCTGTCAACTTATGCAAACTGAGGATTCTTCATCCTACCATAATTCCTCTTTACCCCCAAGATCCGACAAACAAAAGCCCCAAAACCATTTATTTTCGCCAGTCCTGCCAAGTATCGAGTATCAAGCATCGAGTATCCAGCCGTTCCGTCCCTGATACCCTGCTTTCCTGATATTGTAACTCCAACTCTGAGTTCTAAATTCACTAATGCGCTAATTCACTAATCCCCCTGATACCCCGATTCACCGATGTCCTTTTACCCGTATTTTCTCTGCGCCCTCGGCGCCCTCTGTGGCAAAACAAGAAACCGTGTTAATCCTGTGTTAATCCGCGTCTGATATATCCGTCTCCGGCGAAATCCCTCTGTGCTTCTCTGCGACCTCTGTGGCCCCCCAAAATAGAACAATGAAAAGCAGAAAACCCACTTGTCTAAAATTTTGTTGCCTTGCCGCAGTTGTTGCGGTAAAAGAATGAGACAAGCCAACCCCCCGATAAATCGGGGGGCTAAACAATATGGAGACAAAGGAAATGCCGGAAAAAAGGCTCGCTGTGGTAACGGGTGCTGCCAGGGGCATAGGGCGGGCGATTGTCCTTGAGCTGCTCAAGCAAGGCCGAATCGTCGCCGGGCTGGACATAAACGCCGAACAGTTGGGCGAGCTTGCCGATATTGTAAAACAAGCAGGCTTTAGTGTTATCACCAAGTGTGTCGATATAACCAATACAGAGCAGTTCACGCAAACGCTGGAGGCCCTTGCTTTGGAATACGAGGGAATAGGCGTCTTGGTGAATAACGCGGGGATCACGCGCGACAATTTGCTTATCCGGATGAGCGACGAGGAGTTTGACAAGGTGCTGGAAGTGAACTTGCGGGCGGCTTTTGTGGCAATGCGAGTTGCTGCAAGATATATGATGAGAAATAAATTCGGAAGAATAATCAATATCAGCTCTGTTTCAGGCGTTATTGGCAACGCGGGTCAGGCCAATTATTCGGCCAGCAAGGCAGGACTTATCGGAATAACCAAAACCGTTGCCCGCGAACTGGCTAAAAAGAACGTTACCGCGAATTGCGTCGCTCCAGGTTTTATCGATACAGAGATGAGTAGAAAGCTGCCCGAGCCGGTCATAGAAGCCGCGAAAGAGTTGATACCCATGCACAGAGTCGGTAGTGTTGAGGATGTTGCCAGAGCGGTGGCGTTCCTCGCCGGTGATGAGGCCGGCTATATTACCGGCCAGGTTCTTTGCGTGGATGGAGGGATGGCGATGTAGCCTCATGTTATGCCCTGCCTTTACCGGCTGGCGGTAAGGTGGGTGGACTCTACCGGTCGAGAAAGAGGCACAAAAAACAAAAAAATATTTGTAGCCAACTAAATTAGCGGGTAATATACCCGCCAATGTGTTGAGGCAGCCAGGCAGCTTTTGGGCGACGGTCGCGGTCGTTGGGAGTCAATCGTAATGTACGACACTAATTCCTTTTGGGTTAGGGAGGATAAGACAAGTGAGTATTGATGAGGTGGATGCTCAGGCAATCGAACAGAAGGTGATCGAGATAATCAGTGAGCAGATGGGCGTAGACAAGTCTGAAATAACACGCGAAACATCGTTTATCAACGATCTAAATGCCGACTCTCTGGATACAGTTGAGCTGGTTATGGAGTTTGAGGACGAATTTGATATGAGCATTCCGGACGAAGAAGCCGAGAAGATCCAGACGGTCGGCGCGGCGATCAGCTACATCATTGGCGCAGCCCAGTCGAAAAAGCGAGAATAGCGAATAGCTTTGGCATGAATAGGCGGCGAGTTGTTATTACAGGCTTAGGTTGTGTCACAGCCTTAGCTGAGTCTCCCAGCGAACTTTTTGCTGCATTGTGCGCCGGCAGGAGCGGCGTGTCCCTAATTGAATCCTTTGATACCAGCGAATTTCCTGTAAGGTTCGGCGGCGAGATAAAGGCCTTCAAGGCGACCAGCTATGTCGATCAGCGCGAAAGTAAGCGAATGGACCGCTTTACCCAGTTTGCTATGGCCGCCGCTATCCAGGCCGTCAACGACAGCGGTATTGATTTCTCCAGAGAAGACCGTTGGCGGGTGGGCGTCATTGTGGGGACAGGCATAGGCGGCATCAAGGAGATCGAAGAGCAACACATAACGCTTCTGAAAAGAGGGCCAAGGAAAGTCTCACCTTTCGCTGTTCCCAGGCTTATGGCCAATGCGGCCAGCGGCACCATCGCTATCTACTACGGACTTAAGGGTCCGAACTTCTGTATCTCCAGCGCCTGTGCCTCGGGCAATCACGGCATTGGTGAGGCGTTTTGTAATATTCTTGCCGGGCGAAGCGACATCATGATTACCGGCGGCACCGAAGCCGCCCTTACACCTATGGGATTGGCTTCCTTCTGCGCGGCCAGATCGCTTAGCACTCGAAACGACAACCCTACGGCAGCCTCCAGACCATTTGATAGAGATAGGGACGGATTCGTTCTTTCTGAAGGTGCCGGCATCTTGATCCTGGAAGAATACCAGCACGCCAAAGAACGCGGTGCAAATATTTATGCTGAGCTTCTTGGCTACAGCGCCACCGATGACGGCTATCACATCACTGCCCCGTTGCCCGACGGCAGCGGCGCAGCCGTGACCATGGAGCTGGCCTTGAAGGATGGGGGTATAGAAAAGGAGAGAGTTGATTACATCAATGCCCACGGGACCGGCACCGAGTTAAATGATATAGCTGAAAGCGCAGGCATCAGGTCTGTTTTCGGCCAGCGTGCGTACAAAATACCGGTAAGCTCGACAAAAAGCTGTCTCGGACATCAGCTCGGCGCCAGCGCCGCGGTAGAGATGATTATATGCGTAAAGGCGATAAATAAATCTCTCATCCCCCCTACTATCAACCTGGAGAACCAGGATGAGCGCTGCGACCTGAAGATGGATTTTGTGCCGCTGAAAACCCGAGAGGCCAAGGTAGATGTCGCGATGAGCAACTCGTTTGGCTTCGGCGGACATAATTCCTGCCTGGTCGTGGGAAAAGTCTGAACACATTGTACACTGACTGACACAGACTATAACACTGACTAACACGAATTCTTCCGCCACAGATCCCACGGATTAACACCGATTCTGGGTATGTTTAGCCGCCCCTTCCGTGTGGTCGGGCAGAAGAGTAGTTATTTAGCCATCGCCGGAACGGCGACGGCACAAATGAGTTAAGCCACAGATTACGCAGATTACACAGTATTATATACAGGCATCTGTTGGGTTTGTGGATATAATAGATACCGTCGCGGGACAAGAGTACTTTCGCTTCATTAGGAGTGTGAGGAATGGCTAAGAAAGTAATATTTCTGATTGTGTTTGTTCCGGTGCATTTTTTTTGACGCTGGTGCTGCTTCAGTACTACTGGTTCAACTACAACGCGCGGCTGGCCAGCCTGTTTGCCCAGATTTGTCACGTTGTGGCCGCTATATTTGCTGTTCCGCTGCTGACACTTTTGGGCGCAACCGGCATCAGTGAATACTCGCCCCTGTGGCTGCAACTTCTAACGTTGGCCTTTTACAGCCTGCTCTGGGCTATTTTTGTATTGGCCATATCGGCCATCATCAAGCGTTTTTTCTGCTTCAAATTGGCAGTCTGTTCAAAGACCTTTAGATTTCCTTGAATTTTGGCTGGGCGTCAAGGGAGTGTAGTTATGACTGAGAAACAACGAGCCGTTTTTCCGCTGTATTTGGCAGTAGTCTTCAATGTGGTTCTGCTGACGTCGCTATTCTGGCAATGGTTCTTTAACCAGTTTTGGCTCTATGATAGCCAAAACCGCAACCTACAGCCCCAGCACTATGAGGCTGAGGTCTTGACGAAAGAGGAGTTCAGCCGGCTGTCGGACCCAGAAGTAGCCACGATTACGCTTGATGATGGCAATAGACAGTTTACAGAGGCCCCTGCCGATGACTGGGAAAAGGCCAATATCCCGAAATTCAAATCGGTCTACGATGGCAGATACTTCGTGAGGGTAACGACCAAAGGAACCGCACATACCTTGCGGGACTGGTATCCGACGTTCGTAATTGCCGTCTGCTTCAATTTGATGATCCTTGCCGCGCTGCTGGTCTATCTGCACAATCTGAGTCCCCGAAGCCGCGATGCCGAACCAGGCCCAGCCGCGGCGGATTAGCCGGCCGAAGTCATTGCGAGCCCCGGTGAATCGGGGCGTGGCAATCTCGATATTTCCTGCCATTTTGTGTGTTTTTCTTACTTTTCGCCTCTTTACGACTTGCCAAATTGCCGTCAGAAGGTCAAAAAACTGGATATTTCTCGAAAACCACTATATATGGGAAAAAATTCCTTGACATTTACGAGATATTGGGCATGAATAAGGTTCATAAATTGAGCCGGCTGGGCGGACAGTCGGCGTTGCCTGAACGGGCTTGAGTAGGCCCAGGTTTAGACACACTGATCTCCGTTTCCAGTTGGCTTCTATGGTTGCCGGTGAGTACACATTAAAAATCACTCTTCATTGAAAGGATTCTATCATGGCAGGCAGAAAGGAAACTGTTACGAGAGTAATTGATGGAGACACGTTTCAGACTGCTTCGCGGACCCACTCAGTACGGTTGGCGAATGTCGATGCGCCGGAAAAAGGGACAAAAGCAGGTGCCGAGGCGACGAAGGCATTAAGAAACCTTATCGGCGGGCAAAAGGTTGAAGTGAAGACTGTGGCTCGTGATGACTACGGAAGGGCAGTCGCAGATGTGAAAGTTGATCGCAAATCAGTAAATAAGGCGATGCAAGGAAAACTGAAAAAGTAGAGCTTCGAGGGGATATTCTTTAGATAATGACTTGAGGATTAAATTATGGGTTATGAAATTGATTTTCTTCCGGTAGGAACGGGCGAAAAATGCGGTGATGCTATAGCGGTCCGTTTCGGAAATCTGTATGGTCCTAGGAATGATCAAGCGGTTGTAGTCGTGGACGGCGGGTTTAAGGAAACAGGTGAGCAACTCGTTCAACATATCAAGCAGTACTATCTCACCGATTACGTAGATTTGGTTGTATTGACACATCCCGATGCGGACCACGCTGCCGGAATAGCAATTGTGCTCAGTCAGCTCAAAGTTGGGTGCTTGTGGATGCACCTCCCCTGGGAGCACACAGAGGACATAGCGGACATGTTTAAGAACGGTCGAGTCACCGACACGAGTGTATCGGAAAGACTCCGAAAGGCGCTAGATGATGCAAGAGGCCTTGAGAAACTTGCTGAATCCAAGAATATTCCGATGATAGAACCGTTCGCGGGAATTGAAGATGACAGTGGACATATAACCGTGATCGGTCCCTCGGTAGGTTACTACGACGAGTTACTTCTCGATTTCCGCTGTACACCCGAACCTAAGGTGGTAAGCAGTTTTCTCACCCGGACTATTCAGGCTGGCGTCGGCTTGGCAGAGATGGTTGCAGAGACCCTAGATTTTGAGACCCTGGACGATAGCGGAGAAACAACTGCGGAGAACAATTCCAGCGTCATCCTCTCCATTCAACTTGATGGCCACAGAATGCTCCTCACGGGGGACGCGGGCATACCTTCTCTTACACGCGCCGCTGATTATCTCGAGGATTGTTTCGAAGAGACTTCGGGCTGGAACTTCATTCAGGTTCCACACCACGGTAGTAAACGCAACGTAGGACCCAGCATACTGGACAGACTCATTGGGCCTAAGCTTGATGAGTATCAAGAAAAGCTAACTGCTTTTGTCTCAGCTCCCAAGAACGGGTTGCCGAAGCATCCAGCCAAGAAAGTGACCAATGCGTTTCACAGACGCGGGGCCGCTGCATACGCAAGGCCGGGCAATCCAATGAGGCACTCGAAAGACGCACCGGAGCGTAAAGGATGGGTGGCAATTGAGCCGCTCCCATTGTACCCCGAAGTCGATGAATAACCAAACAAGATGCGAAGCGAATTCTTGGTTAGGGCACGACTATGATAAAGGTGATTATTTACCTGCTGTTGGTTTTGTGTGCTGTATTTTCTATGTTCGTGGTGGAACACCTCGGAAACATGCCTTCTTGGTATCTACAGAGTGTCCTTTTTATAAGGTGCATCTTCGTTGGAGTTGTGGGAGGCGTTCTATATTGTCTTAGGGCGGTGTACATCAACAAGTGCGTACGAAAGACGTGGGATAAAGACTGGGAGGTTTGGTATTACCTCAGGCCAATCGCAAGCGGAATAAGCGGTCTCGTGAGCTGCATTTTTCTCAAGGCTGGACTCTTAGTTCTCGAAGCTGCATCAAACGCGGAGGCGATACCTTTCGGTTACCTCGCTATCGCCTTTATTGCCGGCTACAATGTCGACAACTTCGTGAAGAAGCTTGAGTCTGTTGCATTATCAGTATGGGGCATCGGAAAATCCCGGGCATCCATCGATATCGAACAGAATGAGCAAAAGACTGACCCGAATCAACCCTGATGTATAGCGCCTGCCGTATCCCGAGGATTCTCTCTGCGTATTCGTGCTCAATAGGCTGGCGGAGCTATTTCGCATCGTAAGATGCAGGCGAGCAAGAGCAAGAATAGGATGGCCAGGCCCACCCATAGGATGCGTAAATACTTCGCTTTAGCCGACTTTTCCACGCTCATGGCGCACATCTCCCGATTTGCGCTCAATCTTAGCAAGAAGGTACGTTGGTGCAATAGGAAATCTCTGCGAACGCCGTGTAATCCGCGAAATCGGTCTCTATTCTTATTGATCGTTCGGCTGGGCTCGGGACGGCGTCCGTGGTTCAAAATACCATAAATCTACGGCCTTCTCGAAAGCACGTAATCAAACGGGATGGCTACTAAATCCCCGATGACGTAGGTTGCGAATACTATCACGGTGAGCACGGCATAGGCGGGGAACTGCCCCTTGACGCACAAAGGCAGCACGACGCCAACGAACCATATCGACTTATAGCAAAGCTGCAACAGCAGTACGGGCACAAATTTGAGCGGCGCTCGCAGGCCAAGAAGCGATAACAATCCGAATGCTAGATATACACTGCCCACAATGCCGAATGTAATCGGCTCCTGATCCGGTAGGCCGAAGGCCGACCGGACGGTGTCCGGCGCAACAATCATTCCTAAACCACAAACGCCGGCAAAAGCAGCCGTATAAATGTACATGAATTTCAGCCAACCCCATCGGATTTGAGCGCCGCCGAACATAGGTATACTCCTTACTTTTTCCGTGTCAGTCCGTGTCCGAAAAGTCCGTGTACGTCCGTGTCTTAGAACGACATTGAATCAGCGAAAACTGTCTGGAAGTCCAACTCATGGGCGATTTCTACATACTCAATTTTGCGGGCTAATTCCTCTGCTTTCGCTCGGCAAAGCCCCGAGATAAGTAACATCTGGGCGCCTGCGACGGCGGCGTTGCCAACAAAATGAATACGCTCAAGCGGCACATCCGGCAATAGGCCGATCCGCACAGCACTTTGCGGGCGAATGTAATTGCCAAAGGCACCCGCTAAAAGAACCTGCTTTATGTCGGCATCTCTCAGGCCGAGCTTTTTCTGCAACATTTTTATGCCCGTGCGAATGGCACCTTTTGCCAGTTGAACTTCGCGGATGTCTTTTTGCGTCAGGACAACGAACCGCTCCCTAACGTTCGCGGCTCTGGTGAGGCAAAATGCCAACTGCCCGCCCTGCTCAATGATACGGGCAGCAATTGCCGGCGAGAGTTTGTCTTTTAGCGTACTATGCTCGACAAACCGCCCGGTTGCGTCAACGATGCCCAAATCCAAAAGTACGGCGACGGCATCGACCAGGCCGCTGCCGCATATCGAGCGTGGGGCGTCGCTTCCTATGACGGTCAGGTCTATGTCACCTTCACTCAGGACGACGCCTTCGATGGCTCCTTCCACCGCCCTACTGCCGCAGCTTATGCGGGCGCCTTCGAAGGCTGGGCCGGCCGCGCAGCTTGCCGCATAGAGATGGCCGTCTGTATTAAGCACAAGCTCGCCGTTTGTGCCGATATCGACGAACAACGTTACATCCTTAGCAGAATCTATATCGACGGCAAGAGCACCTGCGGTTGTATCTGAGCCTACAAAACCGGCGATGTTCTCCACCGTATGGATATTGGCCGCGGGGTTTATCTGCAAACCCAGCCGGTCCGCGGGCACATCGTACGCATCCAGAGAAAACGCCCTATAGGGGGCCTGGCCAAGCTGCACAACCGGCAATTTAAGGAAAA
>Ga0315289_10012851_pt1 | contig 11762 bp, 12 predicted proteins | sample YL17G11_40_MG_FD_203452 | JGI IMG/M metagenome (GOLD analysis project Ga0315289, IMG submission 203452) | Sediment microbial communities from Yellowstone Lake, YNP, Wyoming, USA - YL17G11_40 | ecosystem: Environmental > Aquatic > Freshwater > Lake > Sediment | place: USA: Wyoming | collected... | reverse complement strand
AACTTATATATTTGATCGTCAATAAAGGAGAGAGAAAACTTATGATTTCACTAAAAGAAAAATATGTCGTAAACGAAAATGGAAAACGAATAGGGATATTGCTCGACGTAAAAGAGTATCGCAAGATCCTTGAGGCTTTAGAGGAGCTGGAATCGATCCGGGCATACGACCGGGCAAAAGCCTCAAAGGACAAACCAATTCCTTTTGTTCAAGCGGTGGCTCAAATAGAAAGAAAGCGTAGATGAAATATTCCCTCTTTATCCTTCCTAGAGCTCACAAGGAATTGGCGGCTCTTGGTGAAACAGACTATCAAAAAACTAAAGAAGCTATATTTCGCCTTGCTGATAACCCAAGGCCCTCAGGTTGTTCAAAATTGGTTGGACGCGAAGGATGGAAAATGCGAGTTGGCAGCTATAGAGTCATCTACGAGATCAATGACCAAAAGAAAGAAGTCATTGTTCTTCACGTAGGACATAGACGAGATGTATATAGATAGGGTAAGGTTAGCTTTACGTTGTGTCAGGACCTAGTCCTGACACATTTTGATTTCAATGCGTCAGTCACCAGGATTCCCCGTATGGGGAAGAGTAAGCTCTTGACGTAACCTTTAACATTGTTAGGAGCACAGGGCTACTGACTTACTAACTAACCGAATTGCCTTGTTATGGCGTTATTTTTTTCCACTCATCACTGAGAGAAGTAATTCTTTTCCTTTCAACGAGCTTTAAGAAACTATTGACAACATCATTGCTTAATTCTTTAACCCATTTTGAATCTCGCAATTTTCCACGGTAATCGAAATCCTTCCCATAATCTCTAATTTCAGCGTTGATATCAATAATGACATCAGAAACTATCTTTTTTATGCATTCTCGAAAATTACTTCGTGCCTGTTCATTTCTTACAAATTCTTCTGGTTTTGTTAAGATATCTCTACCCATTACTTCCTTTTCAATAATAGAACGAATTATATAAAGTATAGCTCTTTTGGTTAGAACATACTTTGCAAAAAGTTTATTTTCGATCTTCTCAGAAAGTTCATTAATAATTTCCATTATTACTTGGCATAATACTATACGATCTGCAGATACTTCTGGCCGAGCAAATATATCAGCATGTTTTTCTTCAAAAACCTGATATTTTCTGTGAGTAGCCCAAGGTTCTTTAAGATCAAATGACATCAAGTAAAGTCCGGCATCTTCATTTGTAATCAAAATTCCTTTATCAGGAATCTCTCCTCTTTTTATTTCGAAAAAATATTGATCTTTATAATGACTAAGAAAATCATTTTGTAGACGAATTTGAATTGGATTATTTGCTTGGAAATCTCGAGGTTTCACTCCGTTTTGATTATTGGAATATCTTGTAACTTGTTCAGACAAAGAGGATTTAATATCCATTTTTATGAATTTTGTTAGAATTCTTAGGTTGTCTGTTAAAATAGCGCTGTTTTCATAAAGAGAATTTAAGCTTTGGCAACCATTCACAACATAATAATTGTTTATGTTAATTTTATCCTTATCGCTTTCAAGCTCCTCACAGATGATAGTGATTCCGTTATGGAAAAGAGGAAACAACTTATGTGTAGTAGGGTCCTTAATGCTTTTAATTATATCCCTATTAACTTGAGTTTTACCCAAAGGACCCCGGACATTCAGAACAAATAGTGATTGATCTAAAATACCATCAAGTAGAACAAGATCTTGTGCTTTTATTGGAGCAATAATGGCTTTTGTATTCCTATCAACTATATATTCAGACGTATGAAATCCAGATATATCAAACGCAGCCAATTTTTTAATAGGGGAAGTTCTTTTATCTGAAACATAACTCTTGATTAATTGAGATTTGCCAATAAAAGCTATTTCTGGAATTGTATTTAAGTAAGCCTTTCCATTTGCATCTATGTCAATATTAGAAATAAATATTCCTTGCAGATCATGAGTTTTTATTTTATTAATAATGTCTAATCTTTTTATAATACGAACAACCTCTGCGTCACCACTTGTTTCAATTAGATTCTGAATAGAGTCTTGATTCTTAAATTGTGATAATGTACCATAAAATTCTTTCAGGAAGGAGTCACCAATTGAACTATCAGCGTTTTGAGATATTTTTGCTTGAAATATAGTAATCGTCATATCATTATCATTCACATATATACCATCTACCCCCTTATCGCCTCTTTTGTCACAAACTGAATCAATTGCTTCAAGAGGGTCTAATCGGTAATAATGTTCAAGATACCAAATTAAAAATGAGGCACTTTCTGTTCTATTTGGATCGAGATAATCCTTGAATAAATCAAGAAGGTTGGGATAGTCTAAATTAATCATTATATTCTCCTCGGTTTTATGAATAATTTTTGTTTCCATAACAAACAAGATCAGGTATTTGGAATAACCGAAGTTTCGCCAATATTCTTGGTTACATGCATCTGTTGGCTATTTTATCTCTTTGATCTTAATGTGTCAGTACCCAGGATTCCCCATATGGGGAAGAGTAAGCTTCTAACGCAACCTTTAGCCGTCCGCTGGAATGACTTGTTAGGCATATAACCAATTATAATCTTACAACCTTTCTAATATCGCACACCTCTCCATCAATAACTATTTTGTCCCAATTACAGACATAGTCTTTAATGAGCCTTATCTCTGAAGTCGAGTAAATATAGCAATACGGAATCTCCAACAGGGCGATTGCGGAGTTCCCTCGATAGATGATGATTTTGTGGGTGTCGATCCTAGACCAACCCGTAGCACCACTTAAGTCAGCACATCCTGCCCACGCCATTGTGCAACTAAACGTTACCAGCAATGCGATTACTAAGAAAATCAGTTTCTTCATAGCTCCTCCTCCTGCCTAACTACTGATTATATGGTTTTCACATAAACCCACTTTCTGGTTTTGCTTCCAGATGACATGTAACGCGTAAATCTGGTTCAACTTTTTACGTTGTGTCAGGACCTAGTCCTGACACATTTTGATTTCAATGCGTCAGTCACCGGGATTCCCCATACGGGGAAGAGTAAGCTCCTGACCTACTAACTTTCCATTGCAAAGAAAGCTTGCGACTTGAAGCAGCACAATCACGCAAATAGAGATTAATCAAGGTTTGATATGGTATTTCTGCTTCTTCTGAAAGTTTTTTGAAATACTTAATTGTTTCCTCATCCAGTCGGATTGTAACTTGTCGCTTGAGATGACTAGCATAAGGATTTTTTTTAGCTTTTGAAAAATCGTATTCTTTTCTCATTTTAACAACCTCTTCCAATATTGTTTTTGTTCTGAACGGGTCGCTTTACGAACAGATATGATTCTTATTACTGCATCTTTCTTTCGATAACAGTGGCAAACAACCAGAATGCGAAGATTAGAACTTAAACCGAGAAGTATAAATCTATCTTCCTTATGCGAATGATCCGGATCATAAAGAAGTAAGGCATTTTCATCGACGAACACTGTTTGAGCCTCTTCAAAGGATATACCATGTTTCTTTTTGTTTAAAGTGTTCTTATCCTCTTTCCATTCAAATGATATGTCTGCCATATTTACAATATACCTACATTATAATACCTGGTCAATAGTTTTTTTGTTGATACTAATAAAGTGAGTTTTGTAGGTCAACCATGCCGTAGGCTGGTTGACAATTTTTTGCATAAATATGTCAAGCAGGCTGGCGCCATGTTTGACCTACGGTACTAAAAAAAGCACGCACCGCGAGCGGTGCTACTCCAGTTTAGCTTGTTGATTGTTTATGCGAAGTTAAGATTGCCCCAAAGCCGGTGAAGAGAACTATGAAATAGATCAGCCACTCCAAATATGGGATATTTAAGAGAATGGTGAGAACAATCAAGCCCAAAAGCATAGATGGGATCAAAGAAGGTTCCCCCTCTTTCCCAAAAGCCTTTATGATTTTTTCTCCCAGAGCGGTTGCTACGGGTAGTTTGGCAATGTAGATCAAAACCGCATAAGCGAACAAAGAGATGATGGCGATGGGAATGCCTAGTATGGTCACAATCAAAATAATTATGGCTATGGGAATACAAACCATAAAAACAAAGCCCCAGCCCAAACTTTTCAAAAAGGAAGCGGTCACCGCTCTTTTAGCTTGGTAGGCCCTTTTCTTGAAGATAAGGGTCAAGACCATTCCGGTAATCATCAAGGCTAATAAGAAGAGGATCTCAGTGATTATAGATTTTAGGGTGAAGATGTCTTTGGGCTTCTTTTCCTTTTTTGCTTCCTCTTTTGTCCAGAAAGTCTGCCCGCTTACAGAAGCTCCGGATTCGATCTTAGCCTGTTTTTGGCTCTTATATTTGAAGTCTCCCAAGATTTTGGCGGTAGGCATCAGGATGATCTTATCCGCCTTGACCGAGACATCCCCATTTACAATTCCAGAGATGATTAAAGTGCCTACAGAGCCTCGCAGCCCCTTTCCTATTTTGCCATCCAAAGTTAACTCTCCACCGAAGGCAGTCACGTCCCCCCCGATGTCTGCATCTGGCTTAATGTTTAAGGCGCTGAAGAAACCGATCAAGTTCCGGTTCACTTTTCCATTAACGTTGATATTCTGGCCAAAACCGCTGACACTGCCGTTGACCTGACCCGATATATCCACATCCTTAGCAAAAGCAATTACACTTCCCTCAACTATGCCGTTTTGAACCAGGCGATACGAGGCAGAAAAGAAGTCCCCTTTGATAATGGCACTCGATTTGATGGTGTTACCAGCTATAATCAGATCGTCATTGATGGTTAAGGTATCCGAGAAGAAGAAATTCTCGCCAGCTCTGAAGTCTGTGCCAAAACAGGTGTCGAAATTAAAGAGGGTTAAAAGTACGGCAATTATAGTTAAAAGAATCTCAATTTTGCTCAAACCTAACATACTCCCTCCAAGAAAAAAACAATCCTTTTTCGAAATACGTGTCAATTCATTCAAGGTTTCAAAAAAACACTATAATTTAAAACAATTAAATTCGAAAAGCAAGAATTTAATAATCGCCATTCCCATATAAATGACACTCGCAAGGAGCAACATACAAAGCGAGGAGAAACAGATAAATCAATTTGAGAAAAGATCCATTGGGTAAAATCCTTACGGATTAAATCCTTTGTATTGGAGTTAAGGCGTAAGCCTTTTAATCCACCTCTCAGGAGATTGAATTTTTAGTTTGCTTTTTACCTGAAAATTTATGATCTTTGATTGAAATTTAAAACCTGGAGGTGGGAATGAACCATAACGACAAAGCTTTTGAACCTACATTTTGCGAAAACTATCCTAAACATATAATAGCCATCCGATGGATCATACTTTTAACAACTTTCGGTTTAGGAACCTACATTTTGTGTGATTTACACTACGCGCTTGCTATAGTTTATATTATATATAGCGTGATAGCATTAATCTTAATTTTGCCACTTTCCCGCTGTGTTAGCTGTTTCTATCATGGAAGATTGTGCAACACCGGTTGGGGGAGGGTCGCCTTCTATCTTTTTAAAAAAGGTGATGAATCAAAGTATGTGGAGCATTATAATTATGCCATATTTCTTCATCTTCTGTGGCTGTTTCCCCTTTTGATAGCCTTGCTTCAACTGGTAAGGAAAAGGGATGTCTTGGGTTTGTCTATATTTGTGGCTTATCTTTTTATTTTGTTTGTAGAGAAAATAGTCTTGAAAAAACTATGTTGCAGAAGATGTCATCAGAAAGAATTCTGTCCGGCTTTGCCATTCAGGAAGATTAAGTAGTGCCGAAAATTTCCACAGGACGGGTTGCGATCCCGCCTCTGACTGGACAGTTACCCGACACCTTTCTAACATCCAAATACAAGATTTCTCTTTTTTGCCGATATAGTTTTAAGAACGAGATAAATTTAGGTGTCTTAACTTGATTTGGGAAGTATCATGGAAAAGAAAAAGGACTCAGATTTCTGGTCGTTTATTGGTCAGCCTAAAAACATTTTTTGGCTGATTCGAGGAGTAATATTTTTATGCTTTTTCTTCTGGTTTCTTCTTGCACCAGAAGAACAGGACCATAGAGTTTGGATACTTTTCTGCGCATTTTCAGTTTACTCTTTTGGATTTTTTATTTACGTAAATAGGAACAAAGCCAAGATAAGACCCACATATTTCTTTACTTCCTTTTTGGACATAGTCCTCATCACCTTTTTGACTCTTTTCACAGACCGAAAGGGAGGTGATTTTTTCCTTCTTTACTTCTTGGTTGTTCCTTTTGCCAGTTATGCCGCAGGACTTTTGGCTGGGCTCTCTTTGGCGTTCGTCTCCTCTCTCTTTTATCTTGGGATCAAAAGTGGTGATTTAGCCACCCTTTCCGCAAACTATCTGGTTGTAAAGATTGTAATCTTCTGGGCTTTCGTAATTGCCTTTAGCGCAGTAATACAGAATCTGGATAGATCCAGGGCTAAACTTTTAAGAATGTTCGACATTTTAAATCAGAGAACCTCGGAGTTAGAAAAATCACAAGCTCAAATTGAAACCATCTATGAAACCTCACGGAATTTAGGAGCGATTTTGAATTTAGAGGAAGTGGTAGATGAGCTTCTAAACATCATGCAGAAGATTTTAGGCTACCAGTTCTGTTCAATTTTTATCCTAAGTGATTCCAATACCCTTTCTCTTTTGGGAGAGATTTCCGAGGGGAAAAAGATAAAATATTCGGAGCCGGTCAAAAAACGCTTAAATGGAACTTGGGAGAAGGTTACAGCTGGAAAACCTGTGCGAATCTTCGATCTCACCCAAGCTTTTGGGCACCAAAGAGAATCCGATCAGTTTAAATCCCAGTTGGCTGTTCCCATGATCTCTCGGGGCAAGGTGATCGGAGTATTGAATGCTTTCTCCAGAAGGATGGGAGCTTTTCTGGATCAGGATGAAAAGATATTCTCCATTTTGGCGAATTCGGCGGCATTAGCCATTGAGAATGCTTCCTTACATCAGAAGACCAAAGAGCTGACCATAGTGGATGAGCTGACCGGAGTATATAATTACCGCTACTTCATTAAGAAACTTTCTCAAGAAATAAAAAGAGCAGAACGTTATAAGCAATCTTTGTCCTTAGTTATGATCGACATTGACTGGTTCAAAAGATGCAACGACGCCTATGGACATCTTTTTGGCAATAAGGTTCTAAAGGAGTTAGCCCAAAGGATCAAAGATTCGGTGCGGGATGTGGATGTGGTAAGCCGGTATGGTGGAGAAGAATTTGCCGTGATCTTGCCTCAAACAAATAAAAAAGATGCACAGATGGTCGGCGAGAGGATTCGCCATCAAGTAGACTCGACCGATTTTGAAGTCGAAGAGGGCGGTTTGATGATGAAGGTGACAGTGAGTTTGGGAGTCGCTACTTATCCGGAAAATGGGACCAGCCCGAAGCACCTAATAGAAAAAGTGGATCAAGCCCTGTATTTAGCTAAAGGGAGGGGAAAAAATAAGGTCTGCGCAGTGTAAACCATAGTGTTTTGTTAATTAAATAAGAAATTGCATCTTTTGGGTTGCGTTTAAAAAGGTTATGGTTTAGATTCGCTTCGCTCACTACAAGTCGGTGAGGTATCGTCTAAAAAGTCATCGTCAGTCGTTTATCGTGAAAATACAACACTATAGTTCGAAAACAAGAGAGAGTGTTCCTTTCTCTCCAGAAAGCAAGAACATCCACAAGGTTTCATCCTGAAAAATATATATGCTGTTTCAACATGGAAGGCTCTAATCCAAAAATGGTGGGTCAAATTTTTGTCTTCGGATTTGAAAACAAGTTCCCCACCGATGATTTTCTACATCTGATAGAAAAACAAAATCTGGGTGGGATAATCCTCTTTGCCAGAAATATCGAATCGCCCAAGCAGATTTCGGAGACAATAAAAGAGCTTGAGTCGAAATCGAAACATCCACTTTTTATCATGATCGATCAGGAAGGAGGAAGAATTAATCGAATTACAAAAGATTTTCCTGTTTTCCCATCCAATAAATTCTATGGTGACAGAAAAGATAAAGAAGGTGTGTTTGAAGCTTATAAAACCACAGCCAGAGAATTATCCAGATTAGGCATAAACGTAAATTTAGCTCCAGTAGTGGATGTTTTGACCAACCCGAAGAACTCGGTGATTGGCGAAAGGTCTTTTGGAGAAGATCCGGTCTGGGTGGCAGAGATGTCTAAAGTTGCTATAGAGGCGATCAAATCTGAAAACATTTTAGCCTGCGCCAAGCACTTTCCCGGAATAGGTGACTTAGAGATTGATCCACATTCAGATTTGCCCATTAACTCAAACCCCAAAGAACGATTTGAGAAAATAGATTTTTTGCCATTTAAAGCCTCCATCTCTTCCAATGTTGATATGATCATGAGCGCTCACGTGCTCTGCCCGAATTTAGATGCAAAGGAGCCAGCCTCATTATCCCAGATAATCTGTGTGGATATTTTACGAAAGGAACTCGGATTTGAGGGAATATTGATCACCGATGACATGCGGATGGGAGCTATAAGAAAAAATCAAAAGTTAGCCCAAGCTTGCCAGAAAGCTTTCTTAGCCGGGAATGATCTGATTCTGATAGGGGATAAATTTGAAGAGCAGGTCCAAGTGTTAGAGCATTTTGAAAAGTTGGTTTCAGATAAAAAGATAAGCGAGGAAAGGTTGAATTTTAGCCTGGATAAGATTTTTTCAGCAAAAAAGAAACTCAAGTGATAACCTCTCCCCCTTAGTCCCCCTCTCCATCCCGCCGAAGGCGGGAGAGAGGGGAAGATCGAAGATCCGTAGGACAGGGGGTGAGGTAGTTTTAAATTTTTCGTTTTGCATCTTTAATTTAGAAACTGAGGCAAACGAATTAAATAATTTGACATCATCACCCTCCCCTGATCCCCTCCCATCAAAGGAGGAGGGAGTTTATGAAGTCCCCTCTCCCCTTGTGGCAGAGGGTTAGAGCCTGCCCTGAGCGAAGCGAAGGGATGAGGGGTATGTAAACTCATTTCTTGCGTTCGTATTAAATTTATGGACAAACTGCATAATCTTATAAAGAAAAAAAACCGCTTGGTGGTGGGGCTTATGTCCGGCACCTCAGCAGATGGAATCGATGCCTGTTTAGTCAAAATAGATAATACCAATCCGAAGGACCCCGCTTCGCAGGGGAAGAATTTAAAAGTCAAGCCGATTGGCTGCAAAACCTATAAGTTTCCCCACAAGGTGCAACAAAAAATCCTCCAGATCTCCGACCCCTCCTGTCAAAATTTGGATGAGGTCTTAAGATTAAACATGGCTTTAGGAGAATATTTTGCCCAGGCTGTTTTTTCGGTAGTGAAAGCTTTTGGATATGATATGAACGAGATTGATCTGATCGGATCGCATGGGCAGACGGTGAGACACTTGCCCGAATGGGAGAAAAAAATTGGCAAAAAGGTCAAAGCCACCCTCCAGATCGGAGAACCCTCGGTTATCGCTTCAAAGACCGGAGTAATTACCGTGGGTGATTTTAGAACGGGCGACATCGCTTTGGGTGGGGAGGGAGCACCCCTTACCCCTTACGTTCATTTTCTTTTGTTCGGAGATAAAAGAATTTCACGCATGGTGGTCAACATCGGTGGCATTGCCAACGTTACGGTTTTACCCAAAGCGGGCAAGCAGAACGATATTTTTGCCTTCGATTCGGGACCGGGAAATATGATCGTGGATAATTTGACCAGAAAAATTTATAAGAAAAATTTCGACCCAGATGGAAAAATCGCCTCATCTGGCAAAGTCAATTTCGATTTGTTAAATAAATTGAAGGAGGATGAATACTTTTACAAAAAACCTCCTAAATCCTGTGGCCGAGAAAATTTTGGAGAAGAATTTGTCAGCAAGATATTGAATAGCGCGAAAAAATTGAGAATGAAGCCGGAAGATATCATCACCACCGCAAGCGAACTTTCGGTCTGGTCGATTTTGGATGCTTATGAGAAGTTTGTGAAGCCGAAGATCAAACTAAATCAGGTCCTTTTGTCCGGGGGTGGAGTTCATAATAAATACTTTTTGAAGAGACTGAAATTTCTATTTCATCCGATTAAAGTAATGAGCACCCAAGAGCTGGGACAAGACCCCGATTTTTTGGAAGCGATCTCATTTGCCATTTTGGCGAACCAGACCATCGAGGGAGAACCGGTCAGCTTTAAAATGACCACCGGAGCAAATAAACCTGGCATTTTGGGCAAGATATGTTTGCCGTAAAACGGTCAATGGATGAAACTGTCAACGGATTAAGCGGATTCTTTTAGTCTCAAGACACAGAATTCGTGGAATGAAAAGATACGCAAACCAGTTAGATCGGAGTGACCTCATCATGATCTCTGCAAACAGAAAGAAGGCTATGGACAGAAAATGTCTGAGGCTTTTTCTTCACAAAGTTCTCTTGCCTTTGCTTCTTCTTTTCTTTGTTGGTTGTGCGGAGATGCCCGTTTATAGAGAGGAGGTTTTCTATCCCAAAATCAAACAGCCGGCAGTAACAGTTAAACTTCTGGAGACAGACGAAAATATTGTAATCGCTCCCAAAGAATCTTTTGTAATCAGATGCTTTAACGAAAAAGGGGACAGGGCAGTCTATTACGCTTCAGACAGCATCCGTGTAGGAATTTGGGGAGATGGCATAGTTTTGAGCGAAAGGACCCAAAATGAATTTGAAATAAATTTAAACAAAGCCTCCTTTTTGCCCCAAAAAGATGACTCTTATCTTTTCTTGAATGGAAAACCCTATCGAGGGGCGTTGGAGGTGGTCTTGGCTACGGAGAATCCCCCAAGTAAGAATCAAAAATCTTTGATGGTTCTTAATATAGTGTATGTGGAGGATTATCTCAAAGGAGTTGTTCCGGCTGAGATCGGCAAGTTGAGTGGGGAGGAAATCGAGGCACTCAAAGCTCAAGCGGTAGCCGCCCGAACTTACTCGCTTTCTCGTTTGGGGCAATATGAAGATTTAGGATACGATCTGGAGGCTTCGGTGGTAGATCAAATTTACACTGGGGCAGAGGGAGAGAATCCCTTGGTGAACGAAGCCATCAAAGATACAAAAGGGAAGGTGCTGGCTTTTGGAGAAAAACTCATCCATGCCTATTATCACGCTAACTGCGGAGGGAGGACTGAATATATTGAAAGGGTTTGGGACAAGCCCAAAGAGTCATATCTAATTTCGGTAGACGATAATGATTTCTGCATTTGGGCAAAAAATTATAGCTGGGAGGAGACCTGGAGCAAAGAAGATTTGGAGAAAAATCTTTCTGCCTTCTTGGATAGTATTGGACTTCTTCCAGAGGATGGTTCGACTACGCTCACCACAAGAGGGTTTGGGAATTTAGCTGATCTGGTTATAAAGGAAAGATCACCTTCTGGAAGGATCGAAGTCTTGGAGGCGGTGACCGATTCGGGAACTTATCAAATATATAGAGATAAAATACGGTGGGCTTTGAAAAGAGGAAGCGATCCCAATTTGATTCTGCCCAGCACTCTATTTGATTTGGAAATTGAAAGGGGCTTTGATGGTTCCATAATATCGGTGACTGCCCGAGGACATGGAAACGGTCATGGTGTGGGGATGTGTCAAACCGGCGCTATCGGCATGGCTCGACAAGGATATTCTTATGAAGACATTTTGACCCACTACTATCCGGGCGTGAATATAGTAAAAAGCTATTAAACACATTGTTACGATTGGTATATCTGAAGCCACTACTTGACAAAATAGGCTGACAATTTGGTCTACCCATGGCAGGCTGGCAAAACTTGTTTCACAATTTT
>Ga0315289_10012850_pt1 | contig 11763 bp, 22 predicted proteins | sample YL17G11_40_MG_FD_203452 | JGI IMG/M metagenome (GOLD analysis project Ga0315289, IMG submission 203452) | Sediment microbial communities from Yellowstone Lake, YNP, Wyoming, USA - YL17G11_40 | ecosystem: Environmental > Aquatic > Freshwater > Lake > Sediment | place: USA: Wyoming | collected... | reverse complement strand
AATCACCTTCGTGCGCCGTGGAGACGCTGTGGCTGTGACGATTGACGAATACATCCAAGGCTTCCGGGGCTGGCGTTCTCGATGGTGGGAACGAGCCATGGAGCGACCTTTTCCGAATTGGAGGGAGCCATGACCACCAGCCACAAAATCCAGATCGACCCGGAACGTGACACACAGTTCAAGCGGCTGGCGAAGAGGATAGCCAGGTACTTATTTGTCAACGGATTCGGCCATGGGACACGACTGGTCATGGCTTTCCCGAATCCCAAATATGGCCTGGCTCTCACTGAACCCAAAGAGAAGATTCCTGGCGATGGCTGGTCTGAGTCCGCCGTCCGGAGGGCAGTCTTGATGCATCTTCGTCGTGCCGAGATCGCCAAGTTGCGAAAGGGGCCAAAATGACCTTACAGAATGGGAAATATTGGGACGTGAGTTTCAATCCGCTTCGCGGCTGTACCCATTGTTCCCCCGGCTGTGACAATTGTTGGGCTGAGGACGTGGATAAGAGATTCAACGGCGGCAAGGACTTCGATGGTACCGGCCCGCACTTCTACCCCGAAGTCCTGGACAAACTCGAGCACTGGAAGAAGCCACGCAAAGTATTCGTCTGCGATATGTCGGATGCGTTCTATTGGGGCGTTGGAAGTGCCGTGACGGAGAATCACCTTCATCAGTGGGAGGTTTTCTGTGCGATGAAGGCCCATCCTCGGCATCAGTACCTGCTACTCACGAAACGGGCCGAGAACATGGCTTACTGGTCCGAGCGGTGGCAAGGCTGGTGGGGCGGCACTCCTGATAATTGGTGGCTCGGCGGCACCTGCGAGAACCAGGAATGGGCGGACAAGCGAATCCAACACCTATTGCAGCGCCGTTCGACAGGATTGTGTTGGGCGAGTTTCGAGCCTCTTCTGGATAGTGTCATTCTGGACCGGCGACATTTGTATTGTCCGACTCACGATTTCAACGGCGGTTTCTATTGCGGCTCGTGCCGGGATATGCGGCGCCTCGACTGGATCGTTATAGGCTGCGAGAGCGGACCAAGACGCAGGCCGTGTAAACTGGAATGGGTGGACAGCCTGATCCGGCAAGGTAAGAAAATGGGGATACCGGTGTGGGTAAAGCAGATCGAGGTCAAAGGCAAGATCATCAAGGGCCTCAACCAAATCAGCAACATTCTCGGCTACCCGGCAGAGTCGCTTAGGCAGTGGCCGGAAAAGAGGCAGCCATGATGCAACATCCCATCCTCTACAGCACTCCCATGATCCGCATGATTATGACCTGCGCCAAGTGCGGCAAGATCAGTGTTCCGTTCCCTTGTAAATACTGTGGTAGCACGGAGTTTGTGAAAAACCAGACGCGCAGGGCGATGAAACCGCAGCCGTGGTACAATGGACAGGCAATCTGGAGATGGGGACCCCTATCTCTCGCGTATGAATCAGATTGGATTCGCTATTGTCCCTACGGTGGGCCGGGAGATTTACTCTGGCCGCGCGAGACTTGGGCGCATGCGCCGCAGAATATCACGACGGCTCCTCATATTTACTACCGGGCCGACTACGAAAGTGGCGAGTTGCCCGGATCAAGAGTCCAAGACATCTGGCAGTGCGATCACCATTGGCGACCCTCCATCCACATGCCGAAAGAAGCCTGCCGTCTCTGGCTCGGGATCAGTGAGGTTCGGGTGCAGAGGTTGCAGGAGATCAGCTATGACGATTGTATTGCCGAGGGCATTGACCTCTGTAATTCGTCGGTTGGCTGGATTGTCAGAGAGCAATATGAGCTGCTTTGGGATTTCCTGAACGCCAAAGCCAAGCCTGCCAAGCACAATCCCTACACCCTTGCCCGCGAGGACTGCTACGTGAGTTATCCGTGGCCGGATGTGCGCAGGACCGGGATCTACAGGGGCAAGGCGCACTACATCGTAGGTAATCCCTGGGTCTGGGCGCTTTCGTTTCAGAGGACGGTGAAGCCGTGAGTATAGGATTCTATTGTGGACAATGCTACTTACCGTAAGTCGCGAGGGACAGATAAGCCCTTCGCACCCAGCGCAGAGCAGCGGGCGGCCAACGAGCGGGCCGAAGAACGCTTTCGGAAAGAACTCAAGGGCCTCGTCAAAAAGACCAGCCCCTGGCGGCGCAATCTCAATCCGGTTCTGCGTCGAGAGATGGAAGATATTGAGGACTGAACCCATGACATATGACAACGAAGAAACCCACCAAGCCCAACTTGTCTGCCCGCCTGCGTGCCCTGAGGTACAGGCTCTGCAATGAAATCTGCATCAAGGAGTGCCCGGCGTCCAGCGATCCATTGCGCTTGTGCCCGGACATGCTCGATCTCGAACTGGCGGCGCGGAGGCTGGAGAAATGAGCGGCTTGCCCATCGGTCAAATAGTGTGCGGTGACTGCCTTGAAGTCATGCGGGACTGGCCGGATGGCGGAGTGGGTTCCATTATAACTGATCCGCCGTTTTCGAGCGGAAGCAGGACTGATGCGGGAAAGTCCATGCGCGGTTCGATGGTTCGGTCTGCGAAGTGGGACGCGGCATGGTTCAGCCATGACAACATGGCGACGTTTGGTTTCTTGTTTTTGATGAGGCTGCTATTCGTGGAACTGGCAAGGGTGGCCCGGAATCCGGCGAGCCTTCACGCCTTCATCGACTGGAGAATGTACCCGAACCTATATGGCGCGATTGAGTCGTCTGGATGGGTTACGAAGAACTTGATTATTTGGGACAAGAAGCATTTCGGGATGGGCAGCAACTACCGCAACCAACACGAGCTTGTCGTATATGCCGAGCATGGTGATGTGGAGTTCGTGCGCCACGACATTGGAAACGTCATCACCAGCCCAAGGGCGGATTGCGAACAGCACCCTACAGAAAAACCGCTCGATCTGATCACAGTCTTCATCGAGTGTACGACCAAAGGGGGCGACCTGATCCTCGATCCCTTCTGTGGTTCGGGCACAACCTGCGTAGCTGCTAAAATGCTTGGCAGACGCTACATCGGAATCGACATCAGCCCTGAGTATTGCGAGATTGCCCGCGAACGCCTGCGGGTGGTGGATACGGGAGTTCCCGCTAAAGAGGCAAAGGCCGGCCAATTGGCATTGTTCAATGAAAGGACGTGAATGATGGTAGTGGTGCTGATGGTCCAAAGTCAAGTTGTGGTTATCGGCAAATGAGCGAGAGCGAAATGAAGATCAAGGCCATAGCTTGGCAGGGCTGTTACGACGATCAATGGGGCGACCTGATCATTCCGGAAGCCTACGCCCATCCTGCAAAATACAGTAGGGGTCTGATCGAGCGGATCATCCAGCACGGGATTGAGCGCGGTTACTGGAAGGAGAATGATACTATCGCAGACCCGTTTGGCGGGGTGGCGCTCGGCGGGATCATCTGCGGGTATCACGGCCTTAATTTCATAGGCGTAGAATTGGAGAGTAAATTTGTCGAATTAGGGAATCAGAATCTCGACCTGCACCGTGCGAAGTGGGCGGCTCTCGGCTACAGCGTGGACGTTCGGCTGATCCAGGGCGACTCGCGGCGATTCGCGGAGATTGTGCAGGTAACCAAAGAAATCTTGACATCTCGTCAGAGTGACGTTACAATCCCCCAATATGAAGAAGATAAAAACGACAGAAGAAATGGCGGCGATGTACAAATCGGGCATGAGCATCAGCCAGATCGCCAAGGCGTGTCAGGTCAGTTTCCACTGTGTCCAAAAGCGGTTCAAGAAAGCGGATATCCCAATTCGGACGCTATCGGAAGCGTTCAAACTTGCGTATCAGACGGGACGCCGCAAGGTGACAGTAAAATCGGGGTCGGACCACTGGTTATGGAAGGGGGGCAAACAAAAGCGGGACTATCGGAAGGCAGTCACGAAAACGAAATGCGCCCTCTGTGGGGCGACTGCAAATCTGGGAATACACCACAAGGACATGGATCATTACAACAACGACCCACGGAACCTGGAAGTTCTGTGCATATCCTGTCATATGAGGACACACAAGGAGGCTTACTGGAAAGCCCAGAAGAAGGGCGTTCAGCCACTCAAAAGCAACGGCCCTATCGGTTGGAAGCGAAAATAACCCTCCTGCCCGCCGGGAACGTCGATGCGGTTGTGACTTCGCCGCCATATGCGGAGAGTCTTCAAAGTGAGTCACACGGCATCGACTTCTCGAAAGCTGACCCAAAGTGGGGTGGCAGAGAGACGCCAGGGCGGGCCGCAGCAAGTGAACGTCATTCATCGGAACGCCGATACGGTTCGGACCCACAGAATATCGGCAACCTCAAGCAAGGGCCACTCTCTGCCGTCATCACGAGTCCGCCGTACGCCGACATCGCGAGCGGAGGGCCAGATCATCACCCTGAGAGATTAGAGGGGACAGTCCAATCGGTAAAGATTGACAGCTACGGCAATTCCCCCGGCCAGATCGGCCGCCTGCCAGCCGGGCAGATCGAGGCGGTAATCACCTCTCCGCCATTCGGGATGGCACAAACTGGCCAAGGCATTGCTGCCGAAGGGGTCGTAAGGCACCCGGATGGAAGTACTCATAAACTCGGCAATAACGGCTATCAGAAAGCGCGTCATGGACAGACCTCAGGCAACATCGGCAACCTCAAGCAAGGTGAGGTCTCGGCCATTCTCACCTCACCGCCCTACGCCGAGAGCATCCATGACGGCAACGGCATTGACAAGAGCAAGTTGACCGGCAATCCCGCTGGGCCAAACTCACAGGCTGGCGCAGAGGGCTACGGCTCCACGGATGGCAATATCGGCAACCTGAAAGAGGGCCAGGTGGATGCGGTCGTAACGAGTCCACCATTTGAGAAATCAGATGCCCGAAAGCCGGGACCATGCTTGGCTCAGGCGTGCGCCAAATATGGTGTGGGTACATCGCATCACAAACAGGACTGGCAACCATCAGAAGGCAATCTCGGCAACTCCGCCGGCGAAACCTACTGGCAGGCCATGAAGCAGGTCTACGGCCAGTGCCTGATGGCATTGAAGCCCGGTGGGATGATGGCCGTCGTGGTCAAGGCATACGTCAAGAAGGGCCGGATCGTGGACCTGCCAGGCGATACCCTCAAACTGCTGGTCTCATTAGGCTTTGAACCGATAGAACGCATCCACGCCATGCTGACAAAAACCACAAAATCTGCTTGCCTCTTTGGTGGAGAATTGGTAAAAACGATCAAGCGGGTCTCGTTTTTTAGAAGACTCGCGGAGAAAAAAGGTTCTCCGCCAATAGACTGGGAAGAAGTGTTATGGGTAAGAAAACCTGCATCGACTGTGGAGAGAAACTCACAGGTCACGGGACGCCCTTAAGGTGTAGATCATGTTCGGCCAGATACAGCTATTTCAGAAAACATGGCAAGCCAGCGGAGATCGTCGCGCTCAGGTGCGAGACATGTGGCAAGGAATGGCGAGACTACGCCAGCAACAAGCGAAGCGGCTGGAAAGCAAAGCGCCGTTTCTGTTCACAGGAATGCCGTGCGGCATACACAGGCATATCAAACTCTGTGCGTTTTGGTGGCGATGGACGAAAGAAATCCAAGCCAGAGAAAGCTCATTTGCACTACCTGAAATGCTCAGACAAAATCCGCAGTCAAGCTACCCGTTACTATTGGGAGCATCGAGATGTGATTCTCTCCAAGAAGCAACGGGCCGACAGGGCACTAAAGGCCGAAGTCATGGCGGCCTATGGCGGCAAATGCGAGTGTTGCGGGGAGAGTCATATCGAGTTCTTGACGATAGACCATGTCAACGGGGACGGTGCGGCGCACAGAGCGGTCTGCGGCAAGGGTCGCAAGGTCTACGCCGACATCAAGAGGCAGGGGTTTCCCCAAGGGAAGTATCGCTGTCTGTGCCTCAACTGCAATATCTCCCTTGGCTTCTATGGGTACTGCCCTCACAAGCCCCGCGCCAAAGTCATCATCAATCACACCCCCAAGAATCCCGGTCGCAAGCGCACCGTGAAATAACCCGGAGGCTGGCTGAAAAGAAGGGCTCTCCGAAGATTGACTATGAAGAGGTCTTGTTTGTGTCGAGGTCCTTCTTGTGAACCAGCGAACCCAGGGCGGATTGTTTGACTGAGGGCATGAACTACAAAATATCTCTTTTTTGCCGAAATAGACTTGACAGGCTTCGGCAGAAGAGTACAAAGTGGACATGGTCAAGATAGCACAGAATCTACATAGTGCATTAACAGGGCCGGGCAGCGCACATCCCCTGTGCTACCTTGACCGGGCTGTCCGGCTCCTGTTTCTATCCTACTGGATCACGCCATGAGAATCGGCATTTCCGAATGGAATCAAAGGTACGAGGTCAATGCCAAGGGAGGAGAGTGGCAGGACGGGTGCGCAAAGAGAAAGGGTCCGCTTTTGTACATCAGACTCAAGGTGCACGGCAAGGATCAGGGGCTCGGCTGGCGAAGGCTGTTGAGTATCGCGGGCAAGGGCAAGGCCCTGATCGTCTGGGGATTGTTCTGTAAACTGCTGGAAATCGCTGCCGACGGCGACTCCGAGAACCGAAACGACATCGACATAGACGCCGATGGCGGCTTGGCGTTCATTTTGGGGGTCTCACAGCAGCAAATCGGTTACTCCCTGGAGGTTTTGCGACAGCTAAAGTGGATAGAAGTCTTGCACAATTCCGGGAATTCCGGGAAATTCCGGGAAACTCCGGGAATTCCTGCTAATCAATCAATCAATCAATACAAACCAATACAAACCAATACAATCAACCCCCCTATAGTCCCCCCCACAGGGGGGAATGGTGCGTGTGAGGACCCGTTCTCTCGCTTTTGGTCCGCCTATCCCAAGAAAAAGGCCAAAGACGCAGCTATGAAAGCATTCGCCAAGCGGAAACCCTCAGAAGCCCTGCTCGCCAATATGCTCCTTGCCATCGAGGCTCAGAAACGGACAGACGACTGGAAACGCGAGAACGGCCGGTACATCCCCCACCCCGCCACGTGGCTGAATGGCGGCTGCTGGGAGGATCATGCCGACGAAAAGGCCAATCACTTGGGCGAGATCGTCCAGAAGTGCTACGAGTGTGGCCGGCAGCGCTACGAGTCCCAAATGCAGCGCCGTGAGCCTATCGGCTGGGTGTGCAAAGGAGGCTGCAGATGACTGACGCCCTGCATCGTCTTCGCGCCGCTGTCGCCTACTACGGCGGCCTTGACGGCGAGTACTGGCTGATAAGTCAGGTCCTTGCTGCGCCGTGCCGGGTGGATGTCCTGAGTCTGTGGCGAAAGTGGAATCGGTTGCAAACGGCCAGGGGAATATACAGGAATTGAGACAGGAGAATCGATAGCCATGAAGACCTATCTTGCGAAGAGTGACCAGGAAGCCCATGCCCTCGCCGGGAAGGAGCAAGTATGAAGCGTACGTGCAAGGGATGTTTGGCATTGAGGTTCGTACCCATTTCCCTTCGGGTGGGCTTCAACTACCCATTGTGGGAATGCACTCTTGGATACAAAAGCGGCGGTTGCCGGCCGCTCGAAGAATGTCCCAAACCCACAACACGCAAAGCCCTGAAGGCAGCAGCAGGAGGCTATCCGTGAACAAGGAGCTTGAAGCTGCCCACGCCGCAATCCTGACCGGGCCCGACGATCCCCGGAACGGACCCGCCAAGGCATGGCTTAGGAGGTACTTGGAGCGGTCAGGTGCCCCGATGCCCGCAAAACGGGAGATCGGCCATCCTGAGCCACGTGGCGCACTCGTAGGGCACGCTGTGGGGCAAGGTCGATCACTTTCCAGTTGTCCACAATCTGTGGACAACTCAAAGCTCAGGGGTGATGCCCTTGTGAAGCGCTTGAAGCGGCCGATGTTCTTGACGGGAGAAGCTATCGTGGCGGATTTCGACAAAGACCCGGAATTGCAGGCATGTGGTCTGGGCGATCGAGCGAAAGCCGGCGCCGGCGGGCCCAGTGGTTCAAATTTGTGTGAACCGGGATGTGAAGGGTAAAATGGCAAAGACGACGAAGAAGGATTTCGAGGCGTTCAAGGCGGCGTTCAGTTACTATCAGGACTTGTTCGGGCTGAAGGACTGGCGGGTCTGCTTCGAGCACGGAGACGCACACCAGGCGTACGCCGAAATCTTCGCCAACTGTGAAGGCCGAATAGCTACGGTGGTCTTTGCTGACAAGTGCGACGAGTGCGGCCTGGTCGGCTACGATCCTGTCAATACCGGCCGCCACGAAGCTCTTGAACTTCTGATCGCCCCCCTGAAAGACCTTGCCAGAAAGAGGACTTTCTCTGAGGATGATCTGGACGCGTCCAGCCACGCCGTCATCCGCCGGCTGGAGAACCTGTTCGACTCGATAGAGGAGAAAAAGTGATTGCTATTGTGAATGTTTCCAAGCGCGTTGGTCCGGGTATGCAGGACTATGAGGTGCGGATCAACTGCGATGTGATTGCCAAGTTCACCCATCGGCGGTCCGCCGGCCTTGCCCGATGCCTGGAGTTGGCTGCCGAGGCGGTGCGCAAGGCGGAGACGGAACGAATGGTCGCTTCGGTAAGGGCAAAGGTCAATTCAGGTGCTTTTTGATCCTCTGCCAATAGGCATCCGTCTTTCTCGTCTTCGAGCTCCAGTTTGGACCCGAATTGTGCAGCCGACACCACGTCTCCGGGCTTCCGTGCGGCTCATACCGCATCAGGTAGGCCCTTACGACTCGCCTTGCCTTCGCAGGGTCCCTGGCATCTGAATATGGCCACTTCACGCCGAGAGCCTTCGTACCATCGAGCCAGTAATTCCTGTGGATCTGAAAACTCCCACGGGCTTTACCTGAGTCTCCGTCTCGCTTGTCCTTGCCGCCGGACGATTCCACCATTTCTATCACATCGAGGGTGCGTTCGAGGTCAAGGTTTGTGCTGGACAACAGCAGGGGTATGAGTAAGGTGAGCATTGTAGCTATCTCCTATCAAGGTAGCTGCCACGGCCCCGGCCGCTTGCACGCGGTGCGGGGCCAACTTGTTTATCGGTCCATCTTCGCGATCATTCGCCGGATCGACGACGGGTCCCAAGGTTTGCCGTTCCTGTTCGTCATGCCGCTCCGGGCCAGACTTTCCACGATCTGTGCAGGCCCGCAAGCCCTCAATGACCGGATGATGGAGAGCACTTCCTGCTCGGCCGGATTCTCGATCAGGTGCGGGTAGTAGGTTTCCTCGACCTTGTTCTTGATTCGCTTCTCCGGTCGGTCAGGATCCACGCGGTATCCGTAAGGGACGCGGCCTGCCCGGCACCCGTTCTCGCGCCGACTCTGGAGTGCGTTCTGGGTTTTCTCCGCAATTTCGTCGCGGAACAACTGTGCGGCAAGGGCCTGGACGCCGAACATGAACTTCCCGATCGCGCTTTCCATGAGCACGGCCAGATTGAGCCCGTCGGAAATCCCGATCAGGTTAGAGCCGTTGTCCAGCAGGTGCTTCCCGGTTGCGAGCAGGTCCACGGCATTACGGCCGAGCCGACTGAGTGAGTAGCAGACGAGCGGACCTTTGACTCGAATTGCGTGCTCGATTGCCGCCCGCGCATCATCGCGGTCCATGACCGGGATGTAACCGGAAGCGCCCTCATCGTGCTGGCCGTAGACTTGAACGATCTCATAGTCAGCCCATTGCGCCCATTGCCGTATCCGATCTTCCTGGACGCGAGGGCTATCGCTGCCGAGCGCCTGGGTGTCTGTAGACACTCTGACAAGTCCCACGGCGGGTCGGCGCGGTTCAATCGCGGTCATCGTTCCTCCTCGCCTCGCAATTTCTTCTTGATGCCCAAATCACGCCTCAGCATACCCATGATGTGCTGATAGGCGTAGCGCGTGATCGTTCCCGTGGGCAGTGTCGTCCTGCCCGGTCCGTAGATCCTCACATGGTCGCTCATCAGGCGGTTCAGCTTTTCAACGTCGGATCGTTTCATTGTTCGTCTCCTGTTTCCGGAACCCAGCCACCCATCGCTCGGACCCACTCAATATCGGTGGAGCTGGCCTTGCGAACCAACTGGACTCCTGCATGGGTTCCGGCGTCCTCAATCGCCTTGTGCCGGGCAAGATTTAGATTCTGAGCCTGCACCAGACATGCGCCTAATCCTGTTTCACAGTAATACGTTTTCATATCTGTTCTCTCCTGTCAGGCAAGGGTCAGGCGGTCGCCGCAGCAATGGCGGCGCGGATGTCACGTATCGCTTTGGCGGTCATGTTCACACTCACCACGTCGTCATCATCCAAGGCTACGAACGGATAGGGTCCATCCACATTAGGCATAATGCTATCCAAGTAGAGCATGTGGCCCACCAGCTCGTCGTGGGAATTGCAGGCGCGGAAGGCAAATCGCGCGTCGGCTTCTTGATTGAATTTAGCGATACCACGGATTTCCCACCATTGCCAGAATCCCTCATCGTTCGGGCCAACGTCGTTTCCGTATTCAGGCTCAGGCCAAGGTGTCTTCGTGTGATCTGTCTTCTTTGCCATCGTTCGGTTCTCCTTCAATTCAGATTTCATTCTTATCGGAAAGTCAGCCCCCCAAAACCTGCATATCGATGATAGCCTGCGTAGTGGTGTTGACGTGTCCATAGATTCTGCGCTCTCTCGTGCCGTCCATATGGTAAATGATCTCGGCGCACTCGATAATATCGCCTGTACGCTTTGGTGGAGCTTTGCGGATTCCGCAAGCCGCATTACAGTGTTTGCACCATATCAGTTTCATTGGTCATTCCCCCTCAGTGGCCTTGCGGTCACCTTGACGTTCGCGGCGTGCTGCACTTGGATCATTGCGCCCATGATTGCCGCGCCGTCGATTCCCTGGCAATTCTGCGCCATCCATGCACAGACGGCATTCAAGGCATCGTCGCTGGCGTTCAGGGCTTTCAGCAGGGCGTCGTGGTTATTGCAGGCGCGGAGGATGAAAGCGGCGGTTGCATCTACGTTCGTTGGTTTGCCCAGTTTGTGTCGCACCGTGACGTTCATATCGCAAATCAGTTTACCGTCGCCCTCGATGTAACCACCCGCCACATTGGGGGCCAGTTGGCTCGCGTGCGGCGTGTATGTATATGGTGTGCGTGTCGCTTGTTTCTCAGTTGCCATCGTTCGGTTCTCCTCAATTCAGGGTTTCGGTTTATTCGGCGACAGAGCGGTCGCTCAGTACGGCCAGAACACATTTGGATTGTTCAGGGTCTCCGTCAGTGCATATGCAGCCGAATGAGTGCCACACACGATCTGCACCGGCCTTGCGTCATCATTGGCCTTCCATGTCACGATCCACCGCTTCTTGCCCTGTCCATCGATCTCAATGCTGCGCTCCTGGATCGTGCAGCGGCCGATTGTCTCAGTTGATTTGTGCTTCGCCATCTTCAGTTCTCCTTAATCTATTGTCAATGTGTAGGTTGTCAAAAACAGCCAGTCTGTCAACGTATAGGTTGACACTCGCTCACCTCCATCATGCGTCTGTCGGCGATTGCCATGAGCATACGCCGCAGATTGTTGTGGTTCTCTTTCGCCAGCGCCTCATACGCCGCCAACGGCTTGCCGTCCAGACCCTCGGCTTTGGCGATGCTTTGGGCAAGGCTCGCAAACGGTTTGCACAAGCCTTGACTACTGAGGCGGATCTCGTGACTCCGGGACAGGAGGGGGCTTGCGTCGGTCTGGTCATCAACCAGCTTTTCCTGACCCTCACAGGTTGTGGTGAAAATCCAAGCAACGTGAGACGGTATCCGTTCAAGCATACCCAGCAGGCGACGCAGCGGCGCAGCTCGTAACCCGTGCGCCTCGT
>Ga0315289_10012849_pt1 | contig 11763 bp, 8 predicted proteins | sample YL17G11_40_MG_FD_203452 | JGI IMG/M metagenome (GOLD analysis project Ga0315289, IMG submission 203452) | Sediment microbial communities from Yellowstone Lake, YNP, Wyoming, USA - YL17G11_40 | ecosystem: Environmental > Aquatic > Freshwater > Lake > Sediment | place: USA: Wyoming | collected... | reverse complement strand
CAGTCGGCGCCGCTCTGCTCTTCCTCAGCATACTGCTGCTGCCGGTCTTGATCTACGGGGGGTTCAGACCGGATCGCGGATTCGGCCCGGAAATCCCCCTCTGGCAGCTCACAATCTGCTGGGTGCCTTTCGCGGTCGCAGTCGTTCTGGTTACGCTCGGGTTCGTCGTGTTTGTTGACAAGCGTCCGGCTGAGACGCTGGGGTTTGCCCGCTGCGGTTCGTGGTCGGCCGAGATCTGGCTGGGAGTCGGACTCGGACTCGGCCTGCCGTTTCTGATGTTTGCCATCTCGTATCTCGCTGGCTGGACGAAGCTCGCGGGCTCTCTCTTCTCGGAGCCGCGTGCTCACATGCTCGCTGTCCTGATGCAATCGCTCGTTCTCATGGCGGCGGTGGCGATCGGCGAGGAGACGATGGTGCGGGGCTACATCCTCCAGACACTGAGATGGGGATACGGCGTCTTCCCGGCTCTCCTGGCCAGCTCCGTGGTGTTCGGTCTCGGCCACTTCATGAACCCCGGGGCGGCATTCCCGGGATTCCTGGGAACGACCGCGGCGGGTCTGGTTCTGGGTTACTGCTATCTCGCGACCAGGAGGCTCTGGCTGCCGACAGCGTTTCACTTTGCCTGGAACTTCGCCCTGGGTCCCGTCTTCGGATTCCGAGTAAGCGGCGTGGCAATAACGGGATGGATGGATCAGGAGATAGTCGGTCCATCGCTCTGGACTGGCGGCGAGTTCGGGCCCGAGGCGGGGCTGCTCGGCATGATCGTTTGGATCGTCGGCGTGCCCGTCATCTGGTGGTTCGCGAAGCATGTCCATCGCCCGGGATCCTCCGGGCCGGCTGAGCGTGTAACCGGTGCTGGCGAGGCTAACTGACACGGAGCAGGGTTTGATGCGCAAGAGGCTGCGCGTAGTATTTGTCATTACGGGATCGAGACTTAGGCCCGGGACTGAAAGCCCCGGTCTACTGCCATGGAAAAGCAGGCTGAAGCAAGCTCAGATTGTGCATGGTGCTTAGTGCTTGGCACGCCGGCAGCGGGTGCCCTCCCAGCTCGCTTTAGCTTGCTTCCCGATCCTTGTAGACTCACCATTCGATGGTGAGGCGCTGCTGCCGCCAACAGTTTCTACACACACTGCGCAGAAACCGGTTTTGACGCTCGTCCGTGCGTCTGGTATAATCCTCTCAGCAAGTTGGCTCGATGTGGGGTGGTGATCACATGAAAGGCGTTATCCTTGCGGGCGGGCTTGGAACCCGTCTTTACCCGCTTACTCACGCTACGAACAAGCACCTGCTGCCGGTATTCGACAGGCCGATGATATACTATCCGATCGAGACGCTCGTTAATGCGGGTATCCGGGAGGTCATCGTGGTCACCGGCGGCCCGCATGCCGGGCATTTCCTGGCCGTGTTGCAGAACGGCCGCGGTCTCGGTCTTACCCACCTGGAATATGCGTATCAAGAGTCCGAAGGTGGTATCGCGCAGGCACTAGCGCTGTGCGAGGATTTCGCAGACGGAGAGAGCGTTACCGTCATTCTCGGTGACAACACGACGGATGCGGACATCGGCCCTGCAGCGCGGTCTTTTCAGCGGGGTGCCCGGCTCTTCCTGAAGAGAGTGCCGGACCCTGAGCGTTTTGGCGTACCCGTTTTTGATGCTCACCGGAAGATAGTCTCAATCGAGGAGAAGCCGGAGAATCCGAAATCCGACTACGCGGTAACCGGCCTCTACATCTACGACAACAAGGTGTTCGACTACATCCGGAAGTGCGAGCCCTCAGGCCGGGAGGAGCTCGAGATAACCGACGTCAATAACCTCTATATCCGCTCGGGTGAGCTCGACTGGGTCGAGCTGGATGGGTTCTGGAGCGATGCCGGAACCTTCGAAAGCCTCTACCGCACCAACACGTTCTGGGCTGAGAAAGCCCTCAGCGCGGAGCCCAAGCCGTAGGGGCTCGGAGATGGGCATCCGTGCCGCGATTCGCGCCTTCGGCATCATCGCGCTCCGCCTGGAATGTCACGGTGTTGACAGACCGCGTGAGGCCCTGCACGAAAAAGCCTTCAACAGGTGAGCTAAAACGCTTGACTGAGAAGTTGCGTATATGCTATCATACAGAAACATTCTCTTTTTCGAAGAGGCTGTGAAGAGGCTAGTAGGCGGAATGGGGCCGTTTCAGAGAGCTGCCGGGTGGTGTGAGGCAGCGCGGGCTTCCGTCGAATCTCACCTCGGAGCCAGAGGTTGAACCCCTCGATTCACTCGAGGCAAGTAGGCCTTCTCGGTTGGCGGCCGTTATCCCGCTGCGAGCGGATCCGCGTGGAACTGGGCTAAGGCAAGCGGCTTGCCTGCCGAAGCCTCGGCGAAGGCGGGTCAAACCGGGGTGGTACCGCGTGAGCAGAGCCTCTCGTCCCTTCAGGATGAGGGGCTATTTTGCAATGAGGTGCAAGGTATGAGGAGTGACGCAGTGAAGAAGGGCCTTGAGCGTGCGCCCCACAGGATGCTTTTCAAGGCATTGGGCTTCACGGACGAGGAGATCGAACGGCCGCTGGTGGGCGTGGCGAACTCGGCGAACGAGATAGTGCCGGGACACATTCATCTGGACAGGATCGCGGAGGCAGTGAAGGCCGGCGTCCGAATGGCTGGTGGCATGCCCGTCGAGTTCGGAGTGATCGGCATATGCGACGGCATAGCCATGGGACACGAAGGGATGAAGTACTCGCTCGCCAGCCGGGAGCTCATTGCGGACTCGGTCGAGAGCATGGCAATGGCTCACATGTTCGATGCTCTGGTGCTGATCCCGAATTGCGACAAAATCACTCCGGGAATGCTCATGGCGGCCGCCAGACTCAATATCCCGGCGGTCGTTGTGAGCGGCGGCCCGATGATGGCGGGGCTTTACAAAGGGACTGAGATATCCTTTACCAGGGTCATGGAAGGCGTGGGCGCCGTCGCCAGCGGGCGAATGACGGAAGCGGAGCTGTCGCAGATCGAAGAGGTTGCCTGTCCAGGATGCGGTTCATGTGCCGGCATGTTCACGGCGAACTCGATGAACTGTCTCACCGAGGCACTGGGCATGGGGCTCCCGGGCAATGGGACGATTCCAGCAGTGAAGGCAGATCGGATCCGGCTGGCGAAGCAAGCCGGCATTGCGGTGATGGCTCTCCTTGAAAAGGGAATCAGCCCGCGTGACATTATGACGCCCGAAGCATTCGAGAACGCGCTTTCGGTTGACATGGCGCTCGGTTGCTCGACGAACACGGTTCTCCACGTGTTGGCGATAGCATACGAGGCCGGCGTGAAGCTGGAACTTGACAAGTTCAACGAGATCAGTGCGAGGACGCCGCACCTGTGCAGTCTCAGCCCGGGCGGCAGCCACCACCTCCAGGATCTGGACGAGGCCGGCGGGATACCGGCAGTGATGAACGAGTTGATGAAGCATGGTCTACTCGCGGGTCCCGATGCCGTGACCGTGACAGGAAAGACCGTAAAGGAGAACGTTGGGGGCCGCGAAATCCTTCGCCCCGATGTCATCAGGACGGTCGAGAATCCTTACCACGCGGAAGGCGGACTGGCTGTTCTGAAGGGTAACATTGCGCAGGACGGCGCGGTGGTGAAACAATCCGCCGTTGGGGAGGACGTGCTTAGGTTCTCAGGCCCGGCGCGCGTGTTCGATTTGGAGGATGAGGCTACAGCGGCGATCCTGGGCGGCCGGGTCGCGAAGGGCTCGGTTATCGTTGTGCGATATGAGGGGCCGAAGGGCGGCCCGGGGATGCGCGAGATGCTCTTTCCCACCGCGGCGGTCGTCGGCATGGGCTTGGAGAACGAGATGGCTCTGATTACGGACGGCCGATTCTCGGGGGCGTCGAAGGGGTGCTCCATTGGCCACATCTCTCCGGAGGCGGCCGAGGGCGGCAATATCGCGTTGATCAGGGATGGCGATATTATCGATATAGACATACCGGCGAAGAAGATAGACGTGAGGCTTTCCGACGAAGAATTGGCGGCCAGGCGCAGGTCATGGGCAGCGCCTGAGCCTAAGGTAAAGACCGGGTACGCGGCCCGATATGCGCGATCCGTGGCGTCGGCGGGCACAGGTGCGATTGTGAGATAGGCGGAGGTAACACTGTGAAGATGATAGGGGCACAGGCGCTGCTTGAGTCGTTGAAGTGGGAAGGCGTGGAGGTGATCTTCGGATTCCCAGGAGGCGTCGTACTGCCGATTTACGACTGCCTCTACGACTACAAGGACATTCGGCACATACTTGTACGCCACGAGCAGGGCGCGGCCCATGCTGCGGATGGATACGCTCGCGCCACCGGGAAGGTCGGCGTCTGTCTGGCGACTTCCGGTCCGGGCGCGACCAATCTCGTCACCGGGATCGCCAACGCTTACATGGACTCTATACCGATAGTAGCGATCACGGGGCAGGTCAAGACGACGGTGCTGGGCAAGGATGCATTCCAGGAGGCTGACATCACCGGCATCACAATGCCAATCACGAAGCATAACTTCTTGCTCAAGAACAGCAAGGACGTGCCGGAGGTCGTCGCCGAAGCCTTCTATATCGCTCGTTCGGGTCGGCCCGGCCCGGTACTGATAGACATCCCGATGGACGTCTCGCTGGGTCAGCTGGACTACAAGCCGGTGAAGAACGTAGATATTCCATCGTACAAGCCGAGAGCGAGCGGCCACCCACTGCAGATCAAGAAGGCAGCAAAGGCGATTGCGGCGGCGGAGAGGCCGGTGCTGTACGTCGGCGGCGGAGTGATCGCATCGGGAGCAAGCCCCGAGTTGCTTGAACTCTCGGAGCGAACTCACATACTGGTGGCTACCACTCTTCTGGGGAAGGGTGCGATCCCGGAGACACATCCGCACTCGCTGGGGATGCTCGGGATGCACGGAACTGCTTACGCGAATCATGCTGTGGCGCACTGTGACTTGCTGATTGCGATAGGCGCGCGTTTTGACGACCGGGTTACCGGCAAGCTTGACGCCTTTGCGAAGCACGCCAAGGTCATCCACATAGACGTGGATCCTGCAGAGATCGGCAAGACGGTGCACGTGGACATACCCATCGTTGGCGACTGCAAAGCAGTTCTCCGCGAACTCCTGGAGCGTGTGGAAGCCCGTGAGGAAACCGAGTGGAACGAGCAGATCGTGCGCTGGCGGAATGAGTACCCGCTTCAATACGGTTCTGATGACAAGCTCTACCCTCAATACGTTATCGAGCAGATTTGGGAGATCACCGAGGGGGATGCCATAATCGCAACGGGTGTGGGCCAGCACCAGATGTGGACCGCGCAGTTCTACAAGTGCCGGTACCCGCGGCAATTCCTGTCTTCAGGCGGGTTGGGCACCATGGGCTACGGACTTCCGGCCGGCATAGGCGCGAAAGTCGGCTGCCCGGACAAGACCGTGTTCGTGATTGACGGCGACGGCAGCGTCCAGATGACCATCCAGGAAGTGATGACGGCAGTTGCCAGCAAGATCGCCGTGAAGGTAGCGATCATGAACAATGGTTACCTCGGGATGGTGAGGCAGTGGCAGGAGCTGTTCTGGAACCGACGGTACTCCGGCGTGGATATCTCAGCACAACCGGACTTTGTGAAGCTCGCCGAGGCATATGGCGCAGTTGGCTTGCGTGCTGAGAAGAAAGAAGAGGTGGCGAAGGTGCTGAAGGAGTCGCTCAAGTACAAGGACAGGCCTGTCCTGATTGATTTCCGCATAGAGCGCGAGGAGAACGTCTTCCCGATGATTCCGTCCGGCCAGAGCATCGAGGGGATGATGGTCCATCGGCCGAAATAGGGCCCTGTGAGGAGGGACTGCACATGCAGCACACAATAACAGCGCTGGTCGCGAATAAGCCGGGTGTCCTGGCTCGGGTGTCGGGTTTGTTCGCGCGTCGGGGATTCAATATAGAATCTCTCGCTGTGAGCATCACGAACGACCCGAGCGTGTCTCGTATGACTATCGTGGTGGAGGGCGACGACACAGTTCTGGAGCAGATAACCAAGCAGCTCCACAAGCTGATAGATGTGATCAAAGTAGCGGACTATCAGGGCATGCCCGTCATCGAGAGGGAGCTGGCGATGATCAAGGTAAATGCCGAGACGTCGGCCAGGGCGGAGATCATGCAGATAGTGGATATCTTCCGCGCAAAGATAATTGACATCAGCGACAAGACGTTCACCATAGAAGTTACCGGGAGCGTGGACAAAGTGGATGCGATTGAGAAACTGCTCGAACCCTATGGAATCGGGGAACTGGTTCGCACCGGCAAGATAGCCATGATGAGGGGCGCGAAGACAGCATAGAACTTGGATACAGCCGACCGCAGGCAGTAGGCAGAGAAACAGGGCCCCGGAGGTCTACAGTCTACCGTCTCCGGCGTGCAAACTGAGGAGGGACATGATGGCAAAGGTCTACTATGATAAGGACGGAAATCTGGATGTGCTGAAGGGGAGAAAGGTCGCGATCATCGGCTATGGGAGCCAGGGACACGCCCAGGCGCAGAACCTTCGGGACAGCGGCGTGGACGTAATCGTCAGCGACCTGCCCGGCACGCCGAACTGGGAGAAGGCAGTTCAGGACGGCTTCAAGCCCGTATCGGCGTCCGAAGCATCGGCCCAGGGGAGCATCATCCAGATGCTCGTCGAGGACGAGTCCCAGCCGAAAGTATACAGGAATGAGGTCGAGAAGAACCTGACCGAGGGCAAGGCTTTGCTGTTCTCGCACGGCTTCAATATCCATTTCGGCCAGATAATCCCGCCGGCCAACGTTGACGTGATCATGGTGGCGCCGAAGGGTCCCGGGCATCTCGTGCGCCGCGTCTATACCGAGGGAGCCGGAGTTCCCGCCCTTATCGCGGTCCAGCAGGATTACACAGGGAAGGCAAAGGAGACGGCGCTGGCCTACGCAAAAGGATTGGGAGCGACTAGGGTAGGTGTTCTGGAGACGACCTTCAAGGAGGAGACTGAGACGGACCTGTTCGGCGAGCAGGCAGTCCTTTGCGGCGGCGCGACAGCGCTCGTGATGGCCGGCTTCGAAACGCTCGTCGAGGCAGGCTACCAGCCGGAGATCGCGTACTTCGAGTGCCTGCACGAGCTCAAGCTCATCGTGGATCTGATGTACGAGGGCGGGATTAGCTGGATGAGGTACTCCATCAGCAACACTGCCGAGTATGGGGATTACACCCGCGGGCCCAGGATCATCACTGACGAGACCCGCGAGGAGATGTGGCAGATACTGGACGAGATTCAGAAGGGCGAATTCGCCAGGGAGTGGATACTCGAGAATGTCGCGAATCGCCCGACTTTCAATGCTTACCGGAAAATGGCGAAGGAGCATCAGATCGAGGAAATAGGCGCGCGCCTGCGCGAGATGATGCCGTATCTGAAACGAAAGTGAATCGTGATACGTGACTCGTGAAGGAATCAACCCTTACGCATCACGCATCAGAATATGCCCGAAAGGGGGCAGGCGATATGAGTAGACGTATCATAATCTTTGACACAACCCTGCGCGACGGCGAGCAGTCGCCGGGGGCGAGCATGAACATCGAGCAAAAGCTGGAGGTCGCCAAGCAGCTCGCGCGGCTGAAGGTAGACGTGATCGAGGCCGGGTTCCCGAACTCGTCGCCGGGCGATTTCGAGGCGGTGAAGCTGATCGCCCAGCAGATCAAGGGGCCCGCGATCGCCGGGCTGTGCCGCGCCAGGGACGACGATATTGACCGAGCCTGGGAGGCGCTGAAGTACTCGGAGAAGCCTCGCATTCACACGTTCATAGCGACTTCGGACATCCATTTGCAGCACAAGCTCAAGAAGTCGAGGGAGGAAGTGCTGGATATGGCAGTGGCCGCGGTGAAGCGCGCGAAATCGTACTGTGACGATGTGGAGTTCTCGCCGGAGGACGCTTCGAGATCGGACATGGATTACCTGTGCCGGGTCGTGGAGGCGGTGATTGATGCCGGGGCCGCGACGGTAAACATTCCGGACACCGTCGGCTATGCGATTCCGCACGAGTTTGCGCAGATCATAAGCACTCTGAAGTCCAGGGTGCCGAATATTGACAAGGCCGTGCTGAGCGTTCACTGCCACAATGACCTCGGCCTGGCGATGGCGAACTCGCTGGCGGCAGTGCTCGCGGGAGCCGGGCAGGTGGAGTGCACAATAAACGGAATCGGCGAGCGCGCCGGCAACGCTGCTCTCGAAGAGATTGTAATGACTCTCGATACCCGGAAGGACATCTTCGGGGCGACTACAGGCGTAGATACGAAGGAGATTCATCGCAGCAGCAGGCTCGTCAGCGACCTGACCGGCCTTGTGGTTCAGGCGAACAAGGCGGTGGTCGGGAGCAATGCCTTCGCACACGAAGCGGGGATCCATCAGCACGGCGTCATCCAGGACAGGACGACTTACGAGATCATGGAGGCCCAGCGCATCGGGCTCGCCGAAAGCAAGCTGGTTCTCGGCAAACATTCGGGACGCCATGCATTCGAAAAGCGGCTCGGCGAGCTGGGATACGAGTTGACTCGGGACGAGCTTCTGAGGGCATTTGCCAGGTTCAAGGAGGTCGCCGACAAGAAGAAGGAGATCTTCGACGAGGATCTGGAAGCCATAGTTGCCGACGAGGTGCGCGCGATTCCGGAGACGTATCAGCTTCGCTACATGATGGTGATGACGAGCCTCGAGGGTGTGCCGACCGCCACGATCCGAATCTCGACCGCGGATGGCGAGCTCAGCGATTGCGGCATGGGTGTCGGCTCTGTGGACGCGGTGTACAAGACTATTGACAAGATCGTCAAGCTTCCACACTCCCTGATTGACTACACCGTGAAGTCGGTGACCGGCGGCACGGATGCGCTGGGCGAGGTCACGGTGAAGATTGGTGACGACCGGAATGTCTACACGGGCAGGGGCGCGAGCCTGGATATCGTGGAGGCAAGCGCCAGGGCCTACGTCCAGGCCATCAACAAGCTGGTCTACTATCACTCGAAGAGGAAAGCGGCCGGATAATGGGTCAGACGATAACGCAAAAGATACTGGCGGCTCACTGCGGCAGGAAGGCCGTGGAGCCCGGGGAGCTGATCACCGCCAGGGTGGACCTGGCCCTGGGGAACGACATCACCGCTCCGATCGCCATCAGGGAGTTCGAGCGGCTCGGGGCCGATTGCGTGTTCGACCGGGATAAGATTATCCTCGTGCCGGACCACTACACGCCGGCGAAGGACATGAAAGCCGCGCAGCAGGTCAAGGAGATGCGTGACTTCGCGCGCAGGTATGGCATCACGCATTTCTACGAGATCGGGCGCATGGGCATCGAGCATGCGCTCTTGCCGGACGAGGGACTTGTGCTGCCGGGGGATGCCGTGATAGGCGCCGACTCGCATACGTGCACTTATGGCGCATTGGGGGCGTTCTCGACCGGCGTGGGAAGCACCGATCTCGCGGCGGCGATGGCGCTCGGCGAATGCTGGTTCCGCGTGCCCGAGACCATCAAGTTCGTCTACTACGGCGGGCTGAATAAGTGGGTTGGCGGCAAGGACCTGATTCTCTATACTATCGGAAAGATCGGCGTGGACGGCGCGCTGTACTGCTCGATGGAGTTCACGGGTGAGGTGATTGACCGCCTTCCGATGGCGGACCGATTCACGATGTGCAATATGGCAATCGAGGCCGGCGGGAAGAACGGGATCATGCAGCCGGATGAGATAACTCTGGAATACGTTCGCCCTCGCGCCGGGAGAACGTTCGAGGTCTACAAGAGCGATGCGGACGCGAAGTACAAACAGGTTGTCGAGGTTGACTGTTCCAAAGTGGAGCCGCAGGTGTCTTTCCCGCATCTTCCGGAGAACGCCAGGCCGCTGAGCCAGGTCGGGGACGTCCGGATTGACCAGTCGGTGATCGGTTCGTGCACGAACGGGCGCATTGAAGATCTCCGCATCGCAGCACAGATTCTGAAGGGGCGGAAGGTGCATCCGGAGGTCCGGCTCATTGTGATCCCGGCGACGCAGGACATCTACATGCGGGCCCTGAGGGAAGGCCTGACCGAGATATTCGTGGAGGCCGGCGGGGCCGTGAGCACTCCTACGTGCGGTCCGTGCTTGGGCGGGCACATGGGCTGCCTGGCGGAGGGCGAGCGCGCGGTTGCGACGACCAACCGGAATTTCGTGGGCCGCATGGGCCACCCGAAGTCTGAGGTGTATCTGGCAGGCCCGGCGGTCGCGGCCGCTTCGGCCGTCCTGGGACGGATCGGCGGGCCGGATGAACTGGGGTAAACTCGAAATTCGAAACTCGAAGCACGAAACAAAAGGCAAATTCAAAAAGGCAATGCTCCAAACCTACTGACCAGACAGTTTGGAATTTGAGATTTCGGTCATTCGAATTTGTTTCGAATTTCGAATTTCGTGCTTCGAATTTGAAAGGGACAACTATGAAACTTAACGGCACCGTATTTAAGTACGGCGACAACGTGGATACGGACGTAATCATACCGGCGAGGTATCTGGACACCTCGGACGCCGGGGAGCTTGCCGCGCATTGCATGGAGGACATTGACGTTGATTTCCTCAAGAGGGTGCGGCCCGGCGACATCATCGTCGCTGAGGAGAACTTCGGCTGCGGATCGTCGAGGGAGCATGCACCGATAGCGATCAAGGCCTCGGGCATTTCATGCGTTATCGCGAAGACGTTCGCGCGCATATTCTACCGGAATGCCATAAACATCGGCCTTCCGATTCTTCAGTCTCCGGAGGCGGTGGATGCCATCAGCGCGGGCGACGAGGTCGAGGTTGATACAGCCTCGGGGAAGATTACGAACCTGACGAGCGGCAGCTCTTTTCAGGCGATGCCGTTTCCGGATTTCATGCAGAGGCTGATCGCGGCCGGCGGGTTGATTGCCTATGCCCGAGAGCAGATAAAGGCCGGCAATCGTTCGTGCTGTGGCAGTTCGTCATGCTGTGAGAAGGGATAGCCTTGATCGGGGTCAACCTCGGAGGAGTGAACAGGCGATGGGGAAGATATTCATCTACGATACGACGCTGCGCGATGGGGCCCAGGGCGAAGGTGTTTCGTTCTCGGGCCAGGATAAGCTGAAAATAGCGAAGCGGCTGGACGAGGCCGGGATTGACTACATCGAAGGCGGCTGGCCGGGATCCAACCCGAAGGATGCCGAGTTCTTCAAGCTGATCCGCTCCGTTCCCATGGAGCACGCGAAGATAGCCGCGTTCGGGAGCACCAGGCGGGGAAACGTGTGTGCGGAGGATGACTCGAACCTGCGGTGCCTGATCGAGAGCGACACGCCTGTCGTCACGATCTTCGGCAAGTCCTGGGATCTTCACGTCACCGATGTGCTTCGGGTCACTCTCGAAGAGAACATCCAGATGATCTCCGACTCCGTGGAGTTCCTGAAAAAGCGTGGCAAAGAGGTAATCTTCGACGGGGAGCATTTCTTCGACGGATTCAAGGCGGACGCCGAGTACGCGCTGAAGACGCTCAAGGCTGCGGCCGATGCCGGAGCCGACTGCATCGTCCTGTGCGACACCAACGGCGGCTGCGTTCCGTCCGAGATCGCCGCTGCGATGGATGCCGTTCGCGCACAGGTGAAGACGCCTATCGGGATTCACGCACACAACGACTCCGAAACGGCGGTCGCAAACTCAATCGTCGCGGTGGAGAAGGGCGCGGTCCATGTTCAGGGCACGATAAACGGTTATGGGGAGCGATGCGGCAATGCGAACCTGTGCTCGGTGATTCCGATCCTGCAATTGAAGA
>Ga0315289_10012847_pt1 | contig 11764 bp, 4 predicted proteins | sample YL17G11_40_MG_FD_203452 | JGI IMG/M metagenome (GOLD analysis project Ga0315289, IMG submission 203452) | Sediment microbial communities from Yellowstone Lake, YNP, Wyoming, USA - YL17G11_40 | ecosystem: Environmental > Aquatic > Freshwater > Lake > Sediment | place: USA: Wyoming | collected... | reverse complement strand
TTTTATTGCCCAATATTCCAACGTAGAATTCTCTGCCTTCGATATATTCTTCAGCAATTGCCCCCTGCTTCCATTTTTCGGTAACGAATTGGATTCGCTGTTTGAGAGCCCCGACATCGTTGACTACAGAGGCGTTTGATATTCCTTCTGAGCCGTCTTCGAAGGCTGGTTTTACAACCATTGGAAATTTTATTGATTTGGGAAGTTTAATTTTTTCTCCCAGCGGAAAAAACAGAAAGTCCGGCACTTTTATCTGATGATATGTTAGGATTTGTTTGCATAGTATTTTATCTCTGCAGAGCATAAGGCCGACAGAGCCGGTGCCGGTAAATGGGATTTCGAGCAGTTCGAGCATTGCAGCGATGTTTTTGTCTTTTTGTCTATCGCCGCCGAATTCTTCGGTCATATTGAAGACAAGGTCTGGTTCTTGTTGTTTTAGCTGGTTGGCAACGGAGATAATGTCATCTTCGACAGTGGTAATTGTTATTTCATGGCCGAGCTGTCGGATAGTCCGGATGACGTAATATTCGGTCGTAGGGGTTTTAGGCAAGATGAGGAACTGTGGGTCTTTGTCTGGCACGGTTGCTGAATCTACCAGAGCGGTTATTTTATGTTTCTTTTGGGGCAAACCAGCATCTCCCAGAAATTTTTATTTAAAATTACCCCCAAGGGGAATCGAACCCCTGTTACCGGGTTGAGAACCCGGCGTCCTGGGCCGCTAGACGATGGGGGCGAAAAGCAAATCAGAAATTAAAATGCAAAAATCAAAAATGGCGGCGGTCGGAATCGAACCGACGACCCTGGGCTTATGAATCCCATGCTCTAACCAACTGAGCTACGCCGCCTGATAAAACCGTCTATAATCTACATCCCGCCGACCACTTTTGCAAGAATTTTAAGGCCAAGCTAAATCGCCAGTTAAGACATCCATAAACGATGATTTTCTTGCAATATTCGGCTATGAGTTGTAGACTGTGCGTTTTACCTGCGGGCGATTAGCTCAGCTGGTAGAGCAGCTGATTCTTAATCAGCGGGTCACAGGTTCGAGTCCTGTATCGCCCAATTTTTCGGCAGAGCCGGAAGATTGGAGAGGTGTCGGAGCGGCTGATCGAGCTGGTTTCGAAAACCAGTGTTCGCTTTATCGCGAACCGCGGGTTCGAATCCCGCCCTCTCCGTTCTTCGCTTCGCTACGAACGGCACAGCCGTTAGGATTTGAAATATGTGGTATACATACATTTTGAAAATGGCTGATGGAGAATATTATGTTGGATCAACTAACGACCTGAAGAGGCGAATGGAAGAGCATATAAGAAGACGGGGAACTTCGACAAAGTGGCGGTTGCCGGTGATACTGGAAGCTTATGTCGCAGTTAGGTCAGAGAAGACGGCGAGACGTCTTGAGAAATATTTAAAGACGTCGTCCGGAAAAGCGACACTAAGGAAACGAATTTTACCCGACGAAGCGTTAGCGTAGTCGGGCCCGCCCTCTCCGTTTTTGCCAAAGGCAAAAACGGAGCAATCGAGAATCGAAAATAGAAATCTGAGAAATTCTCGATTGCGGTCTAATCTCGATTGTCGATTTTAAAAATGTCTGGCCGCAGGCCAAACAGAGCAGGTGAACAGTGGAACAGGTGATAAGGGGCATCTCCTCGGTTTTTATTGAAAAAATGCTATAAGATTGTGTGTTGAAAATTTTCCCACAATCTTTGGGATAGAAAACCAAATGAAAAACTGCCGCGTCTAAATATCAGCACTTCCGGCATAAACTTACCCACTTAGAATGAAATTTGACAGGCATAACGGTAAACATTGCAAAAAGCAGCTAAAAATAACTTGCTATTTAAAATATAGAGTTTATAATAATTGATTACCTGGAAAACGGAGAAAATAGCCATGCTATTAAGGTGTACAAAGAGATTCGGATAAAAATGTAAACTCAATCATTAAATTATGAGGAGGACAAGTCATGAAGTCGCCCAGATTCCCGCAATTTTTAATCTTAGCATTATTGGTATTTGTTACGTTTGGTTTCGTTGCCGTACTACACATTCAGGCTGAACAAATCGTATATTTCCCGTTGGATACGGACCCAGGCTGGAGCACGCAGGGCCAGTGGCAGTTTGGTGTGCCGCTTGGACAAGGGGGAACGGAGTGCGGTTATCTTGGCTCCCCCTCCTGGCTCTCTGGATGGAATTATTGCAAAAAGCAGACCATAACAGGTTCGACGGCCGGCGCCCAGACAAACTACCAAATGAAGATGACCGTCCATAAAGGAAGCGGGACGGACTCTGCTACCGATGTTTACTGCGGCGGAAATTGCAGGGACGATTTCGGGGACATTCGTTGGACTACAAGCGATGGCACGACCTTGATGGATTATTGGATAGAATCGATAGTCAGCGGGGATAATGCCGTCTTCTGGATTGAGATTCCATCCATTCCTGCGTCTCCGAACACCGTTGATGTCTATATGTATTACAGCAATAGTAGTGCGACCAGCGTAAGCAACGGAGCAAATACATTCTTTTTTTTCGATGATTTTACTGGAACGTCAGGCAACGACATCGATTCAAGCAAATGGACTTGGGGAGGAAGCCATCAAGCCAAATACAGCACCGACCACCCCAGAAGTGGAACGACCGGAATGAAATTGACTGGGAATAACGACTGCGGTGGAGAACCGTATCATACGTTTTCCGCCACGACCGGAGAAGCCATAGCTTGGCTTTACGACCCGGGTGTTGGAGGGGGCTCTCAAGAAGCTATGTTTGGACAGGCCTATAACAGCACCATTGGCATTTACGGTAATTCCAGTTCTTACTATAAATACAGAATAGATGGAAGCTATGTCAATACTTCAGTTTCTCGAACACAAGGATGGCATGAATTAAAAATGAGAAGTAATGGAAACAACACTTACTTTTACATCGACGGCACATTGGTTGCGACGGCATCGGGGATGGGAACATTCAACCGAGTATATCTCGGAAATGCTCACAACGTGAACACTACAGATTATTTTGACGATGCTCGAGTCCGCAAATACGTTTCCCCAGAGCCGACTTGGGGAATTTGGGAATTTGTCCCGCCGGACACCCTTTATGTAACCGCGGTTGTGCCGCCGAAAGATTTCATCATTTCAGGTAATCAAGGCGGGCCGTTTACGCCTTCGACGAAAACGTATGAACTAACCAACATCGGGCCGAACAGTCTTGATTGGAGTGCCCAAATCAGCAAACCGTGGCTTGATATTGACTCTACCAGCGGGACTCTGGAGCCTAATGAAACTACTACAGTTGAAGTCCGTCTTACCACCGAGGTTAATTCACTGCCGCCTGGTGATTACAATGACTTGATAACGTTTACGAATATTACAAGCAGCCTTGCTCAGACGCGACGGGCAACGGTAAAGGTCATCGCCATTCCCGGCGAACTGGATGTAACCGACACAATTCCACCTCCAGACGACCTGAATATGCCCTTCGGCGGAGTCATCGTTGGTCTGCCGCGAACCGAGCAGATTATTATAACCAACACCGACCCGACCTATGACCTTACTGTCGCGGATATTTCTCTCGGCGGTTTTGGTGTGGGCTACGGCGAAGGGAAATCGCTGAGTTCGTTCACTGCTTCCAAACGAGAGGTATCGGCAGACGCGGTTACAAACCAGACGGCTGAAAAGCAAAATGCAACCGCAGCCGGGTCTGAGACACCGTTCGCGGTTGAATGGTCGAGTAATCGCACTGCAAAGTTATCTACAGCGATTCTGGTATATGCCGACGATTTTTACCATGTGGCGCCAAATACCTATGTGGACCGGGCGTTACAATCATTGGGGCTTAGCTACACAGCACATTACAATGGCGATTTCGGTGGTTTTCAAACCTCACTAACATCAGGTGGGCCGTGGGACCTGGTTATATTTGCGAATGACAATTACAGCCCTACCTCATCGGTCCTCGATGCGATCCTATCCTATGTGAATGGCGGTGGTCGTCTGATTGCACACTCTTGGCGTGTGTCTGACGGGCATCCGCTTTGGACGGCCTTGGATATCACTTTCGTGGCGAATGATTCCAACCCTCCGGATCCCGTATACTGGTGGGACGACGGTCATCCCATTTTTAACGTACCCGAGCAGGTGCCTGAGTTCACGGTTCTAACCGGCGGCCGGTATGGTGTATACGGCGAGCAAGTCGAGCCGAGAGCCGGTGCTGTGGCCATAGCGGGCTATACAACCGGGCCGACGACAAATAAAGCCGCGTTGGTAATAGGCCAAGAGGGGCACACAATCTTCCGAGGATTCTTGGATGGGCAAAACGACGCTGACCGGGATTCTGACGGTAATCCCGACGGGATGGAATTGTGGGTGAATATGATTGGTTTCTCGCCGGTTAGTACCTTCCGACTGGAAAACATTCCCGCACTACCAGCAGTAATACCCCCAGGCGGTCATATCGATATTAACGTTATTTTTGAGCCGACAGAACTCAAAGAATACAAATCATCCGTGACTATCAAAAGCAATGACATTGACGAATCTGAAACAGCGGTTTCATTGAGCGGCAGCGGCATTACTGATTATCTGGAAGTTACGCCGGATGCCAACTTCACATTCGCCGGGCATCCCGGCGGGCCTTTTGTTCCAAGCGAGCAGTCTTATGAGCTCTGGAATGTTGGCCCCTGTGATATTGAATGGACGGCAGTTGGCCCAGACTGGCTGGACATAAGTCCGACAGGAGGCAATCTACAGGCCGGCTATTCAATAACCGTTGATGTCTGGCCAAATCACAATGCAGACCTGCTGGCCAAAGGTATATACGACGTAAACCTTGTTTTTACCAACGCAACAACGGGAAAAACACACTATCGCAGGATAATACTGAATGTATATACCGACCCGAAAATATGGACAGACCCGCATCTGTATGACGTTACGGCGAATCAGGGTCAAAACTTCACCACGAAACTAACTATTGGCAATACCGGCGACGCCGATTTGGAGTTTGACCTTGTTGGCACCGGCCTCAACTATACTCCGGCACGCCAGGAAGGCGGTGAACCATTGATGCTGAGGTTTGACGAAAAGTATATAGCCTCGCTGCAGCAACGCGACTTCGCAGTTCCCGAGGATGCGCCATACATTGAAGGCGAATTACTGGTTCGTTTTGCACCAGATGTCAATGACTTTTTACCGACAAGCCAAAAGAGGGGCCTGCTCATAAGTGCCGCACTGGGGGCAAAAGCACAAGAGAAGCGCCAATACAAAATAGTTCCCGGATTGAGTCTGGTGAAGCTGCCGGCAGGAGTTACGGTTAAGGATGCGCTGGCTACCCTCAGCAGCAATGCGGCAGTTCTCTACGCACAGCCGAACTATGAGTATAAGGCTTTAATTACCATTCCAAACGATGTAAGGTTTAACGAATTATGGGGTATGCACAACACGGGTCAGACCGGCGGAACGCCGGGCGCAGATATCAACGCTCCCGAGGCCTGGGATATAGCGACGGGAACAGGCAGCATCGTCGTGGCAGTAATAGATACGGGCGTTGATTATACTCATCCAGACCTCGCGGATAATATGTGGGTGAACGAAGCGGAATTTAATGGCAAACCCGGCGTTGACGACGACGGTAATGGATATATTGATGACATCTATGGTTATGACTTCGTAAACAACGACGGCAATCCTATGGACGACCATTACCACGGCACACACTGTGCTGGCACTATAGGCGCCGTGGGCGACAATTCGATAGGCGTTGCGGGCGTTTGCTGGGCATTAAAAATAATGGCTGTTAAGTTCCTGGATTCCCGCGGCAGCGGCAGCAGCGCCGATGCTATATCCAGTATCCAGTACGCGATGGAGATGGGCGCCCGAGTTATGAGCAACTCGTGGGGCGGCACTGCGTATGACCAGGGACTTAAAGATGCCATAGATGCCGCAGGCAGCGCCGGCATAGTATTTGTCGCGGCGGCTGGAAACAGCAACTGTGATACCGACACTACAAGATGTTCTAACTATCCGTCAGGCTACGATAGCAAGAATATCATCTCGGTTATGGCTACGGACAAATATGACGCCAAAGCGTCGTTCTCAAACTATGGACCTGTAACGGTTGACCTCGGCGCTCCTGGGGCCGATATCCTTAGTTGTGAGCCCGGCGGCGGATACAGGTTGCTGTCGGGAACGTCGATGGCTACACCCCACGTAGCAGGAGCTTGCGCACTTCTGTTATCGGTAAACCCGGGACTGGGATATGAACAACTAAAAGAGTTTCTGATGCAGACTGTGGATGCGACTCTACCGGGGCGGTGCGTTTCAAACGGTCGAATGAACCTGCACAGAGCGTTGAGAAGCGTTGAGCCGGCATCATGGCTCAGATTTGAGCCGGATTCCGGCGTTGTTGGTTCAGAAGGTTCACAAGATGTCAATGTGATATTTGATGCTAATCAGCCGGCGGGTATGTATGAGGGCGAGATAACGGTCTACTCAAATGACCCATTCACGCCCGAGTCAGCTATCCCGATAAGGATTAACCTGCTGCCGTATGATTGGTTCACAGAATTGTTCGAGCCAAACGACCCATGGGACCCTAACGACCCTTATGCAAACGATATGAACAACACAAGCATAGTGTTCAAGCCGGACGGTATGGGATATTACCGTATGGTTTGCCGCCAGCAAGCCACATCTTTTCCTGAAGACCCCAACGGCTCAATAGCAGTGCCATTGGAGGACGATGACTACGAGATAGTGGATTTGAATGGTGTGTGTGTGTCGTTATACGGCAAAGAATATAACAGGTTCTACATCGGCAGCAACGGTTACATATCTTTTGTCTCGGGTGATACGAGCTATTCTGAGAGTCTTGAACAACACTTCCTGTGGCCGCGGATATCAGCTCTATTTGACGACCTGAATCCTGAGGCAGGCGGCCAGATTTCATACAAGATGCTCTCCGACAAGGTCGTAGTAACGTTCGAAAATGTTCCTGAGTTGAGCATGAGCAATTTGAACAGCTTCCAGGTTGAGATGTGGTTCGATGGTAAAATCCGAATGACGTGGTTGAGTTTGGGCAGCCGGGGCGGGTTAGTGGGACTCTCGGACGGCACAGGGATACCGGCGTTCTTTGTAGAGAGCGATTTGTCGAGCTATGACCAATGCGATTTCCTGTGCGACCTGAACAGAGACCTTGAGACGGACTTCGGTGACTTTGCGACATTTGGCCAAAACTGGCAAAGGCGTATTCCTCGTCCGGCTAATGTCGCTTACTGGAAATTCGATGAGAGCGAAGGCGCGGTTGCGTATGATTCATCAGGCAACAATCATAACGGGACACTGGAGAACGGTGCACACTTTGTCAGCGGCATAATGAACAATGCGGTTGAATTTGACGGTGTTGACGACCGGGTTTCCGCAGGTGCGTTTGACGTCACGGGCGGCGACGGTCATATTACTATTGCGGCATGGATTAAGGCAGACGATTTCGATGTTATGGATGGCCGTATTATATCTAAAGCCATGGGAAAGACTGAAAAGAGTGCCTACTGGATATTAAACACCACTTTCAACGGCAGGAGCAGGATGAGGCTGTGTTTTAGTTTGAAGAGCGATGGGACAACAGAGACACTTACCGCTTCCTCAGGGGACCTGATGCCCGCTGCCTGGATACATGTTGCGGCTACCTGGGACGGCAGCACCATGAGACTATACAAGGATGGAGTGCCGGTCGGAAGCAAGGCAAAAAACGGCATCCTTGATACCAATGGTGATGTTGAGGTTGCGATTGGGAATCAGCCGACAGGTGCGGGTAACAAGCCGTTCGACGGTTTAATTGATGACCTGCGCATATACAACGTTGCGCTGTCACAATCCGAAATTCAGGAGCTTATGTACAGTTCTGAGGAACCTATCTGCACAGAATGTGATTTCTACCCCGATGGCCTGGTGGACAGTAAAGACCTTTGGATATTTATAGACCACTGGCTCAAATAGAACCAAGGCGCAGCAGCAAATGTTGAGGGCCTCGCGATGAGGCCCAATGTGCCGGTATTTGGGTAAGTGTAAAGAAATATTCAAAGGCGGCGGTGGGATTCGAACCCACGAATAACGGTTTTGCAAACCGTCGCCTTGGGCCGCTTGGCTACGCCGCCAGATGGTATTTGGTATCTGGTATTTTGGTATATTGAATGCCGCCAGTGGCGGCACTACCAAATACTAACGACTAAAGACTATCGACTAACGACTCTCAAAAATGGGCCGGGCAGGATTCGAACCTGCGTAGACTTACGCCAACGGATTTACAGTCCGTCCCCTTTAGCCGCTCGGGCACCGACCCTTTTTTAAACTCGTATTTCGTTAATCGGTTGCGATGCTCGTTTCGTCTGTCGTCATACGGTTGCGTATTGAAAGACGTTTAACTAACAACGCAAGTATCTTAACCACAAGGAGTTATCACAACCCTTACTGCTGTCAGCAGTTAGCATTTAAAAAAATCTTCAATAATTCAACAGGTTCGTTTTCTCAACATAAGTTGCTGAAAAAAGTTATATTAGCAGATAATAATGCTGTTTGCAATCCTTCGTTTAGTCGCTGGTATATGGTATTTAGTATATGGTCACTAGTTACAGGAGCCGCTGGGGGTGGGATTTTTTTGAAAAATGAGGTGATTTTTAGGGAAATTTTGAAAAAATGAGGGAGTTTTTGATGAATTTTTCGAATTTTTGGGGGATTTTTAGCCACTAAGGCATCCGCCGTCGCCAAAGGCTATGGCGGGACAAGCCAAGACACGAAGAATTAACCACGAATTGACACGAATTTTTTTAGCCACCGAGTTCACCGAGCGGCACAGAGGTATTACTTCAACTAAACAGTTCTTCGAACCGCTTAAATTCAAATTCTCAACCTGCTTGGCAAACGAGTTTGCCCGCAGGATTTCAAATCCGAATTTTTGCCGATAGAATCGTCAAAGTTGAAGCAATAAATCTACCACGCAGTTATGTCCCCCGCCTGCGCGGGGGCAGGCTTAAAGCAAAAATGCCAACAGCCTTGTTGAAACAAAAAACCTACGCAGATACGCCTTAAGATAAGAGAACATTGTTACTATGCTGCCTTGCAGTATACTGCATACAAGCATAGTAGCTGAAGGATTTTTACGGCAGGATTGAAGAATGAATCCGCCTTCGCTAAAGCTCCGTCGCGACGCTACGCGGGTTGAAAATTTAAAACTTGAGGAACGCCGTCCGGCCCGCCGGAGGGGGGTAAACTTCGTTAAAAACTATGGCGCGACAAGCGGGCGGAGATTTTTTATGAAGCGGGTAAAATTTTGTCGTTGAGTTTGCAAAGAAGCAGACAGAAAAACACCTGACCCCTTTAATTCTTCCTTATATTTTGTATTTTGTAATCACATTGTCTACAAGATCCTCGATGAAATTGACAACTTTGGTACGATGAACTTCCACATCGGACGGGTGAGCACAGGTGTTTCGAATTCCAAGTTTCTCGTCCAAAATCTTGCGGACATCATTGTTTACGATCTTGGCAGAGCGGCAGACTTCAATGAACACTGATTCTGGAATATCTGTGAAGTCATCGTAAGCGTTAATCGTAAGTCTACCGTATTTGTCGGTTCGCCGAGCAAGGGCCGCGTTAAACTCACTGAGTTTGTGCGCCAGAATGTAATCATAAATGTGCGCAACTGTGGCGGCCCACGTCATAAGTATAGTTGCGCGTTTAGCATCAACACCAAGGCATGCAATGGACTCTGCTAAGAATCGCTGCTGATTTGTATCACTGACTTTGGAGATTACTTTCTCCAAGTATGGAATTGCGTTTTTCAGTAATGAGTCAACCTCAACTTCTGCTGTCTGTTTGGACGTTAAATATGTTTCCACTTCATTCAGACCGGGCATGGCGAGGGAATAACGGTTCGTACGACCTCCTTTCATCAGTGGTGAATTACGGCCTCGTGCAAGTCGTTTCAGAAGATATGAAAGATCAGAAGGGCCTTTTAGCAATGATTCTTTAAAGCACTGTTTAACATCACTAGTGGTGAACTCAAGGATACCATGATATTTTCGCAAGTAGTAGGCGAAAAGAAGCACCTTTGAGCGGCGAGAAAAATCGGCAAAATTACCAATACCAGCGATAAACTCAAGAAGAGTCATATAATGTTACTTCATAGCTGCCAGAACTTCTTCAGCACTAAGCGTGAGGGTGTATTTACGGGGTCCGATATTCCTGAGCAACCCTTGCTTAACTGCGTTGAAGAAATATTGGGTATGGATATCCTTTGATATTCTAGCTTCCTTAGCCACGATGTTGACATCTTTTCTGCTGAATTCTGATTTTCCCCGGTAGTCTTCAAGATACTTGCCAAATATCAGAACTTGGGAGATACCATCTGTTTGGTTCTTGGATTTATAGAACTCAGCAGGTGTTAGCTGTTTACCTAATGACTTCTTGGCAGCTGATGCCTGAATCTCCTTTTTCAGACTGGCTGACGGTGAAGCCAGCTGTGTGTACTGTATTCGCTCATAAAAAGCAGACAGTTGTTTCTTTATAAATGTGATATTTCCATCAATCTCAATTTCGTTGTCTCCATGGCGAATGCGTATCTTTCCCATGAGTTCGCTCCTTTCTATCTGAGTTTATTATTTCTCCGTTTCAGTCTTTTAGATTCTCAATTTTTATTATATTCTCCGCAAATCAATTCCTTGTTGCATCCTCAAAGCATTTAGACAAATTATAGCCTTGAAAAGAGAGAAGTAAAGACCCTTCGACATCGCTCAGGACAGGGAAATTAGGGTTTAGGGTTTAGGGTTTAGGGTTTAGGGGGCAGGCGAACCTGCCGTGAAACGGCGCCAGAGCGGGACAGGTGGCGGGCTAAATATAACGATTAATGACCCCCAGCACAGGTCTGGGGGCTAAACGAAAAGAAAACCATACCAATTTTGTCCACATGGTGCCAAACGCGCAAGAAAAAACTTGCGCGCTGTCAAAAAAATAAAAAATTTTTCTCCTTAATCCATAAGCACTTACAAATCTGGGACCCCGAATTTTTGCTCAAATTTCGACACAAACGCGCAAGTTTTCAGGTAATACGAAGGGACACGAAGATAGTTTTGAGTTCTTAGTTTTTAGTTTTGAGTTGAGGAATCCGCCTCAGGCGGACAAGTTCAAATTTATTTCAATGAAAACCCCTCATTTACATTTGGGGCTCTGAACCCCTTGGCAGGCCAAGGGGCTAAATATATGGTTAAGAAAAAACAAGATTATCTAATAAGAAAAGTAGCAGGACAAGAAGTCAAACTCGATGCGGATGTTTTCTACAACCCCAAGATTCTAAACTCAACCCTGATACTTTCCAAGGCTGGGCAGGTGTTCGTCCGGAATCGAAAAAGCAGGAAGACGACCGCACTTGCAAGAATAATCCTCAAAGCCAAAAAAGGACAAATAGTTGACCATAGAAACAGAGAACCCTTAGATAACCGCAGGAGTAATTTAAGAATTGTAACCCATCGACAAAATATGCTTAACCGCATTCTAAAAAGTTCGACAGGCTTTGTCGGGGTGAGCATAATAAAAAATAAAACAAAAAAAGACAAACAGATTTATTGTGCGACATACTGGTCAGAAGACAGGCGGCTTTGTTTCTATAGTCCTTTTACGCCCAAAGGGCTGATTGTGGCAGCTATGGCAAGAGATAAATTCGTTATCGAAAACAGAGATGAAGAATACGCGCCTCTAAACTTTCCAATA
>Ga0315289_10012846_pt1 | contig 11764 bp, 6 predicted proteins | sample YL17G11_40_MG_FD_203452 | JGI IMG/M metagenome (GOLD analysis project Ga0315289, IMG submission 203452) | Sediment microbial communities from Yellowstone Lake, YNP, Wyoming, USA - YL17G11_40 | ecosystem: Environmental > Aquatic > Freshwater > Lake > Sediment | place: USA: Wyoming | collected... | reverse complement strand
CGCAAGTGACAGAACAGGCCACAGTCGCTACTCCCGTTAGCATCGAAGGCGTCGGCGTCCACACTGGCTGCTTTGCCAGGGTCCACATTACACCTGCCGGGCCCGGCGAGGGATGGCTATTCGTGCGCGCCGATCTGCCGGGCAACCCGGAGATCCCCGCGCGTGTGGATAACGTCATCTCGGCTGACCACAGCGTGGTGTTAGAGAACGGCCAGGCTCAGGTGCGTACCGTTGAGCACCTACTGGCGGCGGCCTACATCCTCGGCCTTGATAACCTGCGCATCGAGACCTCCGGGCCGGAGATGCCCATTCTCGACGGCTCCTTCCTGCCCTACCTGGAGGCGCTGCGGCAGGGCGGCACGAAGCCGCTAGGGTGCGAGAGCGTCGAGGTGGAGCTGGAGCAGGCAGTCTGGGTGCAGGAGGGCGACCGCTGGCTGCTCGCGCTCCCCAACAGCGAGTACGAGATAACCTGCTGCGTAGACTACGCCCACAGCATGTTGGGCACCGGCTTTGGCAAGTTCACCGTAAGCGAGGAGGTTTTCGACCAGGAACTAGCCCAGGCGCGCACCCTCGGCTTCGCCCGCGACGCCGAGGTGCTGCGCAAGCGCGGCCTGGCGCGCGCGGCCTCCGCGGAGAACACGCTGGTCGTCTATGACGACCACCTGTCCACCCCCTTGCGCATGACCAACGAGCCGTTGCGGCACAAAGTGGGGGATGTGATCGGCGATCTGGCGCTGGTGGGAGGGCGCCTGCGCACCAAGATACTGGCCATCAAGCCGGGACACCGCCTAAACCTGGCGCTCGCCAAGCGCATCGTGGAAGAAGCCAGAAATCAGCCGGCGAAACACTTCATCGAGCACGAGGAGATCGAACGCATCCTGCCCCACCGCTACCCCTTCCTGTTCATTGACCGCGTGCTGGAACTGGAGCCCGGCAAGCGCATCCGCGCCCTCAAGAACGTGGCGGCCAACGAGCCCTATTTCCAGGGGCATTTCCCCGGCAGGCCGCTGATGCCCGGGGTGCTCATTCTGGAAGCGATGGCGCAGGCGGGCGGCATTCTGGTGCTGCGCTCTCCCGGAATCGGAGACAAACTCGCGCTTTTGGCAGGCGCCGAGAAGGTGCGCTTCCGCCGTGCCGTCACGCCCGGTGACCAGATGATCATTGACATCGAGATGATCCGCTGGCACGGCACCTACGGCCGGTTCCGCGCCGTCAGCCGCGTCAACGCCACGGTGGTTGCCGAGGCCGTCTATTCTTTTGTGCTCGTTGACCCCGGCGCCCACCAGTCGCCCAAAGAGGCAACCTAATGACCGCACAAGACGCGCCTCGTGTCCACCCCACTGCCATCATTGACCCCACCGCCGAGACTGATAGCACCGTAGAGATCGGGCCCTACTGCCTGGTAGGCCCCCACTGCATTCTCCATGCGGGGGTGCGCCTCTACCCGCACGCCATGGTGCTGGGCTGGACCGAACTGGGGGAGGGCTGCCAAGTCTTCCCCGGGGCTATGCTGGGCGGGGCCCCGCAAGACCGCAAGTACAAGGACGAGGTTACTTACCTGAGGGTGGGCCCGCGGACGCAGATCCGAGAGTGCGTCACCGTCCACCGTGCCAGCGGCGACGGCGAAGCGACCATCATCGGCCACGATTCCATGATCATGGCCTACGCCCACATCGGCCATAACTGCCACATCGGCAGCAACGTTACCCTGGCCAACAACGCCGGTATCTCGGGGCACATCCTTATCGAGGACTACGCCAACATCGGCGGCTATGTCGGCGTTCACCAGTATGCGCGCATAGGGACCCTGGCCATGATAGGGGGCATGTCGAAAGTCGTGCGGGACATCCCCCCGTACGCGCTCGCGGACGGCAGGCCCGCCCAAGTCATCGCCGTCAACTCCGTCGGCCTGCGGCGGGCGGGCATTTCGGAACCAGCGCAAGCCGCCCTGAAAGAAGCCTATCGCATCATCTATCGCTCGGGCCTGAACCTGTCCCACGCGCTGGCCCGGGTCCGTGAAGAAGTTGACCAATGCCTCGAGGTGGAACGCTTGGTTGACTTTTTGGAGGAGGTTTTCCAGGGCTATGGCGGCCGCGCCCGCGACCCCCGGGGGCGCGCAACTTAGCGTCTGCCTCATCGCTGGGGAACCCTCCGGCGACCTCCACGGGGCGTCGCTCTGCGCGGCTATGGTCAAACTTCGCCCGAGCATCCGTTTCTGGGGCGTAGGCGCGGACCACATGGCGGCGCAAGGGGTGGAACTCGTCTACAACTCCCGGGGCTGGGCCTCGCTGGGAGTCACCCAGGCGCTGGCCAAGGCGCCCGTCTTCCTGCCCGCCTTCATCCGCCTGCGCCGCCTGCTCCGCCGCCGGCCGCCGCACCTGCTGGTCCTGATAGATTTCGGAGCCTTGAACACCAAGGTCGGCCGCGCCGCTAAGGCCACGGGCATCAAGACGCTCTACTATTTCCCTCCGCGGTCGTGGGACCGCAACCTGAAGCGCCCGGAATCGCTGCGTGAGGTGTGCCATCGGGTCGTAACGCCGTTCCCTTGGTCTGCGCAGATCCTGCGAGCCGCGGGCATCCCCGCGGACTGCTTCGGCCATCCCATGCTCGACCTGATGCCGGCGCAGACCGCGCAGCAAGCCAGAGCGGCCTTGGGGCTCCCGGAGCAGAGCCGGGTCGTCGGCCTGTTCCCCGGAAGCCGTATGCACGAGGTGCGCAGCAACACGGCCGTACTGCTCGGAGCCGCGGACCTACTGCGACAAGGGGACAGGCAACTACGGTTCCTGCTTTCAGCAGCGCCCGGGCCGGCCGGCGAGTGGGTGGAGCAGTACGACGCGCGGCACCGGCATGAAGACACTGTGGTCACGCGCGACACCTGGGCGGCGCTGGCCGCCAGTGATGCCGCTCTGCTCTGCTCCGGCTCGATAACGTTGCAGGCAGCGGCGCTTCAAGTGCCGATGGTGGTCTTCTACCGCGGCACCTCCGGAATCTCGCTGCAGTATGTGCTGTTCTATCTCGGGCGCGTGAAGTTCATCGCCATGCCCAATGTGATAGCGCAGCGCCAGGTAGTGCCCGAGTTCCTTGGCGGCGCCGGCGCCAACTCTCAGGCGCTGGCGACGGCCACGCGTTCCCTCCTGGAGCCGGGCGGGCGGCGCGAGGAGATGCTCGCAGGGCTTCGCGAGGTTGCGGCCTCCCTCGGTGCGCCGGGCGCGGTGGCCAAGACAGCCGCGCTCGCCGTGGAGATGGCGGAGAGTTAGAGAGATGGCTCAGAACGGCCCTAACCTCGACGTCCTTCCGCCCGTGTCCCGCTTCCTGGTGCGGCGCCGCACCTTCTTCTCGTGGGCGCTGCCATTGGTGTTGCTCGTCGTGGCGGCACCGTGGGGCCCGCTCATGCTGCCGGGCGCCATGCTGGTTGTGCTGGGGTCCGCCACCCGTGTGTGGGCGGCCGGCCATCTCCTCAAGTCGGAGCGGCTAGCCGTTGACGGGCCCTTCGCCTACGTCAGGAACCCGCTCTACCTGGGCAGCCTGCTGATCCTGCTGGGGTATTGCACGCTGTCGGGGCGGGCATGGTCGTATCCCGTCTTCCTCGGCCTGTTCGCGCTCTTCTACTTCCCGACCATCAAGTGGGAGGAGGGTTTCCTCGGGGGCAAGTTCGGGGAGGAGTACCAGGACTATAGGCGCCGGGTGCCTTACCGTTTGATCCCGAGGCTGAGCCCTGCCTACCCGACCGGGACAGGGTTCAGTTGGGCGCAGGCGCGGCGCAACGGAGAATTGAGCGGCGTGGCGCTAGCGGTGATAATGATACTGCTCTTCTACTTGCGGCTAGTGATGTAGCAGGCCATGTTCCGTCGTTACCGCGAACTGCTCTTCTCGCCTGAGTTGCGCCGGCTCGTCCGGGAGTTGGGCGGCCATCGCCGCGTTGTCGCCTCAGCGATTGTCTGTGGCGTACTCGCCGCGCTGCTCGATGTGGCTTGGAAGTTGGGCTTGATGCCCGTGCTTAGGGACATCTTCTCGACCGAGCACGGGAAAGCCGCGTTCGCGCAGATCAGTCTAGCGCTGGGCGCTGTGATCGGCCTCTACCTGCTCCGCGGACTGGCGGCCTATGGGCAGAGTTACCTCACCAACGTCGCCGCCCAGCGCCTGGTGCGTGACCTGAGACAGAAACTCTACTCGCACATCCAGCGGCTGCCCATCGGCTACTTTGACACCGAGCGCACCGGCCATCTGATGTCACGCATAGTCGTGGACACCAGCCTGGTGCAGAACGTGCTTGCCGGCGAGTTGATCAACATCGTCACCGCGCCGGTGCGCGTGATCGGCGGCATCGGGGCCATGCTGTGGTGCTCGTGGCGGCTGACTGCGGCCTCGGTACTCGTTTTCCCGGCCGTGGCCCTGCTGATCTACGCGGCCGGCCGGCGCATGCGCCGGCACACCGGCGAGGTGCAGAGCAGAATGGCCGACCTCTCCGCCATGCTGCAGGAAACCCTCAGCGCCATCCGCTTGGTGCGCGCCTACAATACCCAGGAATACGAGGAACGGCGCTTTGGCGAGCGGAATCTGGAGACCGTACGCGCCTCCCTGCGCGCCGCCCGCATCAGTGCCGCCCTGCAACCCCTGGTGGAACTGGTGGCCATGATCGCCATCGCCTCCGCCATGCTCGTCGGCGGGTGGGAGATCGTGCAGACGCGTCTGGACGGCCCTCGCCTGCTGCTCTTCGTGATCTTCGCGCAGCAAGTTGGAACCAGCCTCAACTCGCTGGCGCGCATGAATCTGAGCCTGCAGCAACTGGCGGCCGCCGCGGCGCGCATCTTCGACATCCTGGCGCTGCAACCCGAGGTCATCGAGCGCCCCAACGCCCGCCCCCTGGCCAAGGTGCACGGCGCCATCGCTCTGGAGAACGTCTCTTTTGCTTACGATGGCAAGGAGCAGGTGCTGCGCGACGTCTCCTTCCGCCTGGCGCCGGGTGAGAAGGTGGCGCTCGTCGGCGTCAGCGGCGCCGGCAAGAGCACCATCGCCAATCTCGTGCTTCGCCTGTACGAGCCGAACTCGGGCAGAGTCACCGTTGACGATCAGGACGTGCGGGACGTCACCGTCTCCTCGCTGCGCCAGGCGATTGCGCTGGTGCCGCAGGAGACCACACTGTTCAGCGGCACCGTGGCCGAGAATATCGCCTACGGGCGCCAGGACTTGCCGCGGGAGAGCATCCAGGCCGCGGCGGTCGCCGCCGGCGCTGACGACTTCATACGCGCACTGCCCCAAGGATACGATACCCTTGTGGGCGAACGGGGGGTGACGCTTTCCGGCGGGCAGCGCCAGCGCGTTGCCATCGCGCGCGCGCTGGTGCGCGATCCCAAGGTGCTGATCCTTGACGAGGCCACCTCCTCCCTGGACGCGGGCACCGAGGCGGCGGTGCAGGAGGCGTTGCAGGCGGCCACGCGCGGGCGCACCACCCTGATCATCGCCCACCGCCTCTCCTCGCTCAGAAAGGTGGATCGTATCATCCTGCTGCAGAACGGCGCCGTCGCCGAGGCCGGCAGCCACGCCGAACTAGTGCGCAAGCGTGGCGCCTACTACTCTCTCTACCGTCTGCAGCAAGTGGACCAGCAGGAAAGCGGGGCCGAGGAGGCGTGAAGCCAGGCCGCCTGCGCTCGTTGCTCCAAAGCCTCCGCGAGCGGTTTCTGCTGGTCGTGCTCAGCCGCTTGGTTTGGCTCGTGGGGCAGATGCTGTGCCGCAGCCTGCGCCTGCAGGTGACGGGCGAGCACAACCTGGATTCCATTCCCTCCGGGCAAGGCAAGATACTCGTTACCTGGCACCATCTGAGCCTGCTGCCGGTCTTCTACCTGCGCCGTCGCGGCATGCGCGCCCTCATCTCGCTCAGCCGCGACGGCGAATACCAGAACCGCATCTTTAGGCACTTCGGCTGGGGCTCCGTGCGGGGCTCGAGCGGCCGTGGGCAACTCGGGGCTCTGCGCGAAGCCACGCGCTTCCTGCGCCACGGCGGCACCATGGCGCTGACTCCCGACGGGCCCCTGGGGCCGCGCATGCAGTGCCAGCCCGGTTGCGTCTACATGGCCCTGTCCAGCGGCGCGCCCATCGTCCCCATTGCGGTCCACTTCCAGCCCCACTTCCACTTGCCCACCTGGGACCGCTACAGCCTGCCTCGCCCCTTCGCCCGCGCTCATCTGCACTTCGGCGCACCCATCCGCTTCTCCGGGAACCACCACAGCATTGACTTGGAAGCGGCTTGCGGGCAGATCGCCAACGCCCTCAACGACGCGGTCGCAGAGGCCAAGAGCGGCGTGGAACAGGCCGGGGCGCACGCGACGCGAGAGGGCGAGCCCGCCGGCGAGCCGGCCCGCAAGGCACAAGCCGGCCCCCCCCTACTGCCCTGGCTGCTCTACAACTGCGCTCTCGCCGCTCTCTTTCCGCTCCTGCTCCTGTATCTGTTCCGCAATTACCTCACACGCGCGCGCGCCCGCCCCGGTCTCCTGCAAAGGCTAGGGCTCGCGCCGCCCTTTGCCGCCGACCGCACGGATTTGGAGCGGGTCGTCTGGATGCACGCGGTGTCGGTGGGCGAGGTCGCCGCAGTCCGTCCGGTGGTTCAGGCGCTCAAGGAGTACGGAGCCGTGCCCATGGCCGTCTCGGTCACTACCGCCACCGGCCACGCTGTCGCCGAGAAGGACCTGGCAGGCCTGGCCGACTGCTTGTTCTACTTCCCCTTGGACTTCCCCTTCTGCGTGGGCCGGGCGCTCGACGCCGTCCGGCCGCATGCCGTGGTGCTCGCCGAGGGCGAGATCTGGCCCAACCTCCTGCACGAGTGCAGGCGCCGGGGCATCCTCGCCGTGCTGGTCAACGGGCGCGTGTCAGCCCGCACGGCCGCACGCTCGAGTTTCATCGCGCCCCTCTATGGCTGGGCGCTCTCCAACCTGGACCTGCTCTGCATGCAGACGCCGCGCGACTGCCGGCGCGTTCAAGCCCTAGGAGCCGATCCCGCCATCATCAAGGACACCGGCAACACCAAGTTCGACACTCTGCAGGCCACGGTGCCCGAGGCCGTGCGCCGTCAACTCCTGCTCGAACTGCGACTAACCCCAGACCACAAGATCCTCCTTGCGGGCAGCACCCACGCCGGTGAGGAGGAACAGATACTGGATGCGTTCTGGCACGCCCGGGTGCAAATCCCAGAACTCAGGCTGCTGCTGGTTCCGCGCCAGGTGGAACGCGCCGCCGAGGTGGAGCGCCTGATCGCCAGCAAAGGCTTCCACTGCGTCCGCCGCACCCAGATGCCCAAAGGCATCACCGTGGCCGACACCATCGAGCGGCTGGCGGCGGGCGAGGATGACCCAGAGCGGGTAGTGCTCATTGACACCATGGGCGAACTTGCCAGCCTCTACAGCATCTGCACGGTCGCGTTCGTGGGCAGCAGCCTGACCCCTGGGGGGGGACAGAACCCTCTGGAGCCGATGGCGGAAGGCAAGCCCGTGCTCTTTGGCCCGTCCATGACCGACTTCCAGGGGCCGCGCGATCTCGCCGTGGAGGCGGAAGTCGGCTTCGAGGTGCGCAACGCCGATGAGATCGCCGAGACGCTGGTGCGCCTCTGCCGCAACCCCGCCCGACTGGAGCAGATCGCCGCCAAGGCGCACGCCCTGGTCACCGAGAACAAGGGCGCTTCGGCTCGCTGCGCCGGCTACCTGATGCGCCTGCTGCAGGAGGTCGAAAAGCCTGCCTAAGCCAGCCAGCCTTTCGCAGCGCTGGCACACCCTGGTCGCTCAGCCGCCGCGCACCGGGGTTGCCCGGCTGTTGTTGGCCGTCCTGCGCGTCATGTCAGCGCTGTACTTTCTGGTTTGGGCCGCCTACCGCGCCCTCTACGCCCTGCGCCTGCTCCGCCCCGCGCGCCTCCCCTGCCCGGTCATCAGCGTGGGGAACCTAACCGTCGGCGGCAGCGGCAAGACCACCGTGGTCATCGGGCTGGCCCGCTGGCTCAGCCAACGGGGCTACCACGTAGCCGTGCTGCTGCGCGGCTACCGCGGCCGCCGCCGGCGCGCCACCGCGGCAGTCAGCGACGGCCGGAGCCTCCTGATGAGCGTCGAGGAGGCCGGCGACGAGGCCGTTCTCTTGGCCAAGGCCCTGCCGGGAACGCCCGTCCTCGTGGGCAAGGACCGGGGTCGCTCCGCGCGCCTCGCTATCGAGAAACTGGGCGCCGATTTCATCGTGCTCGACGACGGCTTCCAATACTGGCGGCTGCACAAGGACGTCGAACTCGTGCTCTGGGACGCCACCACCCCGGCGCGCGCATTGCGCCTTCTCCCAGCGGGCGTCTTGCGTGAGCCGATGCGGGCGCTAGGCCGCGCCACTCACCTTGGGATAACGAGGAGCGACCTGGCGCCGGAGGCGCGGGCTCTCGCCGAGTCCTTGCGGCGGCAGAGCGGACTCACCGTCTTCCTCACGCGCCACAGCCCCGGCGAGGTGATCCCGGTACACGAACCGGCGGCCCCCCCCGGCCGGCTGAGCGGCAAACCGTTCGTCGCCTTCGCGGGCATCGGCAACTTCGGCGCCTTCCTCGAGACCGTCAGGCGGGCCGGTTTCGCCATCGCTGCGCAAGCGGAATACCCGGACCATCACCCGTACTCGCAGCAGGACCTAACGCAACTCGAAAGCCTGGCCCGCGAGCATGACGCGGAGGCACTGCTCACCACCACCAAGGACGCGGTGCGGCTCGAGCGGCTCAAGGCGGGCCTCCCAATCTACGCTCTCGAAGTCCACTTGCAGTCGCACCAGGAGACACCCACCGAGAGCCTCTGGCAGGACCTGCTCGAGGCCGCCACCCACGCCCCCCCGCAACGCCGGCCGTGGTCGCTGCGCAAGTGGATGGAGAACCGAGCCGGTTACCTGGCGCTCCGCGGAGTCAGCGCGCTTGCCGCTCTGCTGCCCGAGCGCGCCGCCTGCTGGCTCGGCCGCCAGCTGGGCGACCTCGTCTACGCCCTGTCCGGCAGTCGCCGCCGCATCGCCTTGAGGAACCTGACACTGGCTTTCGGCAAGCAGATGACGCCGGGCCAGTTGCGCACTTTGTGCCGGCGCCACTTCCGCTTCATCGGTCAGACGCTCGCCGAGTTCCTACGCATGCCGCTTCTCAGCGGCGAGGACCTGCACGCTCGCATGCAGATGGTGGACGAGCACTTCCTGGCGGATGCCTACGCGCGCGGCCGGGGGGTCATCCTCCTGACCGCCCACTTCGGCAACTGGGAGCATTTGGGCACCCGCATCGCGCAGGACTACCCCTTGGCGGGTCTGGCGCGCGCCGCGGACGACGTCCGCACGCACCGGTTGGTTGACTCAGTACGCCAGGGCGCGGGCGCCAAAGTCATACAGACGGACGATGTGCGCGCCGCCCTCCGCCTGCTGCGCAACGGCGAGATCCTGGCCATACTGCTCGATCAGAACACCGCCACCAACGCCGTCTTCGTGGACTTCTTCGGCAAGAAAGCGGCAACCGCCACCGGCCCAGTGGTGCTCGCCAAGAGAACCGGGGCGGCCCTGGTGCCCGCTTTCGCGGTTAGAGTCGGCCCGGGCCGTTCTCAGGCGTACTTCCTGCCCCCCCTGGAGATCTCGCCGGACAAAGACCCGGCCACGGTGACCGCAGAGGTGCAGCGTTGCACTGCCGTCATCGAGGAGTGGGTGCGCCGCTACCCCGACCACTGGCTCTGGATGCACGACCGCTGGCGCACTCGCCCCCCCGAGGAAAGCCCCCCCGGTGAGGCGCGCTAGAAGCGCCGGTGGAATTGCCCCCGGTAGCGCAGGTTCTGCAGGTTGCCGGTTTCGTCAGTGGCCACGGCCAGGCTCAGGTCCGTCGTCAACGGATAGGAGAACGAGAGTGAGTAGCGCTTGCTCTCTTCCTGCGCGCCCACGTACACGGTGGCGCTCACCATCAACTCACCCAGCACCCGTTCCGTGATCGCCACCGTCATCGTCTTCTCCAGGTCGTAGGTCAGGTAGACATCCTCCAGGCCGAGCGTTTGCGCCAACCGCGCCGCGAGCGGATTGAGGATGGCCGCGCCGAAGGCCGTAGTCGCTATCTGCAGCGCCTCCTCGCCCATCAGGTCCTTCACCGATCCCCCGGCCAGTATGCGGCTCACCAGTTGCCTCTGCCCCAGCAGGGCATAGATCTCTTGCTCCGGCAGGTAGGGCTCGGAGGAGAACTCGGCGTGTAGGTCGGTCAGCGGACCGTACAGGTGCATGGTCAAGCGATACTCGCGCTTCTGGTAAACCTTGGTGGTGTGGGCCAGTAGGTTCATCTGCCCGCTCACGTTGACAGGCTGGCGCGCGACCTCCGCGGGAATGACCACCCGCGTGCGCTCGCCCGCCTCCGCCCCGGCCTCCCCAATGGGATAGAGAAACTCGTCCTGCGCGCGTATTTGCACGAAGGCCTGCGCCTGCAGCGCCTCCACTTGCCACCGCTCCGAGAGGGAGGTCATCTTGCCGCCAGGCACTGCTTCCAGGCTTGCGTGCGCCGAGAGCGGGCCGCCCAGGTTCCGGCTTATCTGCACTTGCCCTTTGACCGGAATCACCGCCAGTTCCCCCGGCGGCGCCTTGAGCACCACCCCTTCACCGATACGCACGGCTACGCTCAACGCCGGCGTGCCCAACGGCAGCAGTGCCATCGGGACACCAGCGGCCTCCGGCTTGGGCGACACGAGATAGATGATGCCCTTGGATGCCACCAGGGCGCCCGCCACTTTGGGCGGCTGCCCGGGGGTCATAGTCTCGAACTTGAGCACGCCGTCCACGCGGCCCCGGAAGTACGGATCCCACTGGGCCAGCAAGTCCCGCGCCTCCAAGGACAGATGGAAGTCGTTGTACAGGAAGCGCTGCGGCGAGGCCTCCCGCAGCCCTATGCTGCCGGTGACCAAGGTGGAACCCCTCTCTTGCGTGCCCAAGCGCAGGTGCTCGATCTCCAGCCGCGCGGATTCACCCTTGGGCGTACGCAGCGCCAGTCGCAGATCGCCGCGGTAACCAGCCGGTTGCTCCACGGGCGCGACCGCCAGTCTCTTCGCCTGACGGAGGCTGAAATCCTCGAGAGTGAGAGTCAAGTCATAGTCCTGCCGCCACAGCGAAGCAGGCGCGAAACTGACCAGGTTGGCTTGTCCGGCGGCGACCAGGTCGCCGTCCAGAAGCCTCCCGCGCAAGAAGCGAAGCCGCACGGTGGTCCCCGACGCACTCGCGGACAACTGGGCGCTCAACTCCAGATTGCGCGCGGTCAGCCCCAACGGCTCATACCCCGCCACGCCGCGCTTGAGCCGCGCTTCCCCGGTGACCAGCGGGCGGCTGAGCGTGCCCGTGATGGCGCCCACCGCGTCGAACGAGCCCTGCAAGCGCACCCCCGTCGGCAGTAGCGACTGCCAGCGCTCCAAGTGGATGCGCTTCAGCTGCCCTACGACCCTGATCGGCTGGTCGCGCGGAATCCGCTTGTCCTCCCAACGGAAGGGCAACACCACGCTTCCGCGCGCGATGTCCTCGCCTCGCTCGGCACGCACGCCGTCGAGGCGGAGAGCGCCCTCCGCCAGGCTGAATCTCTCGCACTCCACGCGGTCCAGAACCACCGCGCCCGCGCGCACCACCACCGCCTCCGCCGTTCCTTCAATCTGCGGTTCCTTCACCGGCCCTCGCGCCGCCAGCGTCAGATTGACCTTGCCCTCAACGGGCACCTGCAAGTTGAGCAAGCGCGCAACCGGCCCGACCTCGAAGCCGGACGCCGACGCCGCCAGGC
>Ga0315289_10012845_pt1 | contig 11765 bp, 7 predicted proteins | sample YL17G11_40_MG_FD_203452 | JGI IMG/M metagenome (GOLD analysis project Ga0315289, IMG submission 203452) | Sediment microbial communities from Yellowstone Lake, YNP, Wyoming, USA - YL17G11_40 | ecosystem: Environmental > Aquatic > Freshwater > Lake > Sediment | place: USA: Wyoming | collected... | reverse complement strand
CGTAGGAAGATCAACTGTAGACGGAGGAATGCTATGGTAAGCAGAAGAAGGCTCGCACTTACAATCACGATTGCCATGGCGTGCGTTTTCACGGTCGTGATGGCAACGAACGCGAATCTGCTCGGCGACGTGCTCAAGGTCGGCGGCGTCGCGCTGATCGTTGACAAGTTCGGAGAGCAGATAAACGGGTTCGTCAACAAGCTGACTTTAAACCACGATGTCGGCGTTACTGAGGCGACGAAGGTGGTGCCGATCCTCAGCCTTGGCAGCGGGGGTTACATCGGCGCGGCGCAGGTTATGGGCGATCAGAAGAACGTTGACCAGTGCAAGGCCGTTGTTCAGCTCGAAGGCAATGCCCTATTCGGCAGCAGCGTCCGCCCCGATCCGTCGGGGGCTGATTCCGGTCGCGAGCAAGAGCATTGAGAACATCAAGCGGATCCCAGGCGTCGGCGTGAGCGCGATCATTGACATCAAGGTTTAGGGGTCAGGAATCAGGAGTCAGGAGCTAGGAATCAGGAGTCAGGGGCCGATGGCCGTTCTTTCGGGGAGCCCCTCCCCGAAAGCGGCTCATCCGATGGCCCGGCGTCTCCTGACGCCGGGCCTGATCTTGCCGCACGTCCCCGTGCGGGGCACCGGCCCCCCCTTGCGTGCGCCCGGGGAACGTGCCCGCTTCGGGCCGCCCATTCACGCTGGCAGACGTCGGGGGACAGTCGCCCGGCGTGTGTGCCAAAATAGGCGACCCTCCCCGTTCTCGCCGTTTTCCCGTTTTCCGGCCTTCACTCCTGGATCTGTATCAGCTTCCACCCACTGACCTGAGAGTACTGGCGGCCGTCCACGTACAGATTCGACAGGACTACGAACGCGTCATAGTATCCGAGTCCAGCGGCACTGCCGTCGAGGGTAGTCTGGTCCCACACTACCTCGACCAGGCGAATCTCCTCACCTGGATGGATCTGCCTGGTTATCTGCTCCGTGCAATTGGTGCCCCAGACCCCTTGATAGTCGTGGCCGTTCGGATCATAGTAGAACACACCGTACCCGTAGGTCCGTGCTCCAGGCTCATCGTAGAGTGGATGCAGCTCCAGACTCCGCGTCCGGGAGGCCGTATTGGCAACTGACAGCCAGAAACGAACCATTTCTCCCTTCTGATACACCGCCTTGTCCGACTTCAGAGCAAGGGACAGGCCTTCCTGGTGCAACGCCTCCTTTGGGTCGAGCGGCGGCTCAATGGCCTGCGGCCTCGTGCCGCTTCCGCACCCACAGACTGCCACAGCCACAAAGACCGCGATACTTATCTTCCCGGCTCGTATAGCGAGGATTGACATAGTCGATCCTGCGTTTGGTCGAGGCTGGAATCTCCCGCCCTCGACAGCTTCCCCTCAGGGTTTGGCGAGCATGTGCACCTTGAAGCTCACGCCTCTGACCCGGATCCAATATCCTCTGTACGGCAGCATCACTTTACCGGTGTTCGCGATTACTGGTACGTAAGACGCGGTGCCCGGGTTCCAATAGTACGCCGTTGCACTGATCACTCCGTCGTTTATCGCCTGTGACAGTGTCTTGGTCGTGCCGCTGTGCCCATACCTAACCGCTATGTTCGGGTCGCCCCACTGGATATTGCTCCTGAACGGGTTGCCTACCATATTCTGCGAATTCGCCCACAGCCTGAATTCCACACGGTGGCCGGTCTTCAAGCCAGCCTGTGCGCCCTGTGCGTCAATTCTAATGTTGCCCGTGCAGTTCTTATACTTGACCCAGTACGCGCGGTACGGCGTAACCGGGTCCAACAGCGGCCGGCCATTGGTGTCGTACTGGTCCTGCGTATAGTAGTCGTTTGTGTACGGCTTGATACGGGCGATCAACCTAGTGCCGCCTGCCGGCGCGGCTGGCAGCACCCTTTGGGGCCACGTGGACTCCTGCCACTGCGCGTAGCTCGGATTCTCCTCAGGCCAGACGGGCAAGATCGCGATGTGCCACCTGTCGCCGCTGATAGTGCAGCTGGCAGTCGTGCTAGTCATTGCAGCGTCGGCCTTGATAAATCCCCATCCGGTGTACTTGTCAAACCCCGGTATCGGATCCGGTTGGCCCGGAACGTTTGGTGCTACATTATCGCTCGCCGTGTCCTCGATGCGATGGCGGATGTCGAGCGGGCCCATGCTCTGGAACTCGCTGCGGACTAGGTCCGCTAGGCCTGTCACGTGTGGGGTGGCGGCTGATGTTCCTGCGAAGTGGGTCAGGTAACTGTCGTGAAGATCCGTCGTCGTTATGTCCACCCCCGGGGCCACGACACTAATGTGGTTGCCGTAGTTGCTGCCCCACCAGCCAGGGAATGAGACCCGAACCTCCGGTCCGGTCAGATAGTCTCGGAGGAAATGGTCTGTCGCGCCGACCGCCATTGCTCGCAGGAAACCGGCTGGATACAGGCGCAATTCCTTGTTGTCATTTCCCATTGCGGCGACTGGGAGGATGCCCCGGTCGACCGCCGCGTTCATTAGGGACTCCATGCTCCACCACATATAATAGGGCTTACACCAGATACCACTGATGTTGATGGCCGCGATTCCCCCGGGCCTCGTAGCGCTACAGTTGATCAGATTTCCGAGCTTGTCCATTGTGACCATGTAACCCCAATCGGTTGTTTTTACCACAGCTCGAGCATTCCAACCCAGGCCAGCAAGCATGTTCTGGTTGTTGGTTACAGCAGCAGCTATCCCCGTGACTCGTGTGCCATGGCTACCCCGGGGACCCTGGCTATCCCAGAGGTTCGCCCGCAGGTCGCTGTGCGTTGTTTCCACACCCTCGTCGACCACCCCTATGGTAGAATAATCCCCCTTTCCCTGCTCGGTGTCCCAGGCAACCGATACACCGCTCCTTCTCAGGTTCCACTGACCGTTGAAATTGGGATCCTGGCCGGGCGGCGGCGGGTACAGCGGGTCGTTCGGGGTTGTCTCACCCGGCTCACCGATCACATTGACGTCCGCGTCCAGCACTAGAGGATTCGCCTTCAGCTGGTCTATCTTGGCTTGGAGTTCCTCGCAGGTGGCAGCCGACTGGATCCCGGCGCTCCACAGCTTCGCCGCCTGGATGTTCATTTTCTTCCACGCCCCTACGGCTGCCAGTGCAGCGTCGATCTGTTCGAGGGTGGCATCGGGAACGAAGCTCAGCACTATTTCGTCATTCGCGCAGCTCACATCCACCGGCTCCCCGGTATCAGGATCTATCTCGGTACACACCAATACGCCACTGTAGGGGGTCGAGTCGTAGGTTATGGTTTCCGGAAGCGGTGGAATGTCATTCTCGTCGCCCGGCGGGGCTCCGGGGTAATCATCAGCGGGCGGACCCGGCGGAGGGCCCCAGTCCGCTACCTCTACCGTCCAGTCTTGGGTCACATTCGGGTCCTTCACCACATTCCCGGGATCGCTGATCGTGCACGTCACGTGATACTCACCAGCTGAACTCCATGTGGCGTCGGCGCTCTTCTCATTGCCGGAGAGCTGCCAGGTGGAAGTACCTTCGTGGGTCCAACTGGCGGTTACAGGCCCGTCGAGGACCAGGTGTGAGTCGTCGATGCACGTGTCGTAATCGGGCGAGTTAAAACTGACTGCAAAATGGACCTGGGTGCCAACGAGGGTGTAGACGGGCGAGGCCGGCGTGGGGCTCGAGGTCCAGCCAATGTTGGGTGTTGAAAAACATACAGCCCCTAGCTCGACAGAGCCCATCAATAGCATGCACCCTGTGAGGATTACGATCAGAGTTCTCATTTCCTTGACCTCCCTACTCCTGCTACTTCGCCGGCAGCGAAAGCAAGTAGTCCTGCGCGCCTTGCACCCAGTCCACATGTTCGGGGTACAGTGACACGAGCTCTGTGAAGGTAGTGCGAGCTTCCTGGATGTTCCCCATCTTGGCCAGGCAGTCCCCGATCATGAACTTGAGCGTAGGCGGCCAGGTGCCGGTCGGATTCGATGCGTACGCTACGCGGTATCCCGCTAGCGCAGCGCTCCAGTTCTTCTGGACGTAATCGCAGCCTGCGAGGTGATACTTCACCTCGACCAGGTTGTCGAAGGTAGGATTGGCAGCAATGAACGCCACAAAAAGCGCCCTCGCCTCCTCCGGCCTCTTCAGGTCGTACAGCGTGACGCACGCTATGCGGGTCTGTGCGTCTTTCGCCAGGGGATCGGCCGGCATTTCTGCAATGAGCCTCTTGAGGGTTTCGATGCATTTGTTCGGGTCCTTGAGACCCTCGTTTAATACCTCTGACTGCCGGATCAAGGCGTGTGCTCGAAGATCGGGTTTTTCGTCGTAGAGCTTCTGAAGATAAGCCAACTCCTCGGCGTACTTGCCCTGTCCCCTCAAACACTCGTCAATGCGAAGCCGGGCTTCGTTCGCGGACCCATTGCCGTTCCCGCACTCAATTGCCTTGTTGAAGGAGGCAATCGCCTCATCGTACCGTTCCTGCGCTTGATAGGCGATCCCGATTTGCGTCAGGCACCCAGCCTTTCTCCCGCGAGCCTCGTCGGCGGAGCCGTTGCCACTGGCCGACTCGATCACCTTGTCGAGCGCCGCTATGGCCTGCTCGTACTTCCCCTGCGCCTGATAGCAGATGCCGATCAGAAGCTGGGCTCGCGCCGTATTGTCAGGAGACGTCGCCAACACCTTGTTGAACTGCTCGATCGCCAGGTCGTACTGCTTCTTCTCCTGGCAGCGCTCGCCCAGTTTCAGCATAGCAGGCGCGGTCTTGCGGCTGTTCGGGAACTGTGCTATCTGTTTCTGAAAGGCGGCTATGGCCTCGTCCACGTTTCCCTGGGCTTCGCGGCAGAGGCCGATCCAGTAGTATGCCTCCGCTGCAGCCTGCGTTCCGGGATAGTCCGCGAGAAGCTTGCCGTAGGCCTCGACGGCCTTGGGGTAGTCCTTCTTCCACTGGTAGCAGCAGCCGATCATCCTCTGGCAGTCGGCTGCAAGGGTTGGGTAGTCGCTCTGCGCCTTAGTGAAGGCTGCAATCGCCTCGTCGTAGCTCCCGGCCGTGAAGAGGGCCTTCGCGGCTTGGAACGCGTCGTTTGCGGCATCCGCCCGCGCCGGGGGAGGCGCGAGCGCGAGTACAGCAAAGAGCAGCAGGGGCACGAACAGAGCCAGTCGGGGCGCGCCGCGAGGGCGGTGCGTCGCAGAAGTGAACATCACAGACTCCTCCTTTGCAGGGCCGTGTCAAGCGTGCCCTGATACCAGATTGTCTGCGTCCAAACCTACTGACGCAAGTGATATTGTCGCCCCCCCCGTCACATTTGTCAACTTAAGTTTTCGTTACATCAGCCCAAGGCCCGCGGGCGCAGGCCCTGGTGCGTTGGATGTACGGCGCACGGGACGTGCGCGGGAGCGCGCCCGGCGCGAGGACGGGCCGGGCGATCGGACCTGATTTGCGGCCTATCTCCGCCGCCCCGTCATCTCCCCAATCCGGCGGGACATTTCCTGTTCCATCTCGTGGCGAATCCGGTTCATCTCCTGCTCCATCTCTTCGTGCAGCCGCGCCATCTTCTCCAACAGATCGAGAATGATCTCCACTCCGGCCAGGTTGACTCCGAGGTCCTGCGTAAACCGCTGTATCTGCTGCAGGCGCTCGATATCGGCCTGAGAGTAAAGCCGATTCTTGCTGCTCACGCGCCTCGGCCGGATTAGCCCAAGCCGCTCGTAGAGCCTGAGCGTCTGCGGATGCACTTCGCAGAGCCTGGCGGCAACTCCTATCATATAAACAGGCTCATCTCTGTCTATGGATGCCATGTTGCATCACCTTGCGATATTTCAGATTGCAGATTTCAGATTGCAGATTGAAAGGAACCGGATGGCAAATCTGAAATCTCAAATCTGAAATCTGAAATCCTATTTCTGCCCCTGGAGCTTGGCGAGTTCGGTGAGGAGCTCGCGCTCGCGCTGGGAGAGCGTTTTCGGCACAGTTACCTTGACCCTCGCATACAAATCGCCCCTGCCCGACCCACGGAGATGGGGCATTCCCTGCGCTGCCAGCCGGAACGTCTGCCCGCCGTTTGTCCCTGCCGGGATCTTCATGCTCACCTTGCCCGACAGCGTCCCCACCTCGACCTCCCCGCCCAACGCAGCGATAGTAAAAGGCACTGGCACGTCCGTGTACAGGTCACTGTCCTTTACATCGAATCGAGGATGACGCCGCAGCCTTACGATCAGATACAGATCACCGCTCTCGCTGCCGGGGCCCGGCTCGCCCTGTCCGGCCAGACGAATCCTCGATCCGTGCTTGACTCCCTTCGGGATCTTGACCTCGATCCTTCGGCCGTCAATGGTGAAAGCCTTGGTCGCGCCCGAAAACGCATCTTCCAGTGAGACCTCGATCTCATATTCAACGTCGCGGCCCCGAGCCGGCGTCCACGTCCGCCTGCGCGTGCCATGCGTACCCGCCCGCTCCTGGCCGAACAGCATTTCGAAGAAGTCCGAGAAGCCGCTGCCGGTAGTGTCGAAGCCACCGCCTGGGAAGTCTCGCTCCCAGCCTGGAGGCGGGCCAGCGCCCGGCTGCCCAGCCTGCTGCCAATACTGGCCGAACTGGTCGTACTTGGCTCGCTTCTCCTTGTCTGAGAGCACCTCATAGGCCTCGCTGATCTCCTTGAACTTCTCCTCAGATGCTTTGTCACCCGGATTCACGTCCGGGTGGTGCTTTCTGGCGAGCCGGCGGTACGCCTGCTTGATGTCCTTCACGGAGGCGCTGCGCTCGACTCCGAGTATCTTGTAATAGTCCTTATAAGCGGTTGGCATGGCAGGAGTGGACCGTAAACCGTGATGCGTGAACCGTGAGTAAGGGCGCTCATCACGCATCGCGCATCGCGTATCACGCATCACGGGGTTCTGCTAGTCTGTCTTGAACTCCGCGTCAATCACACTTTCGTCGCCGGTCTGATCTTCGCCGCCGGTTCCTGGCTCCGCGGAGGTTTCTGCGCTCGCGCCTGCATATTGCTGGGACGCCTGCTGGTAGAGCATCTCCGACAGCTTGTAGGACTCCTGCTGGAGCTGCTCGCTCGCGGAACGGATCCTTTCGGTATCGTCCGAGTTCATCGCCTCGCGGAGATCGTTCATTGCAGCTTCGATCTTCGGGCGCTCGTCCGCCGGAACACGGTCTCCGAGGTCGCGCAGGTTCTTTTCGGTGGCATAGATCAACTGCTCGGCGCGGTTTCGCGTCTCTGCGGCCTCTCTTGCGCTCCGGTCTTCGGCAGCGTGGCTCTCCGACTCACGGACCATCTGGTCAACATCTTCCTTTGCCAGCCGGGTTGAGCCGGTGATCGTGATGGACTGGGTGCGCTGCGTGGCAAGGTCTTTGGCCGAAACGTTCACGATCCCGTTCGCATCAATGTCGAACGAGACCTCGATCTGCGGAATGCCTCGCGGAGCAGGCGGAATGCCCGTCAGGTGGAACCTGCCGAGGGTCTTGTTGTCCCGCGCCATCTCGCGCTCCCCTTGCAGAACATGGATCTCGACCTCGGTCTGGCCATCCGCCGACGTGGTGAAGGTCTGGCTCTTTCGGGTCGGGATCGTCGTGTTGCGGTCAATGAGCCTGGTCATGACGCCGCCGAGCGTTTCGACTCCGAGCGAGAGCGGCGTCACGTCGAGCAGCACTACGTCCTTCACTTCGCCGCCCAGGACTCCAGCCTGGATGGCCGCTCCGACCGCCACTACCTCGTCCGGATTGACTCCCTTGTTCGGCTCCTTGCCGCCCGACAGCTTCCGCACGAGCTCCTGGATCATGGGCATTCTCGTCGCTCCGCCGACCAGGATGATCTCGTTGAGGTCGTCCGGTTTGAGCTTCGCGTCCGCTATCGCCCGCTTGAACGGGCCGACACATCGCTCAGCTAGGTCGTGGGTCAGCTCCTCGAACTTGGCCCGCGTGAGCGGGATATCGAGGTGCTTCGGCCCCTCGGCATCCGCCGTGACGAACGGCAGGTTGATGGTGGTGTTCACGACGGAGGACAGCTCGACCTTTGCCTTCTCGGCGGCCTCCTGGAGCCGCTGGAGCGCCTGCCGGTCCTTGCGCAGGTCAATTCCCTGTTCCTTCTTGAACTCATCGGCTATGTAGTCCGCGATCCTCTGATCCCAATCGTCGCCGCCGAGGTGAGTGTCGCCAGAGGTTGACTTGACCTCGAATACTCCCTCGCCGACTTCGAGGATCGAGACGTCGAACGTTCCGCCGCCGAGGTCCCAGACGAGGATCGTTTCCGAGCCTTTCTTGTCCAGCCCGTAAGCCAGGGACGCCGCTGTCGGCTCGTTGATGATCCGCAGAACCTCCAGCCCGGCGATCTCACCGGCCGTCTTCGTAGCCGTGCGCTGGGCATCGTTGAAGTAGGCGGGAACGGTTATCACGGCGCTCTTGACCGGCTCTCCGAGGTACGCCTCGGCGTCGGTCTTGAGCTTCTGCAGAACCATCGCCGAGATTTCCTCGGGCGTATAATGCTTGCTGCCGATGGTGATCTTATGGTCGGTGCCCATCTGGCGCTTGATCGAGGAGATCGTGCGCTCCGGGTTCAAGACCGCCTGACGCTTCGCGCCGACGCCGACCAGCCGTTCACCTCCTTTTGTGAAAGCGACTACGGACGGGGTAAGCCTGCTGCCCTCCGAATTGGGGATGACCGTCGGCTCACCGCCTTCCATGACCGCGACCACCGAGTTTGTGGTCCCAAGGTCAATCCCTACCGTTTTGGCCACTTAAATGCACCTCCTGGATGTGCCATTACCCATGAATCCGACCAGGTAAAGCCATGATGTTATACCCTAAGTCAGGCGCTAGTATAACACTTGCGTGCAGTATTGTCAAGAGATTTCGCAAGGAAATTTGCAGAATGGGAGCCGAAAAGCGGGAAATGCGGGCCGCTGCCCTCTCGGGCCAGCGCGCTTCCGTTCGGGCCAGATTTGCAATCTGGCCCGGAAGGGCAATCGGGGGATCTCCTGATCCCCCTGCCCGAACCTCGCAATGCGGGATTTCAAATCCCGGGATTGCCGGTCGGGGCCCGGATTGCAAATCCGGCCCAACACCTGCTTAGGGGGCGACCTTGGAGACGTCCTCCGCCCGGCGGGTCAGAATGCGCCTTGCGATCTGGCCGGGCGCGGCCTCGAAGCACGAGCTTATGCCGGTCACGATCAGGAAATCGCCCGCCGAGTATCCGGCGGGATCGCATATCACCCGCACGCCGACGTTCTCCTCCGCGCCTGTTATGGTCCCGTCCTTGAGGTTTGAGCCGTCGTTGATGTAGAGGTAACCGGGGCCGATCTGTGTCACCACGCCGGACGTGCGGACGAGGAGGCCGATGTTGTAGAGGCCGATTGAGCCTGAGATGCCGGAGCCGGTTCCGCCCAGGCGATCCGTCGGCAGCCCAAGCGGCCCGGGCGGATTGCCGCCTGTAGAGACGGATTCGAGCACGGCGTTCGTTATCGCACGCTCGCCGTCAACGCTCGACACCGTGCCCGATACGTTGACCACATCGCCTTCGGAGGCCGTCTGTGAGGTCATCACCTTCACCGCGGCGCACCTGTCGGGCTCCTCGACGTAGATGAACGCCGGGCTGCCAGATGCTCCCATCGTCACAGCCTTGCCGACGAGCCGCACCGCCCTGCCAGGCGGCAGAGATGAGAGTTCGCCTATGGAGTCCAGCATCAGGCCGGTGACGATGGTCAGCGGCGTTGACAGGTCAGCCGTGCTGCCGTCCGAATAGACGACGTGCAGCGTGGCCTCATACTCGCCGGGCGCGGCAGGCTGGCTGTCCGGCCCGAGGCCGTCCCAGGTGGCCGTGAACTGGCCCGCTGGTTTGGCCTCATCGGCTGCGACGGTCACGAACTCCGTCCCGCCGGAGAATACCTTGATCGAAGCCGTCGCTGGGCGGTCGAGATAGGCGTGGAGCGCGGTCGTCTCGCCCTCGGTGGGCGCGAAGTCTGGTGGGGCCGCCGAGAGAGCCGGGATCATTAAGAGCATCCCGCCGTCTATCCGCATGTCTGTGCCGGTAGCCGTGAACGAGCACTGCTGCAGCCGGTATGGGATCGTGAACGAGAAGCCGGAGAGCGAGGCTCCTTCCGGGATGACGGAGCTACCGAAATCGCCCGCCGCCCATCCGTTCGGCCCCTCCGTCCAGAATCTCACGCACCGCTCGTCCATGCTCCAGACGACATCGGAGTTCCATCCCGGCGGGGCAGAGACGGCGGTCGGCTGAGGCTGGTCGCCGTCAAGGCCGGCCCGCCACTCCCAGAGAGGCGCGCCTTTCACGTTCTTCAGGGTGAAGCTGTAGCTCTTGCTGCCCGAAGAGTCGGTGAGATCGAAGGAAACGTCCATTCCGGCCGGCCTGACAAGCCCCGTTCCGCCGCCGCTAGCCGGCAAGGACGTCAGTCCGCCCCCGCTGTGCCAGGCGGTGAACACTATGACCGGATCGCCGTCCGCCGTCTGGGCGGCCCAGACCACCTCGTCGCGCAGAATCTTGAGCATGTTGTACGGCGCGAGCAGCGCGTTTAGCGACTCGGCGAAGTTGTCGAGGCTGGTGAACTTCTTCTTAAGCAGCCGTTCCAGGATTGCCTCAAGCGTCGCACGCTCGTAGTCGTTCCTCACAAGCTCGCCCAGGTCCCAAGCGAACTGTGCTGCGGCTCCTGGGAGCTTCCAGGCAGGAGGCCAGGGTGTGAAATGGCCAATTGCGTTCCTGACCGGCGCAAGCTCGGCAAAGGCAGCGTAGGTTTCGGCCAGGTCCGCCGCTGAGGGCACCGGCGTCTCTAGCACCGCCGCAGCGACCTCGGCCACCAGGTCCCACACCGTCATGAGCATGCTGTTTGGGCCAAAATGGGCTGAGAATATCGCCTTGTCCCCGACCGCGTTGAAGGTGACATCGTAAGCCGGCCCGCCGGATGGGGAGAAGAAGCCGATGCGGGCAAGAACCGCGCCGAGGCTGTAGTCGGCGGCGGGCTCTGCGTGAACGCCGGAGGTTGTGACCTCCGGCCAGATGGTCATGGAGCCGTCCACCCCGAGCAGGCTGGTCACGACCGTGTCCATCGAAATCCGTGCCTCAAGCGGGGGGCCTGTGCTCAGAATCTCTTTGACCTTGCCCGTCAGGATGCCGCGGGCGTTGCTCTCGTCAACCCAAACCGCGTTCGGGTCGCCAGTGTTCTGCGGCGGCTGTGGCTGCGCGACCGAGAGGACCCGGCAGGCCGTCCCGGTCCGCCCCTGCCCGTCCGAGACATCGGCCCAGACGAGGAGCGTCTCCCCTGCGGCCCAGGCCGCGAGCGAGCCGTTGATGGTGGCCACCCACGCCGTGCCGTCCCAGTGCGTGGCGACGGCCGGGTTGTCGCGCGTAAGCCCAGTGATCCTGAGCGAGGCCGATACCGCCCCGGGAGCAACCACGCGCGCCGTGACATCCGAGCCAGGCCCAAGAGCCTCCGGTGTCAGGGTGAACTCGGTAATCGGGATGTCCGGCGCCGTCCCCGTCCCCCACCTGTCCCGCACGAAGACATCCCATGTTCCATTCGTGTCGCCGGTAACCAGGTTCGAGGACTCGGAGTCGAACGCAACGTACCGTCCGTCCGCGCTGATGGAGGGCATCCCGTAGGAACCGTTGTTCCCCTGGACCCCGCTCGAAGATATGGACACCCGCTCGGTCATGCCGGTCCACCTGTCCCGGACGAAGATGTCATACCAAAAATCCGTGTCGCCGGTAACCAGGTTGGAGGCCAAGGACCTCAACGCCACGTAGCGCCCGTCCTCGCTGATGGAGGGCCAGTGGCTGACGTAG
>Ga0315289_10012844_pt1 | contig 11766 bp, 16 predicted proteins | sample YL17G11_40_MG_FD_203452 | JGI IMG/M metagenome (GOLD analysis project Ga0315289, IMG submission 203452) | Sediment microbial communities from Yellowstone Lake, YNP, Wyoming, USA - YL17G11_40 | ecosystem: Environmental > Aquatic > Freshwater > Lake > Sediment | place: USA: Wyoming | collected... | reverse complement strand
ACTATTTCAGAAATAGTTTTCCCTTGTTTCTGGATTTCTTCTTTCAACTCGGTAGCTATTTTTTTATCAAAATTTTCTCGCATTTTTTTAACGACCTCCTCGCCGCTAACTTCTAATGGAAATTGATAGGTATCGGGAAATAAAAATCCTTCTAAGTTTTCTCCAGGCAATTTTAGTCCTAATCTTTCTTCAATTTGCTTTAAAGTGAAACCTTCGGGTATGGTGACGATAATTTTTGCCGTATCACCTGAAATAATTTTTTTAGCAATTTTGGTAATGCTTTCTGAGGGTTTAAAATAATATTTCCCGGCCTGAAGCTTCTTTTGGCTGCCTTTTAAAATGACATAAAGATTAAAAAAGAACCTATTTTTAATTAGGTCTTCTTTTTCTAAATATTGGGAAATTTGAAAAAGACTTTGACCTTTTTCAATTAAAAATAATTTCTCTTCTTCTAATTGGAAACTTTTTGGTAAGTAAATCCCTGACCAGATAAAAACGCCGATTAAAAAAGATATAAAAATTAAATAATTTTTTTTCATTTACGAAGCCCTTTAGGGCCGAGTGAAGATGAACCGAAGGTTCATCGCCTTGTAATCAAGGGGACGAAAACAAATCCGGGATATTCGATTTCTTCAAATACGAAGCCATTTATGGCTGAGTGAAGATGAGCCGAAGATTCATCGCCTTCTTTTTTCTTTTTAATAAAAAGCCAGATTGAAGAACCAATTGGGGTGACAATTCTGCCACCTATTTTTAATTGTTCTTTCCATGACTGGGGCAAAATTTCTGCTGAAGCTGAAGCTAAAATTTTGTCAAAGGGTGCTTCTTTTTCGTATCCTTTTGAACCATCGGCGTAAATGAATTCAACAATTCCTCTTTCAATCAAATTATATTTTTTAACATTATTTTGGCCAAATTCTACTAATTCAGGAACTATATCAATTGCTATTATTTTTCCCCTGGGACCAACGATTTCGCCAAGTAAGGCGCTTGTCCATCCTGAACCAGAACCGATGTCTAAAATTTTTTCTCCAGGTTCTGGCGATAATAATTCTAACATAAAAGCCACCACCAGAGGCTGGGATATTGTCTGCCCATAACCTATAGGTAGGGCTTCATTTAACTCGGCTAGATCCTTGCTATCTTCTGGCAAAAAATCAACTCGTTTTATCTTTCTAAAAGCTTCGCTAATTCTCGGGGTTTTCAACCAACCTTCTTTAATTAAATTGTCAATTAAAGCCATAGTGGTAATACCGGGTCAGGTCGCGGCACGCGCGATTTGTCGAAATATTGCCTTCGGCAATCGCGCTAACACCGCTCCTTAAAAACCCTCGGTTTTTAATCTTTTCCTAGTCGGGAGAACCTGAAGGGTTCTCCCGACCCCTTTCCGAAATGGGATGTTATTTAACTTCTGAATAGAGGGAGGATTTTTTGATGATGATCTTGTAAATATTTTCGATGAAATCTCCACCGGCATAACCTATAATAAAACTCAAAGCCGGATTAAAAACACCTTCTAAAGTAAAACCAATTTCTTTAATAGCCAGGGCTGATACTAAACCAGTAATTCCTGATAAAAAACTCATTCCAAGGAAATAAGACAACCTAAAAGGAACGTTTTTGTAAGAAAATTGATGTTTAATAAAACCAACTAACCCCCTTACTACTCCGCCAAAAAATCCGGCAATCAAAATATAAATATACACGGGTTTAGAATTATGAATTAAGATTTAGGAAATAAATTCGACCTTTTTACTCATAATTGCGTAGGGCTTCGACTGGTTTAAGTTTGGCAGCTCGCCTGGCCGGAAAAAATCCCGACAAACAACCGACGCCGAAGGAGAATAATAATCCGAATAATATGATACCGGGAGTAATTGAGGCCTCGATATAAAACACTGGATGGACTTGACCTACTACCTGGATTAATTTCGCCAGGCCCAAGCCAGGTATCATCCCTCCTAATCCGCCGACCAAACCTATAATTCCCGATTCCATCAGAAAAATCAAAACTATTGTTGAATTTTTAGCTCCCACTGCTTTTAGAATTCCGATTTCTTTTGTTCGCTCTCTGACCGAAGTGTACATTGTATTCATAATTCCAATACCCCCAACTGCTACGGCAATGCCTCCGAAAGCGAAAACTACAACTTGTATTATTCCCATAATATTGCCGACAATCCCGGACATAGCATCGCTGGTTAAAACGGAATAAGAACTTTCTCCCTGGCGGCCGGCTCTCCTTTTTGCCTGCTCTTCAAGATTTGTTTTTATATCTTTTGAGACCTGCTCTACCGAATAACCCGAAGCGATTTTAGCTATTGCCTGCCCCGCCCCTTTTCTTTCTCCCGTGATACTGCGATAAATATCCAAATCCATGCCAATCATGGAATCGTCCTGTTTGCTTCCCCGCGATTTTAAGATACCCACAATTTCAAACTGTTTTCCTTTTATATTGACTTTTGTCCCCAACTTCATGCCGGGAAAAACGTCAGTAGGTACCAGACTACCGACTATAATTTCCCTTTTCCCAGCCATGGGCCAGCGACCTTCGGATATTTTCATGCCCACATCTTCTATGTAAACGTTCAGGGCGTTTCTTAAATCCATTCCGGCTAAAATGGCTGTTTTACTTTTATCCTGATATTTCACTATCTCGCCTTTATAAACATTTGGGATTACCACCTCCACTCCCGGAGTTTTCTTTATGACATTTAAATCTTCTTCTGTAAGCTGGATGTTCCCCATCAGCGTTGTCATGATATCTGAAATATTGCCGGGTATAATCATCACAATGTCGGTGCCGACTGACTTCAATTGTTGTAAAACCGTGGCCTTCAATCCCTGGCTTAAAGAAAGCAAAGACATAATCAAAAAAACACCGATAATGATGCCTAAAATCGTCAGCCAGCTTCTCAACTGCCTGGTTCTCAAATTTTTTATTGCTATCTTAAGACATTCTTTGAACACGTGAATTTTTAATTGCTATTTGTTATTTACCCACAGCACTTTTTCTTCGGCAAGATGATTTGAGATTATTTTTCCGTCTTTTAGATACACCACCTGGTTGCTGTAATTTGCGATATTCGGATCATGAGTAACTACAATAATCGTTTTGCCTTCGTTTTTGTGCAGATCAATGAGAATTTCCATGATTTTCTTTCCCGTAGAAGAATCCAGATTCCCGGTTGGCTCGTCAGCAACAATAATTTCCGGGTTATTTGCCAAAGACCGGGCTATTGCTATTCTTTGCTGCTCTCCACCTGAAAGTTCCGTGGGCCTATGGTCAATTCTATTCCCCAATGCCAAAGAATTCAGAAGCGATTTTGCTCTTTCCTGCCTTTCTTTCTCGGATTTCCCCTGAAAAATCATAGGAATCATAACATTTTCAAGCGCGTTAAGATTTTGGAGCAAATTGAACTGTTGGAAGATAAATCCGATTTTTCTGCCCCTTATCTGGGCAAGTTCGTCTTCCGACATTTTGGAGATATTATTCCCCTCCAAAAATACTCTCCCTTTTGTCGGCAAATCTAAACACCCTACCATATTGAGCAAGGTCGATTTCCCCGACCCTGAAGGCCCTAAGACAACGACAAAAGCGCCGCGGGCTATTTCCAAACTCACGCCTTTTAGGATTGGAAGTTCCAATTCTCCCAATTTGTATATTTTCCAAACGTCTTCAAGTTTAATTATTACCGGCATGAAAAACAACATTAATTATTTTACAACCACGCTTTCACCTTCTGACAAACCTGACAAAACCTCAACCATATCGTTGCTGCCGACCAATCCTATTTGAATTTCTCTCAGGTGTATTTTTTTGTCTTTCAAAACATCAACAAAATTTTTTCCGTCTTTCTTTTCAAAAGCCACTTTTGGGATAATCAGGACGTTGTCTTTTTGGGCAGTTTTTATCGTTATGTCGGCGGTCATGCCGGGCTTTAGGCCTTCGGGTATTTCTCCTGCAAAGTCAATAGTTGTTTTGTAATACACCACTCCTTCTTTTAGTTTTTCAGCCGGGTCTATTAAAATTACCTCTCCTGACAAAACTTTATCTGGAAAAGCGACCAAAGAAATATCAACGGGATTGCCAATTTTTATTTTCACCACGTCTTCTTCATAAATATTTAATTCTATAGTAAAGGGAACATCGGGAAAAATTGTTATTACCGACTCGGAAAGAACTGGTTGAACTATTTCCCCTATTTTTTTATTTATCTTGGTAACTTCCCCATCACAAGGGCTTCTCAAAATTGCCTCTTCAATTTGCTTTTCTAAAAGTTGGGCCTGAGCCTGAGCCTGGACCACCTGAGCCTCATACAAATCAACATCTTCCTGGCGAGGAGAGGCGGTTAATAATGTTAAACTATCTTTAGCTACTTGGAGTTGGCCTCCTGCAGATTCAACTGACAGTTTGGCCGAAGCTATTGCTTGTTGAGAATTGGTAATATTAGTCAACCCTGTATTGATGTTTGCCCTTTGGGTATCTAAAGAAGTTTTATCAGTTGATGACACTGAATTTCGATAATTTGGCTCTTCGCAAGCTTCACGAATAATTTTTAGACAGTCAGAAATATTGGATAAATTTTCTTTCGTTTGAGAAAGCGAGGATTCGAAGTTTTCAGGGGTGGGGCTGCTCTTCGCTGAATCCAGGAAGGATTTAATTTGAGAAACTGCTTTTTTTATATTTTCTTTATTCTCTTTAACCTTGAGTCCGATTTGGTCGTTGTTTATGAAATAAATTCCCTGAACAGTTTCTACGGTATTTTGAGAATTATAGGCTTTCAAATAAACATCGTCCAGGACATTTAAAGCGTCTTCGTAATTACCTTCTAGACTTTGGCTAGCTTCTTTTAAGGCAATTTCGCCATTCTTAACTTCCGTTTGAGTGGTCTGAATTTCTTCGGGGGTAGCTCCAAACAATAATTTATCTAATCTTGCCTGAGCTACAGCAAGGGCGGATTTTGATTCTTGAAGTTGAATTTTAAGTGAAGTGGTGTCTAATTTTAATAGCGGATCAAATTCTTTCACTTTCTCGCCGACCTCAACCCAGATTTTTTCAACCTGACCTGAACTTTTGAAACCTAAATTAACCTCTTCTCCTTTTTTAACCTGACCGGTCTCAGAAACTTCCTGAGAGACATTACCGAACGAAACATCGACCAAAGAAAAAGAAGCACTTCCCTTTTGAAAAAAGACTTTATAAATACCGATAATTAAAAGAAGAACAATAATAATTGAAAAAATAATTATTTTTTTGCTCATATTTATTTAGCATAGCCCATTTTTGATGAAAAGTCAACTATTTTGGTAATGTGGAAAACTTGACACCTTAATTTGGAAATTTTAGCATAAAGTAATACTCTAAAGGTCGGAAGTTTTAATTTAAAAATACTAAAATATGAATGAAATAATTGCTTTATTCGGAACAACCCAAATTCAATGGATTGTAATTCTAATAGCAATTGATGTGGTTTTGGGAATTGTGGCAGCTATTTTAAAAAAAGGATTTCGCTTGGGAAAAGTGGCTAAATTTATGGTAAAACCGGTTTTAGGATATGTTCTTGGTTTTGCTGTTTTGGAAATGGTAGCTCTAGCCTTGCCCTCTTTGGAAATGGTGACTCTGCTGTCTTATCTCTTGATAATTTTGGCTTTGATTGGCTCAATCCTGAATAATGTAGCCAAAATGGGAATTTCTTTACCGGCTTATTTACTGAGAGATTAAAAAGAGTAGTTTTTGAAGAATCAAATTAAAAGCGGCCCCCTCACCAAATTATGGGGGGCCGCTTTTTTGTTGCGGGGACGCCAGGATTCGCCCCGTCATTCGACGGGGCGCCCTATCGCATGATAGGGCGAACCCAAATTATTTTATTTAATAAATCTTTCAGTTGCTGTCTTAATAATCTTTTCCCCTCTGTTGTTTTTAGAAATTTTTCTCGCCGAAGTGCATCACTTTTCAACAAATATGCTTCGTAATGAATTAATTTTAATGGACGTCTCCTAGCAGTTGATTTTACTTTTCCATTAATATGTTCGGAAAGCCTTTGTTTTAAATTTTGAGTAATACCAGTATAAATTTGATTATTCTTTAATAGTAGAAGATAGACATAATACATGGTGGCGGGTCTGCCAGGACTTGAACCTGGAACCTGCGGTTTTGGAGACCGCCGTTCTAGCCAGTTGAACTACAGACCCTCATTCTTGAATTTTCCTTTTATTTTTCCATCCAATCTATCCGAGTTCCTTTTCTCCTGGCAGATTTCTCTTTAAACCCCTGGGGGTATCTTTTCTTTAATTTTTTTATGTTTTCTTCCAAAACTTCTTCAAAATCCCAGCCGAAAAAATTACAAATCATCGCCGCATACCAGAGTGTGTCGCCAAGGTTCTCTCTTATTCCTGCTTTCTGATTATTATTGTGAAAATATGTTTTTTTAATGCAACCTGCGAGATCCCCCGTCTCTCCTACAATTCCTAAACCCCAATTAAGTATTTCTTTTTCTTTCTTATCAAATTTCTTTGCCGTTTTTTTACAAAGTTTTTGATATTCTTTAAGGTTCATATATATTATCTCTTCGCCTCTTTGTGTAAGGTGGTTTTTCTGCACCATTTGCAAAATTTCTTCAATTCTAATTTTTTCTCAACCATTTTTTTTGATTTGTGAGTGAAATAATTTATTCTTTTACATCCCGAACACTGAAGTTTAATAAATGGAATTTTTTTTGCCATAGGTTTTTGGAGCCCACGCGCAGATTTGCACTGCGGACCTCATCTTTACCAAAGATGTGCTCTTCTAACTGAGCTACATGGGCAGTGGGCAGGGAGGGACTTGCACCCCCGAAGGCCAAAGGCCGACAGATTTACAGTCTGTTGCGTTAGCTACTCCGCCACCTACCCTCATTCGGGTATTTTTATATTAATAGATTTTTATTTATTTTTCAATAACTTTTTGGCGTTTCCTTCTCCACTCCTCGATTTTTTGGTGATTACCCGATAATAAAACTTTTGGGACTTTCCATTTTGCTCCTCTTTTTGACTCAAAAATTTCTGGCCGAGTATACTGAGGATACTCAACAAAACCCTTTTCTTTGGTAATCCTTTCTTTTAATAATTGAGGTTTACCCAAAACTCCGGGAATTAGCCTTGAAATTGCTTCGATAACCACCATTGCTGGCAACTCTCCCCCCATTAAATCATAATTTCCGATTGATAATTCCGTATCAGCAATATGTTTTGCCACTCTTTCATCGACTCCCTCATAGCGGCCACAAATCATAATAATCTGATTAAGTTTAGAAAGTTTATAAGCAACTTGCTGATTAAATTTTTTACCCCGCGGAGTAAAGAGAATAATTTTGAATTTTGAATTTTGGATTTTAGATTTCTTCAAAGCAGAAACTGCTTTGAAGATAGGTTCTATCTTTAATACCATTCCAAGTCCGCCACCAAAGGGTCTATCATCCACAGTTTTATGCTTGTCTTTCGTCCATTTCCTCAAATTATGAACCTTAATCTTAATTAATCTTTTATCTTGGGCTTTTCTAATGAAAGATTCTTTCAAAAAGGAATCGAAAATTTGGGGAAAAATTGTAATAATATCAAAGATGAGCATGAAAATAGGTAAATCGCCTCATTTTTAACTTCGGCGCTCAAAGAGATAAATCTCTTTTCGACCTTCGCTTTAGCTTTGCAAAAACTCGGTAAACAAAAACCGCCTATCGAGATGATAGCACGGTTTTTGCTAAATTTCAACCCTTTTTGGTGAAATTTATAATTTTAACTCGTCGAGTCCTTCGGATGGAGCTTTTCTTACGCGAGGCGCAGCTCCTTCCGGTTCCTCGATTTTGAGATTCACTCTGGCATGATTTTTCAGCCCGACAATCCGAACCAGTGACCTGATAGATCTGGCCGTGGCTCCGGCCTTGCCGATGATCTGACCCATGTCTTCGGGATGTACTTTCAAAGAAAGTAAAACTCCCATTTCATCAACCTTTCGGTCAATTTTGACATCTTCTGGGTGGTCAACCAAGGCCTTTATCACATACTCAAGGAACTCTTCATCAACAGTTGCTTTTGCCATAAAATCTTTGACACTTAATCATTTAACAACTTAATCACTTGTTCCAGTAGCCCGACCTTTTAGATAATGAGATTCTCTCTTACAAAAATTCGGGAGAATCTGAAAAGCTACTAACTATCTATATTTTACTTATCTACAAAATTTTGTCAACCCCCAACCAAATTTTGGTGTGGGGGTCAAGTTTTTGGAGATTCTTTTGGTTTTTCAGGGGCCCGCCCTTTTGGCGGGAGGGTGGTGGGTGGGTTGTAGTCTTTTTTAATTTCGGGTTGGGTTTGGGAAGGAATTTCAGGTGAAGTTTCTTTCTTTATTTTCTTCTTTTTATGTCTTGGAATTTTCTTCCCCTCAATAATTTTTTCTGAAACTAATAAATTATGAAGGCTTTTTGAGGGTTGAGCTCCAACTGATATCCAATATAAAATTCTCTCTTTTTTCAGAACTTTTTCTTTAGTTAAAGGATTCCAAAAACCAACCTCTTCAGCAAAGCGACCGGCCCTGGTGGGTTTTCTTTTATCGGTCACCACTATTTTGAAAGAGGGCTGATTTTTTTTACCTACTCTGAAAAATCTTATTACAAGCATATTTTTACAAATTATATAACTTTACCAGTTTTACCAATCTTTTGCCTCCAAAGCGTTTTGGGCGGCTTTTTCTTCAGCCTCTTGTTTTGAAGAACCTTCTCCCTTAGCTATTAACTCTTCTTCAAGAAAAACGCCAATAATAAAATGCTTAGCGTGGTCTGGCCCCCATTCTTCGATAACTTTATAAGATGGGGTAATGTCCACTCTTTCTTGAGATTCTTCTTGGAAGCGGGATTTAGCATCTCTAAAAAGACCTTTTTCAATAATTTCAGGTAATTTTTCCGTTAAATGTTTTTTTATCAATTTTCGGCAAGCGTCGTATCCCTGATCAAGGTAAAGGGCTCCAACTAAGGTTTCAAAAACATCAGCTAAAATATATGCCCTTGCCTTGCCAAGTTCTTTTTCCTCCCCTTTAGATAATAATAAAAAATCATTAAAACCTAAAGTCCGAGCCAAATCTCCGAGCACTTTAGCATTAACTAAGGAAGCTCGCCAATTGGTTAATTCCCCTTCTGATTTTTCTGGATAATTTTGGTAAAGAATTTCGGTAACTACTAATTCTAAGACTGCATCTCCTAAAAATTCTAATCTTTCATTATGGGACAAATAGAAATCGGGATTTTCATTCAAATAAGACCGGTGGCAAAAAGCCTGAATCAACAAATCCTTATTTTTAAATTTTAAGCCTAATTTTTTTTCAAAAAGAGAAAAATCTTTCATCGAAATAAATTGAAAATTTAATGATTATCATTTTTTTTCAATTTCTTTGTAAACTGTACCTAAAACTCCATTAATAAACTTTCCTGAATTTTCGCCCCCAAAAGATTTTGCTAATTCAATTGCTTCATTTATCGCTACTTTTGGCGGAACGGCTTCTTTATCTCCAAAGATTAGTTCATAAATTCCAATTCTTAAAATGTTTCTGTCAACAACAGCAATCTGGGATATTGGCCATTGGGGAGCAGCCTTTTCGATAATTTTATCAATTTCTCTTAAATGTTGGACTACTCCGGTTACCAATTGCCAGATAAAAGATTTATCTTCTAATCCAGGACCAAATTCTTGAATATTTCTCTCAATAGTTTTTTCTAAATCTATTTTTTTACCAGAAAAATCCCACTCATAAAGGGATTGCATTGCTATACTTCTTGATAGGTGCCGACTTGCCATACTATTTTTTAGAAAGTTCCTTCCAATCTAAGGGCTTGGTTTTTTTAATTTCTTTTCCATCCTCTTCTTTCTCTTTCATTTCTTTTTCTCTTTTCTTTCTTTCTTTTTTATCCACCTTTGCTAAAACATCAATAACTTCTCTGCCCCGATAATACCCACAAAATGGACAGACAGCGTGGGGTAAAATTAAACGACCACATTTTGAACATTTCACTAAAGTGGGTTTTTCTAAGAAAATTTGCGACCTGGCTTTTAATTGTCTTGATTTTGATCTTTTTTGTTTTGGTACAGCCATATTCCTTCGCTTCGCTCAGTCAAAATCAAAAGTTAAACCTCAAAAGTCAAAAATGACGAGCGAAGTATTTTTCAATATAGCAAATAAAGAAAATTATTTCAATAGTTTTGAGTTTTTAGTTGTAGTTTTGCGCTTTACCTTTTGCGTTTTGAGCTTTTAACAGGTCCGAATGTCTTTCTATGTATTTTGGACGGACCGTATTTTTTCAACATTTTCAGATGTAATTTTGTGGGATAACCCTTGTGTTTTTTAAAACCATATTGGGGATATTTTTTATCATATCTCTCCATTATTCTATCGCGATAAACTTTAGCTAAAACTGAGGCCAAGGCACAGGAAAAAACTTTTTCATCCGCTTTGATAATTGATTTTTGAGGAATATTTATATCAATTTTAAAATTTCCGTCCAAAATCAAATAATCTAATTTTCTTAATCCTTTATTCTTGATTCTTGATTCTAAATTCTTAATTGCTCTAATCATTGCCAACTTTGTTGCCTCTAAAATGTTAATTTTGTCAATCACTTTTTCTGAAACCTTGCCTATCCCCCACTCCATTGCTGGATTTTTTTTCAAAATCTTATAAAACTCTTCCCGCTTTTTTGGCGACAATTTTTTAGAGTCCTTTAAGTTTTTAAAATCTGCAATTATCGAGTCGCAACGAGATGAAGAAGAGCGGACGCTCTTCGCCTTCAATTTGCAATTTGCAATTATGGAAACTACTGCCGCGGTTACTGGTCCCGCGAGCGGACCTCTTCCTGCCTCGTCCAACCCCGCCACTCTTTTAAATCCCTTTTTCCACAACCTTTTTTCTTTAAATAAATTAGGATATTTCATAAAACTAGTTATATCATACTCAGAAATAAAATTAGTATCAAATCTACCGATTTGAAATAATATTTTTGTTGATTTGCCTTTTTTGAGGAAATGCTGGAAAATAAAAAGAGAGTTGATTGGAAATGAAGGGAATCAAACAAGAGGAATCGCATACTCAGAGAATGGCCAGGCTTATGAAAGAGACGGGCGAAAGAATCATAAAGGCCTCAGGAATAATAGAAAATCAAGCTGAGACAATAAGGGCACTGATAGCACTATTTGACAAAATAAAGTCAACGGGCAAGGGAAAAATATTGGTTCTAGGATGGGGTAGGTCTGGATTTATGGGTAAGGCTTGTGCTATGAGGTTGATGCACCTAGGCTTTGAAGTTTATGTAATAGGAGAAACTATTGCTCCAGGAGCTACCCCTAACGATTTAGTCATAGTCGTATCAGGTTCGGGCATGACTGATCCTGTGATTGCAGAGTTACAACGAATAATAAGAGAAGCAGAAACAATTAAAATAATTGCCTTTACTTCTCGCACACGCTCTATCACGGGTCGGCTGGCCGACTTGGTAATCAAAGTGGTTGGCAGAGAGACGGTTGTCGGTACCGAAAAACAGGCAAGGAGCGAAGAACTACCCTTAGGAACCGAATTCGAAACGAATGTCCTGGCTGTTTTAGACGCTCTCGTCCAAGAACTAAAGCTCTTTTACAAAATAACTAATGTAGAAATGCAAAAGAGACATGCCTAAAAATCTCTATTGTGAGGGAAGAAAACTTCCCTTTTTTATTGACTTAATTTTGGGGAAAAAGTAAAATGAGGTA
>Ga0315289_10012843_pt1 | contig 11767 bp, 8 predicted proteins | sample YL17G11_40_MG_FD_203452 | JGI IMG/M metagenome (GOLD analysis project Ga0315289, IMG submission 203452) | Sediment microbial communities from Yellowstone Lake, YNP, Wyoming, USA - YL17G11_40 | ecosystem: Environmental > Aquatic > Freshwater > Lake > Sediment | place: USA: Wyoming | collected... | reverse complement strand
TTATTTTCATGGCGGTTTTTCTCTTGGTGCCGGACATCCTTGCTGTATCTAATGAAAAGCTGAGCCTGGAGATGAGAGCAGCTGCAGCCCAGAGAGTCCTTGCCCTTCATTCCCGGCTTTGGCCGGCTATTATCTCCCTTGTCTGTATTCTTGGTGTTCACTCCTTCCGAGTTTTCCTCCGTATCGTCGGGCCTCTTTACCGGATGTGTCTTGTTTTTAAGGAAGTCGACCTAGGCAATCTGAGCATTCGCCTGAAATTCAGAAAAAGAGATTACCTCCACCGGGAGGCAGAGCTGTTAAACAAGATGATGATAACGCTTGAAGAGAAATGGCAAACCATGCAGACTATAGGCGAGGACGGACTCAAATCATTGGCTTCCCTGGAAAAGTCGACGGCTGAAAAGAGAGAGGGCAGAGATTCGATCGAGCAAATTCTTCGCTCCTGCCGCCAGTATCTTGAAAACCTGATGGAGAAAAGCAAATATTTCCGTTTGACGGATAAAGGAGAAAAGGGGCAAGAGGCTTCGAAGAAAGGAGAGTAAATAGCCAAGGCTCACAGCATCTTTTTTGGCTTGCATTTTTTGCCTTGATTATGCCAGCACGAAGTGAAAAAAAATGAACATGTCGATTTTCAAGAGGCTAAGAAAAAATCGTCAAGCCTTGATGCTTTTCGAGCTTCTTCTTGCAGTCCTTATCCTTGGAACTCTTTTAGGTATGGGTATCCCTATTTATACGAATCAGCTCAATAAGGTGAAAATCATTAAAGCCGTCACTGACATTCATACTTTCTCTAAGGATATCTATGAATACTGGATGAACCGGGAAACTTTTCCTGAGAGCCTGGCTGAAGTGGGAAGGGATAAGAATACAGACCCATGGGGGAGGCCTTATCAGTACTTGAAGATCGAAGGCAAAACCAAGAAACAAGTCCAGGGAAAGTGGCGGAAGGACAGGTTCTTGGTCCCTATAAACTCAGATTTCGACCTTTACAGCATGGGTAAGGACAGGAAGAGCCAAGCCCCTCTCACCGCCAAGCAAAGCCGCGACGACGTTATCCGGGCCAACAACGGCACTTTCATCGGCCTTGCCTCGAAGTACTGAGAAAAATTACAGAAAAAAGTGAAAATCGATACAACATTTCTTCGCAGCAAAGTCGCAAAACGTATTTTTGCGCTCTTTATCTCCTGCGCTATCATTCCCATCATCGTCCTGGCCATCCCCTCTTTATTCCAAGTGGCGAAAAATTTCGACCGGCAGAGCAAGCATTGGCTTGGAGAGAGAACCAGGGCTATGAGGTCAGGAGTTCAAGAATTACTGTTGATAGTCAATAATGAGTTAGGAAGCGCCGCCACCAGCGTCACATTAAATCCTCATGATTTACTTCCCTCCATTTCTCAAGGTTTCATCTCTCGCTTAGAAAAGTATTTCAAAGGGGCAATAATTATCACTGAAACGGGCAAGAAAATTCCTTTTTTTGGCGAAGTGAAAAATTGCCCTGAATTAACTCCGAAGGAAAGGGAGGAGATTCTTTCTGGGAAGTTATTTTTATCCACAGAACACGCTCCAGGTTCTTCAGCACAAATATTCATGGCCGTAGCAGGAGGCTCTGAGAACTTGAAGAATGGCATCGTTCTAGCAGAAATTGACATCAAATCTTTGCTATCCTTTGGCCTGGTTGAAATCCCGGTGTATTACGGCATTAAAGTCTGTCTTCTGGATGACGACAAAAATTTCATCTATTCGGACTTCAACCCTCCGCCATCTTTTCCTGAACGAATCATGCTCTTGATGGAAGGCAATCAATTGGAAGGTGCTGAAAGGAAAGAGGCCACTGCGGAAGAGTTCGAATGGTCCTATATGAAAGAAAAGTATTTATGGAGTTACAGGTCAATTTTTCTCGAAGGCAATTTTTTAATCAGGAATTCAAAGAATTGGTGGCTATTCCTGGGCCAATTGAAAAAAGATATCCCCGAGATTCTTCTTCTTTCCGATTTCAAGAAAATTTTCATACTGGGCGTCCTCCTGGCTTTATGGGTCGTATTGCTCTTGAGCTATAACCAGATCCGGAGAACCCTTGTGCCTCTTGAGAGATTGAAAGAAGGAACAAAGCGCATCGCCAGGAAAGAGTTTTCGAGCCGGGTGATTGTGAAAAGCCGCGATGAGTTTGGAGAAGTGGCTGAATCATTCAACTCAATGGCCAGCCAACTGGGCAGGCACTTTAAGACACTGACCACGGTCGCTGAGATCGACCGGGCAGTCCTTTCCGTATTGGATAGAGAAAAAATCGTGGATACAGTTCTCGACAGGATGAGGGAAGTTTTTCCCTGCAACGGTGTGGGCGTCACTGTGCTTGATTCAATCTCTAAAGATAAGGCTCAGATTTATGTCAGAGACAGCGGGCTTGAGCACGAAAGGCTGATGGACACAGTCGAGCTTAAATCTCAGGATGTTCAAAGTCTTTATAATAATCCAAAGACTCTAATGTTAGAAGCTGGCGATGTCTGGCCAAGCTATCTCCTGCCTCTGGCAAGACGCGGAAATAAATCATTCCTCATCCTTCCCATCTTCATCAAAAAAGAGCTATCAGGAATTGTTACCCTCGGCTATCACCAGCCTCCTTCGCTCACTCAAGATGACCTGGAGCAAGCCCGTCAACTGGCTGACCTGGTGGCTGTGGCCTTTTCCAACGTCAGATTGATCGAAGAACTTGACCGGCTCAACTGGGGAACGCTCAGGGCACTGGCTCGAGCCATCGACGCCAAATCTCCCTGGACGGCCGGCCACTCCGAGCGCATGACAAAGCTGGCTTTGCAGATCGGCGAAAAGATGGGCTTATCCCAGGAAGAGATAGATGACCTCCATCGAGGCGGCTTGCTCCATGATATCGGGAAAATCGGCATATCGCCCGAGATTCTGGACAAGCCGGGAAAGCTGACAGACGAAGAAAGGCAGATGATGAATAGACATGCGGCCAGCGGAGCCCGTATCCTGGAGCCGATCGTTGCTTATGCTAAAGTCATACCTTTAGTTTTGCAGCATCACGAGCGGTTTAATGGTCAAGGCTATCCTGATGGCTTGGTTGGAGAAGCGATAAGTCTGGGAGCCCGCATCTTTGGCGTGGCCGACACCTTCGAAGCTCTGACATCAGACCGTCCCTACCGCAAAGCGCTTCAACACAAGCGCGCTGCTCAATACATAAAAAAAAGAGCTGGCATTGAATTTGACCCCATAGTCGTCCAAGCCTTTTTGGAATTCATGGCTGAGGAGGAAGGAATAAAGGTATGATTCTGATAATAGCTTGGGGACCACACCCGACCATTCATAAAATAGGTCTGGCGCTATAAAGGAGGAAGAAAAATGAGGTTGAAAATTTTATTTGCTGTTTTGGCCATTCTTCTTATTTTCTGCGGATATGCATGCAAAAAAAAGATTGTTGTTCCTGGGGAACTTCTTGGAGTCTGGAAAACCACAGATCCCACATATGAAGGCTGCTATTTTGACATAAAAGAAGATAGAGTTGCCATAAAAACAATAGAAGGGACAGTGAATGTCAACACCATTACCGGTGTAAAAAAAGATAAAAAATTGAGCACTGAGGATCGCATCTGCTATATCATTTCATGCCTAACTCCAGATAAGGTGAAGGATGAATTGAGACTATATTATTTTCCAAAAGAAGAGCCGGCCGTGATCAGGTTTGTCAATCAAGAAGAAAAAATTGCCTGGACAAAATGAGGGCCTATCCGGAATGTCGTCGCTCCCGTTCAGGTTTTTAACGCCGTTCCCTCACCGCTTGTATTTAGAAGACCAATGTAAACACCGTTTGAACGTTGGGCACAGAGTGGACACTGATTGTAGCCCGGTGCAAACGCATGATCTGATGTGATAAGCTAAGTCCGATTCCTGTGCCTTCCTCCTTTGTCGAGAAGAAGGGGACAAATATCTTTTCCAGGTTCTCCTCTGGAATTCCAGGTCCGTTGTCTATGACTTGAATGATGATTCTTCCTCTGTCATTCAAGCGGGCATTGAGCTCGATTTTTGCCCCTCTCTGGCCGTTGACAGCCTGCAGAGCGTTCAAGAGGAGGTTGATCAAAACCTGTTCGATGAGTTCAGGGTCAGCGGTCAATTCAAGAGATTGCGGCTCGACCTGAACCATAAGGCTTGCTCCAGCTCCGGCGATATTGGTCTGCATAAGCTTTTCAACTCTCTTTAAAAGCTCATGGACAGAAAAAATTTGAAAGTTTGGCTTGGGAATCATGGTCAGGTTTCGGTAGGCGTCGACGAAGTGGAGAAGCCCCTGACTCCTCTTCTGGATTGTCTGAAGAGCCTGTTGGATGTCGTTTAATGCTTCGGCGTCGGGCCTTTTCTTGGTTTTTTCCTTTCTATACGCTTCTGCTATCAATTCATTAATCGTCGAGGCCAGGGAAGCAATGGGAGTAATCGAGTTCATGATCTCATGGGTTAAAACCCGAATGATTTTTTGCCACGCCTCAATCTCTTTCTCTTCCAATTCGCTGTGGATATTCTGAAGGGAGACAAGGGTAAATTTTTCTCCCCTGAGCTTGAATTCGGTGGCGTAGAGTGACAAATGGAGCAATTCATTGTCCATTTCCACCTTGACCAGGGCGTTTTCTCTGGGCTTGAGCTCGAAGAGGGTCTTCACCAGGTTTTTGCTCAGAGGCTCCAGGGATTTTATATTTCTCAATTGCGAGACTTTCAGCAAGCGCTTGGCAGCGTTGTTAATTAGCTCCACCTCTCCGTCCGGCTTAAAGGCGATAAGCCCGATAGCCACATGCTGAACCACGGTTTGGAGGTATCGATAATGCTCTTCCTTTTCCGCCCTTGCTTTTCGGAAGGCATTGGAGACCTCAGCAAAGGCAGATTTCAGGGCGTCAAAGGATGAACCCAGGCCATTCTCCCTGAATGTTTGGGAAAAATCCTCATATTTGATGGACTGGAAGAAGCGGGTCAAATCCCTGTTTGTTTTATCCACATAATGAATAAGGGCATAAACCTGATAGATGATGATGATTCCAGTGATAAAGGTTGCAGAGTAGAGGGAGGTTTGAAAGATAAGGTAGAAGAAAAGGCCAACGCTTGCAGCCAGCAGGATGATGCGAATGATGCAGTTGAAACGAAAAGTCTTATAGACCATATCTTTCCAGCCTGCGGTAAAGAGCGGTCCTTGAGATTCCCAGCTCCTTAGCGGCGTGGCTGATATTGCCTTTGTGCTTGGCAACGGCTTTGCCAATCACCAGTTTCTCAATTTTCTCAAGGTTGAAGTCCTCAACAGCAAGGCTGTCCTCTCTTGTTTCAGGCGAAAAGAGGAAAAAATCCTGGGCTTGAAGCACGTTGGATTCGCTCATGATAACCGAGCGTTCTATAGAGTGCTGAAGCTCTCTGACGTTTCCAGGCCAGTGATATTTTTCAAGCTTTCTCAAGGCTCCTGTACTGACTTTCTTTAAAGCCTTGTTATATTTTTTGCAGTATATCTTTAAGAAGTGGCTCAGAAGAAGTGGAACATCCTCAGGCCGTTCGCGGAGGGTGGGCATGCGAATTTCAACGGTGTTGATTCGGTAGAGGAGGTCCTGACGGAAGCGGTTTTGAGAGACCATGTCGTGAATGGGCAGGTTGGTGGCGCAGACCAGGCGGACATCGATCTCCAGTGGCTTGTTTGAACCAAGCCTAGTGACCTTCCGGCTCTCCAGGACTGTGAGCAATTTAGCCTGAAGCGGCAGAGAGAGGTTTCCGATTTCATCGAGGAAGAGAGTCCCGCCTGAGGCTATCTCAAAACGCCCGGCTCTATCTTCCCTGGCGTCGGTGAAGGCGCCTTTGACATGGCCAAAGAGCTCGCTTTCGAAGAGGGTTTCGCTTATCGCGCCCATGTCGACGCTGATGAAGACTTCATTCGCCCGGGGGGACTGGCGGTGAAGCTCCCTGGCCACAAGTTCTTTTCCTGAGCCGTTCTCCCCCAGAATCAGAACATTCACATCTGTTTTAGCCACTTTCTGAATTGTCACAAACACTTGCTGCATGACAGGGCTTCGGCCGATAAAATTGTGAAAAGGCTGGTCCATATCAGCGATCAATTGCTTCTGTCTGAGACGGAGGCTATCGGTTTCCCGCCTTGAGCGATGGAGCTTGATGGCTGCTGATACAGTGGCCAAGAGCTTCTCGTTCTGCCAAGGCTTAAGCACGAAATCCATCGCTCCGTCTTTGATCGCTCGAACTGCCATTTCTACATCGCCGTAAGCTGTGATGGGGACAACGACCAACGAAGAGTCAATTTCCTGAATCTTATTCAGCCAATTAAAGCCCTCTTTCCCGGAAGTCGCCCCTCTGGCAAAGTTCATATCCAGCAGGATAACATCGTATGTTTCATTTTTAAGCAGGGAAGGAATCTTCTGGGGGTTTTTCTCGATATCGACCAGGGCAAAATGTTGCTTAAGGAAAAGGCGGGCTGCATTCAGGATGTCTTCGTCATCATCGACGACCAGGATTTTGCCGACTTTTTTCTCCATGGGATTTTTTCTCATTATTGATCAGGCTGGGTGTCTCGAAGACACGCAGGCTTTGCATTGCAAGGCGAAGGCAGAGTGGTGAGGAAGCCGTGTGCAAGGCTGATCTGATCAATTTTCATCATATAATTTTATTTTAAGCGTTTTAAATTATAACAAAATATCCTGTTAAAATCTTTTTTTGACCTCAAGAGTTTTTATATGCAAAATTCATGCCTTTTTATTGGGCATCCTTTCCTTCTTGCTTGATGACTTTTTCGCTCTGAGTCTTTCCTTAATTGTTCATTATCGGACATCGTTTGTATTGCCAGCGAACACTTTCCTGAAGCTTTTCTTGGCCTCTTTTGCTTTTTCTTCAGTATAAAAATAATGGCACATTTATTGCAAGTTACCAAGAAAAGATTTGGAGTAAAAGTGCAAATGAGTACGAAAAAGAACGAATCAGGCTCAAGAGAATTTCTGTTGATGAGAATCGTTCTGATGAGATTCATCAAATTCGGAGGCTGAAAATGGGGATGGACCGGAAAATAGAAAAAAAGAAATGGCCGCCAAAAAAGATTGCCATGCTGGTAGCTATAGTGATCTTCGCCGCTTCGGTCATCTACATTTTTCTTTTTAAATTTCGCCAATCAACCTTAAATGTCAAAAAAGAGAGAATGACAATCTCTACGGTCACCAGGGGACCTTTTCAGGAATTCATCCCTATCATCGGAAATGTTTTTCCGATCAATACAGTTCACCTTGATGCTGAAGAGGGAGGAAGAGTAGAAAAGATATTCGTGGAGGCAGGGACGATTGTCAAGAAAGGCGACCCAATCCTGAAGTTGATCAATACTGACCTCCTTCTAACCATCATGTGGAGGGAAGCTGACCTTTTTGGACAAAGCAACAATCTGAGGAGCACTCGCCTTAGCCTGGAACAGTACCGTCTTCAATTGAATCAGGAACTTGCCAATATCGAAAATCAACTTCTCCAGCAGAAAAGAACTTTCGAGCGTTACCAGGAGCTCATGAAGGACGATTTGATCTCGAAGCATGAATATGAGCTGGCCAAGGACCAGTATGAATATCTGCTCAAGCGCAGAGACCTGACGTTTGAAAGCCAGCAGAATGAGTTGAAGTTCCGTCAGGCGCAGATTGATGCTCTGGAGGAATCGCTGAAGCGGATGGAAGAGAATCTCAAGGTGGCAAAGGAAAAAATTGATAATTTGACGATTCGGGCTCCGGTCAGCGGACACTTGACATCGTTGAACGCTGAGATCGGAGAATCCAAAGCTCCAGGACAGCGCCTGGGCCAGATCGATGTTCTGGAGGGCTTTAAGGTCAGGGCAGGAATCGACGAGCATTACATAACTCGCATCGAGACAGGAAAGACCGGTGAGTTCGAGCTTGCCGGAGAAAGCTATAAGCTGTTCGTCAAGAAAATCTACCCTGAGGTTACTGCGGGGAGGTTTGAGGTTGATTTGAATTTTGAGGACAAAGAGCCGCCAGGCATAAGGCGGGGGCAGACTCTTCACATCCGGCTGGAATTGAGCGATGTTTCTGAAGCCATCCTGCTCCCGAGAGGCGGCTTTTACCAGACCACAGGCGGAAATTGGGTCTATGTCATCGATGAATCGGGCAGTTTTGCCACTAAAAGAAAGATCAAAGTCAACAGATATAATCCCGATGTCTTCGAGGTTGTGGAAGGATTGACACCTGGAGAGAAGGTGATCACTTCATCCTACGAAAGCTTTGGAAATATGGAAAGATTGGTTTTGAAATGAAAAGGAGGAGTAATGGTTAAGAGCAAGAATCTGAAAAAGATTTATCGAACAGAGGAAGTTGAGACAACCGCCTTGGCCAACGTCAACCTTGAAATCAGGGAAGGCGAATATGTGGCTATCATGGGACCTTCTGGTTGCGGAAAATCAACCCTGCTGAACATACTCGGCATGCTCGACAGGCCCAGTGCCGGCGAGTATTTCTTTCTCGGCGAAGAAGTCTCGAAGCATTCAGAGAGGCAGCGGGCTCGACTCCGCAAAGAGAATATCGGCTTTGTCTTCCAGAGCTTTAACCTCATCGATGAGTTGACTGTGCATGAGAATATCGAGCTCCCTCTTCTTTATCTCGGCTATTCTACCTCTGAACGTAAGAAGAGAGTCAACGAAGTCCTGGAGCAGATGCAGCTCGTTCCCCGCAGAAACCATTTTCCCCAACAGCTCTCAGGCGGACAGCAGCAGCGGGTTGCGGTGGCGAGGGCGATTGTCGCAAAGCCAAAGCTCATTCTGGCTGATGAGCCCACAGGCAACCTAGATTCAGCTCATGGAGAGGAAGTGATGAGGTTGCTTGGCGAGCTCCACGAGTCTGGCACAACCATTGTCATAGTCACTCACTCGCCGGCTTATGCCGAGTACAGCCACCGCATCATCCATCTCTTTGACGGCCATATCGTCTCCGAGAATATCCAGAGAGAATTCAAGATATAGCTGATTTAATAATTATCCGGTCATCAAGCCAGGGATGAAAAAGGTTATCCGAAGGTTTAAAGATAAACAGAGGGAGATAGGTATGAGGAGCATGTGACATGTTTAGAAATTATTTAAAAATTGCTTTTAGAGTTTTGAGAAGATATAAAGCCTATTCCTTCATCAATATTATCGGCCTTGCCATAGGAATGGCAACCTGCCTGCTTCTCTTCCTCTGGGTACAGAATGAGTTGAGCTATGACCGGTATCACGAGAAAGCAGAAAGGATTTATAGAGCTTTTCTTCAATGGGAGACTGAAGGCCAAGTCGATCGTTTTGCCAGAACGCCGGCCCCGCTTGGACCAGCCCTGGTCAATGAATTTCCAGATGTCGAGAAAGCAGTCAGATTCGGCATGAATAGATTTTTGATAAGCTATGAGAACAAGCGTTTCTATGAGGACGTCTTTTTTGCCGACCCTGAAGTCTTTGATGTCTTTACATTTCCATTGATTAAAGGCGACCCTAAAGCCGTGCTCAGGGAGCCTCACTCCATCATTATCTCCGAGGAGATTAAGGATAAATATTTTGGTGAGGAAGACCCGATAGGAAAGATTATCAATTTAGATGAATTTAGAGATTTCAAGATTACAGGAGTTTTTAAAATTATTCCCCCAAATTCTCACTTCAGATTTAATTTTCTGGGCTGCTTTAGGGATTATGCAGCGCGTCATTTCGACCAGTGGGGAATGTCTAATTATTGGACCTATGTTTTGACTTCAAAAAATTTTAACCAAGATAAATTCAAAGAGAAGCTTCCTGATTTTGTTGAAAAATATAGAGGGAAAGAAGTAAGGTATAAGTATAAAGTTACTTATCCCCTTCAGTCCTTAACCAGCATCCACCTCCATTCAGACTTAAGGGGAGAGATTGAGCCCAACAGTGATATCGAAACCATCTATATTTTTTCGGCTGTCGCTTTTTTTATCCTGCTCATCGCCTGTTTGAACTATATCAATCTTTCCACAGCCAGGTATGCCAGCCGGGCCAGGGAGGTTGGCCTGCGCAAAGTCGTCGGAGCCAGCCGGAGGCAGTTGATAAATCAGTTTTTGGGCGAGTCTTTGCTTTTATCCTTTGTCGGCCTGCTTCTCGCCGTGGCGCTGGCCGAGCTCTTTCTGCCTCTGTTCAATTCTTTGTCCGGAAAGAGATTGACCATTGACTATCTTGGCAATTTTATTCTTTTGCCCGGATTGGTCATCATCGTTCTCTTTGTGGGGCTCACCGCAGGCTCCCTGCCTGCCTTCTATCTCTCGGCTTTGCAGCCGGTAAAAGCCCTGAAAGGAATGCTTAAAGCCGGCTCAAGAGTCTCCTGGCTGAGAAGGTCTCTGGTTGTAAGCCAGTTTGCCATCTCCATCATTTTTATCTTCTGCACCATCACCATCTCAAATCAGTTGAGTTATATAAGAAACAAGAAGTTAGGCTTTAACAAAGAACATTTGGTCAATATTCCTATTTATGATAAAGATGCATTGCAAAGATATGGGACGATTAAAAATGAGTTTCTTAAGAATCCTCGAATTTCGGGTGTTTCTGCTTCGTCATATTTCCCAGGGAAGGTTTCCGGGTATCAAAATTATTGGTATGAAGGAATGAGCGATAGGGAAAATCCGATGATCAGCTGGATTCCCGTCGACCACGATTTTCTGCCGACATTCGGGATTGAGCTTGTTTCGGGGAGAAACTTTTCCAGGGATTTTCCGAGCGATGTCAAGGGTGCCTATATTCTCAACGAATCGGCCGTTAAAGAGATTGGCTGGGATTCTCCGCTTGGGAAACAGTTCAAGATTATAGAGAAGGGGACAGTCGTCGGCGTGGTCAAGGATTTTCATTTCAAGTCACTGCATCAGGAAATCGAGCCGCTCGTTCTTTATCTTTGCCCTGAATATTTTGAATACTTTTCGGTAAGGATTAGCCCTGAGGCTATTCCTCAGACGCTTGCTTTTCTGAAAGACAAATGGCAGGAACTCGTTCCAAACCAGCTATTTCAATATTCTTTTCTCGATGAGGATTTTGATAATCTCTACAAAGCAGAGATGAGGCTGGAGAAGATTTTTGGAATCGTCACCTCCTTGGCCATCTTCATCGCCTGCTTGGGGCTGTTCGGCTTAGCCGCCTTCAGCGCCGAGCAGCGGACAAAAGAAATCGGCGTGCGCAAGGTCCTGGGTGCCTCAGTGACTGGAATTATCATCTTGCTCTCTAGAGAGTTTACAAGATGGGTGCTTGTGGCCAACATCATCGCCTGGCCTCTAGCTTATTACGCCATGAGCCGCTGGCTGCAGAACTTTGCCTACCGTATCAGCGTCGGTTTTTGGGTGTTCTTGCTGGCAGCTGCCCTGGCCTTTATGATTGCCCTGCTCACAGTCAGTTACCAGGCCATCAAAGCCGCGATAGCCAGCCCGGTGGAGTCCTTGAGATATGAATAGCAGTCAGTTTTCGCCCGCCGATAGAATGGAATCAGAGAAGCATGAGCGTTTGCATAAATAAAGACAATCCTAATGCTATCCATATCTAAGGAGTCTTGCAGTGAGCGTGATTAAAATGGAAGACATCTTTATTTGCTTTAAAAATTTCCGTGGCCTATAATGAGCAAAAATCTTTAAAATGAGGTCAAACATGAAATTCAAAAATTATTTTGTCAGGGATATTCCTCGACGAAAGTTTCTCGAGGTGAGCCTCAAAGGAGGGATTGCTCTGGCAGCAACGCCGACGCTTTTGAGCCAGCTTCTCTCCTGCAAGGCTACAAAG
>Ga0315289_10012842_pt1 | contig 11769 bp, 6 predicted proteins | sample YL17G11_40_MG_FD_203452 | JGI IMG/M metagenome (GOLD analysis project Ga0315289, IMG submission 203452) | Sediment microbial communities from Yellowstone Lake, YNP, Wyoming, USA - YL17G11_40 | ecosystem: Environmental > Aquatic > Freshwater > Lake > Sediment | place: USA: Wyoming | collected... | reverse complement strand
CGAACGGGCACGAAGTTCCGGCCTTGAAATGGGCCGATCTTTCCGGCGAGCGCGTCGGGGCGGCTGGTTCCTGCGGGATCACGCTGGTCAACGCCGACAAGTACGGCCACAGCGCGGAGGGCAGCACCCTCAGACTTACTCTGCTGCGCTCGAGTTTCGACCCGGACCCGCTTCCGGAGATGGGCGAGCACGTTATTCGGCTCGCGATTGCCCCGCACGACGGGTTGTGCTCGGTCTCGGCAGCCGCGCGGGCTGGCTCGGCGTTCAACCTGCCGATGAATGTGGTCAGCACCGACGTTCACGAGGGCAGGCTGCCGCCGAGCAAGGGATTCGTTGAGGTGCTGACTCCGAACGTGATGCTTGCTGCGATCAAGAAGGCCGAGGATTCGGACGCCATCATCGTACGGCTGTATGAAACGGAGGGCAGGGACACCGAAGCCAGGGTCAGGATCACTGATCTTGTCAAGCCCGGATCTCCCGCGAGGGAGGTTGATCTTATGGAACAGCCGCTTCAGAAGAACACGGCGCGGATGGAGCGGGACACGCTGGTTGTTCGGATTCCGGCGCATGGGATCGCGACGGTCGCGGCGGGCTGATGGAGCACCCACGGTCTGGGGTTGAACAGGTGAGAGCGCGGTACGCACACCCAAGCAATGCTCGCGCTCCGCTACGTCGATCTGGGCGATCTCCGTTGCCGCGCAGCATCCTGAGGCAGCAGAACGGCCGGCTCCGCGCCGACGGCAGCGGAGGGGTGCCGGTGCCTTCTGTCGAAGGGTATGCTCGAAGGAGGCCGCACTGATGGACACATCCGCGGTGGTGGCCGTTGTCCTTGTCGCGGCTCTGCTGGTAGCGGTTCTGCTCGTCTGGCTCGTCAGATCTCTGAAGGACGTGCAGGTCGAGCTTCGGGACGTGCGGGGCCGGGTTGATGCGAGCGCCGGTCAATCGAGCGCCTGGACGGAGGTGCTCGGCAGAGCCACATCGGACCTGTCTGAAGCGCGAAGGTCGCTGGCCGAGCTGCACACGAAGGTGGATGAGCGCGAAAGGCTTGAGCAACTCACCGCGAAGTCGATCGGGCGGCTGGAGAACATCATCGCCGGGACACAGACCAAGGGCGCAGCTGGGGAGAACGTGGTCGAGCTAATTCTCTCCAAGCTGCCAGCAGAGTGGCAGGACCCAGACTTCGCCGTCGAGGGCAAGCGGGTGGAGTTCGCCCTGCGCCTGCCGAACGGTCTGGTTCTGCCCATAGACAGCAAGTGGACGGCGACGGGCCTGCTTGAGCAGTTCGCGGCGGCTGAAGACCCGGGTGAGCGGCAGAGGCTGAAGTCCCAGATCGAAAGCGCGGTGCTGTCGCGGACCCGCGAGGTGCGCAAATACATTGACCCAAACAGGACCGTCAGCTTCGCAGTCGCCGCCGTGCCTGACGCTATCTACGACCTGTGCGCTGGCGTACGGGCTGAGGTTTTTCGCCTGAACGTCGTGCTCGTGAGCTACAGCATGCTCGTCCCTTACCTCCTGCTGGTCTTCCAGACGATTCTGCGGACATGCCAGAGCATCGACCTTCACAAGCTGGACACTTATTTGGCGCGTGTCGAGGAGAGTATTCGTGCGGCGCAGGAGGAGGTCGAGGGACGGTTCGCGCGAGCATTGACCATGCTCGGGAACTCCCGGGAGGAAATGGCGGCGCAACTCAGCAAGGCGAGCAGCGGCCTGACGAGCCTCGAGCTGACGGCCTCTGCGGTCTCGTCACCCGAACTGCCTCCGACCGGGACAGAAACCCAATCAGTCAAGGAAGGAGATCAGAATGGGAATCGTGAAGCCTGAAAGCCTGTCGGCCGCACTCGATGCGCTGAATGAGGCGTTGTTCTACGGGCGGCGCCTAACGAACGGCGAGAAGGAGGAGGCCGCGCGCTGGATCGCATCCCGCCAGGGGCTTCCGGGCTCGTATTCCGGCATGATCGCGCCGACGGAGCGGGATTTCCGGGACGGGGCGACGATGTTTACTGGAGAGGGGATCAAGACCCGGGCAGGGTGCGCCCACATCCTTGGCGAAGAGGCCTGCCGCGCGCTCATTCTGCTATGCGAAGCATTGCTCAGCCGACGTCCGGGACGGATTTCAAATCCATCCCGAACGTTGAAAGCGCCGAGGGCTAACAAATTCGATCAGCGCCGTCGGGCGCTGGCCGAGAGAATCTTGGGAAGGTGCTGATTGCTGCGGCAGTGAGTTGTGGGGAGGTTTCATGGGATTTGGTGAATCGCTGGATAGCGTGATGGATAGGATAGCTGGATCGGATGCGGCTGAGACGCCGCTGGTGCGGCGGATCACGGCTGAGATAGCCTTTGTCCGGGGCTTCGCTGAGCTGCACCCGGCCAAAAAGGAGGAGTGGCAGGGGCTGATTCTGGCAGCAGTAGAGCTGGTGAGCGAGCGCCTTTCGGGCGACCTCGCGGGTGCGGTGGCGGAGGCGGAGAGCCTTATGTCGGGGATCGGCGAGGCGGCTAAGGAGTACACCGTTCACTGCATCGGGCATGCGCACATTGACATGGATTGGAGCTGGCCGTGGATCGAGACTATCACCATGAGCCACGACACATTCGTGACCGTGGACCGGCTGATGGATGAGTTTCCGGAGTTCAAGTTCTGCCAGAGCCAGGTGTCGGTGTACAAGGCGATGGAGGACTACTTCCCCGAGGTCTTCGAGATGATCCGGCGGCGGATCAAGGAAGGCCGATGGGAGGTTACGGCAAGCATGTGGGTCGAGGGCGACAAGAACATGGCCTCGGGCGAAAGCCTCTGCCGGCACGCACTCTACTCAAAGCGCTACTTCAAAGAACGTTTCGGGCTGCCCTACGACGCGGTCAAGATAGACTGGGAAGGCGATACTTTCGGCCACGCTCATACGCTGCCGGCAATCCTGACCAGAGGCGGCGTGACGCGCTACTATCACTGCCGGACCGGGCCGGAGAAGTGGCTCCTTTGGTGGCGGGCGCCGGACGGCTCCCGAGTCCTGCGGTTCATGGATCGTCACTGGTACGGCGGTCAGGTTACGACTGACCTCGCCGCGCATATGCTGGACTACGTGAAAGAGACGGGGCTTAAGGACTTCGGGTTCGTCTACGGGGTTGGAGACCACGGCGGCGGCCCGACCAGGCGCGATCTCGTGTTGGCGACGGAAATGGCCTCCTGGCCCGTCTTCCCGACCGTCCGGCTGTCCACGACCGACGCCTTCTTTACAGCCGTCGAGAAAGCGAACGCCGACCTTCCCGTCCACGATGGCGAACTGAACTACGTCTTCGAGGGGTGCTACACCTCCCAGAGCAAAGCCAAGCTCATCAACCGGATAGGGGAGACCGTACTGCCGGAGGTCGAAACGGTGGCTCTCGTCGCCGGGGCCGCGGTCGGGCTGCCGTATCCGCGCGAGCAGATGCGGAAGGCCTGGGAATGCGTGATGTTCAACCAGTTCCATGACATCCTGGCGGGGTCGAGCGAGCACGAGGCTATGGAGGAGGCCGTAGCGCGCTTCCGGGAAGCGGAGGCCATTGCCGGCGCGGTCCGGATGAGGGCGCTGCGCAAAGTCGCCTCCGAAGTGAACACCAGCACGGCACCCGGCGTCAAGGCTGCCGGCGAAGCGGGTCCTGGCGACAGCATCGGGTTCGGCGCGGGCGATTTCGGGGTTCCCGGTGGAGTCTCGACACTCAGCCTGGGCTCGGCGGACGTCGAGCCGGTCGTCGTGTTCAACGCGCTGCCGTTCCCCAGGTCCGAGATGGTCGCGATGAAGGTTTGGGGGAAGGACTGGCCGGCAGACAGGATCGCCGTCCGCGACGACTCCGGCCGAGTAACGGCCGGGCAGGTGATCGGCAGGAGCCAGTACGGCAGCCACGAGTCCATCGTCGTACTCTTCCCGGCTCTGGACGTGCCGGCCACAGGCTACAAGACCTTCACTGTCGAATGCGGAATGCGGAATGCGGAATGCGGAGACCGGGGTGGGGCTGTGCTGCTAAGCCCGGCGGGCGGTTCGTCGTCCGTGATGGAGAACGAGCACATACGCGTGGAGGTGGACATCGCGTCCGGCGCGATCAGGCACCTGACCGACAAGGCGACAGGGTATGACCTGGTGCCTGAAGGGGAGTTGATGGGTGTCCTTGAGCTTTGCCAGGAAGCGCCGCACGAGATGAGCGGCTGGGACATCGGAAAGGTAGAAAGCGTGACGCGGTTCACCGATGGGGCGAAGATTGACGAGTCCGAGAGGCAGCCGTTCCTCGACGGGAGCAAGGGGCTGGGGATGGTGAACCCGTCACAGTTCGCTCAGGCTGGGCCGCATCGGGCCGCGGTCCGGACGACCCGGATGGTCGGGAAGTCGCGCGTCACCACGGAAGTTGCTCTGAGCGCCGGCAGCGCCGCCGTCGAGGTGACCGTCATCGCTCAGTGGAAGGAGATGGGCACTCCACAGACCGGCGTTCCGATGCTGAGGATTGCTTTCCCGGCGAAGGTGGTCGAGCCACGGGCGACCTACGAGATTCCATTCGGCAGCATCGTGCGGCCTGCGAACGGGCAGGAGGTTCCGGCGCTCAGGTGGGCGGACCTATCGGGGAACCGCGTGGGAGCGGCCGGCGCGTGTGGGATCACGGTGCTGAACGACTGCAAATACGGCCACAGCGCGGATGGCAGCACACTTCGGGTGACGCTGCTGCGATCGAGCTACGATCCCGATCCAGTCCCGGAGATGGGCAGCCACACAATCCGGTTTTTGGCTTTGCCGCACGACGGGCCTTGCCCGGTCTCCGCTGCAACGAGGGCTGGGGCAGCTTTCAACCTGCCGATGAGCGTGGTCAATACGGACATCCACGGGGGCACGCTGCCTCTGAGCAAGGGCTTCGTTGAGATTATGACGCCGAACGTGATGCTCGCGGCCCTCAAGAGAGCCGAAGACTCCGACGCCGTCATCGTCCGCCTGCATGAGATGGAGGGCAAGGAGACCGAAGCGAGACTGAGGATTGCGGAGATCGTCAAGCCTGGAGCGGCGGCGAGAGAAGTTGACCTAATGGAGCAGCCGCTCGAGGCGAATACCGCGCGGATGGCCGGTGAGGTGCTGGCGGTGCGAATCCCGGCGCACGGGATCGCGAGTGTCGCCGTTGGGTAGGCAGGCGCGGCCGGTCTGGGGGTGCGTGGCAAGCGGGTCCTACCTCTTCTCTTCCGCGGTGCCTGCCTTGTGGGCGGTTATGGAGTGGTCGTCGCGCGTCCTGCCCCTCGTCTCGGCACCAATTCCTTTATCTCACCCGTAATGGTTTCCCTGCAGATGGCCAGAGCTGCTGCGGCCCAGGAGGTAGCCAGGAGCGGGTCGTCCTCTCTTGCATCGGTGAACCTGTTCGACCACGACCCATCCGGCCTCTGCCTGTTCATCAGTTCCTCTGCGAGCGCTTCGGCCCATTTCAGCTTCCCGCTCGCGGTTTCGATCTCCTTGAGCTCAAGCGCTGCAAAAGCGTGCGCCACGGACCAGCAATAGTAGTAATAGGTCGCGTCTCTGAGGACCTCCCGGTCGGGCGCGTAGGTTCCGGGCACGTGCTTGACGGAGAAGCTCCGTTCGAGCCACTTCCTGGCGGCGGCGACGCGGGGGCTGTCGGGCTGCAGGCCGCACCGGATAAGCGCGCGCAGGCCGTCCGCCGTCATGCTGCCGTAGGAATAGTATCTCTCCCGTCCGAGCCTGTCCTTGCCTGCGACACCCGCCTTGTTCTGAATGGGATCGCCGGGAATGAAGAAGAAACCGCCGCCGTCGAACCTGGCGTCGCCGTCTTCCGGGCTGTCAGAGAAGTTCTGGCATCGCTTGACGAAGGTAAGAATCTCCTGATAGACGGGGTCCTGCGCTGGAGCTTTGGCCGACCTGAGCGCTCCGATCGCGAAGATCGTCGCTACCATGTTCGACTCAAAGAAGTTCTCCTTAAGCTCGCCGGGAGCGGGCTTGCGAGGAGTCCGGATGGAGAATCCCCATCCGCCGTACTCTGGATCGGAGGGCTGCCAGCCGAGCTTGCTGACGAGCTGCCGCTCGCGCAGATAGGACAGCCAGGCAGCCTGCGCTCGAAGATTCGCCGCCGTTTTCTCATACAGGACCACAACTCTGCTCGCCGCTGCGGCAGTAAGCGCGGGAAAGTTCAGGCCATCGGGGCCGGTGTCAATGCTCCCGTCCTCGCGCACCATCCGAACGAGGTACTCGACCCCCTTGCGGTACGACGTGTGCACGGGCCTTCCGGCCTGCGGGATAAAGAAGAGACTGCTCATCACGATGGGTGTGAGAGATGGCCCCTCCTTGAAGAATCCGTAAGTCTCGGATCTCCATGCCCCATCAGGGGACTGGTGACGGATGAGGTAACGCGCGGCGTTGCCGAGCGATGAGTCCATGCGCGCGCTCAGCGGGCGTGGCACGGACGCCCAGCATGCCTGCTGCGCAAGAAGCGCGACGATGACCAGGCAGAGCCGGTGCCGGGTACCCGGTACCCGGCACCCAACACCCGGCACCTTCAAGCTCACCTCCGCTTAATCTCCCCGCCGAGCGGGACCGGCGCGCGGTCGGTCGTCAGGACCAGGATTGCCGCTGCGGTGCAGAACGACCGCCCGGTGATGCAGTGGTGGCCCGTCCAGGACCCGTCCTTGTTCTGGATTCGGTTCAGGTTCTGAGTGATCTCGCGGTCCCACTTCTCCCACTCTGGTCCTCCTTTGACAACCAGGCTCTCGCCGATGTTCATGTAGCTCAGGAACTCCTCGCCGCCGTTCGAGCCGAAGCCGGACACGAACTCCTTGTCGTCCAGCTTCGAGACGACAGCGGACCTTGCTGCTGCCAGGTCGGTTCTGTTGGCCTGGATGCGGTCGAGAGTCTTCTGAGCCGCCTTGCGCTCTGATTCGGTCCTGGCACTCCTGAGCTGGGTCTTCGTTTGCTTCTCGAGCTGTATGTTCGTGTTATCGGAGTCCTGCATCGAAGCCACCGGAGCAGCGGCGCCGTAAAGGGCAACGCCTGCCGTCCCGGCGCCGCTGAACTTTCCTTCCTTGGCATTGTACTGCGCCCGGGCGTGAGTCTCCGCCTTCTCACGAACCCCCTCGTCCACCTTCTGGCCCTTCTGCGCTGCTCTATTGATCGCTTTCGTCGCCATAGACTGCTCCAGAGCCGGCGCCCAGCCCTGATCGTTCCAGGTGCCGTCGGGCCTCTGGTTCGTCTCGATCTTGCCGATCGCCTTGTTGAGAGCCCGGCCGACCCGCGTCTCGCTCTTCCTGTCCGGCATCTGGCCCTTTACCTCCGCGAGCAGCAGCGAGGCAAGGAAGGTGTCAATGTACGTGCCAAGCTTCATCTGGAGCCTCGTGCCCCGGACGTCGGTGACATAGAGCGACTTGGCATCGGACTCCTCGATCTGCGCGCAGACGAAGTTGACTCCTGCGCGGACGTTCTTCGCGTAGGGTCCTTTCTTCGGAGTGCTGCCAGCTCGGATCAGGGCCAGCGTCGCCGCGCAGGTCTCGGCAACATTCGGCTTGTCCTTGATCGGGTCCATTCCGCTGCCCATATAGGTGGATTCCTCGCCCTGGCTCCAGCCGCCGTTGTCGTGCTGCGTCTTGGCGAGCCACGCCAGCCCCATCTTCACGTGGTCGCTCAACGGCTTCGATTTGGCTGCCGGCTGCCAGGAGGCGGATCGGCCCTGTACCTTCGGCGCTGCCAGGCAGCCGGTGCTCAGAACCGCTGTCAACGCGATTGCCAGTGTAACGAATCTGTTCATTGTGTATCTCCCTTCTGTAGTTGTCGGCGCTAGCCGATTGGTATATGTATCGAAGGCTCAGGGAAGTGCCCTGGCGCAGGGTGCGATTGCTCGGGGACTGCAGCAATCAACTCCATCTCGATCAGCAGTTCCTCCCGGCACAGCCGGGCTTCGACACACGTAGAAGCGGGGTACGGATACAGGCCAAGCTCACGGAAGTAGGCGCACCGGACCTCGTTGAACATCTCATAATGTGCCCTGATGTCCTTGAGGAATACCGTAGCCTTGACCACGTCGTGCCAGTCCGCGCCGGCGCTCGCCAGGACCGCCCGGGCGTTTTCAAAGGCGCGCCGCGCCTGCCCACGGAAGTCGCCTGGGTGCAGGCTCTGACCATCGGGTCCAACGCTCGCTGTGCCTGAGACAAATACGAGCCGCGCGCCGGCCAGTCGCACCTCCATCCCCCGGCTGAATGCTGCAGGCTTCAGGTAATCGTAGGCCTCGCACATCCTGTCCGGCACATGAAGCGAGTGGCGCTCGATTGTGGCCACCGCGGGGTCTCGGCCAATGCCGGTCGGTGCCCCGCCTCCAAGTCGTCGTAATCTCCGATTCCCAATCACCGTTGCCATTCCTGTCCCCCTGGTCCCTTGCGGTGCGTGTCACCGACGTGCATTGCGGCGGTGATCCGTTCTCTACCAGTTAGACCCAGCAACTTGGGAAAACCTTCAAATGTTCCGCGCCAAGACTCTGGTATGAGAGTGTAGGGTCGAAGCATCTGCCCCTCGTCTTCCCCGCGAGTTGAGGAAACCAGCCGCAGATGCTTCGCCCCGACCCCCTGCCTGGTTCTGGCCAGTCAGCCGCCGTTCTGCTACCATGAACGCGCAAACACACCGGGCATCACGGAGGTTCTTCCCGAGATTGGCGATCAAGGGCGACACCAGACACTTGCGTCCCTGGGGCATAGAGACGGACAGCCTCGACCCGGACTGGGTTAAGTACTTCGAGACGATAATGACCCAGGGGAATGGCTACCTGGGCACAAGGGGATCGTTCGAGGAGCCATGCCCGGGGGAAAGCGGGCCGCTGACCCTGCTTGCGGGCATATACGATACTCCAGCGAAGGAGAACGCCGTAACGCGGCTTGCGGCGGCGCCGAACTGGCTGCTGCTGCGGTTCCACGACGGCACAGACTGGTTCTCCACGACAACCGGTGAGCTTCTGGAGCACCGGCGAACTCTGTCCTTCAGAACCGGGATACTCAAGCGCGACATCCGCTGGCGCAGCGGCTCCGGCCGGATCACGAGGCTCGTATTCCGGCGGTTCGTAAGCATGGCTCGCCCCAACGTCTGCGCGATCTCGCTCGAAGTCGTGCCTGAGAACTATTCCGGCAGCGTGACGATCAGCTCGGAGCTGGACTGCGCGGCCTGGTATCCCGACGGCGTCCCGCAGACTCAACTTGTCTCGCTGGGATCACGCGATGACGTGATTCATGGGCTAGTGAAGACGAGGGAAGAGGCCCACCTGATCGCGGAGGCGGCGCGCACGCGGGTTTTCCTGCGCGGCCGGCCGGTTCCGGCGACCCGTAGGGATGCAGCGACAGCCACGACGGCGGCGCAGGAGATCAGCTTCCTGGCGGAACAGGGCGAGCGGTACGTCGTCGAGAAGCTCGTGTCCGTTTTCGATTCAGTGCGCTGGCCATACCCGCTTTCGACTGCCTTCGCAGAGACGGAGTGCCTTCCGCGCTACGCTCGGGTTGAACGAGAACACTCACAGGCGTGGGGCGAGTACTGGCGAGGCGCTGACATCAGGATCGAGGGCGACGCCTTCGCACAGTCGGCGGCGAGGTTCTTCGTCTTCCATCTGCTTCAGGCGGCTTCGAAGGCCAACGTCGGGCTGAACCTCGACGCAAGCGTGCCTGCGAAGTGTCTCTCCGGCCCCGGCTACAACGGCCACGTGTTCTGGGACACCGAAATCTACATGCTCCCATTCTTCACGCTCGAGTTTCCGGAGATCGCGCAGCAGCTTCTGCGCTATAGGTTCAACAGGATCGGTCACGCGCGAGCAAACGCCGCCGAAGAAGGCGGCAGGGGCGCCAAGTTTCCCTGGGAGAGCGCAGGATCAGGGGCAGAGACGACCCCGAAGTGGGTGCCCTCGCCTGACGGGACAATGGTCCGGTGCTGGACCGGGGAGCGGGAGATTCACGTAGTGGCGGACGTTGCGTTCGGCGTGTGGAGACACTATCTGGCAACCGGCGACGAGGGCTTCCTGCGCGGGATGGGACTGCAGCTGATAGTCGAAACGGCCCGTTATTGGGCGTATCGGGCAGAGCGCACGGAGCTGCCAGGCGGGACGCACCAGTATGTCATAAACGAGGTCATCCCGCCGAACGAGTTCCACGAGTGTGTCAACAACAGCCTGTACACAAATGCGCTCGCGCGCTGGAACATAGGCAAAGCGCTTGAGCTGCTGGAGCAGAGGAAGCCGCTCGATGTCGTTCATCGGCTGGCAGCGGAGTTGGCGATCACCCCTGATGAGCTAGCGCACTGGCGAGACGTGGCCGAGCACATGCGGATCCCGTATGACGGCCGCCGCGCGCTCTATGAAGAGTCGGACGGCTTTTTCGCGCTCGAGGATCTCAGCGACTACTCCGGGCTTGGCTATCCGCGCTGCAATGAGGTGCAGGTGTGCAAGCAGGCGGACGTTCTGCTCGCGCTCTATTTACTGCCCGAAATGGCAAGCCGAGAATCGTTCCGGAGGCATTACGAGTACTACGTGCCGAGAACAGTACATACGAGCTCGCTCTCGGCCGCAGTCCACGTCCTGTTCTCGCTCATGGTCGGCCGTCGGCAGAAGGCCTACGAGTTCTTCCTGAAAGCTGCGTCAATTGATGCGGCGCGCCGTGGTGACGCGAGCGACGACGGCCTGCATGGCGCGTCTCTCGGCGGCGGCTGGCAGTCGCTAGTGTTCGGATTCGGGGGTATTTCGGTCAGGGGCGAGCGGCTGGAAGTCAACCCCGACCTGCCCGATCACTGGAGGCGGCTCAGGTTTGGCATCAACTTTCGCGGCGCGCGGATTGACTTCGACGTCACACAAACAAAGGTAAGGGTCAGAGTGGGCGCTTCGGCTCCCGGGCCGGTGCGGCTGTGCGTGCAGCGCAGGTTCATTACCGTGCCGCCTGGCCGGTCGAAGGCACTTTCAGTCCTGCCGGGCAATCCTGAACATCCGGGGCGTATCGCCGTTATTCCCAAGCGCCGGCTAGAGATGATGATCTTCGACTGGGACGGCACGGCCGTCCCGAACCGATATGTCCCTATCGGAAGGCTGAAGGGCAGGACTGAACGGCTGCTGGCGGACGGGTTCGTGTTCGTCGTAGTGACCGGCACCCACCTCGGCAACGTCTGGAACCAGTTTGTGAGGCGGATCAGGAAGAACCTGCGCAAGGGTATCATCGTCTGCTGCAACCGTGGCTCGGAGGTGTACGGGTTCGACGACCGGGGCAGGGCTCAGGTGATCTTCCGCCGCACGGCCACCGATCGAGAGAACCGCATTATGGACGAGATGGCCTGCCAGATGCAGCAGATTCTGGCCGGGAAAGGGATACACTCGGAGATCGTCTGGGACCGTATGAACCGCCGCAAGGTGGATCTGCTGCCCGGGCGCGAGGTGGAGAAGGCGGGTATCGGCGAGGCGCTGGCAGACGTCCAGGGCATGCTCACGGGCGCGGGAATTGCCGGCGGAATCCGATGGGCAACCGACAAGCTCTTCGAACTTGCGCGAAAGAAGGGGCTGAAGGACATGTGCCTGACGTCCGACGTCAAGCACCTCGAGTTCGGACTGACCGATAAGAGCCACTCGGTGGACTACGTAATGCAGAACATCGCGCCAGCGCGCGGCTTGCGGCTGAAGGACATAATCTTCGTGGGCGACGAGTTCGGCGAGGTCGGAGGGTTCATCGGCAGCGACAGCCTGATGATGAGGCCCACGTCAACGCGCGGCGGGCTCTTTGTCTCGGTCGGCAAGGAGCCGAAGGGCGTGCCGCCGGGC
>Ga0315289_10012841_pt1 | contig 11769 bp, 12 predicted proteins | sample YL17G11_40_MG_FD_203452 | JGI IMG/M metagenome (GOLD analysis project Ga0315289, IMG submission 203452) | Sediment microbial communities from Yellowstone Lake, YNP, Wyoming, USA - YL17G11_40 | ecosystem: Environmental > Aquatic > Freshwater > Lake > Sediment | place: USA: Wyoming | collected... | reverse complement strand
TTAAAAACTTTAACCAGATTCAAGACGTACCCACGCCCGGGGTGTCCCTGCCTGCCGGCAGGCAGGCGCCTGACCTTTGACTTCCCACCCCGGGCGAGGGTACTTACACACTTTTCCTTGCGTTACCGTCAACCCTAAATATATCCCCATAAGCCGTGTTTTATGGTATACTATTTGTGGTTTTTCGTGGTTTCTTGTATACTCTGGTCATCTCTAGTGTTTTCTTGTGACCTGAAAAAACACAAAAAAAGCATAAATAAACAAAGCTTTCCAAGGGGGTTAGTCATGAATTGCGTTAAAAAGGGTCGTCCGAATAAGATCATTAAATACACTAAAACGATCAATGTGAGGCTGGCTCAAGAACAATGGCTGGAAGTGATGAACTGGGCGCAGAAAGCCCACCTGGAACCTTCAGTGTATATCCGCAAGATACTTTTGGATTTCCTCAATATCAGCCAACCCGGAGTGCCCAAATAAGATCGCGCGCATAATAGAATAGAACGCCCCGGGATTGTCGCAAAAATCCCTTAAAATCCGCTTAATCGCGAAAGACACCGAAAACCCCATAAAACTGCTTACTTCCTATAATATATCTTATGTTAACTTTTAATATAGGGAGAAACCTGGCCACCGAGTTGATGTAATCTCGAGTTTTCGCGGGTCCTTGAAAACCTGTGGATATTGCGGCAGGTATTTACCGATTGGCGGGTTTAGGGGTTTTTGTTTACTTTCGCTGAAAATGTTTCAAACCAACGCAAACCCCCGGGGTTTGTATTGGTTTGATTTTATGTCCCGAGCTTGTCAAAGCCAGGCTCAAAATAGGCCCCAGCAAGCGTTTCCTGGGCTGTATACTCCTGTACCCACCCCTGTATATGGATGGTCTCTACCAGGTCTTTTACGGCCTGGTATTCCTGTTTATTTACCGGCCGGTTTATCTCGAGGGTGTCCTTTGCCTTGTAATACGGCTGGTACTGGAACATCACGCTGACCAGGGCATCCGGCAGGTTATTTTTGAGCCATTTAAGGATATCCAGGCTTTCCTGGATATGCCCGGGTAATACCAGATGCCGTACGATCATACCCCGTTGCATACCGGATTTGCAATCTAGTTGCAAACCCGGTATGCAACGGGGTTGCTGGCGGTACATTTCCAGTAAGGACGCCTGGTTATTTTGGGGATAATCCTTGGCGCCCGAAGAATATTTGGCCGCGGTTTCCGAATCGAAATATTTGGCGTCCGGCAGATAGATATCCACGATACCGTCCAGCATTTGGATTATTTGAGGTTTTTCGTAGCCTGAGGTATTGTAGACCAGCGGTATGTTCAAGCCGTTTTCATAGGCAATACTCAAGGCTTTTAGTATCTGAGGCAGGTAATGCGTCGGCGTGACCAGGTTGATATTGGCCGCGCCTTTTTTTTGCAGTTTTAGCATCATGGCAGCCATCTTATCTATGCTGAACTCATGGCCGGTCAGTTTTTGAGAAAACTTGAAGTTTTGGCAATAACAGCACTTAAGACTGCACCCGGAAAAAAACAACGTGCCGCTGCCGGTTTTTGCGCTTATCCCCGGCTCCTCGCCCTGATGCAAAAAAGCGGTATAGATATAAACGTCCTCCTTTGCCCCGCAAAATCCGGGTTTTTCATGACGATTGACCCGGCACTCCCGTGGGCAAATATCGCATGATTCCAGACGGCGGTATAACTGGTCACAGATAGAGTCGATGAGTTTGATTTTTTCGGGAATCGTGGGCATAATTGCGGTTCTAGGTATGTTTAGTTTTTAATAGCGATTCTAGGTGACGGGTTGCGTGAGAACCATAGTTTTTGGTAAGCTGTTTCAAAAGAAAAAAATCGATCTTATCATGGGATTGCCGCAATGCTGTCGCGGCATCGCCAATATCCTTAGGGCTGCCGGCAAATATCTTCATGGCTATGAAATCTTCGAGGCTTACGATGTTAACGGCATAGTTGAAATATTTAACGGTTTTTGAGCGTTTGAAGGCATCGGGATCGAATCCCCGTAAACCGATTAACAAGTCAACCTGGTTGCCATATTTATCAAGGATCTTTATTACTTCGCGGATAGGGTCACTGTAATCGCCCAGGTTATGGGTTATTTTCAACTTCATCTTTTTCAGGCGCTTTACCAAATCGCCGGTAGCGGTATCTCCTCCGGCCAGCGAGATTATGGCGTCGGCATCCAGGCTGGCTCGTACTGCACCGTAAATCGAAGCCGCAAAGGCTCCAATAACGGCATATGTGATTTTTAGATCAGATAAAAGGTCGATTACATCAAGCAGTAATAAAGCGGATTGGCCGTAACCTTTGGTTCTCATTTGGGGGTCCTGTATTTGGCGCCGGCCCGAAACAACTCGGCCATAAGTCGGGAGTGCGTGACAAAAGCTTCCAGCCGCGCCTGGGGCTTCATTTTACGCTGAAACCTCAACGCCTCGTCCTTTATTTTATTCATTAATCTTGATTCAGCCATCTGTCAAAAGTATATCATCTAAAGCGCCAAAAGGCAAACCCGTGTTTCCTCTCTTATTCACACCCGGAACGGCGCTACTGCGACTTTCCGGGTGTGACACGCGGTTTTCCTGACCCTGCTGCTCTTTCATTTTTTAGCCAGCCAAAACGCCCATAGACAAAGGGTAGCGGTTGCGGGCATGCCTATCCAAGATATCCACATCGGTACCAAAAAGCCGTTTACCTGGATGGCAATTGGTTGGCTAGTCTGATGGCGTGAGCCACCGCCACCAGGCCAAAAATAACCCCGGAGAGCAATAAATACAGCCTTTTTGCCATAATGAGTCCTCCATGCTCAACTCACATCTCAAGGTCTGGCCCTGGTATTTGGCTGCTATTTGTGCTTTTGTTTCCGTTTTCCGGGTCTGATCCCACTATTTTCTTATGTTTCATAGTGTTATTTCTACAGAATCGATTTTTTGCGTGCGATTTTGTTTTCAGTGATTAGTTTTGATGGATGGGGGTAATTTTCGTTTCCTTGGCTGAAAGGTATCGGGTTTTGAATCATTTGCAAGCTTTAATGCCCCAATATCCTTGTCGTATCGGTTAAGGATAGATTTGACTTCGGGCAGTAGATTCATCCCTTCTTTAGATAGATTATTTAATCTGTCTACTTGCAATCTAGCACAATTCTTGACTAAATCAGGCTCAAAACCATGTACGGAAATGTTAAGTTGAGGGCAGCTCCAAAAGCAATTGCATATTTTTTTATTTTGATCTTCATACCGCCTTTCATAAAAGATAGAGATATCTTTTTTTGGAAGACGCCTGAATCTCATCGAAAGGCCAGATATTTCTTTAGAAAAAGACTTATTCAATAGTCCCACTTGGCCCAGCAATTTAACGCTGGAATCGCCTGAAACTGGCATCCAGGGATTTTTTAAACCCTTTTTAATTGGCATTTCCATTAGAAGCAAAACCTTGGATTCTTCAAAGCGTAATATAAAAACTATCTTCGGCATTGAATGAATTATATTTTTTTTAGAAATTATATTCTTTGATTTAGCAATTTCGTTCCAGTGCAATATGAATTCTGTTGGCAAATCGTTATGCCCTTGCAAATCCATCAAAAAACAGCCTAATGAGATTTTGGGTGTATATTGATTTTTAGCCGGATATTTGTTTAAGCCGAAAAACACAGTATAGTTAAAGGGGTTGGCGACATCTTTCTTCAGTATGTTAATTTTATTTTTCCTTAGTAGTTCCACACTGCATAATAAACCATCGCCATTTTGTCCCTTAGCAATGAAATCTTGGCAGGCAATGGTGGTTGTAGAAGCATCGCAAAACGTCATGTCGTTAGTAATAAAGAAATCCGAACATTGGTGTTTCGCTACAATTACAGAATAAATTGCGCATTTTTTGGATAACTTATTTCCGAGAGTTCCCAGGCTAAAGGATATTTGCTTCCCCCATAAATCTACTATTTTCCCCGCGTCTCCCTTTAGCGTCCCGGCAGTCAAATTTTCCTGTGTTCGATCGTCGAGTACAATAGCACCAGAGTTAGAATTCCATATGGGCACTACGGCGGGGTCTGTTAGCCTCTTTTTATTTTTCGTAGCCAGTTTTTTAAGTAATATTTGCTGGTCACCTCCATTAATAAGCCTATGTTTTTTTCCAAATCGAGATCGGGACGCCAACCAAGTAAAAGAATTCTCGCCTCCAACCACATGGATGTTCCCCATAATGTCTCCAGGAATCCTGACTATCTCAGCCTTTTCATAGCGTGCACTAATCTTTCTTTCACATCATTAGGTATGCTTTTAAGTTCTTTTTTGGACAAGCTTTCGAACCATTCACAAAATCTATCAATTCGTGAAGACGCCCTTTTGGGGATAATGATATCGTCGTAAACTGATTTCGCATAATCTAACGTTTCCTTACGGCTTTTGATAATTTTTTTTACAGGCGCATATTGGAGCATGGCTGCAAAATCACGTATGCCAGTCACTGAAATAAGTTGTTTGTTGTACAAATAACTGTAAAACAACTTTTTGTCGTCTTTGATGGTGCGTTGGCGTTGTTTGTTCCGGATGCTCTTGTTGTAGAACTCTTCAAAAAAATGGAATTTATCTCTAGCGAATACTTCCGCTTCCTTTTTTGCCTCATCGGATTTTTGTTCTGCAAAGCTTATATACTCATGGATCATCCGCAAGACATCAATGAACGTGTATATCTCAGACTTGTTCACGTCCAACAAGAACGCAACTTCTTTTACTGCTTTTTGCTCCCCATATTTTTTTTTATAATCGTTAAACAGTTGGCTAACATACTTTGCTCTTACTTCTCTGGTCCATTTTTCCTTATGATCCGGAAGAAAATTCATTTCGGATATTATCTTATACCTTAAGCTTTTAGATAAATGTGGTCGGAGACAATATGCGGTTGTATCCTCAAATTTTACATTTTTCTTTTTTTCCGTGGTCAGCAAATATTTACACGCCATGAAGCGTCTATTGCCATCTAAAAGTTCTTTTTCATAAGTCAAAATCAGGGGTAGCCTTACGCCGTTCATTTTGATCGATTTTGCCAAATCAGTTATCTTATGTGAACCATTTTTTACAATACGAGTAATTATCTCAGCGTCGGAAAGGCTTTGGCCATCTCGATGCCCAATTTCCGCAAGCAAATGTTCAATATCAAGTAGAGTCCTGTCGTTTTCTCGCCATAATCTGATTGAGTTCACGTCAACTTGGCCCTTATATACATCAACCTCTCGGTTATGGAAAATGGCAAAAGTAGCTTCGGGGTTTTTTAACCAATCAGGTGGTGACCAGGCATGTTTTTCGTTACCAGGCATTTTACACCTCCAGAGATTTTAATATTGATTTACCAATTGCCATTCCAAGCCGCACAGGGACGGCGTTGCCAATTTGCTTATATTTTCGTGATAGGCTTCCTTCGAATTTCCAACTTTTAGGGAATCCTTGTAACAAAGCACATTCAACATAATTAAGTGATCTTGGCTTTACGGGATGGCACAAGTTAGTTGCTCTGCCAACAGGATTTGTTGTTATGGTTGGGCTGGGTTTGTTCCAAGATAGCCTTCGGCAAAACCCAACCTTTCCTCCTGTGGCGTACCATCCCTTACCCATTACTTTTTTCTGTAGCCGGACGGGTAATACGGTCCAATTTTCTCCAGCCTTAACCAAGTTTTGCTTAAAAATATTTAACCTCGTCTTATCATATGGGAAATAATCGACATATACCTTTTCGTATTTTCCGTCTAAACCACCTATTACGTCTTTTAAGACACGCGGTTTCATTCTTCGCGATCTTGTAGGTACCGATAAGCGATTGTTGTTTTTCCTTGTTCCAACAATAAATACTCTTTTCCGTTTTTGGGCAACTCCGAAATCAAACGCATCTAATTCCCACACGGTAAGATGATATCCTCCAACCTTACCGTTTCTTAGGACTCTTGCAAATTCCTTATTAATAAAGTCCCATCCTGAACCGAGCTCTTCCTTGTTTTTTATTTTTTTCCCGTCCTTACCTCTTAAATTCAACGGCTTATGTTGTATGGCCGCCGACAATATGCCTTTTACATTTTCAAATATGAAACACTTAGGGTAAATTCCCCATACTATTTCAAGGAACTTATGGAATAAGCTCCCTTCTTTTGATGATATTGATTCCCTTCTTCCAACCGTGCTAAAGGGTTGACAAGGTGGTCCACCGGCAACAAGTGCGGCTTGGCCTCGTTTTAATCCCGACAGTCGAAGAATTTCAGCGGCGGTTGTTTCGTCGATATCTTTATTTATTATTTTGCTTTGTAGAGTAGGTCTATTTGCAAGGATTGTTTTGACGCAAGTGATATCTTTTTCTACACACGCTTTAACTTCAAAGCCTGCGTTTTCAAGGCCCAAGTCTAAGCCGAAAGCACCAGTGAAAAGGGAAATTGAGGGATATTTGTGTTTTATGGGCAAATTCATCATAGTATTAATATACTGCCGATTTTACTCCTGGTCCAGAAAAAAGATTACTCTATCAATTGTTCCGTCGAAATCGTTTTTCAACTGATGCCCCCATATCCTTAGTGCTTTCCAACATAGTCGTCCTAATTTTCGATGGTAAAGCAGGTCTCTCTCGCGATTCCGTTTTATTTTTTTCCTCCAAAAAGATACCTTAATCGTTTTTCCCATGTAGGACACCTAAATCCATGCCAAAAATCGCCATCGACAAAAACCGCAATTTTGCGAGATGGCATGGCAAGGTTAGGAGTTCCTAATGTTTTTTATAATAGCGTTGGAAACGGACATTTCGTTTTACAACTCCCCTAAATACTAGTTTCTCAGGGGCGGTATTCGTCGACGGAATCGAGGCCATTATCCTGCTTCTTGTTTTTTTGTCGAACTTATCTGTCATTCTAATCCGGGAGATCGCTTATTGTTTTTTTAAGGATTTCCGGCGTTATAATTTATAAATATGGCCCCTGGAAAATCGCCGTTCTTTTTCCATTTTTTTCTTCAATGATAATATATTGTTTTCCTTTAGGATCAGTATATCGTGAAAAAGTAGTCCCATCGGAAGCAGTAGCCACAGATGACTTAATTAATTCTCCTCCAATTTTAACAGCGCCTGGTATCGCTGTTTCTTTCAGATAATTAATCGTAGTTTTGCTTATTAACCCACCCACAATTAACCCTGAAACAATACCCGCGACTAAGTTTTTTTTGAAATCTAAATCGAAAAAATCCTTCCAATTATTCATCCATCCCTCCAATAAAAAACCGGGCTTGTTTGCCCGGCTATCCCTTTACCTGAATATATCCAATGCCATTATTCCCCTCCTTCCTATAAAACGCTTAATTTTGATATATTTTACGCTTTTTCCAAGTTTTTTGCAAGTGACCTAAACAGGTGAGGGCAACGGATTGCAAATTGCAAATCGGAGAACTGGGGAAAAACCAAAGATCAAACCCGGAAAGTCCCTTCGACTACGTGATTCGACTCGCCTTACTCGCTCATCACTTTGCTCAGGGCCGTTCCGGGTTGGAAGGCGCTTACGCGGGCCGCTTGGGTTTTGGAAACAATGCTTACTGGCCCCCGTATCCGCCGTACTTATCCATATACCAAGTCTTATCGCGTTTTTCTTTTTCTTCCTTGGTCTCCGGGGCAGCGGGTGAAGGCTTGGGCGATTTAGCGCGGGTGATAAGCCTGGCTACCGCGATGGCTGGCACCGTAAACATCAAATAGTAAACATACACACCGATCATATGGGTTAAGTTATATCCGATAGGCTGCCGGTATTTAAAAAAGCCCAAAGTCAGAAATATCGGTTCTAGCGGCCAGGCGGCGCATACCATGATCAAAAAAGCGACTAATCGTCCCGCGTAGCGGGTCCAGTTTTTTTCTTTCATCGTCGCGTCGATGATACGGCCGGAGGCGACATAGGCAAACCAGGTAAATAACCCGCCGCCTAAAAGTATGGCGATCGGGAAATCAAATCCCGGCATAGCTATTATCGGGTAAGGATAATAAGCGTATTTCGCTATCCGCTCATTGAGTATTTCCATGACCGCGGTAGTGACCAGCGCGGTCAGTAAAATAGCATTCTCGGTTTTAGCCGATGCTCCGCCGCGCTTAATATTTTTCCGGAGGACCCAAAACCAGGCGCCGTATATCAACACTTCGATTATTATCACTGATACCTTATTAGTCATAACCATCGCCTCATGTTTTTTTCCTCCCCCCTGCCATAAAAACCCTTAAATTAAGCTGCATTTTACTATTTTAGGCGGGGGTGGGTTTCGCATGACTTGGTTTATCTAAGGATTGACGGTCTTGCCGGTGATGTCTTTGTCGTTGCTAAGGCTTTGATAGCCTACCGGGGTTTCGCCGCCGACTATGCTGGGGGTTAAAAATATCACCAGCTCCGTTTTGGTCACGGATGTATGGGTACTGCGGAAAAACACGCCCAGAAACGGGATATCGCCCAGGATCGGCAGGCGGTTTTCGTTACGTTGTTTCTGGTCTCTTTTGAGGCCGGCGATCATCACGGTAACACCGTCCTTGACGGTGATAGACGTTTCGGCCTCGGAAGTCGAGACTATCGGCACTTGGGTCGTTTTGTCGGCGCTGGTAAGGCTCTTGTAATCGGCCGAGCTTATTACCGGCCGGATTTTCATAGTGACAAAGCCTTCTTTGTTGATCGTGGGTGTCACGAATAATTGCACTCCCACATCCACAAAATTGACCTGGGTGGCGGTTACCGCCGTGCCGCTGGCCGGCTGGGTTATCGAGTCGGTCAGATAGGCTTCTTTGGTGCCTACCAGTATTTTAGCTTCCTGGTTATTCAGCGCCATTATTCTGGGACTGGAAAGTATCTTGGTTTTTCCGATAGTGTGCAGGGCGTCTACCACACTTTTGTATTCCTTAGGCGCGGCTAAGGTGAGATTGCTTGTTGCCAGACCAGTCGCCACCGTGTTGGGCGCAGCCATCGGCAAAGCGCTGGCCACTCTTACGTTTTTGGCGATCCAGTAATCCCAATTAACGCCCATCTTAAACTCGTCCCGTTCAGGCGTGATCTCGATTATCTGGGCGTTGATCAGCACCTGGCGGTTTTTCTCATCGAAACTGAACGCCACCGTTTCCATGGCTTTTATTTTTTCCGGGTAATCCGTGACCACGACTTTATTGGTGCGGGCGTCCAACTGCACGCTGCCCGCGCCTTTAGAGGCAATATCCTTGAAGCGATTGGCGATATCCTCGGCTTTGGCGTAATTGAGCGAAAAGGTGCGCGTTTCCATGGGCCGGTCCAAGCCGCCGACCAGACGAGCGATCTCGTCCAGCTTCTCGGGCGTATCCATGGCCACCAGGGAATTAGTCGACTCATCCGCCAGCACCAGGCCGATACCGGATTTCATCTGACCTAACGATTGGGCCAGACTTGTTGCTTTAGCGTATTTAAGCGGCAGGATCAGGGTTTTTCTGCGGTCGGCAAATTTCTTGCCGTAAGTCGTTTCATAATCGCGGTCGCCCATTACTTCGATGATGTCGCCGGACTTCTCATAAGCCAGGCCGCAGGACGACAATATCACTGAAAAAGCGTCCCAGAGGTTCACGTCTTTAAGGAAAATGGTGACCTTGCCGTTGACGCCCTTGCCCACTACGATATTTAAGCCGCCTTCCTGGGAAAAGATCTTCAGCACGTCCACGATGTCCATGCCTTTGAGATCAAGCGATATCTTTTTTTCCGAGGCAGACTGCGCCGCGGCCGCGCTGGATTGCCGGATGGCGCCGGAGGTATCCTGGCCCCAGCACAAAGGCAACAGCGTTTGCCAGGCAAAAATGAAGCAGGTTAAAAGTGTTTTAAGCATGATTTCGTTGTCGTTTCCCCCATATTATAGCGGTATTTTAAAGACTTAGTGAAAAATTTTCGCCGTTAAGTTCCAGGGTGACTTTACCCTCGCCGATCTTTTTCACCTGGACCTCGCCGACATATTCGCCTTCCTTGACATAATAGCTTTTCTGGTTCTTCTTGTCTTCGATCATGGCTTTAGGTTCAAGTCCCGCCACGATGCCTTGGAGGTTCAGGCCGGCGATGATCTCGTTAGCCGACGGACCGTGTTTTTCGGCGTATTTTTGCGTATCGACCGTGCCGAACAGCCGGCGGCTGGAAACTATCTGCTGATAATCCACCGGCGGTTTTATCGGGTTTTCCTGTTCAAACAGCGGGCCGGCAGCCGTGGCGTTAAACTCCGGGATCATTGTTTCGCCTTGGTAGCGGCTGGTCTGCCATAGCGATAAGGCCGCCGCGGCCAGGGACAAAATAAGCAAAAAAGTGAAAAGCTTTTCCAGGTTTAGGCTCAAAAATTCTGCCGGCGGCAAGCGGAATTTTCCGGCCGGGCCGCGCCGTCCGGGCTTGTTTTTTTTGATCAAGGCCAGCAGATTATCTTCGGGCGAAGTTTTTTTATCCATGGTTCCTCTGGATGGCTTCGGCAACAATTTTTTCGTCAAGGCGCGTTTGCTTGTTCATCACCAGCAGTTCCAGGGCGTTGTGGCAAAGCATGGCGATGGTCCGCGGACAGCCCTGGCTGTTTTGGTAGATCAGGCGCGCGGCCGCGGGCTCAAACAATTTCTCCGAAGCGCTGTAACCGGCGACCCGCAGGCGAAAATCGATCATCGCGGCGGTTTCGTTTTCGTCCAGCGGATTGATCACATATTTTAAGGCGACGCGATTGGAAAAATTGCGTAACGTATCGATCTGGGCCAGCAGTTCCATCTGGGCCAGGATCACCAGTTGTAACAATTTATACTGGTTGGTTTCGTAATTTAACAGGGTGCGCAGGACTTCCAGGTTCGCGGCGGTCAATTTCTGGCCCTCGTCGATGACCAGGGTCACTATCCGTTCCTGGCGGCCGGCGCGTTTGAGTAGATAACCCTCTAATTCTTCTTTGAGCTGGTCGCTTGACCCTTCGCCCGATCCGGCGCCAAAAGACCTGACTAACCGGCTTAAAAACTGCTGTTCGGAATCAAAAGCCGGATCAAATACCAGGTGAAACTCGAAACTCTCCTCCTCCCCGGCAAAGGCTTCCAGCAAAGCCCGGGAAAGGGTTGTTTTGCCCGCGCCGACATCGCCCAGGATCACGCTTAAGCCCCGGCGCAGGCGTATGGCGATCTCCAGGCGCTTCAGCGCCGCCTCATGGCCGGCGGAACGGTAAAAAAACTCCGGGTCAGGGCTGGTCGAAAACGGCTCTTTTTTCAGGCCGAATACGCTGTAATAACTCATAAAATGTTGATTATATTATACAAGGAAGAAAAAATTCGGCAATCCAAAGCTGACATGGGCGGCGGATATTACAAACCCATAATCGTAACCTTTTTACCGCGGCTTGGGAAACCCTTTGACTACGTAAATAGCGCTGGACAGGCTAACGGTATCCCTGGTGTTGGTAATTTCAAGTTTTACGGTATGCGGACCGGACATCGCGTCAGCAGGAACAAAAGAATACTGCGCCGCGCTTGACCAGTCTGCTTTAACCACATCGTCGATGCTGTAACGGTAACTGAGCGCCGCGGAATTGTCGTCGCGAGCAACAACTGAAATCACCGTCGTTTCCCCGCTGACACAGGTTGATTTGTCTTTTGGCGTTATGGAAAAAACCTTTATACTGCCGCTGGAAGCAATGGGTACGGGCGCGGGCACTAAAGATACAAGCGAAAAATTAGACACAACTGTCCGCCCCGGTCTGAAAAGCCTTGTCTGGCTTAAAACACGATAGCCATTAGCCTGTATC
>Ga0315289_10012840_pt1 | contig 11769 bp, 11 predicted proteins | sample YL17G11_40_MG_FD_203452 | JGI IMG/M metagenome (GOLD analysis project Ga0315289, IMG submission 203452) | Sediment microbial communities from Yellowstone Lake, YNP, Wyoming, USA - YL17G11_40 | ecosystem: Environmental > Aquatic > Freshwater > Lake > Sediment | place: USA: Wyoming | collected... | reverse complement strand
TTCTGTTGGATTGTCTCACCATCCTCAAATTCTCCAGTTATAGATATTATCTCGATATAGTCATCAACGAGGTTGACTTTACTAATTATCCCCGATGCCGCAGAGGTCAATCCGATAATGGTATGACCAACTTCAAAAAGTCCTCCGGTTACAGTGCCATGATGTATCCGGTTCGGTATCTCCAAGTCCCAGACAACCTGTTCATCGGAAAGATAGAGTTGGTTTAACTGCTCGAACTGGTTGGAACTCATCCAATCCCATTCAAGGATTATCTGTTTCCCTGCAAACATCGTTCCCCAGGAGAAATAACCAACCGAGGTATAAGTTGGAACAAAGGCGCAGGATTTTTCTTCCTTGACTGGCGGGAATCGGTCAGGCCTCCATTCAAAGGTATAGTTATCGAGTTTCATCAGGAGAACTCCTTGATCTTGCGCTCGATGATCTTCGGGACTTCATCCTCAAGAGCAGTACGGATATGGGAGGCGAGACGCTTATCATCCATGCTCACCGGAACGTAAATGGAGAGAGTTGTGCCTCCCACTTTTTGGGGGGAAATTTCTCCCCCTCCGGCGAAGGCAAAATCCGGGCGAGATATATTCAAATTCCCTGAGATGAGAGAGAGAATATTCTCCCTGGGGATGCTGCGGCGGCGAAGTGCCTCGAAGATCTGCTCACCATAGTATTTTACCGATGGGACGGGCTCCACATATTCACCCGCGGTTCCGGCATAGATGTTGGCGTCGGTTCCGGCCTTGCCTCCCAATCGACCGCCTTCTGCAAATCCGAAAATGCCGCCGATCATACTAATGAGTCCGCTTACTATGTCGCTCAGACCACTGCCCAGACTATCGAAGAGGCCGTCTAACATATCTACGGCACCACTAAAAATGCTTCCGAGACTATCACCGAGGGATGAAAACACATCTTTAAAGGTTTTAATAAGAGAACCGAAGACATCCTTGATTTCCTTCCAGACATCTCCTAAAATATTTCCTTCTTTTGGAGTTGTCATTGCTTCTGCTTCTTCGACTGTCTTTCCTACCAATTCAGGATGCTCAGTTGACCGTCCCCACGCCCCGATCTCAGCATTCCATGTCCACCCTTCACCTGCTGGCTTGGTAGCAGCAATTTCTGGCGGCAACTCCGATGTTGCCTTTTCTCCCGTCTTCGGAACCGCCCCTCTATCCTTGTCTCTAATCCAAATGGGGCTGTCATAAGTTCCCTTTGGTTTTGCTTCCGGGGTCTTCATATCGGGGAAAAGGATTTTTACTATACTGAAAATGCCCTTGGTCAACTCAGTAGATGCAATTTTTGAGAGTTCCTTAAAAATTGAATCTCTGAAACTCAAGATATAATCCCGAAGGTTCTTGAATTTGCCGGTCATGGCATCAAAAAAGAAATCCTCAAAAGCACCCTGCATGGCATTTGCAGCCTCTTTGGCCAGTTCAACACCTGCTTGATAGATAGTCTGGGCTTCATCCAGCCATTCTTTCAAACCTCGTATCATACCCGCGCCGAGAGTCCCGGTCTGTTCCCTGATTACTCGGTTATATTCAATTAATTCATCTCGCGCAGAACTGATACGCTTTTCATAATCAAGCCATGCATCAGACCCTTGCTCAATTCTTGCCTGTATCTGAACGAGACTATCTATTTGATCCTCAAGGATGATCTTTGATTTTACTGCCGCATCAAGACGCGAGATGGTAAGTTCTTCTCTCTGTCTTCGTATCTCTGCCAGATCAAGTTCGTCAGTTATCTCTTTCTGTCGTTGCAGTGCATCGGTCTCCTCATCGGTAAGCACTATCCTCTGTTTTGTCTGTTCATTCCATTTTTGAGTGATCTGAGTGGAGATCTCTAATGTCTTTGCCTCAGAAGTTTCTGTGGTAACTGATTTTGCTAATGCATTTACTTCCGCCTCGGTATTACTCTCGATAATCGCCCGCCGCCTGGCATAGTAATCCTCAAGACTAACCAATCCTTTTTTGTAATTTGATTCTAATTGGGTAAGTTCAAGTTCGTTAGCCTGGGTAACGGCGGAAAGATCAACCTTGATCTGAACTTCGAGAAGTTCTTTCTTGCCTATGGCTTTTTGGAGTTCGAGGAAATTCTGTGTTGCTTCGGGAACCAGGATGTTGAAATCCTCAATGACCTTTTTAGCCTTTTCATATCCCTCAGTCGAAATCTTACCTGTCTTCAATTGCTTTTCGAGATCGGGCAACGTCCCAACTTGCTTTCTTATATCCTCAACAAATTTCTGGAATGCCAAGGTTTCGGCGGCAATGGGATCACTGAGTTTGAGAATTTCTACTTGTAAATCCTTGATCTTATCCTGGAGAGTCTTTGTTCCCTTTTCTGCCGTGAATATCTCGAATGCCGTTCGGAGTTCCTTGATCTTCGCTGAAAGTTCAGGAGTTGACTTCACGCCCTTGGTGGTCTCGGCAATCCAGTTTTCAAGTTCTTGCCTGCTTCCGGCAATGGGATCTGCAAGGGCAAGGGTCTGGGCTTTAAAGTCCTCTGTCTTTTTAGCAAGGGAATCCAATGCCTTTTTCGCCGCATCAGTTCCGGTAGTATCCCCAGTTTGATCTACTATTTTCTTCCATGACTTAGAGACTTCATCCCATACGACCTTCCCCTCTTTTACAGCCGTATTGAATTCCTTCATCGCTTTCGGGCCGATGAATCCCAGATTGGCGAGAATCTTGTTGTATCCTTCAGCACGTTGATTGAGATAACTTTGCTGGATAGTCTGTTCTTTAGTGAGTTCGCGTACCTTATTCCATCCGCTAATGTCTACCTTTCCCCCCGTAGCCCAGTAAAGAGCTGCATCGGCGGCCAAGGCAACAAGAGCCGTTCCGAGTGCGGTCAAGATTGCCAACAAAATTGGAGATGATAAAATAAAGGAGGCAATGCTCGCACCTAATAGATAAAAACCAGTAGCCCATCCGGCAATATGGGCACCGAAGTTAAGTAATATAATCGCGGCGATAATCCCGATCATTATTTCGAGTTGGGCAGCGGTTTCTCGGATAATCTCTTTTAAAATAGCCCAATTCTCCGGTTTGATATTTTTTGCGAGATTGACGAAATCTTTAAAGTTTTTTATGGTTTCTGCTATAGAATGCGTCATAGTTATGAGAACTGGTATCAGTTCATTACCGATAGTGATTTTCAACCCTGATATCGCATCGTCAAGATCATGATGAGCGAAGATAAATGCCTTTACTTGATTGACTGTAGACTGACCGATTACCACTCCATATTTCTTCATATCCTCAGCCATGATCTTGAATTCTTCATCAGATATGGTAAGAAGGGGAAGAAGTTCTTGAGCACCTTGCCTGACAAAGAACTGGGTAGCAATCATCAACTGTTTCGTCTGGTCGCCGGCCCCCCTAATCCGGTCACGTATTTGGTTGAATACCTCCATGAATTTCTTTGCCGACCCATCGGCATTCTTAACCTCGATTCCCCACTTCTCAAAGACATCCACGGACTTTCCAGTCTCATCCGTAACCTGGGATTCAATATCCTTGAGTCCACCCATGCGGCGCACTACTGAAGTCACGGCCCGGGAGATGGTCTCGTAACTAATACCAAGGTCTTCTGCCACATTAATAAGTGTGGAGGCTTCCTCTGCCGTCAATCCTGTCGCTTTCTGAAGTTTGTATGTTTCCATTCCCAGTTGAGTGGTTGTGGAAATGATTGAATTGATCGACTTATAAGTCCCATATACTGCCCCAACCGCTGCCGCGATCTCCAGCCATTTCTGCTTTATGAGGGCAAGCGGACCCGTTGCGTCCGAAGCGAAACCCTTGACCTGTCCTTTCACATCATTCAAGGACTTCTGCACATCACCTACCTGCGCCGATATTTTAATTATCAGATTCGCTATCGCTGTGTCTGCCATTATTCCGCACTCCGCTTAAACCATTGCTTCAATGCCGTATCGACCTTTATATCAAGTTTTCCCGTGACCTTTGCCTTCCGTGACTGAACCGGAATCTTTGACATTTCTTTTACGTATTCTTTCCAGCCCTTCTTATCCGCATTTACACCAATCCGTATTGATACGGCGAGATCAAGCATCTCGCGCCGGTAGTTCTGTTCCGCCGTCTTGAAAAAGAGCATGACCTGGTCAACCGTATATCGGTGAAGAAGATCATCAACCCTATGCCCCCTTGCTGTAAGAAACTCAATGGCCTGAGTTATGCTTCCAGTGGATTTTCCACCTTTCTCGCTATCCCCAGGCCAAAAGAGTTTTTTACGTGCTCAAGATTCTGCGAGATGATAGTAAACAGTAGTTTCACCCCTTTTTCTGGCGGCCATTGCTCAACTTCCGTTATCGGAAGATTGATAGTCGCGGCCACGATAGAAGGGGCATACTTTCCCGCTATGAGTATCACCTCGCTCATTCTGGATTCCAGTTGGTCGACAGGAATCTCCGATTCCCTGAGATCGGATGCAATCAGCCGAAATATCGGAGACAGTTTGGCGATTTGCCCGAACGTCCAGGGACGGACGGTTATGCCGTCAATCTCCTGCTCAGGGAAAAGGACTTCTGTTTCGGACTTTTCCACTACCGAATTATCCGCCATATCAACTCTCGCCGATCTGGATTATCCTGCCGTACTCCCAACCAACACAGGCTGCATTTTCTTCAACGGAGAATTCAAAGGCCATTTTTGACCAGTCATCGGCTCCGATGAAGGGCAAATCCCCTGCTGGTTTGATCTTGACCTTCGGAATAATCACATGGAACTGCGGACCAGCCGGATTGTCGCTAACAAAATCAAGTTCACCGACGATCTGACCACCTGCCGCCTGAAGAATGTCGACCGTATCTGGAGCGGAGACTGTCCCTAATACCATGAGCGCAAGGTTCTGGAGGTCATATTCCTCAAGTGTAAACTTCCCCTTTCCGTTGGCCTGCAGGTTGATGGTCTTATCCTTCTTCTTGATTCCCTCCCTACTGGAGAAGTGCTCAAGTTCTGTCACTTCTACGGTCATACCAAATTCCGTGGCGTTACCCATATCCCGAAGTCCTGTTGGCAGATTGTCTTCATCCCACCTGTCGAATTTCAGGATTCCTCTACCTACTGTTAAAAGATCTGTGTCATGTGCTGTCCATCCCATTTTTTGTTACCTCCTTTTAAAGTTTAGATTCCCTATTTCATCCCAATAAAAAAGCCTCCGTCCCGCTGTGATCACAGAACAGAGGCTTTTCTCTTTTATTGGGTTATCCTGATCTGCGGGTAGCTCTCCCGAGGTCAGGTTTTCTTATTTATTTCTAAGGTCCTAATGCCATCATATTCTCACCGGATTATAGGGGTCTCCAGTTGCAAACGCATATTGCACCTGATAGCGCAGGAAGATCCCCCCCAGAGTTTCATTTGCGTAGAACTTCTCAGCGTGAAATTCTTCATCCTCTTTAATGGATAAAGTAGCTGCCTTAATGAGAACTGATGAGATGAATAACTTGTGAATCTCCGCCTGTATAATGTCCGCCTGATCGCTGATTGAAACCTCGCCGTCCTCAATCCAGACCTCTACCTGCAAGGGGAAGGTGCCGATATTGATTCGGTTCCGGTTCTTCATCTGCTCCCTCTCATCGAATATAAAAGCAATCGGCGGTTTCTCTATGTCAAGATCAATGGGTTTGCTCGGATTAGGATGAACCTTATTAATCTGTGAGATATGATCCTCCATCTCCTGTGCAATAATCTTGAGTACCGTTGTCTTTACCGGATCTGGCATTATGCAACCCCCGATTCAGTGACCATGAGATTCATCTTCCGTAAATCCTCAATGATCTCAGGTTCTACATGTTTCAGGATCGTCAGGGGGAAGATACGCCGGGGAACCTTTACCTGCTTCACGAGTAGGAAGAGAGGCACAATCTTTCCCTTAACCACTCCCATTTTCTGACCACTTACCCACTTGGCTTTGCCGAAGATGATTGCCTGGCCTTTTCCTTCCCCCTTTACACTGCGGATGAAGGTCTCACCCCAGAGTGATTCATCCCGTGGCCTACCCTTTGCAACACCTGCACCTGTCAGTGCCGCCTTCAAGGGAATGGCAAGAAACTTCCCAGGTTTTGCCTTAATAGTAAATTTTGATCCCTTCGGTCCCACATGCGTAATCGCATACTTTGTGCCGAACTTCATGCCGCCTTCGATGGTGTCACCCGTTGTAGTTATTGGCAACCAGTCAGTTGATGAGATAAGATCTCCAGTGCGCCTTGCTAACTTTGTAGGCGTAGTCCCGCCCACCATGAACTGAGTCTTAACGTAAGTGGCAAGCAACTTACTCCTCTTCAGAATAATCTTCCCAAGTTTAATCTTGAGATTCTTCCCCGCCTTCTCCAGATTGCGGTTCCCTTCATCTCCACCACTTACATTGCCCGTGATCACAGACCATACCTCCCGTATCGTTGCAAGATCTTCTCTACGTCAGGTAACCATTCTCCGATGGCAATTTTGTTGATCGTACCGTCAGGGTATGTCACCGCAGACGTACCCGAATCTTTGCGGCGCCTAAACTCATAGACAATCTGCTTCAATATCTTCCCCTGCAAGTCAGCGGGAAGATTATCCTCAGAATATCCACCATCATAGACAGCCTTGATGATTTTATTGCCATGAGGGAACATGCCAGAATTTTTTATAACCTTTCCTCTATCCGCATAAAGCGAATAGTAATCCGAGTCATAAATTTCAGACCACACCCTGTTAACATCCACATAGAGAGAGAGGTTTGAGACGTTAGCATACTCAAGGAACAACTGAGACATCCCGCCGTCAAGATATTCTGTATGTTCCGTTATGGCGGCGTATTTTAAACCCATAAACGATTCGGCATCACTACAGATCATCGGAATTATGATGTCTTTAAGGAGATCATCAAAATCAGTGTTGGCTATCTCTATCTCCAGATTCTTTTTTGCCATTTCAAGGGATATTATAGACATTTATTAGACCTCCTTTCCTTATTCGAAATGATCGTGTACCGTTAAATTAACAGTATTCCCTCTGCCTGTCCAAGTTCCTATTTTCATGTAAGGTTGGATATGGTACACGCCTTTTAAATCCAGTTCCAGAGTCGCAATAGTATGGCGAAGATAAGTAGAGTTATAGATTGTAACTGTCCACACAGTTTCTGTACCATCAGGTTTTTTTATATCTAACCTCTGATCTGTCGCCGTGCTTATGTTTTCCTGCATGTCAATTTCAATGATCGTTCCTATATCCCCAACATATACTTTTTCTGACATTTTATTCTTCCTCCAAATATAATCGAGATATGTAATGAATAATCCTGGCTGCCAAAACAGATCTATGAGTTGACAGAATAGTTCTGAATGATGGCAGAATTACTATTGTCATCCTCAATGATATTCGAGTTATATAACTGCAAATTGTTGATATGAATGCCATCACAACTCCCTTGTCATCTGTGATATGAAATCCACCAGTTTCGTCAAGTGAGATTTAAACCGCAGATATTCCGTAAACCATCCTGGTTTTAAATATCCCCCATATTCTATTGCTCCATAAGCCGATGTGCCGTACATAGTTTATTCTTTCCCCTTAATCAAATCTGTAAGAATCTGTTTCTGTTCTGCTATACCTGCAAGATTCTCTTCCAAAACAATCTGATTCCTATTAAATTGAATTACAGTCAGATTCACAAACTCTGTGAATAGAATGTCTTTTGCTGCATCAGGTATGGCTTTCAGAAGTTTCGCAATCCAGAAGTCATCCTCTTTCTGATACCCAAGAGACTTAGCTGTATTTAGGTCTCGGCTTAACTCTACTTGCAACCTGCCCTGAACTAATTCCCTAAACTTCAATTCCTTTTCTACTGTCCACATAATCCCTCCTTTTTAACTTGTAGCCAATAATCCATAGGTTTCCATAGCCAATAATAGTGCATTAAGTTGAGTTATGACAGTTGCGGCACTTGTAGCATCTGCAATATGAGCCTGTCGGACTACAGGTGTAGCTGCAAAGAACCCTAATTTCGGGCCGGAAGAAGATTCCCATGCAACCACGTTAGTTGTTCCGTACCCTAAGCGACCCTGAGTGGCACTTGAAGCCCATATTCTCGGTGTGGTAGTAGCACCCGAACTGAACCAAAGTCCAGTACCAGCACCAGTACCGGCTAATACACTTTGATATTTATTGGTTGAAGCGGCATTAACAGGAGCTTCTACATACAGTTCATATTCATTGGTAAATTTATGTTGTGCGTTACTGAGGGGCGCACTGATGTATACTCCATAAACATTAGTGGCGGTTACACCAGTTCCCGTGGGTTCTGCGTTTCCCCACATTACCCCAAAATATCCACCATAAGCATTAGTAATGGCGGAAACATAGCCGACTGCTCCACCACCCATTGTATTATGAAACGCCCATCCCCTTACTCCAGTGACACTGGCGGCGGTAAATCCGCCCGCCCCGGGCCAAAAAGTAATCAGACCAGCCGCCTCTAATCCTATATGCTCAAGACAGACATCTCCTACGGCTGTGGCACCATTTATACCAAACCAATTTCCATATTGTAATCCATATAAAAGTCTGCCAACCTGTAATACAGAACTATGTGCCCAATGAGCCGGGGTAGTACCAGTTGCTACAAAGACTACTCCATTAGCATTAGATGATGCCCCAACATTAGTAAAATCATCATTTGTATTGTAAGTAATAATCTTGTAAGTTACTGATGTATATAAAGTACCACTCGTCTGTGTAGTTGTTTTTACTCCACTAGTACCAGTATAACCACCCAAAGCTGCGTTCATACTTCCATCCTCAGTAAAATTCATACTAACGAAAGCTCCATTTCTATTGGTTCCACCAGCAACCTTTAAGGCTTGTGCGACGGTTGCATCAGCACCAATACCAACCTCATCATCAAAGTTTGTTCCGTGAGAAGCGGTATGCTCTCCTATATGGTCAACTGTTAATTTACCAACCAAATCTGCCACTCCAGGCGTACCACCACCAAATTTGGCAGTTGCGTTAAGATAAAGATTGGTGATATAGGCATTGGTAATATAAGTCCCAATTGCCCCCAAATCACCTGCTCCGGTAATGGCGTTTGCTCCCCTCGCTAAAGCACCATTTAGATTAAGACCGGCGAAGGTAGGACTATCAGTAGTATGCAACCCTGTAACATCAGCTTGGGCAATACTATACACAGCCCAGGCTGCAATATAGAGATAAAAAAGGGCTTCATCTTTCACATAGCAAACCATTCCTTCTTTCTTTGCAGTAAAGTCCCATGTAGCACCATTATACGTTGCTATATTTCCAGTCTGACCTGCCCAAGCTCCAGAACCCGTTCCCAAAATGAGATACCTATCCCCTTTTGATTCTCCGCCAGGAGGGGCAGTTAAGTCTTTATCCTTTACTGATTGCTGCCATTCAAAAACCGTAGTTACAGGCACATTGTATGACATTTATCTCCTCATTCCTTCTGCAAGAAGTATATAGTTCTTAGTCTGTTTACCACTCTGCCTCCATCCATCATTCCAGTCAAACCGTGTAATATTTTTAATATCAAGAATTTCATCATATCGTTTATGAATCAGTCCTTCTGTATAAACTCTTAAATGACTTTCATCTGGGAAAGAAGGCACAGAAAATATTATTCTTTTCCCATTTGGAATGTTTTTTAAAACTCGATAATCATCTACATGTTCCAATACTTCTGTCATCACATAAAAATCAAAATCACCATAATTTCCTTGGTCATAAGCATTTCCTACCCATACGTTTGCACCTTTAGATTTTTTGATTGTTTTCTTTGAGAAATCAAACCCGTAATAATTTTTGACGAAGTTTTTAAGGTTAGCCAGACCGCATCCTATATCGAGCACTTTGTCGTCCTGCACTATTTTTCCTATCTTGTTATAGATATGATAATATCGAGACATATCCTTTGAATCGGTAAATAGTTTGTCATAATATTTTGAGTCGTGTTCTTTGATTTTTCCTCTTACGGTCAGCACATCATTGCTATTAGATAATTGGGCGTACTCCAGCCATTTTGCGCTATTCTTTGGACCGCAGAGTTCCGACATAAACAGCATAGCCTCTTTAAAGTCAGCATTTATTTTGATGGCTTTTAGGCAAGCATCCTTCGCCTCATCTGCCTTATCCAATTCCCAGTAGCATCGTGATAGCATTAACCATCCTTCTGCCCACTCTGGCGCCCAATTAGCCCTCGTTAAGTAATCTTTATGCCAATAGATTGCTGTGATATAATCCTTGCGATAGAAATATTCTCTCGCAAGATAGAATGCTTCTCGTATGCTATCCGGCTTTTCTTTCATTACTTTCTTCAAGATATTTAGAGAACGATCGGGATCAACTTCATGCGCAGAACTATATCTGTAGGTTATCCTGATGTCGCTTTTGTTATCGTCAGTCATGCTCAAATAATTATGAATATCTTTTTTCCAATAAACTTCTGGACATCTTTTAAATAAACGTGGAAAGAGAAACTCGTCCTCTGATACATTGGCAACCATAATACAGTTTATTGTTTTCTGGTTATGCTTCTCGGCGAATTCCACTCCCTTCCGCACCTTCTTCAATCCTTTAGGTTCAAGGGTCTCATCAGCATCTATTGATAAGACCCAATCCCCTGTAGCCTTTGTCAGCGCATGATTACGAGCTTTGCAGAAACTGCCTTCCCAGGAGTAATCGGTAAAAATTTTATCCGTATACTTCTTGGCAATTTCAATCGTTTTGTCTGTAGAGCCGGTATCGCAAATTACAATTTCATCGAATCCCTTTACCGTCTTCAGACATTGCTCCAGACAGCCTTCTTCATTTTTAACTATCATTACTACGCTAATTTTCATCAGCTCGTCTCAATAATTAAACATCCATAAGACGCACTATAAGTTGCCCCTGGGCCAGTTGCGCCTTTTGAACCCTTAGTCCCATGTGTTCCACGAGTACCACGAGTACCACGAGTACCATGAGTACCCTGAGTACCCTGAGAACCCTTAGTCCCCTGAGAACCCTTAGAACCTTTAGTACCGTGCGTTCCTTGAGTCCCACGAGTACCACGAGTTCCTCTTGTTCCATGAGTACCTTGCTGTCCAAGATACTCTGCCCACGCTGCTCCAGTGTAATGATAGTATTTATCCTCATCATCTACCCATACTATCATTCCTTCCATTGGAGCATCGAAAGCCCACGTGCCTGGAGTGCCCGAGGCGGAACAATAAGCAATATAATTTGTCTTACCATCCCATGGCGAAGCTGGAGAACCAGTCACCAAATACCTATCACCCTTTACTGGTGAGGCTGGTGCGGTAGCTAACCTATCCTTTACTGAAGGTTGCCACGCAAAATTCTCTAAAACCGGAACTCTATAAGCCATAATATCACCTCCTTCTGTGTAATCTATTTCTGCCCATACTTCATTTGAAGCTACACCTATTCCTCCACTGGGAATCCTTATCACCTTGAGCGTTTGGTCTTAATATCTCAGTAGCCATTTATTTCAAATCCCCAAATAACATCTATAATCAGAATCATATACAAGTTGATGATTATTCAAATACGTTATTGCTGCATCAATATCTGTCATCATCTTCTTGGTAAGGGTAAGTGCCATTCGATACGTCTTCCCTCCAATATTCTTCGACGTCGCCATCGTCCCCTCCTGGGCTCTCACAATTGTCAACGTGTCCGTGGAGCGAGCCGTGCACCTTATTATTTCCCTGTAGGGGTCATCTGATGGATC
>Ga0315289_10012839_pt1 | contig 11769 bp, 9 predicted proteins | sample YL17G11_40_MG_FD_203452 | JGI IMG/M metagenome (GOLD analysis project Ga0315289, IMG submission 203452) | Sediment microbial communities from Yellowstone Lake, YNP, Wyoming, USA - YL17G11_40 | ecosystem: Environmental > Aquatic > Freshwater > Lake > Sediment | place: USA: Wyoming | collected... | reverse complement strand
CCACAACCCGGAAACATGGTCCCAGTGGCTATGCGATAGCACCACCTTTTCAATGGCTTGCAGATCAACGCACATCGGGCCGGCATTGCGTTCCAGGCATTCGAATCTCTCGCCGGTATCGAACAGGACCCGGCTGTCCAGAAGATAACTCAAGCCCCACCCGCCGGTAAACCGTTTATCCAAAGTCTCTTTTTCGAATAATATTTCCAGTTTCATATGTTTTAACGCGGTCCAAAAATCGCCGTGCCGACCCTGACGATGTTGGCGCCTTCTTCAATGGCGATCTTGTAGCTGTCGCTCATGCCCATGGAAAGGTATTTCCAGGATAAGGCACCGGCCTGTTCCTTGGCTACGACCTGGAAAAGTTCCCGGGTCAGGCGGAAAAACGGCCGCATTTTTTCAGGAGAGTCGAGAACCGGCCCCATGGTCATCAAACCGGAAATTTTGAGATTCTTGAACTCCCCGCCGGCCTGGGCGGCAAAATCTTCCACGTCTTCGGGAAAAACGCCGTGCTTTTGCGGTTCGCCGGCAGCGTTTACTTCAATCAACACTTCCAGGGTCTTACCCAATTTAGCGCACTCTTTATCCAGCAAGGCCGCCAGTTCTAAAGAATCCAGGGTCTCGATTGTGTCAAACAACTTCGCCGCGGCTTTAACTTTATTTTTCTGCAGGTGTCCGATCAAGTGATACCGGGCCTGGCCGGATACGGCCGCAAACTTAGCCTGGGCTTCTTGAACATAATTCTCGCCGATGGCCGTAATGCCGGCGCGAATCGCCTGGGCCACCTCTTCAGCCGTACGGCCTTTGGCCGCGGCCACCAATTGCACTCCAGCCGGCAAAGCGGCTAATATATTTTTTACGTTATCAGCAATCATATCAAACATGCCTTTGCGCGTTAGCCAGCTCCGGGGCCGCGTCGCGAGGCAAGACTTTGGCTCTGACCAATCCGCAAACGCGGCTTATCGCGCGTTCGAATTTTTTTATCTTGTCTTTAGCCGGCATAAGAGAACGCCGGGCCAGCGGCGCGGACCGCTCGGGCAGATTAAGAAAGACCTTATCCGGCCTGATCCGGTTTATCAGCCGGGCAAACCCTTCCAGGCTTACGTCGCCATCGTTAAGGCCCTTGATCAGCATTATTTCCAGCCACAGCTCGCCTTTGTAGGCTTTACGAAAAGCCGCGATACCGCTTACCACTTTCGCCAGGGTCAAGCCCTTTAGCGGCCGGTTGATCTTTTTAAAGGCGTCCTCGCCTGATGCGTCTAAAGACGGCATGACCAGGTCAGCCGACAAAAGTTCTTTGCGCACTTGCGGCATCCATAAAAGCGAACCGTTGGTGATCACGCAAGTCCTGGCGCGGCCACGGACCTTTTTCTTGATCAAAGCGATTATTTTATCCAGGTGTTGATGCAGGGTGGGCTCACCGGAACCGGAGATGGTGACGTAATCTATTTCGCGGCCGCGTGACAAAGCAAAGTCCAGTTCCCGGCCCAGGCGCTTCAGGTCCACGCGCCAGAACCGGCGGCCGGTCTTTTTGGCGGTCTTGCCCAGCTGGCAATAAAGGCATGCAAAATCGCAAACCCGCGAACCCAGAAGGTCCACGCCTAACGAATAGCCCAGCCGCCGCGAAAAAACCGGACCGTATAGATACATAGCGTATAGCCTAACACAGCGGATAGCGTGTGGCGTATAGCGTATAGAAATACAAAACCGGCCTTAAAACAGAATAGCTACACGCTATCCGCTATACGCTAATTGCTTGCCAATTCTTGCAGCCTTTTTGAATAAAATCCGCCGGTGTATCCGTCCAGTATAGCAGTTAATTCCTGCATTCTCAAATTTTTTTGGACCTGTTCGTCAGCCGGCAGGCCGGAGGCGGCCATTTCACCTTTTAGCCGCAGGCGTTCAAAATAGACCCGGTTGACGTCTTCGATTATATCAATACGCAGCTGGGCCGAGAGGCGTGAGCGAGTATCCACGTCGTCTTCGTAAGTGTTCCAGACCAGATCAGCCGCGTCCCAGGAAAGGCTTACCCCCCAATCGCGCGGGCCATCCACCCAGCCGCCGTAACCCGTACGGCTGGTAGTCGAGACCGAGTAGCTGCCGTAAAGGGTCTTGTCGTAGTTCAGGCTGACCGTAGGCATTAACGGCCGCAGTTTCAAGCCACGACGCCAGCTTTTTATTTTATCAGGATGCACTTCGTTATAGCGCAAGGCGGCGTTTTGCACTTCGGAAACGGCTGGTTCTCCTCCCATCAGCTCGGATAACGAGGCCAACGGCCGCGCCAGCACCGCGCCCAGCTTAAATAATCCGCGGGCTGTCGCGGCGTAAATCACGCCCCTGGGGGAGTCTGCCAACCAGAACACCTCGGCGCTGAACAAACCTTGATACAATTGCTCGGCTTTGTTGGTTTTAAGGTCCAGGCGAAAAACCCCGTGGCTGGTCCCGGCGTAAAGAATATCTTTTTGGGCCGGCCGCTGAAGGATCGAATAAATATCCGCGCTGTCAAAACCCGCTAGAGTCTTTTGCCAGTTAGCGCCGTTGTCGCGCGAAACAAACAAACCGCGGTTGGTTACTAACCAAAGCGTCCCGGCTTCAAAACGATCGGCCCGGATCAACCGCGGCTGGATAAAAGGATCTTCCTCGATGCCCTCTCTGACTACCATCAGGCGTTGGGCGGAATCGCCGCTGATCGCGTACACGCCGCCAGCAGCAGCCGCGTACAAACAATCAGGCCCGGCGTCCAGAGAATACACCGCGGTCTGGGGCAAGCCCTTGCATAAAGACCAGGTTTTTATATCCTCGTCGCAGCAATAACAACCCTGGGCCGTGCCTAAAAAAAGCCTGCCTTTATGTTTATAGACGCAGAGCAAGCTGTTTTCATCAGGCGCGGTAAACAGCGGCTCGCGTTTACCCTCGTGAAAGCGATAAAGCCGCCGCGATGCCGCCACGTAAAGCGTGCCGTCAAGGTCCACGAACATATCCTGCACCAGCTCGTCTTTCAGGCCGGCGATCTTCTTGGCCTTACCGCTTGAGGTATTGACTTTGAATACGGCGTTGCCGGACGCCGCGTAAAGCACATGGCTGTCCAGACGGCTGAACGCCACCCGCTTTATGCCGGTCTCCTCCAGACCCTCCAGCCGGGAAAAATCAGCATAGACCAGACCGCAGGCTAAAAACACAAACATCACAAAAAATAACCCCATTTTCATAATAAACCTCCGCCTAAACGACAAACTGTTATTTATTTTAAAAAGTTTAGTCATTCAAAAAGCAATAAAATATACCCGTTTAATGCGCCATTGTCAACTAAATTTTAAAAAAGTTTCCTTGGCGGAATGCGGTAGGAATTAGCTCATTTGATCGACACGTAAGCCAGGGTCTGATTTAAAAGCCGGTAGGCTACTTCCCCGAAAGTTATCGGGCCGGTGACATCGCCCGTCTTTTTGCCTTCCAGCTCCGAATACAGATAGTTCAATATGCAATTGCAGGAAAAAAATATGGTGTCAGCCGCCTGTTGGGGCAAAACTGAGGTGAACTCTTTGACATAATCGCCGATCGGCGCGGCGATCTTATATTCCATGCCCTTAAACACCGGCGCGTAAAAATCCACTGTCCGCTCGCTCTGATTGATCTTCTGAAAACTGACGTTGATCATCGCGCCGTAAAGGTTGGTCACCAAAGGTAAACGGGTATCTATTTTCTTTGCGGTAAGATATTCAGCGAAATTGCCCTTTTTGCCGTTGATATAAGCCTCTTGGACCTCAAAACCATCCTGGATAAAAGATATACTGTCGCCTGAACCCTGTTTAAAGATGTTGACTATGCCCATCTCCACCGTCTTTTCCTTAGGTAAACTGACATGATAGACCACTGCCGCGTTTTCTATTGCTTTAGCATAGCGGCCGTCAAATATTTTAGGCGTATTTTTGCCCAGGTCTTTCAAGTTTACTCCTGATATCCAGCCGACCAACGGCCGAGTGGCGAAATCCTTGTAACCGGCGGCGTTTAAAGCGAACAGCTTGTGCACATTGGTGCCGGCGCTGACGATGATCACGCTAAACCCGTTTTCGGGAGCCTCGGAATAAACGTTATGGATGGTGTTCTCTTCGTAAACGCTGATACGCGCGCCTGCTGCGTAAGCCGGCACCTCGGTAACGAATATCTTGTCCTGGCTGAACACTCCGCCGTCCTCAGCCATAAAATAAGGTATGGTCCCGGCGATCCAGGAACCGATCGGAAGCTGCTTTAAAACTTTTTCGTCGCCGGCCAGGATCAGGCGGCTGCCGTTTTTTATCATGCCTTTGACTTTATCGACCGCGAATAAGACCTGTTTCATGATTAATCCTCCGGTTTTTCATTTCCCGCAGCATTTCTTATATTTTTTTCCGCTGCCGCAGGGACAAGGGTCGTTTCGGCCGATCTTGGGCGCGTCGCGTTTTACAGTGGCGGTTTGATCGCTTTTGGGTTGGGCCGCGGCAGCCATCTCAGCAGTGGCCTGGCCGTCCGGCATAGGGATGTTAGATTTATCCAGCGAGGAATATTCGCAGTGTACATAGTTGGCGCTTTTTGTGTCAAAAACTTCCAGGGGTTCTTTAGCCACCACTATTCTGAACTTGAATAAGGCGTCCACGATCGAATCCTTGATCCCTTCGATCATGTCCTGGAACACCGCGTGAGATTCTTTCTGGTATTCCACCAGCGGCTCGGTATGAGCGTAACCGCGCAAGTGTATACCTTCTTTAAGCGAATCCATCACTAAAAGGTTTTCTTTCCAGCGGGAATCCACCACCCAGAGCGCGGCCATCTTTTCCAGGTTACGCAGCTCAAGGGAGCCCATGGCCTGTTCCTTAGCCTGGTAAAGCTCCTGCACTTTTTCCTGCACGGCAACGCAGGTATTTTCCACGGAGGACGCGCTGTCTGCCGGCACTTCGTATTCCAGGCCGAACTTCTGCTTTAACCAGCGGCTGGCCAGGCCCGGGCCGTCTTCTTCGTTTAAAAAAGCCGTGACGTTTTTATACATCACGTCGCTGATCATGTCCATTATCTCCGCGCGGATATCTTCTTTTTCCAGAATAGTCTTGCGCTGCTGGTAGATCACCTCCCGCTGTTTGTTCATCACGTTGTCGTATTCCAGGAGATGTTTACGTATCTCAAAGTTATGGGCCTCTACCCGTTTCTGGGCTATCTCCAGTGACCGGGAGACCATGGCGTGCTCGATGGGCTCATCCTCGGGGAACCCCAGCTTATCCATGAGAAAATATATCCGCTCCGAGCCAAACAACCGCATCAGATCGTCTTCCAGCGAGACATAAAACCGCGAAGAGCCGGGGTCGCCCTGGCGCCCGGATCGGCCGCGTAATTGGTTGTCGATGCGGCGGGCTTCGTGGCGCTGGGTGCCGATGATATGCAAGCCCCCCAGCTTTACCACGGCTTCATGTTCGACGTCAAACTCAGGCTTATAACGGTTGTAAAGGTCCGCGTAGGCCGGTTTCCAACGTTCATCAAAAGGTTGTATCTCATTTTTAGCCAGTTCGCCCTTGATAAAAAAATCCAGGTTGCCGCCCAGGATGATGTCGGTGCCTCTACCGGCCATATTGGTAGCGATGGTCACCTGCCCCAGCCTTCCTGCCTGGGCCACGATATGGGCTTCCCGTTCATGGTATTTGGCGTTCAAAACGTTATGGGTCACGCCTTTTTGGGAAAGCATGAACGATATCTCCTCGGAGTCTTCGATGGAAATGGTGCCCACCAGCACCGGCTGGCGACGCGTGTAAAATTCCTGGATCTCTTTGACCACGGCAACAAATTTGGCTTTTTTATTTTTGTAGATCCGGTCCGGATAGTTCACCCGCACCAGGGTCCGGTTGGTCGGCATAGCCTGGGTATCCAGCTTGTAGATATGCTTGAACTCGCCGGCCTCAGTGTAAGCCGTGCCGGTCATGCCGGCAAGTTTGGCGTACATGCGAAAATAGTTCTGTAAAGTGATGGTAGCCAGGGTCTGGCTTTCTTCCTGGATCTTAAAGCCTTCCTTAGCTTCCACGGCCTGGTGCAGTCCGTCGGACCAACGACGACCGGGCATCAGCCGGCCGGTGAACTCATCCACGATGATCACCTTGCCTTCTTTGGCGATGTATTCCTTATCGTTATGGAAAAAATGGTGGGCCCGAAGCGATTGGGTCAGGTAATGGTTCCAGGGGTTGGAAGCCCGGTCCGGCGAGTCGTCGGAGATACTGGAGATCCCCAGGAATTTTTCGCAGCGTTTCTCGCCGCGGGGCGTAAGATACGCGTTGTTGGCCTTTTCTTCCACGATGGCGTCATAATCAGCCTCGAACTCCTCCGGGCTCATGCGGTTCTCCGCGCCTTCGCGGGTCTTGACCAGCACTGTACCGTCCTTGGAATCAATCGCCTGGATCACGAAACGGACTTTTAAGCTGCGCACGACTTTATCGGCGCGGTAATATTTGTCGGTCGATACCTCGGCGGGGCCGGAGATGATCAAAGGCGTTCGGGCTTCATCGATCAATATCGAATCTACTTCATCCACGATGGCGAAAAAATGCCCGCGCTGGACCTGTTCAGGCAGACTGGATTTCATGTTGTCGCGCAGGTAATCAAACCCGAACTCGTTGTTGGTGCCGTAAGTTATGTCGCAAGCGTAAGCGGCCCGGCGTTCTTCGTTTTCCATCTCCTGCTGGATCACACCCACGGAAAAACCCAGGAACTCATATATCGGGCCCATCCATTCTTTGTCGCGGCGGGCCAGATAATCGTTGACCGTGACCACGTGCACCCCGCGGCCGGAAAGCGCATTTAATGCCGCGGGCATTGTCGCCACCAAAGTCTTTCCTTCGCCGGTGACCATCTCGGCGATCTGGTTATTGTTAAGCACCACGCCGCCCAGGACCTGCACGTCGAAATGGCGCATGCGAGCAGCGCGTTTACCGGCTTCCCGGACCATGGCGTAATAGTACGGTAATATCTCGTTAAGCTCGGCGTTGAAGGTGTCCGCGTACTCTTTACCTTCCAGGCCGGCACACTTTTGCGCCAGCAGTTTCTTGTATTCGACGGTCTTGGCCTTAAAAAACTCATCAGGTTTAGTCTCCATCTCCGCGGCAAATGCGTTGACTTTGCTTACCATCGGCGCATGATGCGCGGCCTCCTCCAGGCACGGCGTAGGCATCTCCTTATGCAGGTTGATGTTCACCTTAGGCGTTAGCGCGTTGATCTTCTTCTGATTCGAACTTAAAACAAAATTTTTAAACATAAGCTGTTTTTTTAGCTTCTCTTTTCATCGTCCCAGAAATACCTCGTAGCTGGCTGATCGATGTTACTGTTTAACCATACATGCAGCGCTTTCCCGTTATCAAAATGCCATGACGCCTCACCAATACTGCTTAAGGGATGCAAGCACCCGGGACCTAATTTATCTACCAGCTCTCTAATTGACATGTTTTTATTTACCGAGTTTATTTTTTGTGAAGGTATAGATGCACATTTAGACATAATATTGGCAACAATCATCCCATCCTGAACATAAAAAGGCTGCTTAATAAAATACCTTTTGCCCGCGGGATCAATATTTACCGTCAAGTCATTACCTAACAGCACTAAATCGCCGGGAGATCGTTGACCATATAATTTTATGTGGAAATTATCCTCATGGCGGAATATATTTGCGATTAAAGAACCCGGGTAATCGGAACAATCCAGCGTCGACGTCAGCTTTATACCATTAGTAATTTCAATTTTTTGCCTTGGACCAAACATTCCACCGGTCATGCCTGTAACATGCGACGTTTCTTGTATGTTCTTTCCCGAATCGCTTATCAATACAAAAGATTGCTGCCATAACAGCCTTACAAAATTAACATCCCAAGCCATTACGCCTTTTTTATCGCCGGTATATTTTATTTCCACGTTGATCTTTATCGGGCTACCAAACGGTAAAGAGGTTTCGGCTACAAACATCTTGCAATCAATGTTGCCAATAAAATATTTCCACTCAATCCAATTGTCGTCGTTTTTCTGTTTTTCTGAAACACCAGATTCTAACCGAACCTGCTCGCTTTGTGCTTTTTCACAAAACACCACCCAAGGTAACAATGCCAGCACAAGTAAACTCATGAAAAACTTATTCATCTTACAATCTCCCACCGGCCGCCTTTATCCGGGCCGAGCCGGCGTAGGAACCCCTTTCTTTGCATACCAACAAGCTGGTATTTGATACCGTCTTCGGTTATCCCGACTAAACCAGCCAATTCTTTTCTAGTAATGGCAGGATTTTGTTCAATCAGGTTCAAAATTTTCTGGGTAGTTTTCTGGGTAGTTTTCTGGGTAGTTTTCTGGGTAGTTTTCTCCCTAGTGGATTTCTTTAAAGCGAATTCGGGATCACGATAAAATGTGGCTTTGAAAAAAGTGTCGTATTCAAAAACCGGCTCTTTTAACCCGGCAGATTTTATTAAATCTTTTATCTTTTTTATGCCGGCGCCGATTCTTTCTACCTTGTGCATGCGATGAAATAGGTCAGCGATGAGCGGATTCCTGCGAAAAGATGTTTGTCCGAACTGACTTACGGGAAAACCCGGAACAAGACCGCCAGGATTCTCTATCTCAACTCTGTCGTCAAATATCCGCACGTAAACGCTCGTACCGCGTATGCTGTAATCACGATGCACCAGAGCATTCACGATGGCTTCCCGTAAAGCATCCAGGGGAATTTCATAAATATCATGACGGTCGAATTCCCTTATCTCGCTTCGTATGTTCAGGTGCTTTTTAAGAAAAGCGATCGATTCATTAAGCTGCGTAAGCAGATCATCCCTTACGTCTTCCCGGTCATAGATATGGGTTCTATCTTTACCTTTGAATGCCACGAGAATCGTTTCAGAATGAAAAACAAATTTTTCGATTTTTGCGGCAAAAAGCAATACGCCGGCGTTATTGACCCTGCCTCCCTTATAAACTCCCAGGCTAGAAAGAAAAGAAACAATATTGGCTTTAGTCACATCCAAAGACGTTTGGGATTCGCGTAGAAAAGCTTTGATTTTTCCCAAAGAAACGTCGGATAGTTTAAAATCGTTTCCCGGCAGATCCTCAAAAACCCTGTCCACAGTCTGACGGAACATCATCCGGACTTCTTTTTGCGTCATTTTCTGAGTAACCGCGTCAGCCCGGCAGAAATATCCCGACGAACAGCTGTACGGTTTTTCGTCACCTTCGGGGACCTCTATGGCAACGACGCCTTCTATTTGCTTTATTTGGGAAATCCTAATATGCGGGTCGCAATTACGGGCTAAATCGACTATTTCGGCTTTCATTTTATTGGTAAGCTTCTCGCCAACTACTTGGCCTGCATCATCTACACCCAAAAGAATCACACCGCCGCTGGCATTGGCTAAGGCCACGATATCCCGATCGATTTTTGAAGTATACCGTTCTTTAAACTCTATGGTAAAACCCTCGCCTTCTTTGAGTAAAAGTTTTATATCCGCAATGCTCATGATTACCCCGAACCTTTCATCCATTTCAAAACGTTCATGATAAACTCATCGAGGTGGCCGTCCAGGATACGCCAGGCGTCATGGTCCTCGTAATCGGTGCGATGGTCCTTGACCAGCAGATAAGGATGCAGGACATAAGAACGTATCTGCGAACCCCATTCTATTTTTCTTTTTTCGCCGGAGATATTATCCAACTCCTTTTGTTTTTTCTGTTCTTTAAGCCCGTAAAGCTTGGCTTTCAGGACCCGCAAAGCAAACAGCCGGTTCTGATGCTGGGACCGCTCCACCTGAGCGCTGACCACGATACCGGTAGGTATGTGGGTGATGCGGATGGCTGATTCGGTCTTATTGACGTGCTGGCCGCCGGCGCCCCCCGATCGAAACGTATCCACCTTTAATTCTTCAGGCTTTATCTCGATATCCGCATCTTCCTTGATATCAGGGATCACCGATACTGAAGCAAAGGACGTATGCCGGCGTTTGTTGGCGTCAAACGGCGATATACGCACCAGGCGATGCACCCCGCTTTCCGGTTTGAGCATACCGTAAGCCCGGTAACCTTCGATAAGAAAAGTGATATTTTTTAAACCGGCTTCTTCCCCGCGCACTTCTTCCAGCACGCTCATGGGAAAGCCTTTATCCTCGGCCCAGCGGTAATACATGCGGTAAAGCATGCTGGCCCAATCGCAGGATTCAGTACCGCCGGCTCCGGAGTTTATCTCGACGATCGCCCCGCTTGAGTCGAACTTGCCGGCAAAGAGCACCGCCTCGCGCAGTTTGGCAAAATCGAGGTCAAGCGCGGCGGTCTCTTTTTCCAGCTCAGCCTGATAAGACTCGTCCCTCAAACTCAAGAGTTCTTTCAGGGCTTTTATGCGTTCCTGCAGGCTTTCCCAGGTATCCAAGTCGGACTTGGCGGCTTTAAGCTCGGCCATCAGGCGGGAGGCTTCTTTTTGGTCCTGCCAGAAGTCTTGAGCAGTCATTTTTACTTGTATCGCGCCGACATTTTCCTTTTTGGCGTCGACCTTCAAGATACCGCGCAAATGGCCCAACTCTTCCTCAAACTCCGCTATTTTTTGCTTTATATCAGCCATAATCAGCGAATAGCGGATAGCGTATCGCGTATAGACGGAACGTTTTTCTCTATCCGCTATACGCTAAACGCTATACGCTAATTACATCAGCCCTTTATTCCTCAATTCCATCTCCATCTCTTCTTTCTTGTCGGAATATTCCAGGGCCAGCTTGGGTGAGATAAGTTTCTTCTGGACCAGTTCCATCAGGCACTGGTGGAAACTTTTCATGCCGTAAACGTCGCCTTTAGAGATATAAGCCGGCAGTTCCCAGACCTTGTTCTCGCGGATCAGCCGGGACACCGACGGGCTCAAGAGCATAGTCTCATAAGCCGGGGTCAGGCCTGACCCGTCAAGTTTGGGGATCAGCCGCAGGCTCATCACGCCTTTGAGCAAAAAAGAAAGCTGGTTCAGGATCAACTGGTGCTGGTGCGGCGGGAAAAAGTTTATCAGGCGCTCAACCGTCAGCGAAGCGTTGACCGTGTGCATGGTGGAGAGCACCAGCACTCCGGTCTCCGCCGCGGTCAAAGCCGCGTGACAGGTGCGCTCGTCGCGGATATTGCCGATGTAGATCACGTCCGGTGAATGCACGGCGAACTGGCGTAAAGCCTCCTCGTAACTGGCCACGTCTATCCCGATCTCCCGCTGGTTGATCAGAGACTTTTTGTCCACGAAGGTAAATTCTATAGGCTCCTCCACCGTCAGGATGTGGCGGCCGGAATTCTGGTTGATGTTCTCGATCAGGCTGGCGATGGCCGTGGATTTGCCGCTTCCGGTGATGCCGGTAAAAAGGATCAGACCGCGGCGTTCCCGGGAAAACATGTCCATGATCGACTCGGGCAGATTAAGTTCCTTAAAAGTCGGTATACGCAGGTCCACTTTTCTGATCACGATGGCCGGAGTGTTGCGCTGGTAAAATATGCCGGCGCGGAAACGCCAGCAGTCCTTGTACCAGAACGCGAACTCACAGCCGTGGTTAGCATTCAGGTTGGCTTTATCCTTTTCTGTGGTTATCTCCTGGACTATCCTTTCCACGCCTTCGGCGTCAAAGATCGTCTCATCAAGAATCTCTACCACGGTGTGGATACGGCCGCGCAATTGGCTGCCCACGCGGATAAAAATATCCGAAGCGTTGCGGGCGATCATAGTCTCAAGCATGTCTCTAAAAGTCATAGTTCCCTCCCTTAATCCTGTAGGGG
>Ga0315289_10012837_pt1 | contig 11770 bp, 6 predicted proteins | sample YL17G11_40_MG_FD_203452 | JGI IMG/M metagenome (GOLD analysis project Ga0315289, IMG submission 203452) | Sediment microbial communities from Yellowstone Lake, YNP, Wyoming, USA - YL17G11_40 | ecosystem: Environmental > Aquatic > Freshwater > Lake > Sediment | place: USA: Wyoming | collected... | reverse complement strand
CAATTGGGATTCTAACCTCAGGAATTTCCTCTTCATTTGTAGATTGAGAACCTGAAATTTCAGCAACAATTTCAGAGTTAGAATTGTATTGAAGAAATTTGTTGTCCACCTCTTCTTGCCCTTCTTGGCGCGATCCCTGAACTAAAATGATTTGGGATTCGACGATGTGCGGTTTCTGGTGCGATCCCTCAACTGCCACGGGTAAAACCACATCATAACTGACTAATACTAATGTGCCAAAAAACGGTGATACCCATTTGGGTATTTCCATAACTATTACTCCTTTCATTAGCTTAATTCAATTCAAATTTGTTTTTTCCTTCCAAAATTCACCTAAGATATTACGCAACAATTGTGCCAAAATTGAACTATATGTCTAAGTCAAAGTAATCCAAAGAATTAATGAAAACGAGTGCCTACACCGTTGATTTTTCTGCCTGCCAATTTGACCACATCTAATGCTATGAATGGCATATAAAATGCCATAATGGCAAAACAAGTATCCTCTTTGTCAGTAACTGACTTCTTATACTTTGCCAGTTTCTGTTGTCGTGAGAAGTAAATGGGATTCCGATGAAAGAGGGGTAAAATGTTTATTCAAGGTAAATTCATGCGAAGAGTTGGGATTACAGTCTCTGTCTTTAGGGTAGGATTAAGAATGATTTGAAAAAAGAAGCCGGGGTTAAGGAAACCTCGGCTATCGGGTAAATGATTCTGCCCCAGGTCGAGGCATTTGCCTCGATGATAACGCTTTTCTTATTTTCTCATTCTCTCTTCTGAAAGGACTTTAAAGTAGTCTTTAATCAGCTGCTCGTATTCTTTAGGGTAGGCTTCTTCCAAGAATTTGGAGAGATCATCTTTTGCCACCTGACCTGGTTGTAAAAAATCAGAGGGAAGTTGTTTGGGGCTTGATCTTGATACGTCCTCTCCCACCTCGGCTCTTCTTTGTTTGGAGAAGTCTCTTTCGCGCATAGATTTTTCAGCGTCCAAAAGGCGTGAGAGTATCTTGTTCTGTCTCTCTATGGTGGATTGATCCACATGTAATCTTTCCAAATCGCCCACCACTTTTTTCATTTCCTCACCTAAATCGTCCATTCTACCTAAGACCTCGGAACGATTGCCGAACTCCTGTTCTAACTGGGACAAGCTTTTTTGGACCGCCTCTTGTTCCGCAGCCAATCTTTGCAAGGTAGCCTGCTCGGATAAGGATAAGGAGGACCCACCTGGTTTGTTGCACATTCCCGATTTTTCAGTCTGTTGATTTATATCTGACTGTTTATTGCACATCTTCTGCATTTGGTCAAACATCTTTTCCATTCCAGAGCCGCTGCACGATTTTTGAGCGTCGTTGAAAGCCTGCATAAGTTTTCGCGCGGTGACATTTAGATCGTAGATTGCCTCCCTTTGTTTATCCGACACCGTCTCCTGGTTTCTTTCTTCTAAATTCTTGGTGGCTTCGTCCATGCTGGCTACAGATAAAGCCATAAATCTGCGAGTATCCGGATCGATGAATATGGTTTTCTGTGCCAATGTATCCAGATCTTCGGCGACCCTAATTGCTCCTGCTTTCAGGTTCTGTTGATTTCCTGCTAAAGTCCTTAATTCCATATCTGCTCTTTCCAATTGATCCACCTGCTTAAACAAATCTTCTTGGGTATCTGAAAGGTTAAAGACGTTATAAAGGGATTTTTTGATTGCTTCCGCGATTTCCTTCTTCATTCCCGACTGCATTTTTTCTTTAGCTAACCCCAAACGATCTGCCATCTCTTTCAATTTCTTAGAACAGCTCTTTCCGGAATTTAAAGCTCCAGATTTATTCATTCCAGAAAGCTGGGAGCTCATCTGGTCCATGTCGTTTTTCACTCCAGATTTCTCGGACATATTCTGAAGCTCATCGATGTCCTGAGGAGATAGAAGGGAAAGCTCCTTGGCCAGGTCGGCAAATTCCTTCATCTTCTCGTCAAAGTTATTCAAATCTTGTTTCAACCCCTTTTCTTTATCCGACAGCTCCGGAAGTTTTTCTTTTTCAGAAGCTTGGGTGCTTTGATTAATCTCGTTTTGAGTTTGGGTCATCCTTTCTGCCATTTGTATCAGATTTTCCAGCTTCTGCTCCGCCTGCATCCTTTTTAAAAGGGCGATGGTTCGATCCAGCCTTTTGAGAAGCTCCTCTTGAGAAATCTTCATCTGCTCCGCGGCTTGTTTTAAAAGCTCCGGGCTTAAATTTTTTAAAGCCTCCGCAAGTTTTCGCAAGGCTTCCTTCATCTCCGGAGTGATGATCTGATCCAGCAATTTCCTTATCTCCCCTAACTTCTCCACCATCTCTAACGAGGCCAGTTTATTCTCCTCGATCTTTTGAATATTTTGATCCATCCTCTGGGCTAGATTTTTAAAATCGGAAGCTAACTTTTGTTGCTTCTCCAAAATATCTTCCATCTGTTGTCTTTTCTGCCAATCCAGGTCAAGTTTTCCGGTAGGTCTATCTAACTCTCGGGAAAAATCTTCAAGCTTTTTCTTAAGCTCTCTTTGACCCTTAAGCAGGGTCTCCAGATCTTCAACCTGCCCTCCCTGTTCTTTTTCCACCTCAGAAACGATCTCGTCCAATGAGGGAAGCCTCACGGAATAGGTTTTGCTTTCCCCCTTTTTGGGACCTAAAAAGGTATCATTGTCGAAAATTATCGTTTTATATCTCACCACATCGCCAGGAACCAAAGGAAGACTGGAAAGATTCCATAAATATTCCACATCCACAGCACTCCGATTGTTGTTAGGAATATCAATCCTTATGGTCTTTTCCTGCCCTTGTGAGACTATCTGATAGGAAAGCACAAGCGAAGAGAAACCGTAATCATCGGAGATCCTTATCAAAAGGGGAACTCTCATGTTTTCGCTTAAGTCCTGATCTTGTCCTGGCTCCAAAATCTCCACGGTCGGATATTGGTCGTCTATTTTGGTTATCTTATATTCAATGGGGTCTTGATTTTTGTTGCCAATTTTGTCCCAAACCTCAATATGATAGGAGTCGTCTTTTTTGACCAAAATCTCTCCTGTGGCTCCAGCTTTATTTGTTTTCATCTTCGATTTGGTCGAATCGGAAAAGATGATATTTGCCTCGCTCAATTCTTTGTTGGTCTTTGCCTCGATTTGGACTTTCGTTCCCACTATGGCATTGATGTTTCCGTCATTTTCATCCACCACCTGCGTCTTCAGCTGGGTGTATTGGGGGTAATTGAAAGTTAGTCTCAAACCAATTACTCTGGGTTTATCCACAACCGTTATTTTATAAAGATCACTTTGCACCCCCTCTGCTTCTGCATAATAATCGAAGCTCCTTTTCACCTCTTTGAAATCAAAGGAAAAATCAGGATTCTCCACGCTTGTTTGTTTATTAACTTTCACCAGCCTCTCTTCATTCCATTTAGCCTCTTCGTTTCTCCAATAGAAATTAACTTTTTTAGGTTTCTCTCCCTCCACATTTATTTTGATCTTGACATCGGAGTATTTCACCACTTCGGCATTACCCGGAGAGATCACAAAGAGGAATTTTTGAGGGGATACAAATTCGGTTAAGGGATGGGAGAATATATATAATGAATTCTTAAAGATGGAAGGGAAGACCAGGGCGAAGAAAAGAGAGATTACGGCTAAGCTCCCCGCCACCCTCCCCATCTTTTTGATGGGGCCTCTGTCAATGATCTCTTGAAGATTAAGCTTTTGGGTGATCGAATCTGCCTGTTCGATCACCGCCTCGATCATTTCGGTGGAATAGCCTTCGGGATTTTCGTCTAAATTTTTGGCCAGCTGTAAGGCCGCAATTAATCTATTATTAAGCTCAGGGAATTTTTCTTCCAATTTCAGAGAAAACCTCTCCAGATTCGGCGGGTAAAAGATCGATCTCAAGCAGAAATAGGAGATGACACTTACCAGAACCAAAGAAGCTACTCCAATATAACCAACCCTGGCCTCCACCGGAAAGATAAAAATCCAGTTCAGCCAAAATCCCAAGAAAGCAAAGCCTAAAGCGAAGGAGAGGGCTAATAGAATCCCCCAGGCGGCTTTATTTTTGGCATAAATAGATCTTAAAGCTTTAAGTCTATTGGTAAGTGCGGTGTAACCAGATAAATTAACATTCTTGTTCATAACTTTTTATTTTTGGTGGTTCAAGAATTTAAAAACAACTTAGTCAATTTGATGTAATGTTGACCCATCTTCTCAATCCTCTCCCCGGTGGGGAGAGGGAAGGGTGAGGGGGAAGTCCGTATAATGTTTTTCTTTGCTTGATCAGTTTTCCAAAGTCCAGGTAATGATATTTACTCCCATCTTGAGTGCGGCTTCCCTTTTTTCGGGAGGATCATTGTGCACCTGCGGATCCTCCCAGCCGTCCCCAATGTCGGATTCATAATCATAAAATACCACCAGCCTGCCTTCATGAAATATGCCAAATCCCTGTGGTGGTTTCCCATCGTGCTTATGTATTTTGGGTAAGCCATCAGAAAAATCGTAATAACAATGATAAATCCCGTGACTGAAGGGAAGCTCCACCAAGTCCTTGTCTGGAAAGACCCTTTTCATCTCCCGAAAGAAAGCTTCTTTTAAGCCATAAGAATCGTTGGCAAAAAGAAAGCCACCATGAGTTAGATAATTTCTTAATCTCTCCAATTCTGCATCGGTAAATTTTATATTTCCATGACCGGTCATGAATAAAAAGGGATAAGAGAAAAAATCATCATCCAGTATGGAAACTCTAACTTCCTCTTCATTCACCGGAATATTAGTGTTTTCTTTCAAAAACTTAAGCATATTGGGTATAGAGGATGATCCCCAGTACCAGTCACCACCTCCACCATATTTAAGCCGGGCTATGGTGAAGGCAGAAGGGTTCGGATTTTTACCTGTTTCAGTTCGCTGTGCAAAAGCCGAAAAGCCAATCAACAAAAAAACGAATAGGATAATAAGTTTTTTCGACCACATAGTTATAAATTATACAATTCCGAACGATGGATTGTTTGCATATCTCTTATTCTAAAAATGAACAAAGTGACCCAACCATAAGATAAACAGGATTACAACAGCGTGCAAAATCCACCATCCGATTCGCCCGCGAATAAAATATTTCAACATTTCTTTATCTCCAGAGAAAATGTCCCAAAGAATACAATAGGGTAATGTAAAAAAAATGTCTTACCCACCATTTGGGTGTAAACATCCGACCCAATCCCGTGGGATAAAAATAGAGTAGAACCGTCTGCCCGATGAAAAACTTCGAGAACAGAATAACAATATCTGCTAAGGTCGTTTTAAATATTACGTTTGTGAAAGTTAGGGGATGGGGCAAAGCGGAAAAACTTAAATGCGCCATAACCATGCCACCTATTATTACACCCACGCCATTAATCAAATAGGCGATTATGACTGTTTTTTTCTGATTGAATAATAAGGGTGTAATAATGACATTTACAAGACCCAAGACAAAGGGAATAAAAAATGATGGATTTCCTGATATGGGATGAATCCGAAAATGGAGTAGCCCTCCGCCCAGTGACAAAAACAACAGTGCCAGGATTGGTTTTCTGAGTTCTTTTTTAAATATCATAAATCCTATTTAGAGGTAATGTAGAATTTGCTCAGCTTGCGTGATTCTACCCCCCTGCCTTTTCTGATACAGGAACCACCTCTGTCAAACAGATTCACAGAGGGCTCTGAAAAAGTGTTAAAATACGGCCCGCCTAAGGCGGGCCCTACGCGACTGGGCCTTAACCACAATAACTTATTCCTGCGTAGGCGGGGTTCATCCTGCCCTTCGGTCCTGAGACCTCAGGGTCGAAGGAAAGGGATTCACCCTGAAGGGCTCCCAGCCCCGCAAAAATGATTTTTTCAGAGATCTCTCACCAGCACAAAAAATCAAAAGAAAAAAACCGCCCTGATACAAGGCGGTTTGGAAAGTCTATTACACAGATATATTCATTTGAATCTCTTGGGTGCTCTTTTTTCCCATTCCAAGAGGATAGGACTGCCTATATAGATAGAAGAATAAGTGCCTATGATAATCCCCAGAAATAAGGCCAAAGCGAAATCGTGAACTACTTCTCCTCCAATGAAAATAATGACCAAGAGGGAGAACAAGACAGTGATTCCGGTGATGAGGGTTCTGCTTAGGACCTCGTTTATGCTGATGTTAAGGGTGCTGACGAAATCACCTTTTTTTCTAAAAAGCTTTAAATTCTCTCTAACCCGGTCAAACACTACCACTTTATCATTTATAGAGTATCCCACCAAGGTCAATAGGGCGCTTACCACTAATAGAGTCATTTCCTTGTGGAGTACAAAAAATATGGCCAAAACCACGAATACATCGTGAAAAGTGGCGATAGTGGCGGCTACGCCAAACCTGAAATCGAATCGAATCCAGATGTAAATCAACATTCCTGCGGCGGCAAGTAGCACTGCCATACGAGCTTGTTTTTGGAGTGTTTTTCCCACTGCGGGTCCGATACCATCTACTGAGTCTTTATGAAATTTATTGCCGGGGAATTCCTTGTCTAAGATTCCCAATAAGTCCTCGGCTATTTTGGTCACATCGTCGGTGGTGCTTTTTACTCTGACCAAAAAGTAGTGGGGCACTTCTCGATGCAACGATTGAATGGATGCATCATAACCGTTTCTGCTCATAGCCGCTCTCAGCTCCCCAATTGTCACTTCCTTTTGAAAATAGCCTTGTAACACGGTGCCCCCTGTGAAATCGATGCCTAAATCCGCCTTTCCCACAAAGATAGCTACAAAGGCGGCAATTCCCAAAGCTACCATAATGCCAGAAAATATAAAGGCATATTTTCTTTTCCCCATAAAGTCTATATTAGTCTTCTTCAGTAGTTCAAACATTTTTTAAAACTCCTTATTTATATGCTCAAAGTCGCATATTCTTTTCGTAGCTCGAAAACTACTCTGGTTATGACCACCGCGGTAAATAAACTTATAGCAATTCCTAAACTCAAAGCGACCGCAAATCCTTTTATTGGTCCTGTTCCAAATTGGAAAAGGACCACCGCGGTTAAAATAGTGGTTAGGTTTGAATCTATGATAGCCGACATTGCCCTTTTATATCCAGCATCTATGGCCGCCCGGATGGTTTTTCCAGAACGCAGTTCCTCTCGGATACGCTCAAAAATTAAAACATTTGCATCTACCGACATTCCAGCGGTGAGAAGAATGCCAGCTATCCCAGGCATGGTCAAGGTGGCACGTAAAGCGGACATGGCCGCCATCAGAAAAAGCAAGTTCAGACATAGTGCCAAATCCGCAATTACCCCGGATAGTTTATAATATACAGCCATAAACAATAACACTGCGCAGAATCCGATAATTCCTGAGATCGTTCCTCTGCGAATGGAGTCTTGTCCTAAAGAAGGTCCGATCACCCGGTTTTCGATTATCTTCACCGGAGCTGGCAAAGCACCAGCCCTTAAGACGATAGACAAATCCACGGCTTCCTCGAAAGAGGCGGCTCCTCCCATGGTTATGACACCCTGGTCTCTGATTTTAGATTGTATGGTGGGAGCTGACTCAACTCTCCCGTCCAAGATGATGGCCAAGGGTTTGCCCACATTTGCTCCAGTTAATCGCGCAAACCTTCTCCCTCCTTCTTTGGTTAAGGTGAAGTTTACCTCTGGCTTGCGATATTGATCATATTGGGGTTTAGCGTCCACCAGATACTTGCCTGAAAATTCGACTGGTTTTTTCGATAGATAGAGTTTTTGATACTCTGCCCCGCGAATAGTCTCGGTCCGAGTAGCCCAAGCAAACTCGTCATCTGCGGGTATCACTTCCCTTACTTTGGGGTCATTCAGCAGTAGGTCGACTTTGGGTTTGTCCTCCATGAGGACTTCAAAGTAATATCCTCCTGGGTTCTCCAAAAGAGAGCTAAAGGGTTTTTCTCTGTCACTTTCCTCTTCCTCCCCCTCCAAAAAAGAAGAGGTGTCAGTTGTATCAGCGGTGCTTTCTGGTTTTTCCTTACCGAAAAGGTCTTTGGCGATCTTCTTTTTCTCTTCAGCCTTTTCCGGAGTTTCAGTCTTCTTTTCTTCTATTACCGAAGTTTCCTTCTTTTGAGCCAAAACTTCGTCGATTTTCTTTAGAACGGCTTTAGTGTTTTCGTCCGATTCCAACAATTTGAATTCAAGCTGAGCGGTTTGACCGATCAAGGCTTGTGCCCTTTCCACATCCTGAAGGCCGGGAAGCTCCACCACTATTCTATCACTGCCTTGTTTTATAATTAAAGGCTCAGCCACACCGAATTGGTCCACCCGGTTGCGGATGATCTCCAAAGCTCTGTCCACGGCGTCTTTTCGCTCATCTTCTTTAAGTTTGGACTCGTCTACCTGCAGAACCACATGCATACCCCCCTTCAAATCCAACCCTAACTTCAACGCTTTCTTCTCCAAACTTATCAAATCTTGTGGCTCAGTGGTCTTTAAGGTCTGTTTCTCAGATTCAGACATGCTCCAAAGTTTTATGGAGGGATAAAGAAACCATAAAGCAGTTACAATCAGAAATACAATTAAGACTGTTAGATAGCTGCGTGTTTTTTTGCTCATGTTTTTCTTCTCCTGTTTTAAACGCTGCAAACGAAACCAACGAAATTCAAATATATAAGATAATTTCTGAATGTCAAGAATTACCTTGACATTTTTTTACAAAATTTTAATATAACCAAAATGGCTTGAGATTGATACGAAAAAAACAATAATTTTTTGCAGGAGGAATATATGACCAGAAAACTCCTTTTCTATTTCATCTTTTTCTTTTTGTTCTTTAATCATGTCGTAATGGGGCAACGTCTTAAAAGCAATGCCACCATGTATTCGCTTCCTTGTGGGATGAGGATAATCCTTTTGGAAAAGCACGCCAATCCGATGATCGCTTGTATGGTCTATGTAAATGCAGGAAGCAAATATGAAACAGACAAAAACAATGGAGTTACCCATCTTTTAGAACATCTTCTGTTTGATGGAACCAAGACCAAATCCAGGGTGGACATAACTGAGGGAATTAGAAGTAAAGGAGGTTATATTAACGCTTTCACCCAAAAAGAACTTACCTGCTACATGGTTTTGATGCCCAACGAATTTATTAAAAATGGGCTGGATGTTCTATCGGATATGTTGGTCAACTCCATCTTTCCGGATACCGAGCTTGCCAAAGAAAGAAAGATTGTAATCGAGGAGATAAAAAAGAATGAGGACAACATCGACTATCAGGTAGAGAAGTTCTTCGATGCCGAGGTCTATAAAGGGACTTCATATGCCCGACCTGTGTTAGGGAATGAAAATACCATTTCCGACATTTCCAAAGAAGAGATTATCAAATATTATCACACCTATTATGAACCGAGCAATATGATCGCCTTGGTCATTGGAGATTTCAAGACAAAGAAGATGAAAAAACTCTTGCAGAAATATTTTGGTAAAAGAATTACTCACCCGGTTTTCTTAGCCGAACAGGCAGGTTGGATTCCTCCAAATGGAAGAGAGGTCAAATACAAAGAAGTTAACACTGAAGATACCTACGTGAGCTTCTGTTTCGATGCTCCCAGATACGATAGCCCGGATTATTTTGCTTTTGATATGCTAACCCAGATTCTGAATCTGGGAGAAAGTTCTCCTCTTTACAAAACTTTGACCGAAGGACCTGATCCTTTAGCCACTCAGGTCTCAGCCAGCCTGGAGACTCAGAAGGAATTTTCCACATTAAACATATCCATTCTCACCAATTCGCCTGAGAAGGTGGAAAAGATTTTAAATTCTACGGCGAGTGTGCTGCAAGATTTGACCCAAAAGCCCCCGGCGGGGGAGCAGCTTCAAAGGGTAATAGTATCATCTAAGACCCACAGATATTATCAGGAGGAGAAGCTTCATTTCTACGGGATGATGGTGGCGCCGGTGTTGGTCACCTCTGGATGGGAATTCTGGGACACCTATATTGATAATTTAGAAAAGGTCACCCCGGAGATGGTTCAAATGGTGGCAAAGAAATACTTTTCCGATCCGAAATATATCGCCACGGTGGTAAAACCTGTAGAGTAACAAACCATGTCAGAAGATGTTGGAGTGCACCAGCTTGCTGGTGCGAGGTTGTTTTTTTGCTTTAAAACCGCAGAAGCCCCGCGAAGACGGGATCTCCGCTTCGCTCCGACAAGCTTCTGCACTCCAAGAATTTTTTTCAAACGCTCTATGAATCCCTACAAACTGGGCCTCAAGATTCAACTGAACAACTAAATTACGTGGAGGTATACTGTGAAAAAGTTATGTCTTGGCTTTTTAGCCATCTTGTTTACCGTTGGTTCTCTATCGAAATGCGGTTCGGCTGGCTCACGGGATGTAATCCGAAAAGAGTTTCCCAACGGTTTAGTGGTTGTGGTAAAAAGCAATCCTGATTCGAAGGTATTGGGCATCAACATTCTGGGAAAAAACCGATCCGCCATGGAGCCAGATGGCAAAACTGGTATAGCTGATTTTACCAATCGCATGTCGCTCAAAGGGACTAAGACTAAGTCGGCGGAAAAAATCGCAGAAGAGCTCGCCAATATCGGTGCGGAGATCACTCTGGTTGATAATCCTTTTATTCCTTATGATGATGTTTATACCACTCATTCTTTCACCTTTATCAAATTTCAAACCATTGATGAGTTTGTCGACAAGGGGATAGAGCTTTTAGCCGATTTGGTTGTCAATTCAAATTTCCCAGAAGAAGAAATAGGGAAGACCAAGCAGGAGATGATGGGCATTTTGGGAAGGGGAAAGGGGAGCACCAGTGAAACCTGCAGAGAGCTTTTTTATTCAACCTTTTTCAAGGATCATCCCTATGGAAAGCCGATCCTGGGAGATGCACAAAGCATAGGTGCGATTACTCGTGACGATTTGATCGAATTTCATAAAAGCTTTTATTCCCCCAATAATATGATTATAACCGTTGTCACTAATTTGCCTGCAAAGAAGATGATGGACAAAATTAAGAATGCCTTTGGGAATCTTCCCAAAGTCGATTTCCCCGAACCTCAAATTCCTACCCCAAATCCTCCTCCAACTCCTTTAAAAATGGAAAAGAAAATGGAGAAGGAACAAGTTTATATTTATCTGGGGGAGCCGATGCCGGGAATAAAATCTCCGGATGCACCCGCCTTGGATTTGATGAATTCAATTCTTTCCTCTCGCTTGGGCTTGAATTTGAGGGAAGTGAAGGGCTTGGCTTATTCAGTTGGCTCATCCATTTATTTTGACAAAGATTTCGGCTGGTTTATAGCCTCAATAGGAACCCGACCCCAGAATTATCAAGAGGCTCTGGATGGGATTTTGGCGGAGATGAGGAAAATCAGAGAAGAAAAAGTTACCCCGGATGAATTAGAGAAGGCAAAAAATGGAATCTGGGGGAGCATGTTGTTTTACCGTCTTTCCCGTATAAATCAAGCCTATTATATGGGCGTGAACGAATGCAAAGGCGCAGGCTATGATTATGATGACAAATATATTGAGACCTTAAGAAAAGTAACTGCCGATCAAGTCAAACAAGTCGCAGAAAAATATCTTAGCACAGACAATTACGTCTTAGCCGTGGTAGGCAAAATGTAGCCGCAGGCTTCAGCCTGCGCAGGGAGGGTAAGTTGGTTCGGGAATTGGAGGGGCTGTTTCTCAAATAGCAATTGGTTTAGTGAAAATGTGATCTGGTGCACCTGAACTTTGATATTTCCAGATAGAACCAATTGGGTTGACCCAAATCTGCATCC